>Ga0073936_10000623_pt1 | contig 54904 bp, 42 predicted proteins | sample AliMusrvi5mmetaG_FD_87041 | JGI IMG/M metagenome (GOLD analysis project Ga0073936, IMG submission 87041) | Freshwater lake bacterial and archeal communities from Alinen Mustajarvi, Finland, to study Microbial Dark Matter (Phase II) - Alinen... | ecosystem: Environmental > Aquatic > Freshwater >...
TGCCTATTCCCTCCAATTATTCACTATATTCTATACACTATTTGTGAATGAATCAAATAAATCGTTTCCCGGGCACTAGAAAGAAATCTATATCGATACATTTGCTTGAGCTGATAGACACAAAGATAAAATCCAAGGCAAAAACAGTGCGTACTAAACCATCTGTAAATACTCCGAAAATCAGCATAAACTGCAGTATAGTCTTGTTTCCAGGGGTATCATTTATACAATGTATACGGAGTCTGGTGTGAATTGTTCTTGCATACAAACCAGATCGTTCGCCTGACTCAGCATTGTCAGTTTCGATCGGAAAGTGAGGGTGATATGAGACATATATTTTTGTTCATTTATGAAGGATCATCAGTCCACACTGATGATCATAATCTATGTCTCATAAACTCGGTCCCTGCGTAGGAACAGACACATTCTGTGAGGTCTTCAAATCCAGGTACTTTAGTGCAATATAACCCGAGGCTAGAAACATTACCCCAAGCAATAGCATGATACTTGATATATCGGAAGTGGATGCCATTATTGTCATTTGCCTTCCAAACCACATATCAAACATTGTGAATGATAGTGAAGTATATCTCCAGATAACACCCAACAACATCATTACAACACCACCAAGTCCAGCAGTCTTAATACCGTTACGGAACATTTCGCTGCTGCCCGGCTGTGTAAAGTCATCTGATTTAGTAATCATGAGCATTCTGGCTATCCCTTTTGCTCCTAAAACGATAGCCGCAATAAGTGCACAGACTGTCAATATTATCTGTACGGACAGATTGGCATGTTTGGTTGATAACACTGTGTTTGGTGAAATGTTGTCAAGGTCGAATAGCATCATATACTCATTGTTCATTATAGGTTTAACAGGTAGGGATGCAAATGCATACCTGGGTATATAGAGAATAACTTTTGCATCTGTGGAATTGTGTTTAACTAGATCAACAAGCGCTCCGATAGGCATATTGATCCCAGACTCCATCAGTCCAATACGACTGTTCCCGTCTCTAGTTCCAAAAACAAGGCCATTTTTGCGTTGTTCCTGATGGATTGTTGCATTTGGAAATCCCGATTCACGGAGTATCCGCTGGACACCAACAGCAACTCTTTTCCCAGTTTCAATATCATCGAAATGACTCCCGATATTGAACGAACTCGAGCCTGCCATGATTATCATATTGTCATGTACGATCTCGCGTTTGTGTGGCGACGGCTTCTCAATGTAGGATATTGCGTTATTATATACAGTACGGATTGCTGGCAACCAGTCTGCTTTATTTTGAGATAACATGTAAGAATTGTAAGCCAAAAGAAACAATATAAGAATACAGAATCTAATAATGCCATATCGAAATGATTTTGTTGTCATAAATGCACCTTGATTACTCATTATTTATATCCGGACAATTCCCATCAAACCTATTATAGCACTAAAGTGGATATTTTCTCCTTATAATTGCAACAAATGCATTACCGTTTGTGAATAACAACCATGGTTGTGTCGACAGACATGAGTAGACTACCTCTCAGAGACTCCTCTGAAATCCTTTATCTGTTTTTTGCCTTTCCTTCACTTGTCTTATCACATACAAGATTCCCAGTCCCAAAGCCAATAATAAGATCGGCACAAACCAGGCAGCTTTTGCGTCTCCACGCAGACCAACATATGGGGAAGTAAACACAGCAACAACAGCAGCGGCCAGTGGCAGCACACCTCTGTGTTCAATTTCAAATGTACGGATTATATAATAGATAATTGCCAGGTTGAATAGAAATATCAGCAGAGCAGCAGTTGCAATAAATTCAGTTCCTGCCACAAATGTAAAATACCTTAAAGTGTATTCCTCACTACCTTGTGCAGCAACCATTACACCCAATATCGGGTCTCTTACCGAAGGGGAGTATGCCGGATATTGAGTAATAGCCCTGGCTCCCAGGTCAGATGCATACCCAGCGATTACCACTACAAGGTTGTAGATAGGCAGCATTTTCCATGGGATACTTTGAATCTGTCGAAATACGAGCAGCGCAAGGCACAGTGAAGCCAAATCCAGAGCGTAATTGAATGGAAGAGTCCTGATCAGCCATATAACCGGATACATCTGCGTTTCAAAGGATGGGAATGGATTGGCGTGCGCACCGCTAGAGGAGAATAGGAACACAACCACCGCAATGCCAATTGAAACCAATCTCTTCAAGGTTCTACCCCACTAGACCCGACAAGAAATAATGGTTATATGATTGCGAAATCCAGCCGGTTGTTCCATTGATTTTACTGATGATTGAAAAACAATACGGTGGACGGTATGACTAATAGGACTAATAAGACATATATGGCGCAACCGCCCCCTTCGATTATGCTCAGGGGACGGTTGCTTCACTAGTCCTCTTCTCCAGAATTATCCAAATCGTGGTCTTCGGTGTATTGTATAGCTATTTTATCGACTACCAGGTTAGGAGAGTAGTCCGGGTACTGGAGGATCATGTCCCAGGAGGTTATCCACGATTTTACGCGTTCTCTAATTGAACTGGACGAGAGATGATCTTTTTGGTCCAAAACAGGAGCGTTCCAGTTGAAAGCCTCGGAATGCAGATCACGAATACGGTCTTCGAGCTCATCCAGTTCCTCTCTGCGTATTGCACGCAGTGGCTTACCTCTTCTGAGCAGTTTTAAACCGGCTTCAGCTTCCCGTGCCATTTGCTGGTCACCTGGTTTGTCTCGTTCACGCAGCCAATCCGGAATACCCAGATCACCCTTTTGGTCCTCTGCGACGGTTGCGAAGTCATCTGTGGAGGTGTAGATGGTTATCAGTCCAGGGCATTTGTAGGTCTTTAATGCGCTTGACAGCCGGGCAACCTGAGCATAAGCCTTTGCCCTCTGAAGTTTACTATATCTCAAAGCCAGTTCAACTTCATCTACCAGTACAACCCAGGCTGTGCATCCAGCAGTCCGGAAAAACCTGGGGAGGAATTGCCAGAGGCCATTGCCAAGTGTATTTAATGTTATCGATCCCACAGTTCCGGAGTTCATAATGCTAAAGTCACGAAGAGCAGCTCGAATGTTACTCACCTTGACCGGATAACCAGACCACTCCAGGGCAATCTCTTCCATGACTTCTTCAGCCCCGGCGTGAGGCTCTTCCAGCAGTTTCAACAATGGCGTAAAACGATATCCATCTACGCTTTGACGAACCGACCATTCCATCAACTCTTGAAAACGCGAATCATTGAAACTGCGTTTAAATACCAGTTCCGATACAGCTTTGCCAGCCATATCAGGTAATGCAGCTGACTCCGCTGCTGACCGCGCCAGCTTCAGGGAATCATATAATGGAGTCTCTTTACTTATCACTAAATGACTGCAGACACATCCCTGCTCCAGGGCAACATGCCTGAGATACTCCAGCAGATGACTCTTACCTGATCCAAAACCGCCGGAGACTACCAAAGACCTTGTAGGGGTATCTTCCAGATTGTCCGATTCTCCCACCTCCCTGATCATCTCCTGAAACTTGTTCACCAGATCATCCTGGAAAAGGGGGAGTGCAGATGCTGCATCGCGGTTCGGAACGCCTGCTCGCAATGCTTCAATAGCCCGTCTGGCTGCGTTTGTTCCGGTATCACTCATATCCAAACACCTCCCCATTCTTTACACCCAGCCTGACCATTGGGGCCAGTAAATTCGGACGTTTCTGATCATGCACTTCATTTGTCAGTCTGCTCTACAGTGCATAATAACCAAATATGGACCGCTTGGCGCTGGTCTCCAGTTCAGATGTTCCAATCCCACATATCAAACAATATGACGTATCATCAGTATCATCGATAAACTGACGCAACACTTCAAATGCATCCAGACAGTTGTTCCGGCTATAAACAACATCCTCGTCTGTCGGGAGGCCCTTGCGCTTCTCAACAACCAGCTGTGAGAGATCTAATCCTATTATCAATGGTATATTAAATTCAGAACCCAACCAAAGCGACAGTGCCTTTAACATATCCCTGGCATTCTGCCTGCCAATTCGGGAGTAAATACCGAGTTCTCGCAATGCTTTCAAGCTGACATTCTGTCCGCACAGCCAGCCGATAATCGTGTCAGTATCACTCGGTGTCAGAGTCTTTGGGAAGAATCTGGCCCCACACAGCTTGGCAATAGCTGTCCGAAAATCTTTGCACACGGAGTGGTCGGATTGGATCTTGTTCTTTATAGTTCGCCTTATATTACCCGACAGATCTTCTACACTGCTTCCATTCAGCAGCGCGATGGCGTTTACATCTATGTCCTGCGCGTTAGGGACTGTGCTGTAACCGGCTTCGCTCAACAGGCGCTGAGCCTCTCGGTTCGAAAATGCAGCCCAGTCGATTTGACGTGCTATTTCATGGAATATCTGCTCGATCCTGTCTATACGGGTTTTCGCAGCTGATACCTGTACATATAAACACTGCTCAAAACCAGCTATGTTCCGCAATCTATTAAGGACTTCTGCTGGAGACTCTTCGTCACCGGTCAATGCCATCTTGAATGCAGACCCACCATCAGATATATAACCCGACAGATAATATTTCTGCAGGACTCCTATCCATCTATCCTGGACAATACTCATTAAGATCACTCTCCCACTTCATCGGATTGTCAATCAACAGGATCGAACCTAATACCGCAGTACAGTTTGCGTTCGCCGCCACGGGTTATGATTGATAACAGTTTCTTTTCATCCCTGGTACTGCTGCTTGCAACAAGGGAAGCCTGGTGACCACGGACAATTAAGTCCTCCCCAGCGCAGTCCAAGAGATAGATATCCCGGACAAACTCCTGTTCGGTGTAGTCCGACCCGGGTGCTGCTGCGATCATTTCATATATATCCCGGAGATAAGTAACTTTCCCAGTCCAAACCTCACCCTTACCCAGGTTCTGCGAGTTTAGGGCTTTATAAATACGGAATAACGAAGTCAAAAACCGCGCCACTGGGAAACGGCTGGGAGTATTCTGCAGACGTTTCAGTGATGATGCCAGGATACTGGGACGAACACCAGCTTCCAGCTTCTTATCTATACGTATCCCTAAAGCCGCGCTCTCCCTGCGAACTAACGCTGGGTAAACGTACAACACATCGTCCAGCCTGTGTGCATCTACATCCTGCTCGCTGAGTCTGTCTGTCAACTCCTGGAGATATTCTTCGGAAGCAAACAGTTCTTCCATATTATCTTGAGGCCAGTCTTGATTGAATGACTTCAGCAGTTCCAGAGCGCGTTCCAGATTCTCTACTGCATCTGAAAGTTTGCGAGGCAAACCCTTGATATTACCATCACCCAGCATCTTCAGGGAGGTATTGGTATCGGAAGAGCTCTTCTGCACGGTCTTCTTAGCCTGCTCAAGCTTTGGAAAATGCTCTTCGATAATGGATTCAAAACTCATAATATCACCTTTTGCGGTATTGATTAGGTACTGATTACCCGGTTTCCTTCCTGAAGCCTGTCCCTTCAGTCTTTAGGTCTTTTGAACGCTCTTATCAGGACTTCTACCATATCTTCCACTTCAGATATTACTCTATGGCCGGATACAGTCATTGTTACTCTTTCTGGCTGGAAGAAATGACGACGATATGTGCGCATAAGTTCACGGCAGACTGAGTTGGGCAGGCGTTCGGATCCGAAGACAATTACTATCTGACCGGTGGCTCTGCCGATACTTCGGATACCCATCTGGTGGCATCTTATACGCAGCCTGATAACTGCCAGCATATTCCAGACCGACCTTGGCGGATCTCCGAAGCGATCTTCCATTTCGTCCTGAACAGCCTGTAAGTCTTCGGTGGTCTTTGCTCCAGCCAGTTTTTTATAGAATAAAATCCTGTGAGCTTCATTGGATATATAGTCCTGAGGAATAAATGCGTCCACCGGTAAATCAACCTGCGGCAGGACAATCTCTTCAACAGCCTCGCCCTTGAGCTCGCTTACGGCTCTGGCAAGCAGTTGGCAATATAGATCGAAGCCAACAGCTGCCACATTACCGCTCTGCTGGGTTCCAAGTAGATTGCCGGCGCCCCTGATCTCCAGGTCTCTCATAGCGATTCTGAATCCACTGCCGAGGTCGGTAAACTCGCGTATCGCCGCCAGACGTTTCTCAGATACTTCTGAGAGGACCTTATCGGGCTTATATAACAGGTAGGCATATGCCTGCCTGTCGGAACGCCCTACTCTGCCCCGAAGCTGGTAGAGCTGCGCCAGTCCCATCCTGTCCGAATCATTAATTATGATAGTATTGACGTTGGGTATATCCAGTCCACTCTCAACAATTGTGCTACAGACCAGGACATCGAACTTCTGCTCGTAGAAGTCCATCATAACCCTTTCCAGTTCGGTATCCGGCATTTGGCCGTGACCTATATCCAAACGCGCATAGGGCACCAGCTTCTGCAGCTGTGAAGCCACCTGGCCGATGTTTTCCACCCTGTTGTGGACAAAGAACACCTGCCCCCCGCGGTCGAGTTCACGAACAATGGCATCGCGTATGACATCTGTCCGGGCTTCCTCAACAAATGTCTTGATGGGAATACGGCCTTCGGGTGGATTGTTGATTACACTCATATCCCGTATGCCTGCCAGAGACATATGCAAAGTCCGGGGGATAGGAGTTGCGGTCATTGTCAAGACATCTATATTCTTTCGCAGTTGTTTGAGTTTTTCCTTGTGCCTGACTCCGAAACGCTGCTCTTCGTCAATGATCAGCAGGCCGATTTCCTTGAAAGCCACGTCCTTACCCAGGAGTCTGTGGGTACCAATTACAATATCGACTGTCCCATCGCGTGCTCCCTGTGCGGTCTCCGCTTGTTCTTTCTTTGACCGAAATCTTGATAACAGCCCAATTTGTACAGGGAAAGCAGCTAAACGTTCAGAGAATGTACTGAAATGCTGCTGTGCCAAAACTGTCGTTGGACACAACACCGCAACCTGTTTACCGTCTGCAGCTACTTTGAATGCAGCACGAATGGCGACCTCGGTCTTTCCATATCCCACGTCTCCACAGATCAATCTGTCCATGACTTTGGGCTTCTGCAGGTCTACTTTTACATCTTTAATAGCCGAAAGCTGATCCGGAGTCTCTTCATATGGAAATGCTGATTCCATTTCCTGCTGCCAGGGTGTATCTTCACTGTATGCATGCCCGGGAACAGCCTCCCGCCAGGCATATAGTTCAACAAGCTCTCTGGCGACCTGTTCGACAGCTTTGGAGACTTTCTTGGTAGTGCGTGCCCATTCGGTTCCTCCGAGACGATGGACCGACGGAGCATTGCCCTCCCCACCGATATATTTCTGGACTCTGTCGATCTGGTCTGTTGGAACATAGAGCAAGTCTGAACCAGCGTATTCAAGCAGCAGGTATTCGCGCTCTACTCCCTGGTTCTTCATGGTCTTGATGCCTTTGTATACACCTATTCCATGACTAACGTGGACCACGAAATCCCCCTCTTTCAGGTCCATTACGCTGGTGATCGGGACGCCTTCATGCATGGTCTTGCGGGGCCTGTGCAGGCGTTGCTCACCAAAAACATCTGCATCTGCAATGATAATGGAGTCTGCACTGGCTAATTTGCATCCGGAACGAATGGGAGCGTGGGCGACATACACACCAGACTGAAGAAATACCGTCTCCTCAAGCCTGGCTGCCTGGATATCATACTCTGAAAGGATTTCAATCATTCTGGAATCCTGAACACCGGCAAATATCACTGTCTGCCCGTTATCCTTCCAGGTTTTGACCTGGTCCATGAGTGCAACTATTCGCCCGCTATAGTTATCCATTGGAGAGGATTTGATCTCCAGACGGACACTGGGTGTTGCCCAGGTTACAGATCTTGGCAGCAGGGTAAACAGGATGCCCTGTCTATTGTCGAGGGCCTGCTTCATCGAGTGTTCGATACCGGCATAGCGATGTTTCTGGGATGCCAGCGACTGACCTCTGCCCGCTCTATTGATTGTGCGTTCGAGGATCTGATCTTCCATCTGTTCCCAATGGCTGCGAATCTGTGCTGGTTCATCAAGTATGATAATAGTATCTGAAGGCAGATAGTCTATGAGTGAAAATTCAGCCGGATAAAAGTATGGCGAATAAAACTCTACATCATTAAAGTACACTCGGTTGTCCAGACGGACAAGATCAGCCTCCACCTTTTCCTGCAGACGCTCTGCTGACTGGAGGTCTCCGGAGTCTTTTAAACTACTGAACTGCGCCTGGTATTCCTTACGTATCCGGATACATGCTGCCTTGGTAGACTCTTCATCCAGTATTATTTCTCGAGAAGGAAGTATTACTGTTTCGGAAACTCTGTCGATCGACCGCTGGGTAGCTGTATCGAAATGCCTGATGCTCTCGATCTCATCTCCAAACCATTCCACCCGGACAGGATTGTCATGATTGGTTGGATATATATCCAACAGTCCGCCACGTCTTGCGAACTCTCCCCTGCCGTCTACTACGTCCGCGGATTCGTATCCCAGATCTGTAAGCCTTGCTGTTACAGCGTCTATGTCCTGCATTTGACCAACGGTTAGTGTTATCACAGACTGCCTGAGTAGTCCAGGAGGCAGAGTGCGGGAGAGAAGTGCGTTTATGGGAGCGATAGTGATCTGGGGTTTATTGTTTAATAAACTATACAGGGTGTTCAGACGTTCGCCGCTGATACGAAACTCCGGTTTGGCATCTTCAAATACTGCTGACTCGTTTCCAGGGTAGAAACCTATATGTTCTGAAGAAATCCCATAATGCGGTAAATCCTCGGCCAGTCTATCTGCCTGTTCCTGATTATATGTGACAACCAGCAGGCTTCTGGGAGTGAAGTCTTTCATCAGGGCTGCAAGGAACCAGGGTTTAGCTGCTACAGCCGAACCTTCAAGCTGTATCAAATCAGTGCCTTTGCGCAGTTGATCGAATAATTCCAGACTAACAGGGCATTCCTGGTGTAATTTCAGTGCATTTTCAAGACTCATACAATATTTCCCAGACTTTCAAAGACCGTACATGCCAAACAGGGCTTCGGTCACACACATGAACCGAAACCTGAATAGCTTCCTGAGCAGGGCGGCATCGTCCATTCCAGGAGTCAACCTTTTACATTATATAAATGCTAACCCACTACAGAGCTTGTGTCAAGCTTGGAACTGAACAAGGATGCGTCCCATGTTATTGGACAACAACAGCAATGTGGGGTTTGTCATTCCCAGCTTGCCCGGGAATCCAGAAGGCTGTGTATTGTCGAAAAGTGTGTTTCAGGGTTCCCGATCAGGTCCACTACCATCCCAGGTGGACAACAGACACAGCGATGGAGCCAATGTGCTTTGGGTAGACGGTCACGTCAAGTGGGTAAAACGTTACGGACTTCTGGCAGCTAATGCTTACGCTGCACAGTAAATCTGTATTCTGATTGAAAAATTGCATAGAACCTTTCTGCGGTTCTATGCAATTTCTATTTACAAGCTGTTTTTTGGCTCGGATTATATTTAATGTTCAATAGATAGCAGCTCCCGACTACCCAGTGTTCTTATGTTAGCCTAATATTTCTTTCCGTTTTCTTCTTTGCTCCACAACTCCCGACATATATCTGCTATGCAAATAATACAGGCACCTGTTATTTTGTTATTGTCATTATATTATATCTTATTTAACTTTTGTTATTCCGTATACCATATTGTCGCTATATTTTGACTTTATCCGCGAAGCATGGTATATAATAGTATGTTTAGGCATACGTGCCGACAGGCACTTGAGCCTTGGACAACAATTCTAGGAGAACAATAATGCGAAGAAAAGGATTCACACTAATTGAACTACTGGTTGTCATAGCTATTATTGCTATATTAGCAGCCATCCTCTTCCCGGTTTTTGCTAAAGCCCGGGAAAAGGCCAGACAGTCATCTTGTGCAAGCAACCTGAAACAGATCGGGCTGGGAATCACCCAGTATGCACAGGACTACGACGAATATATTCTAACGCCAATGTCCCCGGCTATAACTCTGCCTGCTCCTGCCGGCACTTATGTTATGGATAAATGCGGCACAGCTCGTGCATTCTGGACTATTAAATTGAATCCATATGTCAAGAGTGATGCGATTTACGTTTGCCCAAGTGGCGAGATTGCTGTCGGAAACGCAGATGCTCCTAATGGGGGCTGCACGATATTTATAAAGCGCAGCTACAATATGAACGGCACACTAACCGGTTGTTGCGGCCAGGGTGTTGCAATGGCATCTGTAACAAAACCAGCGGAAACATTCATTGTTGCAGACAGCGGCGTTCACCGTGTATTTGGACCCGGCTTTGGTCCTCTCGATGACACAAGCCAGGCTAACTTCCCATGGGTTAAAAACAGGCACAGCGATGGTGCCAACGTGCTTTGGGTAGATGGACATGTCAAGTGGGTCAAGAGATATGGCCTGCAGGCAGCCAATGCAGTTGCAGCACAGTAATTTCGGCGTAATCATAAAAACCAGACACTTCATGTTCTGAGTTTATACGACTACATTAAGAGCACAGGACTAGTCAGGTAAAGCTGATTCCGGTCCTGTGCTTTTCTATCATCTGGCTTCCATTTATTCAAACAATGAACATTGCTTAACATACGCACTCACTATCCAACCACACGCAATTCGTGCATCATATACTTGTCCATATTTTCCGGCTTTTCTTGATACCAACAGCTACTATTCATTTATCCTCCTCGCAACAGACATTGTTTCATTAGTTTATTAGCCTCTATATTATGTCATAAACATATATTACATGACGTATTATTTTGACATTTTATGCAATACGTGATATATATTACTGATGTTTTGATTCACTTTGCCAACATTGGTTTGATTCAAAACAAATTTTCAAGGAGACTAACAAATGCAAAGAAAAGGATTCACACTAATTGAATTGCTAGTAGTTATTGCTATTATCGCAATTCTGGCCGCTATTCTGTTCCCGGTTTTTGCAAAAGCCCGCGAAAAAGCCAGGCAGTCCAGTTGCGCCAGTAATCTGAAACAGATTGGCACCGCACATATGGCATATGCTCAGGATTATGACGAGACATACGGAGGATGCTGGTTCCCAGTTGATAACAACTCACCTCATATCCTGCCAAATGCCTGTGGCTCACCTGTAACATTCTGGACACTCTACCTGGAACCTTATATTAAGAGTTCTGCTATATACCAGTGTCCCAGCGGAACACTGGCGAACACTGGATGCAGAGTTCCCAATGTAGAGATCCCGGCTAACAACACTCACCTGCGAAGCTATAACATCAATATCACTTTTGTAGGATGGAATGGCTGCAAAATGTCCAGTGTAAGCAGTCCATCCGGTCTTATACATATGATGGATGCTAACTATCATTTCCTTTTTGGCGACTACGCTCCAGGTAGTTGGTCATACACTGAACCATATGTGGCAAACAGACATAGTGACGGTGCCAATGTCCTTTGGGCAGATGGTCACGTCAAATGGATGAAAAAGGACTCAATAACACCTGCAATGCTGAACCCATAATCTAATATCCCGCATTATTCACCAGGAATCGCTTCTACCCGGTAGTCGGGGAAATTCTTATTCAGGGGTAAATAATGCGGGCTGCTAACAATTCAGAGTCATTAGTATCACGTCATGCTGAACTTGATTCAGCACCCGGGCTTGTTCGACATGGGGCACGGGATGATATTGCAGACCGTCTATTAATATTTTATCTTGTTTTTTATTATAAAATAGAGCCTCCAGAGTTTGCAGAAATGCCAGCATTTACAATAATCTCGAAGTGTTTTACCATATTGTAGATGCACTGTGCACATTTTTTTATTCACTTTCTCTGTATTTCCAATATTATTGCACATATTTGAATGCTACAATGATATAATGATTGTTATATGATGATTTTATATCATATTGTCTCATATATTCCGCAGTGTTGACTATTCATGAATATTATGCTATAAATAAGCATCCAGTGAATATAAATGCGAAATGCTTTTGATCACGGACAATAGCTCAGGAGGCTAATAATGCGAAGAAAAGGATTCACACTAATTGAATTGCTGGTTGTTATAGCTATCATTGCTATTCTGGCAGCCATCCTCTTCCCGGTTTTTGCAAAAGCACGAGAAAAGGCAAGACAGTCAAGTTGCGCGAGCAACCTCAAACAGCTCGGATTGTCCATGATGCAGTATAAACAGGACTATGACGAAGCATATCCATTAAGCTATCCAGCAACAGGTCCTGGCGGCACACAGACTACAGTCGTAGGAAATACTTTCTGGTGGATGGATGTCCTGGCTCCTTATACCAAGAACATTCAGGTATTCCGCTGCCCAAGTGGGGATCGCGGCGATTGCTGCGTTCATGTCTTGAATAGTTATGCGCCAAATGCACAGATGAGTGCCGGCGTTAAGGATGCTGATGTTCCGGTACCATCCTCAACATTTATGATTGCAGACTGCGCTGCCAATGCAACAATCTACCCGCAGGATACTAAGGGTGCCGTAGCATATCGTCACTCTGAAAAATTCAACGGCGCTTACATGGATGGCCATGTAAAAGCAGCCTCAATGTGGCCTGCAACCAAGGCTTCCACTGCACAGGGTGGTTGGGACGTTATTGATCCCAGATGGACAATAGCTGACGACGGGCAGCCATAAGCTGCTAATATTCTGATAATTCAGCTCCCGGCGCACAAACCGGGGGCTTTTTTGTGCGATTATTCTTCCTTAGCACAGACAGCTTCATAAATATTTTCACATAAAACTCCTGTCAACGGCATTTCCCACAGGACCAAGACTAACATTTTTCAAATCACAAAAGAGGTCTGCCTCAGTATCTACACATTTTCAATCAACAGCACTACCTGCTGCATATAATTATATAACAGTGTTTTATATGCGGTACAATATGATGTTTCTTGATCAATTTATTTTTCACACTCCATTATCTTGACTGTTACTGCCTTTTGTGATATATAATACTATCCGGTGGTTATATTTGTGACTACTATTAATACCGGAAAATAAAACAGGAGGCTAATAATGCAGAAAAAAGGATTCACACTAATCGAACTATTGGTTGTTATAGCTATCATTGCTATACTTGCAGCCATCCTCTTCCCGGTTTTTGCGAAAGCCAGAGAAAAGGCAAGACAGTCCAGTTGCGCCAGCAACCTCAAACAACTCAGTCTGTCAATAATGCAGTACAAGCAGGATTATGATGAAGCATATCCATTGAGCTATCCAAATGTGAGCCCAAACGGCACCCAGAATTCCGGTGGTGGAGTGACTTACTGGTGGATGGACTGCATTGCTCCTTATGTCAAGAACACTCAGGTTTTCCACTGCCCAAGCGGTGACCGCGGGGATTGTTGCGTTCATGTATCCAACAGCTATGCTCCAAACCAGCAGATGAGCATGGGCGTCAAGGATGCAGACGTCCCAGTACCTTCTCAAACATTCATGATTGCAGACTGCGCTGCTAACTGCACAATCTGGCCACAGGACACCAAGGGTGCCATAGCATATCGTCACTCTGAAAAATTTAACGGTTCTTACATGGACGGCCATGTGAAAGCAGCTGCAATGTGGCCTGCGACCAAAGCTTCTACAGCACAGGGTGGTTGGGACGTTATCGATCCCAGATGGACACTAGCTGACGACGGACAACCATAACCTACAATTTTTTTGATTATTCATCTCCCGGTAAATACGTGCCGGGAGCATAAAAAAAGTAGAAATCAGTTGCTATATGCAACTTGGAAAACAAATATCGCTCCCCTTGATTACAGCACTCCTTCTCAGATCTGATACTATATTTTATCAACATATATTTATTAGTTACTCTGATATATATAGTATTGCTTTATATTGTCCTAGTGACCGCTATACTATTGACAATTACGTTTTTTATCTATTGCTTATTGTTGTATTTTTATATGATTTGCCTTTTTTTTCATATGGTTGACTATTGCTAATTTACATGATATATAATATTATCTGGTGATTATATTTGCGACATGCATTTAGTCACAGACAACAAATAAGGAGGCTATTAATGCGAAAAAACGGTTTTACACTAATTGAATTGCTGGTCGTTATAGCTATTATTGCTATACTGGCAGCTATCCTCTTCCCGGTTTTTGCAAAAGCCCGGGAAAAGGCAAGACAATCGAGTTGTGCAAGCAACCTCAAACAGATCGGACTTGCTTATGTTCAGTACAGGCAGGACTACGACGAAACATCCGCACTCAGCTGGCCTGTAACAGGACCTCAAGGCACCCGCGCCACTTCATGCGGAGGAAATCCCTCTTATTGGTGGCAGGATGCACTAGCTCCTTACGTAAAAAGCGACCAGGTTTTCCATTGTCCAAGCGGTGAACGCAGTCTTTGTATCGTCCCAGCAGCCAACAGTTACGCACCGTCACAGGAAATGAGTATGGGCGTAAAGGATTCAGCCGTCCCAGTACCTTCCGCCACATTTATGATCGCCGACTGCGCTGCTAATGCCTCTATTTACCCAACAGACACTAAGGGTGCCATAGCTTACAGGCACTCTGACAAGTTCAATGGCGCATACTTTGACGGACACGTCAAAGCAGCAGCAATGTGGCCTGCAACCGCGGCCTCCACAGCACGTGGTGGATGGGATGTTGTTGACCCCAGGTGGACAATAGCAGACGACGGACAGCCGTAACCTACAACAATTCTTATTACTCAGCTCCCGGCAACCAAACCGGGAGCTTTTTTTGTGGAAACTATAGCAACGTGAACTTGCATCAGCAAGCACTTTAGTGTAACGGTAGTTTTCCGGAATCTCAGTATGCTATATTTCGAATAAAATATAATAACTGCCTCGTATTTACCTGGAACCACATACCTCTCTGAGTCTAATAGTCTGGGATTTACCGATCCGGATAAACAGGATGTATCCCAAGTCTATGACAAGATCACCTGGCAAGATCATGTCATTCCCGACCTGATCGGGAATCCAGAAACTTACTTTCAAAAATGCACAGCTTTCTGGATTTCCAGTCAAGCCGGGAATGAGAAACAACACATCATTATTGTTTACCACTATCCTGGGATACACCCGGATAAACAATAATACATGACAATCTGACTCTTATCCTGACACTGGCACCATGTTTGACTTTTACAAGACTATCACCACATTATTCATTGTTTTATCTTAGTATAGTCTTCATCAGACTCTATTTCCTTAATGTTTCAAAGTGTATTTGTATTTTATCAGATATATGTCTATTATTTATTGACTTTACTTTTATTGCATGCTATAAATGGACAGTCATGGTATTTTACAGTGGCACCAAATATTGATCCAGGAGGAAGAGAATGTGCAGAAAAGGTTTTACTTTAATTGAACTGTTGGTAGTTATTGCTATCATAGCAATACTGGCTGCAATCTTATTCCCGGTTTTTGCAAAAGCAAGGGAAAAAGCAAGACAGGCAAGTTGCACCAGTAACCTGAAACAGATTGGACTTGCTGCAGTCGCTTACAAAGAGGACTATGACGAGACATATTGCCTCAGTTGGCCAACAACAGGCCCGGACGGGACTCAAACAGTTCCAGCAGCCTGCGGAACACCTTACCCAAAGTCATTCTGGTGGATGGATACATTGAGGCCATATACTAAAAACGATCAGGTCTTCCATTGCCCAAGCGGCGAAGCCGGGGTATGTGTTATTATGGTGGCACGGAGTTATCATGCTTCTGCATACATGAGTGGTACAAGAGATTCAGCAGTCCCGGTACCGGCAGGCACTTTTATGATCGCAGACGGTGGCGGTAATGCCTGTGTCTACGCTCAGGATAGTAAGGGTGCGACATCCCGCCGGCACTCCGATAGAATGAATGTAGCATTCTTTGATGGACATGTTAAATCCGAACAACTTTTACCTGGTACTATTAATGATCCGGAGCCTCATGGGTGGGGATTTGTTGATCCCAGATGGACACTGGCCGACGACTAGTCTTGGCCTTTGCAACAAACATAAAGTTAAGAATCAGACTGATCAGTCGGATCCGACCGATCAGTCTGATTCTTAAGCCTAAGCCAAAGCAACTCTTACTTCACCCTTTCAACCTCATACCATAATGTCTTGTAATCCTGACCGATTCTGAATATTGCTTTACCATTCTGCATTGTCACCGGTACCTGCCTGCCTCTTTGTCCGCGTTCATCCAGTGCCCATACTTTGACTGGTTTTTTCGTCGGGATTCTGATTTCGGCGCCGATACACTCAACAAGTGATGGTGCCTCCCCCCAGTTTCTACCGACTGAGGTGTGCTGGTCGTCTTTCCACTTCATTCCGCTGTTCTCGGTGTATCCAGTTGCAGTTATCAATACACTGCCGAAATCCGCAATGGATGTCCCTTTGATTGCAGTCAGTGTAATTGCAGCCCAGTTCTGCATACTGCTCAGGACCTGCACTTCCACATCACCCAGCTTCTCGATCTTGCCATTCGTCATTCCGATAAATGCCTTGCTTCGGGGAGTATCAACTGTGACGACTCTTCTGACCGTATCCCAAGCAAGCTGCCCGGTATCCGAGTGTACTACCGCTGCTGTTTCTTTTACGATCGGTTTTACCGGGTTATTGCTGGTACTCTGGCCGATCCTGCTCCGCATAGCTTCGAGCCCTGTCAGACCAATGTGACCGGGTCCGATCCAGGGGCCTGTTTTGGCAATTATGTCCATCAGCACGGCATTCGGCAAAGGAATCACCTGTGCGTTCTTTGCCGGTTGCACATCCCCCCTTAAAAACATTGCAGATGCTGCAGGCATAGCTGCCATTTTGGTCGGATGCTGGTCTGTATCGAAGAAATTGCCGATCTTGCGTGTGTTCCAACCATCCCTGCTACCCTGATACGAGAACACGAAAATCCCGTCCCAGTCCTGCAGGCTTGCATAAGCAGCCAGTAACAGAAACGCCTCAGAACTGTACGTGTTTGGCGCTGGATGGTTGTACTCCGTCACAGTGAAAGGCTTCCCGAATACCCGGGCTGCAGCCAGCGATCCCAGTGTTCCGCTGCCCGGTTCACCCGCCATAGATACGTTGCGTATCAGCCATTCCTCGGAATCCCAGGGACGGACAGGAAACTCCGGATGATGCCAGTATGAATGGCTGTCCACTATATCCAGCTTCGCCTGCATTGTAGCCGGACTGAACCCAACAGCAGTCCCCACAACCGATGGCTTGCAGCCCAGTTCGTTCTTTATGAAGCTTTGCATTCCTGTCCAGTAGTCTGCCTCTGTATCCCACAGAAACTGCAGCCAATCGCGTTTGATAGCCGGACCATACGAATCTATGTTGCCCCGCTTCATATAAGCGATATCGGCAATATGAGTAACAGGCAGGTCATAGACCGCACCCTCTTTGATTGAGAAATGTGCAAAATCCCACACCCCAGGCTGCAGACCGAGATCCGACATATTCAGTCTCATGTCCTTGTCGTTTCTATCTGACTTGAAAATCAACTTATACTCATTCCATCCTGTCTCGACTTCACGCGCAGTGTAAAAAACCGATTCCCACGGGTCTCCAGCCATCTGGACACCTACCGATACACCCAGCTTGTGGTCAGCCTTTGCCTGAAATGTGATTGTATAGTATTTGTCCTTTTTTAATACAACGCCGGGATGAGTAAGTTGCACATGCCAACCAGTTCCATCGGTCTTGGTAACATTGACTCTGACAAAGTTCCCTACCCGCTCATCTCGATCGACTGCCAGTGAAGCTTTAGTGTCATTGTGGGTTTCAAGGTTCCATCCCTGTATATCCTGTTCAAAGCTACCATTGGCTAAAAGCTCCGGTCCGACCGGCTGAGAATCTCCTGTCCAGGCTTTCTGCAGCTTTTCATCAGAGGCATACTGTTTGGTCAGCCATTTCCGCCAGAGATCAGTAAAACTGGATGCATATGGATCAGGCATACTCTCAAAACCGTTGGATGACCACATATACAACAGTCCATCTTCGTTGCTGATCTCTACAAACGCAACGCTGGGTTCATCGACATATCTGGTCTTGGTGTAAGGATTAAAATGCCCCAACAGCTGCCGGGCATATTCCTGCTGTTTCTGGACCATTGGAGGATAGAAGATATCTACTCCCTTATAAAAATCCGGATGCCCCTGCCAGGCAGGCATATCGGGATACTCTCGGCTGACATGCAGGTTAATATCCGCATATATTCCATTCTTTCTAAGCTGGTAGATGAAGTAGTCAAGTCTCTCAAGCTGAGTGGGATCGATCTGGCGTTTGTCCTTAGTGAGAATAACATCATCCGCCCATGCTGCATCCATATGGTGGAATCTGACACAATTGATCCCGAACTTAGCCAGTCTGGCAGCGACTTTCTCTGCATCTGAGTGCTGAGGGAAACAGGCGCTGGTGGTGATGTTGACACCGAACAACCTCAACCGCTTGCCGCCTTCATATAAATGGGAATCCTTAACCTTAACAAACCCGTATTTACCGGCAGGTTTACTGATCAGACTGCTGACATTCGACGGTCCGGCAGAAGCATCATCCCATGGGAGGACAAAAGGCACAAGGTCCGCAGCAACGCAACCCACACTCATAAGCAACAGGACTAGAACCAATAGTAATCTAACCATTTATCGCTCCTATGTATTTCTTTACCTACCCACACCTGCATTAATATAACGTTCTCTTACACCCGAATCCACCCAACTTCTGTAATCTGGCTGCAGTCTTCTTTCATATCCTTTTGGAAGGCGTACATCCGGGGAATCTTCATTGACCATAGTATGTATCCTGGCATTTGCGCGCAGCACATTCTCGACCATTTCAGGGGGTGGATCGTTGAAGTGCTGGTTATTGCAGAGCACTCCGATGCTGTTGTGTATATTGTATCCGGACACAAAGAAGCGCAGGAAGTTGAAATCTGAGTAAAGATGCCCCATCGCTTCGCCCCGGAGTATTATGTCAATGTATGCATCTGCCTGCGGGAAATACATGAAGTCCTGTCCGAAAATGTCTCCTAATGCAATGCTGGAGTGCCATTCCAGAAGTCCCTTCTCTCCGACCACATGCCTAGAATACCTGGCAAGTGCATACAGAGCTGCCGGGTTCACATTATACTGACCATCGAAGTAGAGTCCGTCCGGAGCATAGTCCCGCATCACGTGTTCTATTTCATTCAGGAATAACGGCATATTCGCGCCGGTCGATACATTTGGAGGGCAATTGCCTGGTTTGTCATTGAATGCGAAACGTTCCAGTTCTGTCCCTTTGAGGAAGAAAAATGGGCTCGTATAGACAATCACCCGCTGCCCGTTTTTATGTGTGGTATTGACCATCCGCGCAAACTCAGCTTCACCCTTTCGAGGCACGAAAGCCAGGTTCCAGTCTTTCCAGAGCATAACTTCAGACTGAGCCAGCAGAATATTCCCCCCTGACTTCCAGTCATGTATCCGGGTGTCTGTAGGGTAACCATCTTTGGCCGACCAGTGCCAGACTACCTGGTCCTGAACTGATTTTTTCCAGTCGTACGGCTTCGGCGCACAGACTCCCAGGCAAAACACTTCACCACCCTGCACTACACAAGAAGCGCAGACCTGGTTATTGACGTCAGAGTTATCAGGGATATGGTCAGTTGATAGATATGTAAATACACCACCCATCTCATCAACCAACAGGTGACCTGTCCTCCAGGTCTGACTCCAGGCAGCCTTGAACAGCGTTTCCGCCTTTAGGGGCATATCTGTAGCGGGTTGAAGCATTAAAAGAGAATCACCATTGATTCGAATGCGAAGTCCCGGATTCCTGCTGGATATCATCACAAAACCCGATGCACGGTCGGTGATTTTTGCGTCTGAAAATGCTTCACCAAGCCGTATCTGAGCAACCTGCCTGCCCAGTCCAATTCGCTGGTAAGCCTGAATAAGACCCAGTTTGGGATATATGCTAAAGACTGCACCAGTCGTTTTTACAGTAATAACACTGCGGTCCGACTTCGCAGACTCGATCTTCATCCCAAACTGAGCATCTCTGAATATGGTCGGGTCCATCAGGTCCTTAAAGGACATGACATTGCGGTACTCTGTTGCATACGCTGTTGGCAGTATGCATGCCATGCATACTGCCACAAGCATAAAGAACGACGAAAATCTGGTCATCCGATTTATTATCCTTACTGCTCTGTAATACTACTTTCCAAGAATCATCCGCTCTTCTTCATTTGCCAGGAATATGGTGTTTCTGGTGCTTTCTGCAGGGCAGCGGAGATTTTCATGTTCACCTGCTGCACACTCCATGAAGTACTTCAGTTCCTTCTCGTACGCAGATTCTGTTCCCACTTCTATTGCTTCAGCTTCAGTCGATCCTCGGCGGGTTAATTTTAGCGTTGGCTGCTGGGAAGGATCATATATCACTGTTGCATTCTCAAAAGAAGCTATGAAAGACATATTGAATCCGGCCATTTGCATCCAACTGCTTCGGATAGTCACAATCGAATCATTGGCATAGTGGAATATAGCAGTATGATCGTCAATACCGCCAGTCCAACCTTTGACTCCAACTGCATAGACATGCTCAGGCATTCCGAGAGCCATCTGCATAAAATCGAGATCATGAACATGAAAATCCAGTATAGCGCCGCCGGATTTTGTGTGGTCTGAGAACCAGCTGGACCTGTCAGCCCACGGATAGCTGCCAAGCCTCTGCATCAGCATAGAATGGAATTTCCCATAAGGTTCGGTCTTGATCAATTCATACAAATACTCATATTCCGGCCAGAAACGTATGCATTGACCTATCATCAACTGGCGGCCATATTTATCACGGGTTGCTATCATCTGATCGCACTCTTCGGCTGTCATCGCCATTGGTTTCTCGCTGAAGACATGGCAGCCGTGTTCCATGGCCATAATGCAATATTCGGCATGAATATAGGTAGGAAGAGCCACAACCACGGCATCGAGTGTCTCTTTCTCCAGCATTTCCTTACAATCCAGATAAGTATTGCAGGTAGATATGTCGAACTGGTTAGGCGCCTGTTCGATATTGAATTTAACTTCCTGCTTCGCCAACTGTTCCGGATTGATATCGCAGACTGCCTTGACAGTCACATTTTCCATCGACCACATAGAGTTCGCATGCAAATGCCCGAGTCCACCAAAACCAACTATTCCAACGTTTAACATAATATCCCCCATATCTGATACAAAGCTTAATTTCTGAACTCTATCACGGTATGTAACATTGCGTCAAGCAGTACTCGTCTGAAGGCTCCGGAAGGGATAATTATCCGCAGATTTCGCAGATTTTCGCGGATTTTGGGAAGGGAGAAACTGACTGATTTGTTAAATCTGAGAGATCAGTAGTACCAACTGCTTGATATTGTTGGGAATGCATGTTATTCTCACGTGTGAACCATTTAAAACTCCAGGAGTAGTTATTATGCCAATCACTATTCGCAATATTAAGGCTATCTGCACAGCACCTGCAGGGATTAACCTGATTGTCGTCAAGGTAGAAACCTCCGAGCCTGGATTATACGGCTTGGGTTGTGCAACCTTTGCATACAGACATCTTGCGGTTGCCAATATCGTTGAAAAATATCTTAGCCCGCTGCTTGTGGGTAGAGATGTAAATAACATAGAAGATTTTCAGAATCTGATGATGGTGAACGCCTACTGGCGCAATGGGCCGGTCAGTAACAACGCTATATCTGGCGTAGACATGGCGCTGTGGGATATCAAAGGTAAACTGGCAGGAATGCCTTTATATCAGCTATTCGGTGGCAAGTGCCGTGAAGCTGCTGCAGTCTATCGCCATACGGACGGAGCTACGTTCGAACAGGTTGAGGACCAGGTCCGGGCATATATGGAGCAGGGCGTGCGGCACATACGTGTTCAGTTCGGCGGATATGGAGGCAGCGCAGTGCGCGATATAGCTCCTGCTGGTTCTCCGGATGGCTCATATTTCGATCCTGACAAGTACTCCCGGGACACAGTCAAACTCTTTGAGTATATGCGTGAGCACGTAGGTTATGATATAGAACTGCTGCACGATGTACACGAGCGTCTGGCTCCTTGTGAAGCTGTTCGGTTGGCCAAATACCTTGAACCTTACAGGCTGTTCTTCCTTGAGGATGCACTCGCGCCTGAGCAGGGAGAATGGTTCAGGACCATCCGGGCACAGTCCTGCACACCGATTGCACAGGGCGAACTCTTCAACCATCCATTGGAATGGCGCTTCCTTATAACAGAACGGCTTATAGATTTTATAAGGGTCCATATCAGCCAGATCGGTGGAATTACACCAGCGCGAAAACTGGCGATCTTCTGTGAACAGTTCGGAATCCGGACTGCCTGGCACGGTCCCGGTGATGTCTCTCCGGTCGGTCACGCTGCTAATGTCCACCTGGACCTATGCACTCCAAACTTCGGCATTCAGGAATGGTCCGGCATAAATGAAACGCTGCATGAAGTCTTCCCCGGCAGTCCGGTGCTCAAAGGTGGTTATGTATATACTAACGACAAACCAGGCTTGGGAATCGATATAGATGAAAAGTTGGCAGCAAAATATCCCTGCAGCGACGATGTGACGACTTGGACCCAGACCCGCCTGCCCGACGGCACCCAGGCACGACCGTAAAGGTAGTTTACGACAGGATTAAAGAGGAGTATTGTAAATGAATGATGTGGCTAAGTGTGCCTTTATTACTGGTGGAAGCAGAGGGATAGGTTCCGGTATCTGTGAAATATTGGCTGCCGAGGGCTATGATATCGCCTTTACATATACAACTGCGCTGGATGAATCGGAAGCACTTGCTGACAAAATCAGAACGATCGGCAGGCGATGTTTTTTCTATCAGGCTGACTTACAGAATGCCGATGTTCCGGAAAAGGTAACTGCACAGGCTATTAATGATCTGGGCAGGCTGGATGTGCTGGTTAACAATGCAGGCCGCACCATACACAATAGAACCACAACCCTTGAGCTTGAATTGATTGACTTTCTGTATGGACTCAACTACCGTGCTCCAATGCTCTGCAGCAAGATTGCTGCAAAACAGATGGTTGAAAACAATATACCGGGCAACATAATAAACATTGCATCCACCCGCGGTATACGCTCTTATCCGGAAGACGCCGTTTACGGAGGTCTTAAGGCTGCACTGATCCGTTCTACGGAATCAATGTCACTTGATTTGTCTCGTTATGGGATCAGGGTCAACTGTATAGCTCCCGGCGCAACAAGGGTCAGAGGTTCATTCGAGCATGAAGACCTGGAAGTCGGAATCGGCCCCAAAGTGCCTCTGGGCAGACTAGGTTCACCCGCAGACATAGGCAGCGCAATAACATTTTTGATATCGGATAAAGCTACATACATAACCGGTGTCACTCTAAAAATAGACGGTGGACTAATCCTCCCCGGCATGCCCGAAGACATGAGTCCCGACGCCGGCTACGGCTGGGGCAGAGGTAGAAGATAGATACTTGAGAATATTTGGAGGAAACAGATGATAAAGCTTAATTGGAGAGATGTAAAACCTGGTATTGCCCATGAGGTGGGACTCGACTGGCAGCTTTTGCGCGGTCAGTCGCTGAAGGACCCAAATGTCCCAACAGCTTGCATGGAAACCATGATGTATACTGCGTTCGCAATGCTTCAACCCGGCCAGGCCTACCATGCCCATTCCCACGACGACCACGAGGAAGTCTATTTCATCATAAGTGGAACAGGTGAAATGGAGATAGATGGAGAGACTCAACCGATACGGGACGGCGATATCGTATTCATCGCCCTGAACCAGCTCCACTCAATCAAAAATACAGGTACAGAGTTCATGCAGTTCCTGGCCTTCGCAGCGCAGGTGCAAGAGTAGCAAGCCTGAAAGTGCATAGTTATTATGAATAAGTGCTATAATATGCCAGCATTACACACCTGAAGTTACAAATTCCGAACCATATCAGGAATCATAGCATGAGTCCTCTCGATTTTCGCCTGCAGCGAAAACCTGCTGGACTCGCTACGAAGGGACGAGAATATTCTATTTTCTGAGGAGGTTTTACAAATGGCTGTTCCAACGATTTTGTCCTCTACTGTTCGCGATGAGACTTTTGGAGGGGTTACCTATCACATCGAAGGTGAATTGGTACCGGTGCTTCATGTTGAATTGGGTGCTGTCCCGGTCTATTTCGAGCACAATATCCTGTTATGGAAAGATCCCGTAGTGGATATTGGTATTAAACCCTTGAAAGGAATGCTTAAACGAATGCTGGCTGGAATGCCTGTGTTTATGACCGAAGCCACAGGGCACGGGCGTATAGCATTCAGCCGGGATGGGGCAGGACATGTTTTTGCACTTCATATGAGCCCTGGCCACGCATACGATGTCAGGGAGCATCAATTCCTTGCTGCAACAGAAAATATTGAATACAGTTTTGCCCGTGTCAAAGGTGTGGCGAATGTCATGTTTGGAGGTACAGGCTTCTTCATCGACACATTCTACTGCCCCCGCACGGAAGGCATTCTATGGCTGCATGGATACGGAAACGTATTTGAAGTCGAGTTAAAAGCAGGCGAACAGATAGACATCGAACCAGGCGGCTGGATTTATAAAGACAGGACAGTCGGTATGGAGACGATATTCCAGCGTCTCTCGACAGGCCTGTTTGCAAGCGGTGGCCAGATATTCTGGAACCGGTTCACAGGCCCTGGGAAAATCGCTCTCCAGTCAATGTACCTGCATATGGAGACAACCAGCTAGCACTGGTTGAAAAATCTAACATGGATGGATAGGATATGTGAATACTCTGTCCATCCATGTTAATTCCCTAGAATCTGCATGTCCGCTTCAACGCAGTGCTCTGGCCATAAATCGGCGCTCATCCCTGGAACGCTTCACCAGATTATTGGGACCACCCATTATAAAGTGACCAACCGATCCATCCGGGTTCCATGTCAATACCCATGGTGTGTATTTCATTACCACGCTGTTCTCGAACTTTGATTGGAGCGCAGCTACCTCCGAAAACCATATCGCGCATACCCATCAAACGGAATTGGGCATTTTTCACGTCAAAGAGAGGTCGCAGATCCTTAATGTCGTAACCTCCAGATTCGTAATTAAACATGCCAAAGATCTCTGTTCTTCCATTATCACTGGTCAATGCACGGATACCTTTTCCTTCGCATTTCATGCCAAGAATCCAGGCATCTGCACCCCGGTTCTGCACTAATCCAATATCACTTGTTCCTTCCGGATTTAGCTGCCTGGCCCAGAGTTTCTGGCCAGGTTTTTTCAGATCGATAAGAGAGGAACAATCAGTAACAAAGACATCGCCACCGCCTGTGCCAATGACTTTAAGATCACAACTTTCGACCATCAGAGTTCGATTCGTTGAACGGTTTTCCACTCCTGCCCTGCTTCCACCAAACGCATAGAGGTTCTGGAAAAGCACAACTGGAGCCGATTTGTCAGTTATTATAAAGCGACCTTTTTCACTTCCGAGAATACGTCCAAAGCCCAACGCGATAATGTGTCGGACACTTCCGTGAACTGATACTTCTCCATCCAGGTTGTACCAATTGGGTTCAGGAATACTCACACCCCGCAGATAAACAGTTGTCTTGCCGGATTTGGCAGCAGCGTCTATTGCTTCTTGTATTGCTGCAGTATCATCCTTGCTATCATTCGCAGTAGCGCCAAAATCATTTGCACAAACCCAATTCTTAGGGTCAGCCTCCCACGTCACTAGAGGTTCTCTCTTTATAGGAAGCCTACTGGAATCCTGGGCTGCATCGAAGAGTTTTTTTGTATCATGAGAAATATATTCGGAGACACTGGATCCTGTTGCATTACCACCTGGTGTCTCGCTCTGGATTGCAGTCTTCATTCCCTGAATCTTAACATTCCGGGCATATAGAACGCTGCGATTATGTATAGCAGGACCATTAGGATCACCGCCGCTGAATCTGCCTCCGGTCAGTGCCACTACCCCACCCCACCATGTCCAATCGTTGGGATAATCGCAGAACAACCCCAGGGGTGTATTTTCAACTACCAGGTCTTCGATTGCAACCGTCGCTGCATTGACATATACTCCCTGTTTACGGCAGTCGCGGATGACCACCCGTGAAAGAGTTGCCCCCCAATTCCATTGCTCAAGGATACCGGTCTCGAAACCTTCAATAAGAACATCCTGGACAAGATTTGGACTGCTCTGATCAATAAAACCGTTGTTAATCCCGATCTTGCCATATCCCATAATTCGGACATTCTGAATGATTCCTGTGTTGGTTGAACACCAGCGAATGCCGTCTGTGTCCGGGTTTTTGCCAACATCCACAGTAAAGTTATGCAATGTGCGAAAGAACCAATCTGCAGAAGTAGGACCAGTTTCGCGAGGATGGGTGCGGATCACAGAGTTGCAATCCTTTACGCCATCTGCCAGCCGTATAATCACTCCATCTCGAGATTCACCATAGATCCATGGACCTGTAGGAGCATTAACTACAAGTGTATTTGTTACACGATATATACCCTTTGGAATATACAGCACAGCGCTTGCCGGTTTTCCAATACCACAACTAGCATCAATACCACGTTGCAGGGCAACAGTGTCATCAGTAACTCCATCACCTTTTGCACCAAAGTCACGCTTTACGTCCAGAACGGAAACATCTTTGGGGAATGAAACCCTACTATAGGACAAGTTTTTATTCAGGACCGGCTTTTGCACTGATGCCATACCTGACTGCGATATTAAGAGTATAGCAAGAGCAAGAAAAGTGAAGACCTGTAAAAACTTCATACAATCTACCTCTACACATAATACCTTTAGATAGTCACAGGTTAATTCTTAACCACAAACACCCGCTTGCATGTCCTCGTTACACCGTTCAACTCAGCAGTCACTACTACTTCATTCTCCTTCTCAGTGAGGAAAACGCAGCCGATGAAACAGCCTGTCTTTGTAATGTTTGCCGGAATAACAGGAGTGGAGTTTATGGTGATTTTTGCACCGGGTGTCACGATTCCGCGCACGTTAATCAGAATTGGTCCCTCTGGCGTTACTGTAGTCTCCGGAGGAGATGTCTGAACATAGAGGAGTGGCATTGTGTCTAGTGCATCGATCTCATCAGCAATAGTTGCCCTGGTATTCATCAATACTTTCGGGTCTCGTGTATGGTCATAGAATGATTGGACCACTCTATGGCAAAGCTCCAGAGGACGTTGGCGGGGATCCAGCCATTTTGCATCATCCCCAATATGCTTTTTGAGCTCTCCCAATCGGTTTTCCAGGGTCCAAAGGTATTCATAATCCTGCAGCCCGTCTCTCATTGCACTAAGCCGCATAGAACCAATGAATCCATCCTTCACCGGGTATGCAACCTGGGCATCACCCTGGGGCAGACCCCATTCATTAGCTACAGCTTCGGTGTAGGGATCACCCTTTGCGGCAAACCAGTTAAGACCCCAGTGCAGATAACCGTCCAGCCCGTAAAAATACTGAATCCAGTGAAGCTCTCTTGCACTTAACAGTGTTTGATCAAGGAACCGGTTTGGATATCTTCCCTGTGGATGACAGCAAGTGTAGAACCATATCTTTTTGCCCTGACGTTTCAATTCCTGATAATGAGGCCACCAGAGATTGAGATGAGAGAGCTTTGGGACAGATATATCCAGATCAGGAAAACCATCATTTTCGACAGCTTCGATGACTCCGATATCCGGCGCCATTTTGTGCACTTGCTTAAGAAGCTCGTTGTATGATTTTTCGCCGTATATAAACGGTTCGTCTGCCAGGCTGATAAAAACTCTACCCTTCCAACCGCGTTTTTTAACGAGCTTCTGGAGCGCACCCAGTCTTCCAAGATTGTAATCATGACCTATCACTCGACTGTCCTGGTCCAATTGGAATTTGTCATGCTGGCCAAGTGCAGTAAATTGAACAGCATACAGTCCGGATTTGAGGACTATTTCCATGTACTTCTCAAAGAGCGACATATCCCAGATCTTCTTGCCATTTCGAGCAGTTACTTGAGGGATGATGTCCCAAACAACTCTGACATCGGTCTGACGATGCCGTTGTACCAGCGCACACATCTGCTCCAGATGCTTCCAATAAGCATCAGTTCCAGGTTTGAGATCGGTAAATCCGCGTCCGGGGAAATCCCACCACTGAATCACTCTCTGGTGACGGTCATCTGAAAGCTTGAAGCCTCTTACACGCAATGTAACAGGAATTCTGCAATTGCCATTATTGCCGGTGACTCTCAACTCCCCAGCATACTCACCTTGTTTACTGTCAGACGGAACACTTATTTCAATCCAAACCGGCTGAGGAGTTTTGGGCTCGATTGAGAGCTTCGCATCCTCCCAGAATGGATCTGGTATACTCGTTGGGGCAACCGCAACCAGCTCATCAACCGGAACGCCAGGGGAGTTCTTAGATATATCCAGATAACGTACCCACTGAAGTTTTGCACTACTGGATGAAATCACTGATTTACCATCCGTCGTTCGGAAATCTGAGGCTGCAACCGAAACCGTATCCTGCATATCTCCGGGAATAAGCACTGCCTGAGAACTGATAGTCTCCCCTGCAGCCCCATCGATGATAAGTTCAGAATAATTCGAGGTTGCAATAGCATTACGAAGTATCTTAGTAAGTGCATCAGAAGGAATAAGTTTCATATTATTACCCCAAGCTAGTGAACTACAGAATACTACAGCCAATGTGACCACTAATGTACGTAAAATAGTTATCATTTAACCTGCCTCAATATAATTATTCATGTGCAGATATATATTAACCATAAATCATGCAGACAAAAATATGCCGTCCATTGAATCTATTCGAGGACGGCACTTATGTTGTCAAAGTGACACTAGTCTGCTGTAATTCTGCCTGCAAGGTTCGTCGAATTGAATGGTCCAGGGTCCATTATCAGCAGTCTGGCTTCGTCGGTCTTGTCCCACACATTCCATAGCAAGACCCCACGGACTCTGCCTTCCTGGAGATAATACAACACCCCGGTCACATACTCCTCCTGCCAATCTGCGAACACTTCAAACTTGGAGTTTACCTGCCCAACAGCTTCATATCCGAGCTCGAACAGGTCTGAATAGAACATTGGTAGATATTCATAACGCACGTCCTGGCCCGCCATGGAAAGACCTGCGGCTTTTCCCATCTTCAGTGCATTGTCCTCGTGCTCAAGCCTCGTGAGCATACCGGTAGCTGGACTCACAAAACTTGCACAATCGCCTGCAGCATACACATTATGCACTCCCGCTGTAAGATCCGCTGCGGTAATAATTCCATCCCCTACTCCCAGCCCAGCATCCTGTGCCAGTGAGACATTGGGTTTTATCCCGATTCCGGCAACTACCCCATCAACAGTGATTGTCTTTTCAGAAGCAGTATGCAGTATCCGTTTGTTGCCGTCCGCAGCCATACTCACAACTGAATCTTCGAACAACAACTGCACTCCCTTGTCTGCATAATATTTATTAACATACTCAGCGACATCCGTTGGAAAGACCCTGGAGCATATAGCATTCTCCGGCATAATAAGTGTCACTTTTTTGCCGATACCACACAATGCCGCAGCTATTTCAGACCCGATGAACCCTCCCCCTATAACTGCAAAACTTTCGCCAGTCTCGGTAAGTTTTCGCAGCCGATGGTAGTCATCCAGTGTCCGGAAATAAATGATATCATCACCTCCGAATGGCAGTCTCCTTGGAGTACCTCCGGTAGCCAGCAAAAGCTTGCCATATTCAAAAACCTCTCCCGTATCATCGACTATACTGTTCATCACAGTATTCAACCCGGTCACACTCCGACCAGTCAGTACTTGAACTCCCCGCTCTCCGGTCTTTAGTTCAATAATGTCTATAGGCTTGCCCTGCCATAGTTTTTTAGAGAGAGGTGGTCGTTTGTAAGGAGGGTATGGCTCTTCGGTAAACATACATATAGATCCATTTGTATCCACTGAACGTATAGCCTTAGCAGCTGCATACGCGGTCATACCACCGCCGACGATCAAGTAGTCATATTTTGTCATCACGAAATCTCCTTGGAACTACAGGTTGAAGACTGGAAGTTATTACTAGTGAATAGTATATCCAGTCTCAATTTATTTTATACAGATAGATTGCTTTATTGTTCCCACAATCTCTATGCTTCTCACCTGAACTTATAAATAGAAATAATCTATCAATAGTATGAACAACTCCTTCGGCTAATGTCGTTCTAGAAACGTGTCGATAAGTTATTAGACGGCGAACTGCGTGTGCGTCGTCCACTCAGGGTCTAGTAAGGGGACAGACAGTGAATAAGTGCTTGATCTTTGCAGTGGTTTGTATAGCAATCTGCACCAGTGCGGTTGTTTTTGGACAGACCGCAAGAGTAAAAGACATCGCATCCGTTGATGGAGTCCGGAGCAACCAGCTTGTAGGTTATGGACTTGTAGTTGGTCTGCAAGGCACAGGTGACTCTCAACAGTCCAAATTCACTCCTCAGTCTGTTGCCAATATGCTGGCAACCTTTGGAATAAACGTTTCAGCTGCAACACTCAAAGTTAAAAACGTCGCGGCAGTAATGATAACCGCCGACCTCCCACCTTTTGCCAGACCAGGCACAACTATTGATGTCATGGTTTCGTCACTCGGTGACTGTAACAGCTTACAGGGAGGCACTCTGCTGCAATCTCCACTGAAGGCAGCCAATGGAGATGTCTATGCTGTCGCACAGGGACCGTTGTCTATCGGTGGATTTTCTGCTGGCGGCGGTGGAGGATCATCCGCCAAGAACCATACCACAGTAGGTAGAATTCCGAATGGTGCATTGGTGGAGAAGGAAACATCAACCCAGCTTGCAAAAGACGATATCGTAAGTATAGCCCTGAACCAAAATGATTTTACAAGCGCAACTAGAATGGCTAAAGCGATCAATGAAAAAGTCGGTCCGGGACTTGCCTCTGCTTCTGATGGCAATGTTGTTACGGTTAAAGTTCCAGCTGAGAAGGCGACAGATATTGTAGCATTCATCAGTGAGATAGAACAGGTAGAAGTCGCAACAGACACTACTGCAAAAGTTATTGTAAATGAACGGACCGGAACTGTAGTAATTGGTGGAAACGTTCGGATGTCTCCGGTTGCAATATCACACGGCTCACTGACTGTTGAAGTCACAAAAGAACCTGATGTCAGCCAACCGAATCCACTTAGCTACGGCAAAACTGAAGTTACCACAACTACCGCTGTCACTGTGCAGGAGCAGCCTGCTGCTCTGTTACAAATAAAGAATGGATCAACAATAGACGAATTAGTCCGGGCGCTGAATGCTCTGAAAGTAACCCCCAGGGACTTGATCGCCGTGCTGCAGGCAGTTAAAGAAGCCGGTGCTCTGCAAGCTCAACTTGAGGTTATCTAATGGATATTTGTCCAGTTACAACAGATACAAAGGCCGGCTCAGTACAATCTAAACAAGATAAAGAGCTGCGCAAGGCCTGCAAAGATTTTGAAGTAGTATTCAACGATATGGTCTTCAAAGCAATGAGAAAAACAGTTACGAAAGATAACCTGTTTGGCAGCAACAAAGAAGAAGAGATGTTCAGTGATATGCTGGACACAAAAATCTCAGAACAAGCTGCCGAGACGAATCCTTCAGGCATTGGGGCTATGTTATATCGCCAATTGTCTGTAAACCTTAAGATCGGCTCTGTCGATAAGAAAGGTGATGTAAAATGATAGAACCTTCCGGCCGTGTAGACAAAGCACTTGGAATTGATCTTCGAAAAGTGTATAAATCCATTGCAAATGCATCTGTTAAGAGCGTGGATAATGACCAGATCAATATTTCCCAATTCTCTTCTCTGGTAGAAAAAACCAGAGCACAAGCACTTGATATGCCGAGTGTGCGCATGGATAGAGTGATGCAGGTAAAGGCTGGCTTGTCTGCCGGCAAAAATGCACAAGCAGACGATATTGCCTCTGCCATGATCAATAATTCAATCGAAATTAGGGAGTGCAAGGAATGACCACTAGTGATACTGGACTCAGCTTGCTGGATTGTTTGAAAGAAGTATCATCACTTCTGGAAGGCGCCTACAAGGTCTCCCTCAAAGAGCAGGATGCATTGGTGAAGAATGATGCTGAGCAGCTGACTCTGAGTTGTAGAGCCCAGGAAGAGATACTCAGACGTATCTGTGAAGTCGATCAGAGAGCTACAGCCGTTACACACCAATTGGCTGAAGAGACTGGGCTTGACTTAGCAGAGGCCAACGCGGATGCAGTTGCTGAAGCTGCAGGCTTCCCATACACGAATTTGATTAAACATGAGACAAAGTTAATATCCGAAACAGCTGAGAGAGTTCAGGAAGCCAACCAGATCAATGCACAATTATTGCGCAATGGCCTGGATATTATAGCCTGCTGCCTGAGAACTCTTGCAACTGATATGGGGCCTGGAGTTTATTCCAGGAATGCCGGACTATATGAAAATCGTCCACAAATCCTCAGTCTGAATAGACAGGCATAACAGGTACAACTATGTCCAGCACATTCTTTGGGATCGATATAGCAAAATCAGGATTAGCCGCACAAAAGCGAGCAATGGATGTACTTGGCTACAACATAGCCAACGCCAACGATCCAACCTATAAACGTCAGCGGGTAGTTCAAACTGAAGGTCAGATCCTGGCCACATCAACAGAGTCCTCACCGTTGGGTTCGACTGCATTTGGAACTGGAACAGGATCGGGTGACGTAGAGCGTGTTCGAGATGCCCTTGTTGAGCATCGGATGAACATAGCGACACAGTCTGCCTCCAATTGGGATTTCAAATCAGGACTGACTACACAGATCGAATCCATACTGGGAGAACCGAGTGACAGCGGACTGCAGACAGATATAGACAATTTTTGGGATTCCTGGCAGACAGTTGCCACCACGCCTGATTCACTCTCTAATCGAAGTGGATTAGTACAGGATGCAGAGGCTCTCTGCCAGAGAATGCAGGATACGGTCGGACAGTTGAAGACAATGAAGGACGATCTTAATCTTCAAGTACAGACTAAAGTTGACCGTATAAATGCCATCGGTCAGGAAATAGCGAACCTTAACAATCAGATAGGTTCACTCTCATCCGGTGCTATGCCTGTTAATGATCTACAGAACCGCAGGGATGCACTAGTCCTGGAACTCGGTGGATTGGTCAACTGTAACCAGAGTGGAGATGGCAAGGAAAGTTATATGATCTCCATTGGTGGAACTATGTTAGTTCAAGGAACCAAGTTCAATGCAATCCAAACTACTGTGGATGCGACTACCGGACAAAAGGATGTTACCTGGGCTGATACTGGTGCAGCGGTTCAGGTCAATAATGGTGAACTCGCTGGTGCCATTGAAATTCGAGACCAGACAATCCCTGATTATCTTAAACAATTTGACAACATTGCAGTAGGTCTGGTGGAGTATGTAAACAGCATACACGAAACGGGATATGACCTTAATGGAGACAAAGGAGTGGCATTCTTTACCCCAAATGATCCTGTAGGTTCAGTGAGTGCTGCCAATATTTCCGTAAATTCTGCTCTTATTAGTGATGCATCACTGGTTGCAGCTTCCGGTGAAGCTCCGACGACAAGTTCGACTGGGACCAAAACAATAGCAAAAGCTAATGGAGATATCGCTCTAAAGATCTCTGACATAAAAAATACTCTAATAGAGCAATTCCCGCCGAAACCAAGCACGGATACTTATCAGGTATTTTCATCTCCTTTGACGATAAACCAGATGTATCAGAAGCTGGTTGGGGATGTTGGATCATCGGCGTCTGTAGCCTCCAGGCAGGCTACAGCACAGAAACTTAGTTATGACCAGTATGCACAGCAAGCACAATCTATCTCCGGTGTTTCACTGGATGAAGAAATGACCAATATGGTCAAATTCCAGCAAGCCTACAATTCTTCCTCTAGAGTACTTACAACAATGAATGATATGTTGCAAACGCTAATAGATATGGCTAAGTAGGCCGATACATAACATGAGGATCTTAGAAGATGAGAACATCACTTAGTCAACAAACTCAAAGCGCGCTTATGTATATCACCTCCGCAAGCAATCGCCTGTCGGAAGCGCAGCTCCGCGCCGTCACTGGTAAGCGAATAAACAAGAGCTCAGATGATGTTCCAGGAACAAACAGCGCAATGTCACTGCGCTCTGCCATAGACAGCAATGACCAGTATTCCAACAACATTACTGTCAGTCAACCTCTTCTGTCGACAACAATGAATGCTGCAAGTGAACTGACAAAAATCATTCAGAGTGTCAGAGATGTCGCGGTTGCAGCTGCCAATCCGGACTATACAGGGACAACCAAAGATTCCTATTTGAACCAGCTGGATAGTCTGATGAGTCAGATGGTAGATGTGGCTAAAACTAAACACAACGATCAGTATATATTCAGTGGAACTGCTTCATCCACATGCCCTATCGCTGAAAATCCAGACAAGGATGCAACTACAGGAATACCACCTTATGTCTATCAGGGCAGTACATCGCAGAGAACCGTGAAAGTTTTAGCATGGGTCTCATTGCCGGTTGATGTTGCAGGCAATGATATGTTCGGCTTTGGATCCACGAACACCAATGATGGTTCGGATGTATTCAGTATGATTACAAAACTGAAGAATGCCATTACAACTGGAGACACGGACACGATCAGTGGACAGATTGCCAACGTTGACAAGAATCTTGATAACACATTGACCTGGAGCGCTAAACTGGGTTCATGGAGCGCTCGTATGGACAATGCAACCACCACGCTCGATGATACCAAAGTTAGACTTCAGGGAATGCTTTCAGATACTGAGGATATCGACCTCACCCAGGCCGTCGTGGATTTGAAAACTCAAGAGAACGTATATCAGACCGCTCTATCTGTTACACAAAGGATTCTGCAGATGTCTCTGGCATCTTCATCATCTTCCGGATAAACAATCGAAAAAATATATTGATCATTTTTGATTTTTCCTATAGGCTACAGGGGCTTAACAGCCGATAACTGAATTGGAGGCTAAAATGGAAGTAAGAACTTTGAGGTTTGGGGTCTTGCAGATCCCGGACGAATCCGTGATTACCATGGTTCGGGGTATGTTCGGTTTTGAACAGTATACCAGATTTTGTATGGTGAACCACAGACCCGACACAAGTTTTTGGTGGATGCAGTGCGTTGATGAACCTGCTTTGGCTTTTGTTGTAGCAGACCCAACGCAACTTTTCGAAAACTATGAGTTCGACATCCCGGATTCCGAAGTTGAAGAACTCAAATTGAAAAGTGAGAGTGATGCGTTTACCATGGTTGTACTTACCATCGGTTCTGGTGGTAAAGAGGTGACTGCCAACCTGGTTGCTCCACTGGTCGTCAATATGCAGGAGATGTTGGCTATGCAGTTGATTTTACAGGACAACCGATATCAGGTAAGGCACTTGCTACCTTTGTCTGAACCACAACCAACGGTCCAGCAGTGTGACACAAAAGAGGAAGAACTGGCCAAAGTGGCATAATGTCACACAAAGTCTGTACAATTTGTAACTAGTCTTGCATTATATCTATATGCAAGAACATCAAACGAGTGAAAGGATGCACTCATCATGCTTGTTCTGGCACGTAAGACCGGACAGTCAATTGTAATAAATGATGATATTGAACTGCTCGTAATAGAAGTGCGGGGTGACCAGGTACGTCTTGGTATTAATGCTCCCAAAAACGTACCTGTCCACCGCAAGGAATTACTTGAGCAAATTAGAGCCGAAAATGTCAAAGCCGCGACAGAGGCTTCAGTAGACGACATAACCAAAATCATGAACCAGATACCAAAAGCATAGCGTGAACCGACGTTCTGATACCGAAGCAAGGAAGCGCCGTTGCATTTCAATGCAACCGGAATACGAACAAGGAAGTCGAAGAACATGGATTTCTACCATACAGGCATCTCAGAAGATGCTATTACTAATGCAATAGAATGCCTCAAATCTACATTTCTTAGTGAAGGTAAAAGGGTTAAAGAGTTTGAAGACAGACTCTCTGATACTCTGGGCCTTTGTAATCCTGTCGCCGTAAACAGCGGCACATCTGCCTTGCATCTGGGTCTGGCACTTGCTGGAATTGGCCCCGGTGATGAAGTCATTTTGCCTCCACAGACTTTCATTGCTACCGGTATGGCCATTCTAATGCAGGGAGCTATCCCGGTGTTTGCAGATATCCAGCCCGAAACAGGCAATATCTGCCCTGAGTCCATCGGCAAAAAGATCACCAACAAAACAAGAGCTATAATGCCCGTTCACTGGGGTGGATACCCGTGTGATATGGATGCAATAGGACACCTCGCTCTCACCCACAAACTTGCAGTCGTTGAAGATGCAGCTCATGCTCTTGGTGCAACCTACAAAGGTCAGCGCATCGGTTCGATTTCTCGCTTCACGGCACTTTCATTCCAGGCGATTAAACATTTAACTACTGGAGATGGCGGGGCTATATGTTGCCTGTATCCTGAAGATGCCCAGCATGCCAAGACTCTCAGATGGTTTGGTATTGACCGAGCTAATAGCATTCCATCCATACTTGGCGAACGTGAATATGACGCAATTGAGCTTGGTTACAAATATCATATGAATGACCTGGCTGCTGCAGTGGGTATTGGCAACCTATCGGATTTCCCAGCAAACCTTGCCAGGGTACGCACCATTGCTAACCGATACAGAACGGAACTTGCCGGCGTCCCCGGTCTGCAATTGTTGGAATCTAACAGTAACCGCGAGAGTGCATGCTGGCTGTTTACCGTGCTGGTTGAACGCCGCGTAGAGTTTATCGAGAAGTTGAAATCATTCAGCATACCTACATCTGTCGTTCATTTAAGAATTGACAACAACAGTGTGTTTGGCGGATTAACACCAAACTTACCGGGGATGGAATACTTCAATTCTCGACAGGTAGCTATACCTTTGCATGCAGGTCTTACAGACGATGATGTTTCGTTCGTAATTGAAACAGTGAAAGGTGGTTGGTAGCCTTATGAAAGTGTTGATTGTTGGAGGGTATGGTTTTGTCGGCCGCAGGACTGCAGCGAAGCTGAATGAACCCGGCATAGAACTAACTATCCGCTCCAGAAGAGATGGACTGGACTTAACAGACCTGGACTGTACTAAAACACAACTGGCTCAGATTATGCCGGATGCTATTATCAACTGTGCAGCTCATGTCGGCAGCCTGCACTATGTCAGTAAATTTGCGGCTGATGTGTTTGGCGACAACGTAAGCATGGCTCTGAATCTGTACAAGGCCGTCCACGACGTCTGCCCTGATGCCCGCATAGTTAATCCACTCTCAAACTGTTCATATCCCGGTGACGCCGATGTGCAGACTGAAGATGAATGGTGGAATGGTGAAGTGCACCAGTCAGTATGCTCATATGGCAATGCCAAACGGTTTATATATGTCACCTCGCAGTGTTATGCTCTGCAATATGGACAGAAGACTGTAAATATACTGGTACCCAATACATTCGGCCCGGGTGATTATACCGACCCCAACCGCACTCACGCACTCAATGGAATGATAATCCGAATGCTGCAGGCACATAAACAAAGCCAGCCGGAGTTCGAGATATGGGGAACTGGAGCACCTGTCAGAGAATGGGGATATATTGATGATGTCGCTCAAATCTTGAAACTCGGTCTGACCGTAGAAGAAGATTTAATCTATCCGGTAAATATGGCTCAGAACCATGGATATTCTATTAAGGAATCCGCTAAAAATATAGCTGAAGCAATCGGCTACAACGGGAAGTTAGTGTTCAATGCCAATTATCAGGATGGGGCACCGAGAAAAGTTCTTGATGACAAAAGATTCAGAGAGTTATTCCCTGACTTCAAATTCACTGACCACAAAGAGGGTATATATAACACTGTCCGATATTATGAGACAGTTCTCGAAGGAGAATCAATATGAAAGTATTAGTTACCGGTGGAGCCGGATATGTCGGATGCGCACTCGTACCAATGCTTTTGGAAAAGGGGTACGATGTTAAAGTATTGGACAACCTGATGTTTGGGGGAGACCAGTTACTACCATTTTTCAGAGAACCAAAGTTTGAGTTCATCAAAGGTGATGTCCGCAACCCATGGGACATAAAGCAAGCCGTTCAAGGCTGTGATGCGATCATACACCTGGCTGCAATAGTCGGATATCCCGCATGCAGACAGGATCCTGAGCTGGCTGAAGCTGTAAACCTGGATGGCACCAACAACCTGGCACTGGCCTTATCCAAAGACCAGACCATTATGTTTGCCTCAACAGGCAGCAATTATGGCGCTGTCGAAGATATCTGCACAGAGGATACCCCACTCCATCCGCTGAGCCTCTATGGACAGACCAAGACCAAAGCTGAGAAAATTCTTTTGGACAACTGTTCCGCTATAGTCTACAGGTTTGCCACTGCTTTTGGAGTCTCACCAAGGCTCAGGCTGGACCTTCTGATCAATGATTTCACGTTCAAAGCTCTCTCACAGGAGTATCTCGTTGTATATGAAAGGCACTTCATGCGGACATTCATCCATGTCCACGACATGGCCAGAGCATTCTGTTTTGGACTGGAAAATCCAGATAAAATGACCGGACAGGTTTATAATGTTGGTTCTGAGGATATGAACCTGAGCAAGGAACGAATTTGCGAGTGCATCAAACAATATGTTAAATGTTATGTTCATTATGCAGATGTTGGGGAAGATGCCGACAAGCGTAACTATGTCGTAAGCTATAAAAAGCTCAATGACCTGGGATACACAACCAGTATAGACATTGACACCGGTATCCGTGAGTTAGTGCGTGCATTAAAAGTTGTGTCATTCAAGACTCCATACTCCAACGTATAAGAACAGCTGGGAGATATGATGACTGACGAAGAGGCCTTTGTTTTTCGCAAAGCCGATTCAAGCGAAGAGGACTGCGCGCGTTTCTGTGCTCTGTTCAACTCACTTTATGGCAGGAAGGTGGACTCGAACTACTACCAGTGGCAGTTTTTCGAGACTCCCTTCCCCTCCGTGTTATCATTTGCCTTCAACAGCAATGGCGATTTTGCCGGATGTTATGGATTCCAGGCAATTCCTACAGACTCGGAAGTCTCAATCGCCAGAGCTCTGGACATAATGATTGCCCCGGAATACCAGGGAAAAGGACTGTTCCGAAAACTGGCAATATACGCTGAAACAAATGCAAGAGAACTCTCCCCTGTCGCTTTAGTGGTAATCGCCAACAACAGAGCCGAACCAGCTCATACTTACGGTCTTGGATGGAAACTCACTACATCCCTCAAGACATACACTGCTCCTGCGATTACATATCCAGGTCACCCTAAAAACGCCAACATTATTCCCATCGAAAACTGGGCACTGGCAGAAGATGTGATTAAATCCAGGACCAAACGCAAGAAACCACTTACCTCCATGACCAGAAATGCCGATTACTTAAATTGGAGATTCACCCGTTGTCCCTGGTACAACTATGAACAGTTTGCGTATTTGCAGAATGAAACAGTGCGCGGATACATAGTTACCAAACGATTTACCGATCCGGTTACAGGCAGGACATTTGGAGACATTGTAGATATTGCATGGGACGAACGAGATGATGATCCCGCAAAAGAACTATTGCGATACGCTCTGGGACATTTCCAGAACCAAGGCATAGACAGTGCTGCCATATGGCTTCAGACCAACACTGATCTGGACAGGATCGGAGCCGGCGCAGGATTCGTTCCGACGACTCATGAGAGATTCTTTTGCTGCAAAGCTCTCGACAGTAAGTGGGTAAAATTGGAAGAAAATACCAGTTGGTACCTGACAATGGCTGACTCCGAAGTCTATTAATCTGCGTAATAACTAAATAACCTCACTATTTCCCCTATATAGCCTAAAGACAATTCCGTACATGCCGATAATATTAACATAGAATATTTTAATTTTTTAGATTCGTTCCTGGAGAATACGGCATGACTCACAATCGACTCCTACCAAACAGACCCACCAGACACCATGACATCCCTTATACAGTGCAAGGTGAAGGCAAAAGCCTGATAATTGGCGTTTTACCCGGCGCTGATCCATATGGATTCAAAGCGGGAGAGACAATCAGGCTTGGCTATGCCAGAGGTTGGGCTGAAATATGTGGTCCGGTTGTATATGTGCTTGTTGAAGATCTGGCTAAAGAAATAGAATACCATGATAATCCGGCTGTGTTTCTTAGTGAGTATGAACTTCTTGCTTTGTCCCTAAATGACTGCCGAAAACTCCGGGATATCGATTTCTTTACTTGGGTAGATGCCCATCCTCGCAGTATTCCCGAACTAAACCGACGCCTTACAGTGCCGATGTATAGCGAAGGAGAGACTGCCGGTCTTTGGGAAGCCCGCAAGAGAGTCATCGAAGCCGAACCAAAGTTTGTATGGAACTCCTGCGGAGATGCAGCTGCGGACTTCTTTATTCCGTGGGTAGAAGATGGATTCAGGTGGGAGAAACTCTATCAGGCTTGCGATAATGAAAGGTACTATCCAGAACCTAATCCTGAAATCTTCGGAGGAGTTCAAATAGCATACATCGGAAGATACTGGCAGGAGAAAGAAGTCAGCTTCGATGCTTATTTGCGAAAATGGGAAGATGTGCTGAATGTCTACGGCCCAATGGTATGGCCATATAAGAACTATATGGGTCCTTTGAATGAGCAGGCTGAGAGACAACTCTACTCCACAGCTGGTATGATTCCGCTGGTCACAAGTCCGGGAGGACATGCAATAGCTGAAATCACTGAGAGATATTTCAAGACTCCCGGGTGCCGATGCTTCTGTATATCCGATATAAACCCTACTCTCAGAGATGTCTTTACTGAAGATGAAATGCTGCAAGCCGAGAGCATTGAGCACTTCCATGAGCTCGTTGCTGATTATCTGGCAGGAAAGATCGACACCCAGAGCTACGCTGATAAGGCATACAATGCTATACAGGAAAGACACCTATACAGCCATAGAGCTGTCCAGATAAGTAAAGCACTCTCTGTCCAATGTGTTCAGAAACCGACTAGCCTGGCGTATATGACTGCTGCTCCTATCAGTCGTGCCAGAACTCCGGAAGAAGAAGTAAGCAGATGGTTTGGAGATAATGGTGACAAAACACTCCGTCTGGATTATGATTTAGATGAAAACTCGGTTGTATTCGATCTTGGCGGCTTTGAGGGTCAGTGGACTGCAGACATACATTGTATGTATGGATGCCGTTCATATATCTTTGAGCCTGTCGTCGATTTTGCTGCTAATATAAAGCACAGGTTCCGGAAAAACAAGAAAGTCGATGTTTTCCCGTTTGGACTCTCGGATGAGAACAAGACAATTAGTCTGACTGCAAGTGCAGATGGATCATCGCAGTTTAAGCCAGGTGATAATGTGGTTGAAGCCCAACTGGTCAAGGCATCGGAGTTTATTGAAGAGCACGGCATCGAGTGGATCGACCTTATGAAGATAAATATCGAGGGTGGTGAATATGATTTATTTGATCACCTGATCGAAATAGGTTTCCTTACCAAAGTCCGCAACTTCCAGGTTCAATTTCACGATTGGAGCCCGGATGCAAAACACCGCCTGGCAAAAGTGCAGACCGCACTCAAGAAAACCCATCGCATCACATATCAGTACAACACTGTTTGGGAAAACTGGGAAATACTACCGGGTGCAACCCTGACACAGGATATAATCGAACCTGTTGCCGAAATATCAGAAGACCGGCTGGCAGTGGTTCAACAGATGATAGACTCCAACACCGGAGATTCTGCCTGCTACATAGAGGCATGTAAATTGTTGCTGGATGCTGGACGATCGGATGAAGCTCTGCGATTCTATGAAGATGCATGTGAACTGGACGCTGCAAATCCGGAACTCCAACAAATAGACCAAATGCTCCGAAATGCAGCATAATGCCACGCTGTCCTCTTTGTGAAGTCGAAGAGGACAATTAACACATTAATTGTGTCGCCGGACATTAGTGTCCAACGACTTATTTTCAGCCTCCAAATCCAAGGAGAACTATAGATGAAAACCAAAGTATTGTATGTAGCCATGAAGTTCGATTACGGTGATAAGAGCCGTGGAATATCATTTGAGCACCGCAATTTTCATGATTCCCTTAATACCTATGCTGCAAAGCATGACTGGGATTTCATTCATTACGATTTCTTAAGCCGCACTCAGGAGATCGGGCAGGCAGCCATGACCGATGAACTCTTTGAGACTGTAAAGCGCGAAGAGCCTACGGTCCTTTTTGCTGTCTTGTGTGACCCACGAATCGACCCAAACTATGAGGTATTCGAACGCATATCCGGACTTGGGACCGTAACAGTACATTGGTTTTGCGACGATCACTGGAGATTCGATGGCTACAGTTCATTTGTAGCACCAAACTTTGATTTGGTCTGCACTACTGCAACATCAGCGCTGCCGAAATATGAACAGCTTGGACTCTCCGACCGGGTCATAAAAACTCAATGGGCGTGCAACCACGAGATATATGTACCTTTCGATATTCCTCGTGACATAGACTGCAGCTTTGTAGGGATGCCTCATGGAGACAGGGTCAATGTGGTAAATTCACTGGCAACCCGTGGACTGGACGTGCAGATATACGGTTACGGTTGGCAGGATAGACCCAGGCTTCCCTTCAACCAGATGGTGCGGATGTTCTCACGCAGCAAAGTTAACTTGAACTTGTCCAACTCAGCTGTATCATCGGTTCAGCAGATCAAGGGACGCAACTTCGAGGTTCCCGGCTGCAGAGCATTTCTACTTACTGCTAAGGCAGATGAACTGGATAGTTACTTTGAGGATGGGCGTGAAGTAGTTACATATGATACCCTTGATGAGCTCGTTGAAAAAGCCAAATATTATACCGCACACGATGAAGAACGTGAAGCAATTGCACAGAATGCCTATACCCGCACTCTCGCAGAGCATACCTGGCATCATAGGTATGATGTAGTATTTGAAAAAGCTCTGGCTGTGCAACCACGTCCATATGTTGCACCAGCACTTACAGCAGACACTGACTTCCTGCCAGGTTCAGGCAAACCAAACTTCACTTCCATTATTATTCTGAATCTGAATGGGGCTAAGCACATACACGACTGTATCGAAAGTCTTCGCCGATATACTAAACCATCCTATGAGATCATTGTTGTAGACAATGGTTCCACAGATGACAGCCTGGACTATTTGCGCTCCTTGCCGTATGTTAAGCTGATAGAAAACAAGGTAAATGTCGGTGTAGGACTTGGACGAAACCAGGGGCTTGCAGTTGCTGATGGAGAATACATAGTCTTCCTTGACAACGACACAATTGTTACAGACGCTTGGCTCGATCGTTTTATAAACTATGCCAAAGCCGAAACATCGATTGGAATGATAGGACCAAGAAGCAACTATGTTTCCGGTCCACAGATAGTTCCGGAAGCTAAATACGCATCATACGAAGAAATGCAGGCTTTTAGTGCGGACTGGGCATCCAGGAACCGCATGCAGGCTACCCTGGTTGGTAGACTTGTAGGATTCTGCCAATTCATACGCAGATCCGTTATCAAGAAGATTGGCGGAACAGAACCAGCGTTTGGACTGTGGGGATGGGATGATGATGATCTGTCCCTGAGGGCTCAATTGGCAGGATTCAAGCTGGCAATGGCCAACGAGATATATATCCACCATACCGGCAGCCAGACATCCAAAACCGCTGATCTCAACTACAATGAGTTGTTAGTCGAAAAATGGGAAATATTCCGGCAGAAGTGGGCATTCAGTTGGACTCCAGGCCAACCTATGGCATACTCAGTCGAACAAATTCTCATGAGAAGATTCGACCCGAATAAGCATGGCATTGCACTTCCAACTCGTGAAGAGATCGAAAGTCTTATATATGCAAGAGCTGAATCATCCGAGTCCGGTGATCAAAAAAGTGCTCATATTCAATCTTTATCTCTTGTTGAAGATCTGTTGATGACAAAACGCTGGGATGACGCAATTGAAGCGATAAATGAACATCTCAAAACGAATCCGGAGGATGCAAAGGCTCTAAATAAGCTGGGAATGGCCTATCATGGCAAAGGTGATGATAAATCTGCCCGGAATGCCGTAAGGCGTTCAATTGATGCTGATCCTGCATATGCCGATGCATATTATGGTATGGCTCAACTATTGCTGAACGATAATAGGTCAATCGAAGCTGCTGACTATGCAATAAAAGCTGCAGCAATTGCTGTCCCGCATTATGGCGCAATGAAAACTCTTGAAGACTGCCGCAAAGCTCTGCGAGTTATCAAACAGACGGCTGGTAAAAAGCAAGGGAAAAAGGCCAAACACACGCCAGTTGCAGTTGGAGATATAGACAACAAGCTGCGTAAGCTCGGGGAAATGATTGAAAGCGCCGCGGGTCAGTCAGACTGCAATTCCGGACCCAAGCCGACGATTACTCTTTGTGTGATCGCCAGGAATGAAGAAGATATGATCAGTGAATGCCTGGCATCTGCACGGGATCTTGTAGATGAAATTGTAGTAGTTGATACAGGTTCAACTGACCGTACTGCACAGATAGCAGCATCACAAGGCGCAAAAGTTACGAATTTCGCTTGGAATGATTGCTTTGCAGACGCTAGGAATGCCGCCATCGATCAAGCAGGCAGTGATTGGATTCTGATGCTTGACGCGGATGAACGATTGGACGAAAATGCATGCAATCAGATAAACCAGGTTATTTCTAATTCAGAGGTCGATGCATATGAATTGGCATTCCTCAACTATATGACAGGTAATGCCACACCTGAAGTGCATATATCCCGTTGCGTACGCTTGTTCAGAAACCGTCCTGCCTACCGTTATTCCGGAAGAGTTCACGAGCGTATAGCTCCTGCTATTCAGAATAATGGTGGAATTATAAAACTACTCGAAGCTGCCATTCACCATCAAGGTTACAGACCGGAGATAGTGAAAGCGCGAGGTAAACACGAGAGAAACCTGGAGCTTCTGCAGAAAGACCTGGCGGATTCGCCTCAAGACGTGTACATAATCTACCATCTTGCAAATCAATATTACACGGCCGGAGATCACGTAAAAGCGGCAGAATATTTCGAACAGTGCATACCATTAGTGCTGCCTACACATCAGTTCAAACCATTGTTGTTCAGCAACCTGGCCGACTGTTATATGATCCTGGGGAGATTACAGGATGCTATTAAGGCAATTGACACTGCCTCATTGCTGCGTGCTTACCATCCTCAACTATTGCACAGCAAAGGCAATACATTCAGGTTAACAGGTGACTATCCACTGGCTGTTGATGCCTATGAAACTGCTATAGAACTCGGTAAGCGAGGTTTATGGGACGGCGACACTGCATCATTCGGTTACAAAGCCCATTATGGTGCGGCGGCAAGCTATTTTGCCATTGGACACTATACCATGGCAATCGAACATGCTGAAAAGGCCCTGCTGAGCAGACCAGGAAACCCGGAATCTGAGACGATTCTGACGCAAGCCAGGGAAGCCCTGGCTGCAAATGGTGGTAAAAACAAAGAAGTCTATGAATCGAATAGATCGCAGGTGAATAGCGGAGACCATCCCAAGCTCAGTCTGTGTATGATTGTTAAAGATGAAGAGGAATTCCTCAAGGGTTGTTTAGAGAGTGCCAGGTCTATCGTGGATGAGATAATCATCGTAGATACCGGTAGCACGGATAACACTGTCGAGATAGCGAAAGAATGTGGAGCAAATATCCACTTCTTCCCCTGGAACGACAGCTTTGCTGATGCCCGTAATGAGAGTCTCAATCATGCCACAGGTGACTGGATTCTGATTCTTGATGCTGACGAATTGCTGGATAATGGTGCTTCGTCAATCATTTTGGATGCTATAAAGAATCCAACAGCAGATGCATATGAGATGTTCTTCAGGAATCCGATAACGGAAGAAAACGATGCAGATTTCACGGAACATCGCATCTGCCGGCTCTTCCGTAACAAGCCTGAATACCGCTTCAAAAGCCGTATACACGAAAACATTGAGACTGCTGTCGGACAGAACCATGGGACAATCGGGCAATTGCAGGCAGTTATCCATCATATGGGATATGTCCAAAGACTGATTACCGAGAGACATAAAGGCGAGCGCTACACCAGAATACTTGAACAAGAAGTGGCTGAGCATCCAGGAAATATTTTCTATATGCATCATCTGATCGCCGCTTATTGTGCATATGGCCAATTTGAGAAAGCGCTGGAGAACCTGAATGTTGTAACCGAAATCGCTGAACTGAACAATCCGTTCACTCCGATCCTGTGGGCAACACTTGTCAATATTCTGGTAGAACTTGGAAGAGCAGATGAGGCTCTAGATGCTGCAGAACGATCCGAAAAACGCGGAGTATATCAGCATCCTCAGCTTCATTTCTGTAAAGCCAATGCTTATACACGACTTGAGAAATATCCGGAAGCTTTAGAGAGTTATAAGAAGGCTATTGAAGAGGGTAGAGGTAAGACCTGGAACGGAGATACCCAGACTGCGGGATATAAAGCAGATTATGGCATTGGTAACTCGCTGCAAAGGATGAACCGTAACGAAGAGGCTATTCCCTATCTTCTAAAGGTGCTTGAAGTTAAACCAAAACATGTGGCTGCAAATGAGGTACTGACCAAAGCTTACAGCGCAACCAACCAGATAGATAAGTATGAGGAACAGCTTAAGGTTCTACGGGAACTAGTGCCAAAAGATCCTGGCCCCTCAATAAGGCTGGCTGAACTGTGTGAAGGTCGACAGGAAATAGATAAGGCTAGAGATATATATATCGACATTGTCACCAAAATCGAAGACACTGCCGTAATTCAGTTCAAACTCGGTAACTTCTACGAAATACTGGAAGATGTCGAAAACGCTGAAAAGTGTTATCGGCGTGCAATAGAAATCCTGCCTGAGTGCAAGGATGCTTACAGTAATCTTGGAATACTGCTGGCTTCACAGGAAAAACTGGAAGAAGCACTTGATTGCTTCGTGAAGGCTATCGATATCGATCCAAACTTTGCCAATGCTTACTTCAATGCAGGGGACATCATGTATCAGGTGGGATTATATGAGCAATCTGTGGATACATATTCCAACGGTCTCATTATCGCACCGGATCATGCCCCGGCGTACTTTGCCATTGGCAACTGCTACTTCCAACTGGGAGTTTATGAAGCAGCAGCTATGGCATATCGAGAGACAATCAAACTCGATCCCAATCATACAGGTGCGACAAATAACCTGTCACTGGCAGAGTCAGCTTTGCAGGAAGTTACTACCGAGCCAGATGTCCATGAGGCCACTAACGTAGCCTGATAATCAGGACTATAACGCTTCCAGCTATCCCTCCTTGTATCTCATACATGGAGGGATAGTTGCTAAACACCCGAAAGTAGAATCTCGCCGTCGCCTGGCCCACTTTATTCACCAAGCTTTGCTTTCTGCCCGACAGTAGGGGGTACAAGCTGAGTCAATCATAAATAATGCGGGCTAGTCCCCTGGTTTCCTTGCCACAGTGTCAGTTATATCTGAAAATATAGTAACAAACCGATCTTTGCCGGGAGAAAAAACGGAAATCCTGAAGTATCTATCCATAGGCATAAAGTGTGTTTCAAATGCAGCTGGTTGCCCTGTCTTTGCTACTTCAGAATAGACCTGTAAAAAAGGAGGTTCATCTGCTTTGTAGAGCTCTGAGGCCAGCTTTCCTATCGCATCATCCTTAAGAATGTGAACTATAGATTCGTACATAGGATTCACATCAGTTATTCGATAATCAACCGCATTCCCACTCTCATCGTATACTATCTCGTGAGAGCACAGTCCTTCATTCATATAATTATATACTGCCCTGTATCGAGTTTCACTCTCACGCAATGCATTTTCTGTAGCCTTTCGATCAGTGATGTCTCTGATTATCCCCAGGACAGCAGGCTGACCATTAAACTCAATCTGCCTGCTGCTTATCTCCACCGGGATGTAGTGACCGTTCTTGCAGACATGTTCTGTTTCGAATACAGCGCTCCCAAGGGTCACAGTCAATTCCAAATGCTGTTTTGTACGCCCGGCAAATGCCGGACTTACTATATCGTCTACAGTCATTTGAGCTAATTCTTCTCTTGTATATCCAAGTCGTTCACAGGCAAGTGTATTCGCATCTAGAAATGTCATGTCCATATTGTGTATCATTATGGCATCATTGGCACATTCAAAAAGTGTTCTATAACGCAATTCTGACTCGCGAATAGATTCTTCGGCATACTTCCTGTCCGTAATATCCATAATAACCCCATCAAGCCAGGCAGGAGCACCATCTGCGTTCAGAACACACTGGCCTATCTCGTGAACCCAACGCAAATCACCTGAAGTATTTACTATTCTGTATTCCGCTTCAAATTGAGAGTGCAAAACTACTGCCTTATCAACCAGTTCAACCAGAGCTGCCAGATCATCCTCATAAACTATCTCCCCCCATCCCATATGATCTTCACCAACAAATCTCTCCAGAGCATATCCGGTAATTTGCTCAACTAACTGGTTCATATGCAACATACGCCAGGGAGCATTGGTCTCACACCGGTAAACAATTCCAGGGATGTTCTCTACAAGTGTTTGGAAGCGAATTTCGCTCTCGTGCAATGCCTCAGTAACTCGACGATGTTCCTGGTTGTCATTTATCTCTCTCGTTATGGCATAGGGAAGTCTGCTAATTTCCGACTTGGGAACAAAATCTCTTGCCCCTTGTCTTAGTAGAAACACAGCAAGACTGATATCAATCTCACCCGACACAATAATAACTGGAACATCTGGGGCAACTTCTTTGACAACCTGGAGAGCTTCAGGTGCGCTGAAAAATGGCATTTTGTGATCCGATGTCACAACATCCCACTTATTCTCCGACAATGCACGCACAAGCGCAGCTCGTGTATCAACCCGCAACCAATTGGATACACTACATCCCCCTCTTTCCAGTTCACGGAGCAGCAGTAATGCATCATCTTCGCAGTCTTCTACAATAAGTAACCTAATGTTTTCGAAAGTCATCTAAATCCCCAAACCCATATCCGTACTCAACAAATCTGATAGTCCTGTATTCATTATGTTATAATTATAGTATGAAGAATCCTCCAATTGCTTAATATTAAGGCAAGAAGGTATACATAGATGAACCTGGAAACTGTTTTCTTACTCATATTAACAACCGCTCGCATTGTCGTGCCGGGAATACCATCACAATATACCGGAGATGATGGTAAAGTATATAAATCACCTCTCCCTGTCAAGTTCGACCTTTCCATATCCCTGGCTTCTGCAGCGAAAACTACAGGCAAAGCCAATGTATATCTGCCGGAAGGTATAAACAGCGGAGAAGCGGTCAGATTACTCCTGGAACATCCAGAACCTGAAACTGCAACCGAACCAGTCCTCCCTGATGCAACTGCAATTAAAAACTACTGGGGTTCAGGAACCACAATACCGGAAGGACAACCACTTCTTGGGTCTACAAAAGGTATTACACTTGCCCTGCAGGCACTGCCAAAGGGTTCACGTGCATATTGGCCGGACCTATCAAGACGTAACCCTCCAGAACCAAAAACAGCAGTTGGCAAATACAAGCTATATACAAACTACTGCGGGAGCGCATTCTTCACAATAGCACCAGAACAGGACTTCCTTCCCCCTGTGGATCTGACCGATATACCAGCAAATCCGGATCTGGCAAAACCGATCAACCTCTCATGGCAACCGGTACCCGGGGCTCTAGCATACTTCATCATCGCCCAGGGTGGAAATGCTAACGAGAACATTACATGGTCTTCCAGTGCCACACAAGACTACCCCGATGGTCTGGATGTTCAGGCACTGACTAAAGAAGAAATGGACGATATGCTTCATATAGGAGTACTGATGTCTGATAGACAAACCTCTTGCAGTATTCCAGCAGGTGTCTTCAAAGGTTCAAGTACAGTAATAGTAACGATGCTGGCACTTGCCAGGGATCGAATAGAGAATATCGGCGGGATTGATGTCCGAATTCTACGTAGATCTCTACTCAGCATACCCATATCAACAAATAAAAAGTAGAACTAAATAGCAACCTCCACTGCCCTCCAGGCAAACCTGGAGGGTTGAATTATCTATCCACACTACTATCACAGCTCATAGAGGTGTATATGAAAAAGGCCATCATCTTCCTGACCTGTCTCCCACTATTATTAGCAATTGCCGAACCTTGTAGGGCTGCGAGATTGCCCCGTGTTTTCATATTGAACCCTGGATCATTACTGAAAGCAAAGCAACGAATCCAATCCGGAGATAAGCAACTACTCCCCGCACTAGAAACTCTGAAGTCACAAGCAGATTCAGCGCTGAATGCAGGACCATATTCCGTAATGGAGAAACAGACTCCATCACCAACCGGAGATAAGCACGATTACTACAGCCTGGCTATCTACTGGTGGCCAAACCCTGATACAGCAAACCACGAGCCATACATAAGGCGCGATGGTCAGGTGAATCCACAGATCCAGGAATTCGATGGTGGACGAATTGCTGCAATGGCTTCAAGTGTATATACTCTTGCGCTTGCTTACTACTATACTCAGGATGAACGCTATTCTGAACGCTGTGCATTACTTTTGCGCACATGGTTCTTGAATCCTGAAACCTGCATGAACCCGCACCTGCGCTTTGCCCAGCATATCCCGGGAGTTGTGTCTGAAGGTAACTGTTCGGGACTCATCGACACTGTCGTCCTGTCTACAAATGTTGTAGACTCAATCGGTCTGATCTCCAGCAGCAAGAACTGGACAAAAACAGACCAAAAAGGTATCGAGAAATGGTTTTCCGACTATCTTAACTGGCTTCTTCAGAGCAAACCGGGTAAGGAAGAAGCTATCCAACCTAACAACCACGGGGCATGGTATGACGCCCAGATAATGGCCTTTGCTCTCCTGACAGGACGCGAGAGATTGGCTGCGAGTATCTGCAGGAAACATTCCACCAAACGTATAGAATCTCAAATAATGCCGGACGGCAGCCAGCTTGCAGAGCTTATGAGGACCAAAGCTTTCGACTACAGTCTGTACAGTCTTGAGGCTATGTTCAATATTGCATCAATGGCTGAGAAAGTCCATGTTAACCTATGGCAGTTTAAAGGGAACAAGGGGCAGAGCATCCGCACTGCTTTGGATTACCTCACACCATATGCAGATTCCACACGTAAGTGGCCTTACCCTCAGATCACGGGCTTCCACCCGGAAAGCCTTTTCCCATTCCTGAGACGCGCAGCAATCGCATACAAAGAACCCAAATATGAAGCCCTTATCGAAAAACTTCCCGGTACGTCTGAAGAACATCAGGCTAACAGAATAAATCTGCTGTATCCACTATCGGCACCGAACTGAGTGGTTCCTGATTCAAGAAAATCGTGCTGGATTAGGCTGGTTAATAAAACTTGCATTAGAGAATTATTGTTGAGCAACCTCTGGAGGTAATATCAGTGAAAGTCATAAATATATCATGCATATTAGTTCTGACATTGATTTGTTCTATATACGCCTGGTCTGTTCCTATAGAACAGACACCTTATGGGAAATCCGGATTGCGTTTGGAAGCACGCACCGCTACTCCCACAGCTTACAAGGATGATACACTCCGCCAGTCATGTGAACTCTCTCTGGCAAAAGCCGGCGTTCAGTCCAGATGGATTGAGTTGGTCGACTATTTGGGCGCCCCACTCGTTAAGAACCCCTACATACCATGCACTGATCCGAATGCAGACGAAAACGAAGTTATAATCAAGAAATGGGTAGCCGATCTGCACAAGTCCGGCACAGCCGTCTTATCCTGGTACCCGCTCAGTTTCTGCCATTCAGGCTGGGAACAACATCCGGAGTGGAGACAACAGTTCATAGTTCCCTACACCGAATCAGGCTTCGCCTGTTGCTTCAATACAGGTTACGGGGATGCATTAATCAACTATTGTAATTATGTAATTGAGAAGTTTGATCTGGACGGTATCTGGTTTGATGGTTCTGCATGGACTCCTATATGGACAAAGCCCGTGCCTCTCAGCTGCAACTGCGATTCCTGTAAGGCAAAGTTCAAAGCAGCTACCGGAAAGAATATCCCGGATAAACTGGATTGGAGCGACCCCGTGTTCCGTCAGTGGGTCAACTGGCGTTATGAGGAGTTCGGAGGGTTCATAGGCAAGCTGGCTGCGTCTATCAGAGAACATAAACCAAACGCCACTGTCGTAATTAATCACTATCATCGTCCAGGTATTCCATGGGTAAGCGCAATACCATTAAATCCCTACAATGCGGACATAATCAGTGGATCTGAGGCTTCTGAACCCGAAGCCCTGGATTTGACTATGCGTCTGTGCCGGGCTTATGGTAGAACACAATCCGAAGTATGGAGGCCTTTTGACCTTGCATCCACTGCCCAGACCAGTGCCGACCCTCTCTTAAGACATGCACTTATCTGTTATGCAGCTGGTGGCCATCCTGTTTACGGGGGGGATATGGCCAACCCACTTGTGGCACAGACTGCAGCTCTAATCTCACCTATTATTGATTCAATCAATCCATATGCAGATGGTAAATCTGTACCCTGCACAGCAGTCCATGTCTCTCAGCAGACCGAGACATTCTATTGCGAGCGTGGTGGAATTGGATATTTTACTTCTTTGGGAATCTGGACAAAGGCTCTGGGAGAAGCACACATGCCCCCGGACTACATATATGATAAGGATTTCATTCCCGCAAAGCTGGCAACTTACAAAGCTCTTTTCCTGCCGCTATCGATTGCTCTGTCCGATACACAATCAAAGATGGTGATTAATTATGTAAAAAATGGCGGTACCGTCCTATGTGGGATCGCAGCTGGCCAACTCGACCAGGAAGCACAACTGAAAAAGAAAAACCTTCTGGGTTCTGCATTTGGTTATAACTTCCAGAGAGCGCCACTGGATGACGGTATGGATGCCTGTACATTGAAAATCAATCTTACAGACGGACCGACTCTCTCAGCTACTGGAATGCGGGTTCCAATGACCCTGGCCGGTAAGGATTGGAAGGTTCTTGCCCGCAGCAGCAAGCAACCTGTCGCTGCCATACGTTCCTATGGTAAGGGACATGTCATAGTGCTTTCCATAGATCCCGGTAACTTGATAGGCAGTATGCCTGCTGCAGCAGGAAATACCAAGTTAGCTATATCCGATAAGCAAGCTCAGAGCGGCAAACACTCATTGGAATATATTGACGATCCCGTCGCTCCGATGACTTTCTATCCGGACCTGGAAAACTATTTCTCTATTTTCGCAGCACCGGATTATACTGGAGGAGAGTTCGACTGTGATTTAAGACTCGGTAAGGATGCCGAGGTTACGATTGACCTGCGCTCTCAGGTAGCCCCGGTAGAAGGCCCTCATATTGTTCTTCAAGGTGGAGGAAAAGCTTCTACAATTGGCGCTGTACTGGGTGATATCCCAACGGACCAGTGGATACACTTAAAAGTGAAATACACGTTCGCTACAACCGGCCAGGATGCCTTTGCTGACGTCACCATAACACTTCCGGATGGCCAGAAAATCACAGGAAGAGGCCAATGCACGAATCCGGGATATAAATCGACAAACTGGATGGTAATCTACGGAAGCGGTACCAAAGTGGCAACGTTCTATGTGGATAACGTCAAGCTGCTTGGAACCAAGGCTAACGGCACAACCAAGACTGTCATGGATATGGACTTTGAGAATACCGATAACCTTACTGAGCCTCCAACCACGTTCATAGCAAGTCTTATTGCAGCAGCCAAACAATGTATATCGGCACCGGTAAATATTATCGCACCGGATTATGTAAGAGCGGGCATATATACCAAAGAGCAGAACAAAATCCTGGTGCATCTATACAACAGTAAAGGACTTACAACCGATTGGCTTCGAAAATCCGGACCGGATGTGACTGTGGACTGCTCATTCCCGGTAAAAACTGCCAAACTGGCGCTTCTTAATAAAACGCTGACAGTCAGTAAATCAGGTAAGAAGTGGCGGATCAAGGTTCCACCTGTTGGTCTGTATCAGATAGTGGAAATTCAGAAGTAAGAACACTTGCAGGCCGCATCTGCGCTGTAATGCAAAAGGAGCGACACTCCATTGGTCGCTCCTTGCATTATCCTAAATATACGTTAGCTATTCTCTATCAAACCAGTTGTTCGCTCCACCTTTGTAACCAACCCAGTTGCCCCATGGACCACCAGGAGTTCCAGCATGAAAGACCAACTGTCCACCTGACATCCATTTACAATGTCCATCAGCAAAAGTCACGTTTGAACCATCACTATGGCATATATTGATGATTAAGTTGGTAAAAGAATATGCATCAGTGGGCGAGTTCCTTGACGGTGGATAGAAGAATGACGGCGGATTGGGCCAGTCACCATAATACCCATTGGTTGTATCCAACATCAAAATGCACTCTGATGGGGTTTTCAGATCCGACAAATATGCGTGCGTATTATAGAAATACTGGGGATCTTCATCAGTACGGAACATTTCAATATTGAAACCTATGTTCTGGCTCACACCATGCTTACCAGAAGGACTATAATGGACCCAGTATTCTAGACAATATTTTCTGCAAAAATAAGTTAGAATCTAGCTATGAGAAAACGCTACAGTTCCGATTTTAAAGTCCGTGTTGTGATGGAGGTCTTGAAAGAAGAA
>Ga0073936_10000638_pt1 | contig 54445 bp, 53 predicted proteins | sample AliMusrvi5mmetaG_FD_87041 | JGI IMG/M metagenome (GOLD analysis project Ga0073936, IMG submission 87041) | Freshwater lake bacterial and archeal communities from Alinen Mustajarvi, Finland, to study Microbial Dark Matter (Phase II) - Alinen... | ecosystem: Environmental > Aquatic > Freshwater >...
GCTCCTGGATGAACTGTTTCAATTTGGCGAGCAATGACAAGATGAATCCCTTTATTCAATAAACGTCACTTTGTTGATTTCGCGTAAGGAGGTGACTCCCAGAATCGCCTTCTCAATGGCCGATTCACGCAGGAACGTCATGCCTTCCTCCTTGGCCGCGCGCTTGATTTCAGAGGCCGGGCGCTTATCGAGGATCAGTTCGCGGATGCGCTCGCTCAGGTCGAGCAGTTCGTGGATCGCCGAACGGCCGCGGTAACCGGTGCCGCCGCATTCGAAGCAGCCCGCACCTTCGTAAAAGGTAACGTTCCGGTACTGATCCGGATTCAGGCCACCTTCCGAGAGTTCGGTGTCGCCATACTTGACCGGCTTTTTGCAGTGTTCGCAGATGACGCGCACCAGGCGCTGGGCCAGGATGCAGTTCATCGCGGCGACGAAGTTGTACGGTTCTACGCCCATATTCAGGAAGCGGCCCAACACGTCGAGCACGTTATTGGCGTGGACGGTGGTGAACACCAAATGTCCTGTCAGCGCGGCGTTGATGGCGATCTGGGCGGTCTCCTGGTCGCGGATTTCGCCGACCATGATCTTGTCCGGATCGTGACGCAGAATACTGCGCAGGCCGCGGGCGAAGGTGAGCCCTTTCTTTTCGTTCACCGGGATCTGCGTGATACCTTTGATCTGGTATTCGACGGGATCTTCAATGGTGATGATCTTGTCTTCGTCGTTCTTGATTTCGCTCAAGCCCGCATAGAGCGTAGTGGTTTTACCGGAGCCCGTAGGGCCGGTGACCAGCACCATGCCGTATGGCTCCTTAATGTAGCGGCGAAACTTGAACAGGTCGGATTCGCTGAAGCCCACCACGTCAAGCGAGAGCTTGGTGAACTTCTCACTCATCGACTCTTTATCCAGCACGCGCAACACGGAGTCTTCGCCGTGGATGGTGGGCATGATGGAGACGCGGAAATCGATAAGGCGGCTCTTATAGCGGACGCGGAAGCGGCCGTCCTGCGGCACGCGCCGCTCGGCGATATCGAGCTCGCTCATGACCTTGATGCGCGAAATGATGGTGGAGTGCCAGTCCTTGGCGATCGGCGGCATGGCGTAGTGCAGCACACCGTCGATGCGGTACTTGATGGCCACCTCCTGGTCACGCGTTTCGATATGGATATCGCTCGCTCGCCGTTCGAGCGCGTTGAAGATGGTGGTGTCCACCAGTTTGATGACCGGCGCGATGTCGTCGCCTTCGCCGGCCGAGATCTTATCGATCGAGAGCGTTTCGTCTTCGTTGTCTTCCGAGCCGACAACGTCGAGAGTGAAGCCTTCGGTGACTTCATCGAGCACGCGCTGCGACTGTTCGGTCTTCTTCAGCAGGTCTGAGATCTGCGACAGCGTGGCCACTTTCACGCGCAGCTTCTTGCCCAGCAGGATGGCCAGCTCATCGATCAGGTTCAGGTTGCGCGGATCGGCGAGAGCTATCTCAAGGGTGCCATGTGCCTCGTGGATCGGCACGAAGTTGTAGCGGAACATCAGATCCACCGGCACGGTCTTGAACAGCTCGTGATCGATGTGTTCTTCCTTGAGGTCGACGAACTCGCAGCGATAGCGGCCGGCGAGCGCCTCCGCCTGCGTCTTTTCCTGGGTCGTATCAACAAAAGTGAGTCGTTCAGATGCCATGGTTTTATCCCAGTGAATCCGCCAGAGAGAAGATCGGCAGATAGAGCGCGACGAGCACGAAACAGACGAAGATGCCCATGAAGATCATAATGGCCGGCTCAATCAGGCTGAGCGCCGCGGTCATTTTCGTATTGACGTCATCCTCATAGAATTCGGCGACACTGGCGAGCATGGCCGGCAAGGCGCCGGTGGACTCACCGACTTCAATCATATCGATGGACAGTTCCGGAAAGATCTTGGTTTGGATCAGCGAATTGGCCAGCGACTGGCCTTCGCGGACCGATTTGCGGACTTTTTCGAGCGCCTTCTTGAGCAGGCTGGTGCCGAGCGATTCCCCGGCGGTCTCAAGCGCCTGCACCAGCGGAATGCCGCCGATCAACAGGGTGGAAAGCACGCGAGCAAACTGCGCTACCTGGAACTTGATCCAAATGTCTCCCAGCAGCGGCACTTTCAGCATCGCCATTTCGATCTTCGCCTGCGCGGCTTCGCCTCGCGCCCAGATGCGGAAGAGCACGATGGCTCCGATCAGGGCCAGGAACCCGACCAGCACGTAGTTGCGGGCGGTGGTGCCGAACGCGATCAGCAGCGTGGTGATATAGGGCAGCTTGGAGCCCATGCTGGAATAGAGTTGCGCGAAGCTCGGGACGACGTAGGTGACCAGAAACACCATCAGGCCGATCACCAGGATGATGAGGAAGGTGGGGTACATCAGCGACAGCATCACCTTCTTGCGCACAGCAAGCGCGAGCCTCTGATAGCCGATATAGCGCTCCAGCACCTCATTCAACGCGCCGCTTTTTTCGCCAGCCATGATGGAGGTGTTGTAGATGCCCGGGAAGACGCCCTGGCGCTTGAAGGCGTCAGATAGCAGTTCGCCGTTGCGCACTTCGTCGCGGACGGCCTGGATGTGTGGACCAAGCTTCTCGTCGGTGAGGCGGTCGGCCAGCAGGTCGAGCGATTTCAGAATCGGCAAGCCGGCGCGGATCAGGGTCAGGAACTGCTGGTTGAAGATCAGGAACTTTTCGAGATTGATCTTCTTGCGGCGTTTGGAGATGCCGGCCGAAAGGGCGGCCAGTTCGCCGCGCGGCTTGATGGAGTAGATCAGGAAGCCCTGCTGGCTGAACTTATCGCGCACTTCCTGCTCGGTGGCGGCCTGGGCCACCTGCTCGTGGATCTGGCCGCGCGCATCGGCGTACTTGAGCATGAACTCAGCCATTAGCGGTGTTCCTCCACCAGTTCCGCACCTGCGGGAAGTTTGAACTTGAACATGGCTTCTGACAGGCTGGGGTTGAGGTTTTCCGGGCCGAACTGGAATTCCATGACCGAAGAGTCCTGGCCGGTGATGACCATGCGCTTGATTTGAAAGGAGTTGGTGACGTCAAACTCCACCAGCCGGTAGGGGAGCTTATCGGATTTCGGCGTGGCGGTGACCATCAGCACGTCGCCCTGCTGTTTGGCGTCGAAATTGGCGAAGTCCTTGGCGAAGTTCAACTTACCGAGCAGGAACGCGAGCGGGGCGCGAAGATCGTCGGCCTCTTTGAGGTTCATCTTCTCGGCCCGGCCGGTGTTGGGGCTGTAGTAGTAGAAGTGTTTGGCGTCGCACAGGAAGAACTTGCCCTCGGGCGAAGCGTAGTCCCAGCGCATGCGGCCCGGTTTGCGCAGGTAGAGCTGGCCGGATTCCGGCTTGCGGTTCGGCCCTTGTCCTTTATATGACTGATTAAAAGCCACTTGGAGGGATTGGATCTTGTTGTAACGCGCCTCCACGTTCTTCAGCGTCGACGGCAAAGTGGCGTCCGCCGCCATCAGCGGCAGCGTGGAGAGGCATAGCAAGCTAATCCCGATTCGGGTCACATAAGGGTTGACGCAACAAGGGGTTGTTTCGTTGAGGGAAGAAATACCCCTGCCACGGCGATTCGGCTCGCCCGTCTTAAGCTTGCCTGCCTGCTCGTCAAAGGGTGATCATTCCACCCGCACCGGCTTTGCAAACTCCGTGGTCATTTTGACGGGCAGCTTCCAAACGGCGGAACCCTGCTTGTCAGTGAAATAGAAGCTCGATTCCGATGGCTTCAGTGTGTCGCCGTCAGCCCACAATGCATAAAAATCAGGCTGTGCGTTGACCGGCTTCTTGGCGTAGGTGTGGTTGATCGCTTTCGCATGTGTCAGTTGCTTGACGTTCTTCCAAGTTGCGCCCTGGTCCCGGCTCGTCCACATCACCATGTCTCCGCCGGTGGTATAGGGCTGCGGTCCTGGAGCGGTGGGGGCGATGACGCGCCACACGCCGCCCGGCTCGATGTAGAGTGGACCGAAGTCGTAGTTGTGATCGGAGGTTGTGAAGTCGCGGATCTCCCACTTGCTGCCGGTCCAGCGCGCGGTCTTCCATTGTTGTGGTCCGTGCTGCCGTCCGGGCTCCCATCCACGGCTAGTGAGGAACAGGATCACCGGATGTCCCTGCGCATCGAAATCCACCGTCTTCAAGAACACCAGCAGCTTCTCGCTCTTGTAGTCGTGAACCAGTGCCGCGTTGTTAATTTCACGTAGCGGCGGCTTGACCTCCTTGCCGTCCACTGTCTTCCAGGTCTTTCCCATATCGGAGGTTTCCAGGTAGTAGAGATTCGTGCGCGCGTTGACGATCAGTCCCGGCGGATGCTCGTTGAACACGGTAGCCGTTCTGGCGCCTTGGTGCGCGGTGATCTGGTAGTCGCCCATTTCGATGCGCGCAAGTAGGGCGGGTTCGGTCCACTCTTTGCCATCGGCGCTGGAGTTCCAGTGCAGGCTGCGTCCGCCATTCTGGTAGATCGTGTGGAGAAAGAAGAAACCCTTGCCCGGAACCCACCACGGATGAGCGTATGAGAAGTTCGTTTCCCTGATCAGCGTGAAGCCCGAGATTTCGTATGGCTTGTCGCTGCGCCAGATGAACGCCGGACGCCCGGTGCCGTGGGCGTTGGAGAAGATCCAGATGTAGCCGGCATCGTCGATGGACATCACCGGGTTATCGTGCGCATCGTCGGTCTTCTTGTTCACCAGCAGAACCGGCCGCGGCACCATGCCGGTCTTGTGGTCGTAATAGGAGACCATATGCAGCAGTTCCTGCCTGCCGGTGACCGTGCCGCCGTAGCAGAAGAAGGTCTTGTTCACCTTCGGCGCATAGATCGCAATCGGCGACTGCTGCTGCGGGTAGGTGCCGAAGCCGCCGCTGTATTTATAGACGTACTGGTCGTTGGTGTTCTGATTGAAGTACCAGATGCCACGGTATCCATCGTCGCGCGGCAGTTCGCCGGCGAAGGAAGTTAACGCGATAAGTAATAGGGAAAGTCGCATAAGTTTGTATTAGTCCAGTTAGAAGTATAGGCGCATGGCGAAACGCACCTGCCGCGAATCGCTGTTGGCACTGGTGATCGTGGTGAAGCCACCCAGCGATTTAACCGTACCATCCGCATTCAGCGTCATGTTGGAGACATTCGCGGAAGGATTGCCGAAGTGCGCGGTGTTGGTCGAGTTGAAAGCCTCACAGCGGAATTGGAGACTCAACTTCTCGCGCAGGCGGAACGTACGGAACATGCTGAGGTCGAGATTTGCCGAGCCAGGACCTCGCAGAATGTTCAACCCAGCATTTCCAAATCGCACGCCCGTGACGGCGCGGAACGCCAGCGGATCGAACCAGGACTGGCTTGGGCCGATGCCTCCCGGATAGTCCACTTGGGAACTAACCAGGTCCGCAGTCTGGCTGTTGCCCGGCGCATTGAGCGAAGTGCCGGATGACGTCACGGTGAAGGGGGTGCCGGTGTGGGCCGCAAAGATACTGTTGACCTGCCAGCCGCCAGCAATGGCGGAGCCCCAAGCCGAATGCAGCCAGCGCTTGTTCCGGCCGAAAGGAAGTTCCATCAAGCCGGAAATCCGGAACTGGTGGGTCCTGTCGAAAGCCAGTGGCGCGCGGTCACGGGCCATGGCGGAAGGAGAATTGAAGAAAAGCGCGCTATCGTTGTTCGCGCCGTAGCCTATCGCTTTGGCGAAGGTGTAAGAGGTGTTCAGGCTGAAGCCGGAACCAAAGCGGCGCGTCAGCCGGGATTGGAGCGAATTATAGTTCGAAGAGAAAGCCGGATCATGCAGTGTGGTCGCCACCTGGCGGCCGAACAGCGCAAACTCCGGCCTGCCGTTTGCGCCACCACCGGGAGGCGCTGCGTTCAGGTCCACCTGATTGGTGAGGCGGATAGTATGCGAACCGACGTAACCGGCCTGGGCGGTGAAGCCCCGCCCCACCTGGCGCTCCAGTGTGAGGTTGTACGACTGAACGTAGCCGCGTTTGAAGTCGCCGGCAATGGTGGTGCTGGTGACTGACGTTGGCATCGTCACATGGCCGGAAGAAAGATCGACCGCGGCAGGCAGCGGAATGCCATCCTGCAACCGCGCGGCGGGCTGATAGCTGTTCGGCGCAACGACGTTTTGCTCGATCACGGTCGGATAGGAACTCCGCAGCGGAATCGCCAGCGCGTATGGATCGATGCTGATGCCGTAGCCCGTGCGAACCACCGTGCCCGCGCCAAGGCGCCATGCCACGCCTACGCGCGGCGCCAGAGGAAGGCCGCTGAGCATTTCGCCGGTATCGACCGGGACGTTGCCCATGCCGCCGATCAGGACCTGGTTGGTGGTCCAGTCATAGCGCCCCACGCCGCCCACGTCGCGCTTCACCATTGGGTAGTATTCGTAGCGCACGCCGAGATTCAGCGTCAGGCTGCGCGTGACCTCCCACCGGTCGCGGAAGTAGAAGCCATAGTTCCACTGCCGCGTGCGCATTTCGTCTGAGGTCGGAATGCTCTTACCCTCAGACGACGGCAGTCCCAGCAGAAAACCTGCCAGTGCGTTGTATTGGTTGCTCGCCGCACCGCCATTCAATGTGGTGACGCCGCCGGAAAAAGAGAAGCCGCCTCGCGGTCCCCACGTACCGGCAGGCTGAAAGTGATTCATCTCCTGGCGATACATTTCCACGCCCCATCGAAGACTGTGGGCGCCTTTCACCAGGCTGGCGTTGGCCGCATACTGATACTGTCGATCGGTGCGGAACCGCGGGCTCGACGCGACATATCCGCCGATCCCCTCATAGCCGCTGATTTGAAATCCAGGGAAGCCGCTCTCGCCAATGGCGGGTCCATTGGTGCCGGGGATTTTCAGCACATCGAGGCCGATGTTTTTCCCATAGAACGGGTCCTGGCCGTATTGCCCCTGCTGCGTGAAGCCGAAGTGCCCGTCAAGCAGGATTGTTGGTGTGAACAGATAGGTGCCGCCAACGGTGACGCTGTGGACGGTTCCCGTATCCTGGCCGGGAAAGGAACTCGCCACGCCCGTTCCACCGGCGTCACCCAGCGCCGGTGGATCGAAGGTGTTGTAGTCGAAGCGGGCGTAGCGGCCGAACATAGTGGCGCGGGAACTGGGGTTCCAATTGATCTTGCCATCGTAATTCCGCCGGTTGATGCGCAGCGGCGAAGAGAGAAACAAATTGTTGGAGCCGGAGCTTGAGGTCGGCTGCGGAACCAGCGCCAGAATCTGTGCACTGATCGCGGCGATACGCGCCGTCGGAATCACGCCGCCGGTGAAGGGCAGGCGTCCGGTACCGCTGGTTGTCCCGGTGGCCGGATCGTACAGCGTCACGCCAGTCGACGCGAAATTGCCGATGCGGTTACTTGCAGTAGGCACGGTGGCGAAACGGCTCGAACTCTGCCGCTGCTGCATGCCCTCGAAGCTGCCAAAGAAAAACAGCTTGTTGCGGCGAATGGGACCTCCCATGGTTCCGCCATACTGATTGAGAATGTTTTTCGGCAGCCCCGCGCTGTGATCGAAGAAGTTGTGCGCCGCCAGGCGGCTGTTGGTCATGTATTCGAAGGCGCTGCCGTGATACAGATTCGTTCCGGACTTGGTCTCCACGCTCACCACCGCGCTCGACGCGAAGCCCTGCTCGGCGTCGTAGCTGTTGGTAACGATGTTGACGGTTCCGATCGATTCCATCGGCGGGACGTAGGCCGTCTGGTGAGGCAGCCACAAGTAAGTATTGCTCGCGCCATCCACACGGGTGTTGTTGTTGCTGTAGCTGGTTCCATTGACGTTGGTCACGAGTGAACCGGCCGGATTGCCGGCAATCGAGTTGGTATTGGTTGGAGGCGTCACGCCAGGCACCAGGTTGAGGAGCGACTGATAGTTGCGCGTGCCGCCAACGGGCAGGTCCGTCAGTTCCTTCTGCGAGATATCGAGATGGACGTCCGAACGGTCGCTCTGCAATGCCGGCGCTTCGGCAGTGACCAGCACCGACTGGCTGGATTCGCCGATCTCAAGCGAGATGTCGACGCGAGCGACCTCATTCGCCGATACCCCAATCCCCGTGCGCCGGAAGGTCCGGAACCCCTGCAACGCGCACTGCACTTCATAGACACCGGACTGCAGGTTATCGATGTGATAGATGCCCTGCGCATCGGTCTGGCTGGAGTGCTTCACACCGGTCGACTGGTCCGTTACCTGAATAGCCGCGTTTGGCACGGCGCCCTTCTGTGGATCGGCCACGCTGCCCACCAGCGAGCCATAGAGCACCTGCCCGTTCGCCTTGGATGAAACGCACGTCAGCAGAATCGGCAGAAGAATGAATAGAGACTTGGACATAAGCACCTCAATCGGGACTGTCTGAGGATTTATACATCGATAACCCTTTTCAGGTCCAGTATGATGGGGTTTGTTACGTCGCCGTTACGTGCCTACTTCCATAGACTTGCGGACACCGTTCGGAAGGCGGCGGGACGCGCCTTGAGCAGCTTGAACCCTTCCACCTGGGACTCTACCACCATTTCAAAGTACTCAGGCTGCTGTTTCTCCCGAAGGAAATTGGCCAGATCCGAGAGCGTCACCGGGGAGGTTAGAAACGAAGCCAGCGCGAAGGTCTTCAAACCGCTCACCAGGATCAGCTTCGTGCCCGGCGCACGCCCGGGCAACACAGAGACGATCCCATAGGTTGTCGTCTCAGAGCCTCTTTCGACATCGCTGAATTGACCCGGCTCGCCAGCCTGAGGGTGGCGGACCCCGACCTTCGTGTTGTTCAGTGTGAGGTAAAACCCGGTGCGGCTGAGCAGGTTCTCCACATGCTGACTGGTGGGCGGAATACCAAGGAAGAGCAGATTGTCGCTGCCGAACAGTTCGAGCGACAGATCCCGGGTGGCGCTCACTTCAATCGGAATCCCACGGTTGGAAAGCAGCTTCATCAAAGAGCCCAGTGCCAGCGTGTCGCTTGTGACGCTGTACCGGTCAGAGACCGAGATCTGGCCCGGCGGACGGCGCAACAGATTCAGAGTAAGCGACCGCGAAAGGCCGACGGGATCGTTCACCGTCGTGTCACGGAAACGCAGCGAGCCGGATTGCAGAAACAGCGGCGTTGGAAACACGATCCGGGTGAGCTTGCCGTTTCCCAGGACGCGCGCCCAGAAAGCGGGCAGTTCCGGAACGGCCGGCGGTTCGTGGGTATGCCGCCACAATGCCACTCCCAGGCCGATCGCCACCACGGTCAGAACAAGGCAGGTAATCCCACTGGCGATGAGCCACGTGCGGCTACTCGGCTCCGGCTGAACCACCAACTTCGGCACTTCAACTCGCTCGACGTGCAGGCGAGGGCTGCCGGAAGGCAGCACTATTCTAACTTCGGACGGCGGATTCTCCTCGATGTAGAAATCGCGCAGCTTCTGCCGCAAACGCGAGACGTGCACCCGAACCGTCGCATCCTGCTTCGGATCAAAATCCTCGCGGCGGCCCAAAACGTCAACGCCGATGCCGTACTCGCTGACCGGCTCGCCGCGGTGTTCCCACAAGTAAAGCAGCAGCCTCCGCAGAACAGGAGCACGTTGAAAAGCGGCGCTCGCCTCAATGGCGCGGATCGAGATCTCCGCCTCGATGCTGAGGTTGGAATCCTGGTTCTCGTCCTGCTGCCGCACTGCGTCCATCATTTTGCCTTACTCTATCACCATCCTCACAGGCAGGATAACCATTAGTAAATTACTGGAGGTGAGACCTCCTTCATTAAATTGAATTGTTTTCTGTGGCCCGCATCGATACTATTGTCGATGAACCACCATGACACGCAGGGAGTGGCTACTCTCGTCGGCCGGAGCGCTGCAAGCTGCCGGCCAGTTTGGATTCGTGCAAAAGTGCGCGCGCGACCCGCGCTACTTTGAACTTTCAGATGGCACGCCTTACATTCCGATCGGACTCAATCTCTGTTTCGAGCGCTACGCAACCGGCGAGGCGGAAATCCTCGACAGGATGGACCGCCGCTTTCTCGCGTTGGCGGCCAACGGAGGCAATTTCGCGCGGATCTGGACCGGCGTCGCATTTTGGAATCCGGATGCCCCGCGCGGTGGCGCAATCGACGCAGTGCGGGCGCACCGGCTTGATGCGCTGATTCAATCGGCGCGAAGGCACGGCATCCGGCTCCAGATGTGTCTCGAATTCTTCCGCACTCTGAACGAGGTGCCACCGCCATTCGCGGGTGCGAATTCCGTGGGCCGGCCCGAATATCACGTCTCTCGCGGAGGCCAGCTGAAAGACATGACCGAATACTGGAACAGCGAGGCGGGGCGCCGGCTGTACCTCTACAAGCTGGACTTTCTGAGCAGGCAGTACGCGAATGAACCGGCTATCTTCGGCTGGGAGCTCTGGAACGAGATCAATGCCGTCACTGGAACCGGCTGGGAGGCCTGGACGCGTGACATGCTGGTGGAACTGAAGAAGCGCTTCCCGCGCCACCTCGCGATGCAGAGCCTCGGCGGCTTCGAGTATCCTCGCGACGTTGAGACCTATCGCCGCTTCATGACAATGCCCGGCAATGAGACGGCGCAAGTCCACCGGTACATCAACCCCGGGGCGAAGCTCCCTGTTTGCCTGGGGCCGATGGATGTGCTCGCCGCCGATTGCGTCTCCACGGTACAAGCCTACGCGAGCGATAAACCACTACTGGTTTCGGAGATCGGCGCAGTGGAAGCGAATCACACCGCGCCTTCCGTCCTGTATGAAAGGGACAAGAACGGCACGCTGCTGCACGACGCTGTCTTTACTCCTTTTTTCGCCGGCGCGGCCGGACCGGGGCAATTCTGGCATTGGCAGGATTATGTCGAAAAGTACGATCTCTGGCGCCACTACGGCCGCTTCGCTAAAGCTGTCGAAGGTCTTGATCCGCGTGGCGAACAGCTACGGCCGGTGATGATTGAACATCCGCGCCTTCGTATCTACGCACTCGCCGGACGCAAGACGTGGATCGCCTGGTGCCGCGACAAAGCCTCCAGTTGGCAAACCGAACTGGCTCGCGGCGCCGTGCCGGAGCTGTTGCGATCAGTCGAGGTGGAATTGCCGCAAGCACGGCTAAGCAGGATACGCACCTACGATCCCTGGCTCGACAGGTGGACTCCGGCGCGAACGCGGCGTGGGCGGGTGATTCTGCCCGGTTTCCGGCGCTCCATCGTCATACGTGCCGATTCGATGACCGCGGAGATGAAAGGGAAGTAATGATGGAACCATTCCTCAGCAGCACACGCAGACAGTTCCTGCGCAACACAACGCTATTGACGGCGGCAGGGACAAACGCCGCGACAACCGTTGCCGGCGAGGTCGAACAGGCTCACGCACAGATTTGGAAGAGCCGCATCGACGCACACGGCGTGATGCTCGATTTCATTGGCGAGATCCCCACACCCGAGGACTGCAAATTGGGAAGGCCGAATGCAATCGGCTGGTGGAGCCCGATTGAGAACGGGCCGATGTTCACTGGCATGTATCTTCCCGCGGAGTGCGAACGCGCGCGCCGCAGTGGCGCCGCCGCGGACAAGGCCAACGCGCGCCGCCTCGCGCAGGGACTGCTCAAGTGCGCGTCCGCTTCCGATGTGCCCGGCTTCATCGCCAGGGGAGTGGGCACGGATGGGAAATGCCATTACCCGCTCGGCTCTGACGATCAGACACACCCCTGGTTCTGGGGACTCCAGTCGTATTTGAAGTGCGGCATCCCAACCGCGGCGGAGCGCAAACAGATCACGGCCAAGATGAAGGAGGTCGCGGATGTTCTTGAGTCGACATCGTGGCGCAGCCCCTGCGATGGCGCGTTCAAAGGCGAGTTCCGCGGAGGCTTCAAAGGCCACCTGTTCCGTGATGCGGTCCGCTACCTGCACATGCTGCGCGCCATGTACGAGGTGACGCGCGACCGTGCCTGGCTCGATCGCTACAATCGGGCCGCGGCCGAACGCCCGGCGAACAGCGAGAAGACGCGCGTTGAGATCTGCGCCGCGGGCTATGCGCAGGACCGCGAGGCGATCAAGAACATCGATACCTGGTCGCTGTGGATCTATGTTGGCTCCCAGGGCGCGCTCAAGAACCTTGCCGACCTGGAAACAGACGAGAAGGTGCGCGCGCAGTATCGCAAGGGCCTCGCGGCCAACGCCGCTAATGCACTCGTCTCAATCGAGACCTACAAGGAATTCGACAACAACGATACGAAAGTCTTCGGGCATGCCAGGTGGCGCGAAGTCTACTCCACCTGGTTTCCGCAACCGACGCAGGAAGATGCCAAGAAGCTATCGGACACCGGAGATAAAGCGAAAGCGGGCCCGCGCAAATCCTACGAGTCGCGCTATATGAGAAACCCGTTGGCGGCCGCGGCGATCATCTCGCTTGCCCGGGACAGCGCCGGGCGCGACGCCGTCGAGCGCGCCATCCGCCACTACGACTATTCGAAGATCAACATGTCCGAGTTCTTCTTCGCCGAGGTCGCTTACTATTCCCTGGCCGTCGAGCGAGTGAAACTGGGGAAATGACAGACCAGGAACGAGTCCTTTGGGCAATCCGAGGCGGAACCCCGGACAGAATCGCGTGGGTACCGCGCATGGAGTTCTGGCATCGCGGGCGGCAGTATAGCGGCACCCTGCCTGAGCACCTGCTCGGACTCACGCTGCCGCAGGTCATCGAACGATTGGGCGTTGGGTACTACGCGACGGTACCGGACTTCACCGACTGTGGAGACACCGGCGGAAACGTCAACCGCACGCTGGGGCTGCTGCGCTCGAAGTGCGTTCCCTTTGAGGTGATTCTGGTTGGAGTGGAGCGGCGCATCTCCACCAACGGCCGGGAAACCGTAGTGGAATAAGAGACGCCGGTGGGCTCCATCCGCACGGCCACCGTATTCACCGAAGAGATGCTCACGGCCGGCGTCTCAACGTCGCGGGCTACCAGGCACGCCATTGAGCACCCGCGCGACGTTGAAGTGGTGGGCTACATTTTTTCGCATCTCAAGGTGGTTCCCAATCTCGAGGGGTACATGGCGATGCGCCGCAAGGTTGAAGATACTGGCGTCGCAGTTGGCTTCACCAGTGGCGCGGCCTGCCCGATGCAGCACATTATGCGCGCACTCATGCCGGTGGAGGAGTTCTTCTATGCGATGGCCGATTGCCCGGAGCGCATGGAATGGCCAGCCGGACAGATGGAGCCCTATTACCAGAGCATCCGCGCCATCGCCGCCGTTCTTCCGCAAGCACATCCTGCCGCATCTGAAGTCCTACGCCGAGACTCTGCACGGCCGGGGCAAGTATTTAATGACGCACACCCATGGCGAAAACAGGAGTCTGTTGAAGCTCTATCTCGAAGCCGGATTCGATATCGCCGATTCGGTGTGTCCGGCTCCGATGACGCGCTGCACCTTCGAGGATCTGCGCGAAGCGATGCAGGACCTTATCACTATCTGTGGCGGTATCCCTTCGGTACTGCGCTGCGCGGTCAGCGCGAGTTGGGTGCGGAGTGGGACAGGCTGCAGTACATCACGGATAAAATGCGCGAGTTGGCCTGAGCGGCTTGTGAGTTGTGGGTGAGGCCGGAACCGGGAAGGCTCAGGGTGTGGAAGTCGTGTGCTGACTGCGAAGATATGGAGCCACCCGCCAGGATCGAACTGGCGACCTGCTGATTACGAATCAGCCGCTCTACCAACTGAGCTAGGGTGGCTCACTTCTTTTCAGTTTACCATTACCATCCCTGGTTCGTAAACCCGTTATCCGTATCTTCTCCCCTATAATGCAATGAGTGGCCGATATTACCGATCTGCTGAATCGCTGGAGCACGGGGGACGCACAGGCCTTCGACGAATTGGTCCATGCCGTCTACAGCGAGTTAAAAGGCGTGGCCCAGCGCGCCGTCATGGGCGAGCGGCAGGGCCAAACACTCAACTGCACGGCACTGGTGCACGAAGCCTACCTACGACTGGTAGATCAGACGCGCATGCAATGGAACGGGCGCGCGCACTTCTTCGGAGCCGCGGCCAATGTCATGCGCCGCATCCTTGTGGAACAAGCCCGCCGCCGTCTTGCCGAGAAGCGTGGCTCAGGCGCAGGCCATGAACCGATCGCGGCCGCCATCGCCGTCGCGCTCGAACCTGACCTCGACGTGGTCGCCCTCCACGAAGCCCTCACGGAACTTGCCAAAGGAGACCCCCAAAGCGCGCGCATTGTTGAACTGCGCTACTTTGGAGGTCTTTCCATCGAAGAGACCGCTGAGGTAATGGAGATCTCTCCCTCCTCGGTCACACGCATGTGGAGTTTCGCCCGGGCCTGGCTATACCGCCAACTTGCAGCGAACTAACACAGCCGCCTCCGCATCGCGGCCGCCGCCAACCCAAGCCCGGCCAACACAAAGGAGGATGGCTCCGGCGTCGGACTTGTCACAACTGCCGTGCCGTCGATCTCATACATCATCGGCGGAAGTACTGCTTTGGCAAATGTACCAATCTGTGTGGGCGAACTCATCGTTCCCGAGTCCACGCCCTGGTCAGTCGCACCCGTGCCAGTCGCAAACACATTGCCTGACGCCGTATCCCAAGAGACGAGCCGCGATGAGTTCGGATCATTCAGCACCAACCAATAGCTGGTGTTAGCAAGTAGCGTAAATGCCGATCCCGGCGTCGCGGTATAGGTTATCTGAGCGCCGTTGGAGATGGTCACCCCGATCGACAAAGTAGTCAGGGCAATGCCCGATGGCAATCCGGCCGAATCGGCAAAAATCCCAAGGTTCAACTCGCTGCCCGTGATGGCAGTGCCGCTGTTGGTAAGCATCACTTTGACCGCGTCCAGCGAATAGTTGGTTCCGGCATTCATCTTAAACCCTGTGCCAACAGCAGTCGTCCCGGAAATGGAGGCGATTCCTCCGACGGGGGTTGCAATGTTGCCAATAATTGGACCAGCCTGGCAGGCTATCGCCCAAAGGAAGCTAGCGCCAAGCAAAGAAAATCGTTTCATAGTAAAGTCCTCCAAGCCCGCAGGCTCTGTTCATCCGGGCGTATAGCAGTACCGCCCTTACTATTCGTGGCGCAGGTGCCTCAGAGTTCACGTCAAGAATACTTGAAGAATATTTTGACCAGGTTTGCGCCTTCGCAACGCCACTTATAATGGATGTTTCCGTACGTTCGGACAACGAATCGATGAGCAACCTGTCAGAGATCCGGGAAGCCTTTGCCGATATCTCCGAGGCGCCGCCGGAACAGCGGGCGGGGCTTCTCGCAAACCTGCCGGAGGATCTCCGCGCGGAGGTCCAGTCCCTGCTTGCCTCGCACCAGGAAGCGGGATGGTTCCTGCTCCCGCTTGACTCCGAATCCCTCCCGGCGGGCACCGCCGTAGGACCGTACTTGATCGTCGAGCCGCTCGGCCAGGGCGGCATGGGCGTGGTCTATCGCGCACGGCGTGCCGATGGCGAATTCGAACGGGAAGTGGCGTTGAAGTTCGTCTCAGGCCTGCCAATGGCCGCCGAAGCGGAACGCCGCTTCATCGCCGAACGCCGCATCCTGGCCGCGCTCGATCATCCCAACATCGTGCGCATGCTCGATGGAGGCGTGTGGCGCCGCCGCCGGTATCTCGCCATGGAACTGGTCAGCGGTGAACCGCTTACCGAATATTGCGAACGCAACCAGTTGCCACTTCCCGCCCGCCTCCGGCTGTTTCAACAGGTCTGCGCCGCCATTCAATACGCACATCAGCGATTAATCGTTCATCGCGACATCAAGTCCGGCAACATTTTCGTAACAGCTGAGGGGCAAGTGAAAGCTCTCGATTTTGGGGTAGCCCGAATCCTCGCATCCGATGCCGAGGACGCGGTCAGCACACTGTTTCAGCCGATGACGCTCTCCTGCGCCAGCCCGGAACAGATCCGCGGCGAGCCCCTGACACTCGCTTCCGACATCTATTCATTAGGTCTCCTGTTAAGAGAGTTGTTGACTGGCTTGAAGCCGCCCGGAAATGCCCTCGCCGATTTGGATGCGGTGGCTGCCAAGGCAGCGGCTCCTTTACCGCAAGACCGCTATGACTCCGCAGCTGCGCTTTCTGACGAAATCGACCGCTTGCTGCTCAAGCAGCCGGTGCTCGCGCGCGCGCCGTCAACGCTCTATCACACGAAGCTCTTCATCGCCAGGCACCGTGGCCAGGCCGTGCTGGTCTCGCTGCTGTTGCTTGGCATCATTGGCGGCGCGTGCGTGTCATTCTGGCAGGCGCGCCGCGCGGAACAGCAGCGTAACATCGCGGAGCAGCGCTTTGCCGTGGGGCGGCGATTGCTCTACAGCATGATCCATGAGATTCAACCGGAGATGGGAAAGCTGAACGGCTCGCTTCCGTTGCGCGCTCAGATGCTGGAAAAGCTGCTCCGCTATATGGAGGAGTTGCGCAAGGATGCCGCCGATAGCCCGCCATTGCTGCGCGATCTGATCGATGGGTATGTCGAAATGGCCGGAGTCGCCGGCTCCATGGCACAGGCAAATGTCGGTGCCTCGGCACGCAAGTGGGAACTGCTGCAGGAAGCACAAGCGCTCGCCGCGAAGTTGGAGCCCTCCGCGGGAGCTTCACCCGAGTCTCTGCAAACCCTGGGAAGGCTGGAGCGTGCCATCGCGCAAGAAGACATCCTTCGCGGCAAACAACAAAGCGCTACCGAACATGCCCGCCGCGCCCTCACCTATGCCAACCGCGCCGCCGGCTTGCTTCCCGGCAATGAGGCCGCGCAATCAGAGGTCGCCACCGCGAACATGAAACTGGGCGATGTGCTGCCTGATAAATTGGAGGCTGTCGCCTGTTTCGAACGTGCCGTTGCGATCTGGCAAGAGCAGCTAGGCAAGACTGGCGACGGCCACGAGCTTTCATTCCGGATCGCCAATGTCTTTCGCAATCTCTCCACCATCTACCTCGATCGCAAAGACACAAAACGCGCCGCCGAATATGCACTTCGTGCTCGCGATCTCGACCAGGCCGCATTAAACAGTGGAAACAAGGCGCCCGCTGTTCAACTGGCACTCGCGTTCGACCTCGGAGCTGCGGGAGCGGCGTATATACGAATGGGCCAGTTGCAATCCGGCGCCGACCAATGGCATCGAAGCGTTGCGATCCGGCGGGAAGTGGCCGATGCAAACCCCGACGACCATCGCGCGGCGGACCGCCTCGCTTATGCACTGGCTGAATGGTCGGAAGCGGAATACCGGCTCGGCCAAAACGTCCCTGCGCGCAGTGGCTTCATCGAAGCGATCGCGATCTATCAGCGGCTCGCCCGCTCTGCGCCGCTCAACCGGCAGAGCGCCTTTCAACTGGCCTACAGCAATTACTATATGGGGCAGTTGGAGCAGCGGCAAGGAAATGCACAACAGGCTTGCCACTGGTACAGCCGGGCAAAGAACGTGCCGCTGCCAATTGAAAAAGGATCGCCATTGCTTGAGATCGATGCCAGGTTCCTCGAAGCACTCAGTGCAGCAATGAGGAAGTGCGTTAACTGATGGACTTTGAGGCAATGACGACCATGGCTTGGCGTCAAAATGATGGAGTAGTTCCAGGGAGCTTCCAATCTCATGGAGATTACCTTGACCATCCCCGGCGATCTCGCTCAGCGGATCATTCCACAAGGCCAGGACCCTGCGCGCCAGGCGCTTGAGGACATAGCCGTCGAAGGCTACCGCTCTCACCGTCTAACCGGCCTGCAGTTGCGAAACCTCCTGGGAATCTCATAATGAGAGGAGCTAGACGAGTTTCTCAAGAAACGCGGTGTCCACTTGGAGTACTCACTCGAGGAGTTCCATAGAGAAGGCACAATTACGGCAGCTCTCATCGGCCAGAAGTGCAGTATCTCCAAGATTGACTAGCAATAGGTTAACCGTATCGAATGATCGTCGTAGCCGGCACCACGCCGCTCCGGTACTTGGTTGTTATCGACGGTGCTCATCTGTTGCCGGCGCTGTATGGCCGTGTGATTATTTCACCCGCCGTAGCCGAGGAACTAATGCAAGAAAGAGCGCCTGGAGTTGTGCGCGCATGGCTTGCTTCGCATCCCGACTGGCTGGAAATCAGGCAGCCTTTACTGGATCTGGGGCCGGAACTCAATCTCGACAAGGGAGAAGCAGAGGCGATTGCGCTGGCGGAGGAAGTCGCTGCAGATCTCCTTTTAGTTGATGAATGGGATGCCCGCAGCGAGGCGAGTCGCAGGAACTTGCGCTTCATCGGCACCTTGCGCGTGCTCTCGGATTATAGACGAGGAATTAACGAATAGCTTGGCATCAATGTCCCTTCAGATACTGCTGAATATCCGGAAATAACAACTCCTTGATCTCCGGCTTTTCCAGGTCCTCTCTCTTCACCAGCGTCGCCCCGGAATCCAACTGCGCCGCGGGAGTCTCGCCCTTCAACTTCAGCGCCACCGCTTTCGTCGATTCATATCCCATCTTGAACGGATTCTGCACCACAATCGAATCGATCAACCCAGACCGCAGTTCCGCCAGCAACTGATCGTTCGCATCGAACGCCACCATCTTCACTCCCTTCGCCTTGCGCGCCTTCAACGCCGCCACAGCACCATCGCAGCTCGATTCGTTATCGGCGAAGATGCCGGCCAGATCGGGATGCGCGGCCAGAACGTTTTCGGTCACCGCCATCGACTTCGCACGATCCGCCATGCCGAACTGCAGCGCCACAATATTCACGCCAGGAAACTTTTTGCGCATCTCATCCTGAAAGCCGTGCTCGCGTTCCATGGTCGAGGCAGACCCAGCCATGAAGCCGATCACCGCCACCTTGCCCTTGCCGCCAATGATTTCACCCAACCGCCTCGCGGCCATACGTCCGCCTTCCAGATTATCGGTCGAAACATAGGTCAGCCGCTTCTGCGTATCGATGCCGGAATCGAAGATCGCCACGGGAATATTCAAGCCAGCCGCACGCTCCACCACGCTGACCAGCGCCTTCTTATCCACGGGCGCAAGCACGATGCCGGAGAGCCGCTTGTTGATCATCGCATCAACGATCTCAATCTGGCGGCTCGAATCGATCTCCATCGTCGGGGCGTTCCATTCGATCTCATATCCGAACTCCATACCGGCCTTGATCGCGCCCGCGCGGACCGTCTGCCAGAAGATGTGGTTCGCCCCCTTGGGCACCACGCCAATCGTCTTTTTCTCATTGCGCGCGCAAGATGCGGCCATCAATAACAGGGATAGTAAGAGAATTTTTCGGCTCATGTTACGTTAAGTATTATGTCATTGATTAAAGCCGGATCGATGTCCCAGCTTCCACCCGGCTCCATGTTGGAATTGCTTCACCAAGACCGCCGAATCGTAGTCTGCAACGTTGACGGCAAACTGCACGCGATGGATGGTGTGTGCCCGCATCGACAGGGGCCGCTCGGGCAGGGCGCACTGCATGGCTCCGCAGTGGTATGCCCGTGGCATGCATGGGAGTTCGATTGCAGCACCGGCCAGCACGACTACAACCCCTCCATCAAACTAGACACATTCCGAGTCGAGCTTTCGGGCGACGACATCCTGGTAGACATTGCCTGAGCTCCCTGAAGTGGAAACCGTCGTGCGCACGCTGGCCCCCAGGCTCGTTGGCCGCCGCATTCTGGAGGCCCGCTTCTATTCGAAGCGTGTCATGCGCGGCGCCGTCGATCCGCCCATTGCCGGCCTGCGCGTGGAATCCGTGCGCCGCGTAGGCAAGAACATTTTGATCGCGCTCGATGGCGGCATCCTCGCCATTCATCTCGGCATGACCGGCAAGTTGTTGATCGATGGAGAAACCACGCCCTATACAAGGGCCATCCTCACACTGGACCAGGGCGTATTGCTTTATGACGATATCCGCCAGTTCGGCCGCATCACCTGGAGCGAGGAGTTGCCGCCGCACGTGGCGAAGCTCGGCCCCGATGCACTGGCGATCACTGCCGATGAATTCACGGCCATCATGAAGGCACGCAAATCACGCATCAAGCCGCTGTTGCTGAATCAGGAATTGCTGACCGGCATGGGCAACATCTATTGCGACGAGGCGCTATTCCGTTCCGGCATCGATCCGCGCGCGAAAGCTTCGCGTCTCAGCCGTCCGCGCCTGGCGCGCCTGCACGCGGCGATGCAGGAAGTGCTGCACCTGGCCATCGAAAAGGGCGGTTCTTCCATCAGCGATTATGTGGATACCGAGGGTCGCAAGGGCAGCTTCCAAACCTTCCATCAGGTTTATGGAAAAGAAGACGAGCCGTGCGTGAACTGCGCCTCGCCCATCAAGCGGGTTGTTGTGGCACAGCGCGGCACTCATTTCTGTCCGGCCTGCCAGCGGCCTTAGGAGGCCCAGCCTCGCGAAAGGTGGGGCAGGCGGTTTCGCCTAATGCCGCATAGTTTTCGCGCGTTTGTAGCGCACGCATTCTTGCGTGCCGCCTCGACATTCGTGTCGAGGTCGGCTCGGTGTCGAAAACAAAACGTCGAGACGAATCTCGAAGCTGCAGACATGAATGTCCGCGCCACGATTTCACCAGAAGCCAATTGGTGATTTGCGAAAAATATGCGGCATTGGGCAGTTTCGCCTGCCAAGCATCCGGCTACACGTCGGCGCGGGCCCGCAGAACCGCATCGGCGATCGCAACAACGTGCTTCATCGCGGCCAAGTCATGCACTCGCACGATATGCGCACCCGCCAGTACGGCAGCCGTTACCGCCGCGGCGGTCGCAAACTCAGAGGGCTTCTCAGACAACGATGGAGACAGAAATGCCTTGCGAGAAGGCCCGGCGAGCACCGGCATATCCAGCGCCACCAACTGCCCCAACCGCGCCAGCAGTTCGAAGTTCTGCTCCTTGCGCTTACCGAAGCCGAGCCCCGGATCGAGCACAATCTGCGTCCTCTGCACGCCAGCCTGAACCGCGCGATGCAGACAGGCTTCCAGCTCCTTCACAACCAATCCCATCGGATCGTGAATCGGTGGCATCTTCGCCCACGTCTCCGGCGTGCCGCGCATGTGGTTGAGGATCAGTCCGCAACCGGAATCGCGAACCACTTTGGCCAGCGCCGGATCCCAAGTCAGTCCGCTCGGATCGTTAATGATCTCCGCTCCATGCTCGATCGCCTTTTCCGCAACGGCGGCCTTGTACGTATCCACGCACACCGGAATGGAAAGCTTGCCGCGCAGCCGCTTCAACACCGGCACCAGCCGCCGCAACTCTTCCGCTTCAGAGACGCGAGCTGAACCGGGGCGCGTCGACTCGGCGCCTACGTCGATGATATCCGCGCCGGCCTCTTCCAGCTCAATGGCGTGCGCAAACGCACGGTCCGGGTCGGCGTACTTGCCGCCATCGGAAAAAGAATCCGGCGTCACATTCAATATGCCGCACAACAACGTGCGGTCACCAAGCTGTATTTCGCGCCCTTTGAGCTTCAATAATAAACGTTTGATTTGCATTATTCGTATCGCAGACAGACTATCGGATCCAGTTCAGCCGCACGGTTGGCCGGGTAATACCCGAAAAACAGGCCCACCCCGACGGAGATGCCCACTCCGAGCATGATCCAGAGCAATGACAACGTTGCCGGAATCGAAGGCACCAGCGACCGCACGATGAACGCGATCAAGCCGCCGAACAGGATTCCAATGGCGCCGCCCACGCTGGTGAGCATGACGGCCTCTAATAAGAATTGTACGCGTATATCGCTCTTGCGTGCTCCAATTGCTTTGCGGATGCCGATTTCGCCGGTGCGCTCGGTCACCGAAATCAGCATGATGTTCATCACCCCGATGCCGCCCACCAGCAGTCCCACCGAACTGATCACCCCAGTCAGAATCACCAGCGCACCTGTCAGCTGCTCCCACAACTGGCTCAGAAAATCGGGCGAGAAGACTTCGAAATCGTTGTCCGCGAACGCCGAGACATGCCTGCGGCGGCGCATCGCTTCGATCACTTCGTTCATGCCCTGATCCGGAGGCACATTGCGCGACACCGTGAACCCGATCGCCAGTTCCTTCGATTCCGGATAGTGCTTTTTGAAATCGGTCAGCGGAATCATCGCGAACTGGTCCACACCCGGACCGCCGAAAGCGCCTTCATCGCGCGCCATCACGCCGATCACTTCATACAGCTTCGCGTTGAGCCGCACGATCTTGCCCAGCGGGTCCACCGACGGAAACAACGAATCCGCCAGCGCCTTGCCCAGCACCACAACCTGCCGCGCATGGTCTTCGTCGTACCGCGAAATGAACCGCCCCGTCTCGGCCTGGAACATTGGCATCGCATCGGCATATTCCGGGCCCGCGCCGCGCAGGAAGACGCGCTCGATCTTCTCGCTCCCGTACGTCAACACGTTATTCTGCCCCATGAAAAACATGCGGGTATTGAACGGGCTCACGCTCTCCAGCGACGGGCAGGTGGCCTTCAGGTAGTCGGCATCGGTGTATTCCAGATACTTGCGCTTGCGGATCGCCTCCGGCAGTTTTCCGAACCTCGCCGCGAAGTTCACGCGCGCCAGAAAAAACGTGCGCGACCCCAGCCGTTCCACTCGCTCCTGCACAAAGCGATTCAGCCCGGTAATGATTGCGGCTACTGAAATCACGCTGGTGACGCCGATCACGATCCCCAGAATCGTGAGCACCGAGCGGCCCTTGTTGGCGCGCAGCGTATCGATCGCCACCATCAGGTTTTCGCGGAGCTCGTCCCTGGTCATCAGTCGGCCCTCAACGCGTCCACCGGATTCAACTTGCTCGCACGCACCGCCGGATAAATTCCAAAGAACAGTCCGATCACCGAACTGAGCACCACCCCCAGCACCGCAACCCAGGTCTGCACCGCGGCCGGGAACGAAGTGAAGTTGCGCAGCGCCGTCGCAAACAGGAACCCCGCGCCAATGCCGAACAGTCCACCCACTACGCACTGCATCACGCTCTCCGTAAGAAACTGCCGCCGCACATCGGCCTGTGTAGCGCCGAGTGCGCGCCGCACGCCAATCTCCTTGGTCCGCTCCGTCACGCTCACCAGCATCACGTTCATGATGACGATTCCCCCGACGATCGCCGAAATGGAACTGACCATGATGAACACGGAGAAGAACGCGCCGCTGATGCTCTGCCACAGGCTCATATAACTATCGCTGGTGCCGACGAAAAAGTCTTCCTCCTTGTTGCCGGTGATATGGCGGCGCGCGCGCAGCACCAGCCGCGCTTCATCAATGGCGCGCTCAAACACGGCACTGTCGCCGGCCGCCTTCACATTGATCGTCACCGGCGATCGCATCCCGATCGTACGCAGGTAGGTGCTCATTGGCACCACCATAAAGTTGTCCTGGTCCTGACCCAGAATGGAACCGATCTTCTCAAAGGTTCCCACAATGAGGAACTCATCCTTGCCAACACGCAGCACCCGGCCGATGCCTGTGCCGCCCGGAAAAAACTGTTCCATCAGCATCGCCCCGATCAGGCAAACGTTGGAGCCCCGTTCGTCTTCCATCTCCGTGAAGTACCGGCCATTCTCAACGGTGCGGGTATCGATATCGGCCATATTCGCCGTGTGGCCGTAGTAGTTGATGTCCTGCAGTTCCTTCTCCTGATAGCGGACACGCACGGTACTCGTCGCGGTAGCGCCGACCATTTCGCAGTCGGGACAGGCGGCTGCCACCGCGCGCATGTCGTCCATCTCAATGCGCTTGAACTTGAGCGCCTTGATCACCAGGTTGAAGTCCGTGACGGCAAACGGCGTGCGCGCGATCTTGAAGACGTTCGTCCCGAGGTTGGCGATCTTCTGCTCCACGTACAGGTTCGCGCCCTGCACAATGGTCATCACGGTAATCAGCGTAGCCACGCCCATCGTGAGCCCAAGGGTGGTGAGGGCCGCGCGCAGCTTGTGGGCTCGCAGCGCATCCACACTCTGGGACACGATGTCGGTTACGCGCATCATCGCGTTAGGATATTACCCGTTTCCATTTCTTGCCGTAGCGCAAAATGTACTCGCCCGGGAACTGAACCGTGGGGACGTCGTTGACGCGCACGCCATCGATCTCCAGCGCGCCGGCCTTAATTTTGCGCATCGCTTCGCTACCCGATTCGGCGAGTCCACATTTCACCAAAAGTTTATCGGCGCGAATCGGCTCCGCCGGCACCGTCACGGTTTCGATATCGGAGGGTACTTCACCAGCGCCGACAACGCGCGTCCACTCCTCCGCCGCACGCTCGCCGGCCTCTTTCGAATGGAAGTCAGTGATGATCGACTTCGCCAGGTCCATCTTGGCCTTCTTCGGATGCTCCGACTTCAAGGCGTTGATCTCCGCCATCGACTTATCGGTGAGCAGTTCGTAGTAGCGGAACATCATCGCGTCGCTGATCGACATCAGCTTCTTGAACATCTCTTCCGGCGATTCCGTGATGCCGACATAGTTACCCTTGGACTTCGACATCTTCTCGACGCCGTCCAGCCCTTCGAGCAGCGGCACCGTGCCCACGATCTGCGGCAGTTGGCCGTAGTCACGCTGCAGTTCGCGGCCGACCAGCAGGTTGAACTTCTGATCCGTGCCACCCAGTTCCACATCGCATTCGAGCGCCACCGAATCGTAGCCCTGCGCCAGCGGATACAGGATTTCGTGGACCGAAATCGGCGTGCCTTCCTTGTAGCGTTTGGCGAAGTCGTCGCGCTCCAGAATTCGCGCCACCGTGTAGCGTGAGCAGAGCCGGATCACCTCTTCGAACTTCATCCCCTCCAGCCACTGGCTGTTGAAGCGCAGCTCTGTCTTTTCCGGATCCAGCACCTTGAACACCTGTGTTTTGTAGGTTTCGGCGTTGGCGTCGAGCTGTTCGCGCGTCATGGCCGGGCGCATTGTGTTGCGGCCGGTTGGATCGCCGATCAGACCGGTCATGTCGCCGATCATGAAGATCACGGTGTGGCCGAGGTCCTGAAAGTGCTTCATTTTTCGAAGCAATACGGTATGGCCGAGGTGCAGATCCGGAGCAGTCGGATCGAATCCTGCTTTGACGCGCAACGGCCGCCCCAGCTTTAGCCGCTCACGCAAATCTGCTTCGCGGATCAGTTCGGCAAGGCCTTTTTTAATGTAAGTAATCTGTTCTTCGACGGGTAAGAATGCCACTCAACCATTGTACGGGAGCGGGTTGCGTTACCCCAAGCACGAAACTGGAAATCCAACAACCGCATGCTATCGTAACTAGATACTTCATGACTTCAACGCCACTGCTGCTTACCCTGTTCTTGTTCACGGCGACGCTGCTCAGCGCTGCCGATTCCGATTGCGCCCCGCTGAGCCACTTGCCCAATTTCAACCCCGGGCCCGAGGGTACTCCAGCACACCGCGATTATGATTTCCATGACTTTCCCAAAGCAAACGGAGAAGTCCAGCGCATCAAGGGGCGCGCCTGCACAGCGAGATTCGTCCTCAAGCCTGGAACCACGGAACCGCCGCCTTCAGAAATCGTCGCGTACTACAAGCAGGAAATGAGCCGTCTTGGAGCCAACATTCTGGTAGCCGATTCTTGCAGGATAATTGCCACGATTGCCAAGGGCGGAAAATCGACGTGGCTGCATGCCCAATGCGATGGAGGCTGGGGCAGCGTCTACGATGTCACAGTGATCGAACAAGGTGCGTTGACCCCAACCCTCACCGCGCCGGCCGCAGGCGACCTGAAGTGGCTGGGGCACATGCCTGGATACACCGTTGTTGTGGATGAAAAGAGTGACGACGCAGAAGTTGAGTTTCCCATCAGCCCTGACTTGCCCGCCATCAAATCGCAAGGCAAGCAGCAGCGCCTTGGCTATCGCGCCACTGCCCGCCCGCAGCCTGCTTCGGACCTGGAGACAATCGACAATTACGCGGCCGCTATCCGCGCCCATGGTTGGGAAGTAATTTACCAAAGCGACAAAGATGTCACGGCACGTTTCGAGGACGCTGGAATCCAGACCTGGATTCGGGTCAACAGTCTCTTTGGAGAAATCATTATCGCCACCATCCAGGAAAAGCCCGTCGAAGCGGCAGCAAAGCCCCAACCCGATAGTTTGAAGAGCTCTCTCGATAAGGACGGGCATGTAGCGCTCTACGTTAATTTCGATTTCGCCAAAGCAACACTCAAGCCAGATTCGGCCCCGGTCATCGCCCAAGTGGTGGGACTGTTGAAAAGCAACCCCGGCTATAAGCTGACCGTCGAAGGCCACACCGATAACATTGGCGCGGCCGAGCCCAATCAAAAGTTGTCCGAAGCGCGTGCCGCGTCAGTCGCCGCCGCGATCGTCAAAGGGGGCGTAGAGGCCTCAAGGCTGAAGAGTTCCGGCGCCGGCCTCAGCAAGCCGATCGCACCGAATGAAACCAGCGAGGGCCGGGCAAAGAACCGCCGCGTGGAACTGGTGAAGTGAGGCCTCCGGACTCTCGCCTGTGATTTACTAGGACCATGGCGTATCAAACCATTCGATTTGAGGCGGAAGGCCCGCTGGCAAGGGTCACGCTCGCAAGGCCGGACCGCCGCAACGCACTGTCCTTGGATTGCATGAAGGAACTGCTTGACTGCTTCCAGTGCATCGGAGACAATGCCGCACTGCGAGTGGTGATTCTGGCAGCCGAGGGCAAGGCCTTTTGCGCCGGTCACGACCTGAGCGAGATGAAGTCGCGTTCGGTAACGGAATACCGCACGCTGTTCGACGTCTGTTCAGAATTGATGATGAAGATCCAGTCCATCCGTCAGCCAGTGATCGCGAAGATTCAAGGCGTCGCCACCGCCGCAGGCTGCCAACTTGCCGCGTCGTGTGATCTGGCGATCGCCTCGGAAGACGCCTGGTTCGCCACTCCTGGCGTCAAGATCGGTCTCTTCTGCACCACCCCGATGGTCGCGTTAACGCGTGCTATTGGACGCAAGCGCGCCATGGAGATGCTGCTTACCGGCATGCGCGTCGATGCACCGAAGGCCGCCGAGTGGGGCCTGATCAATCGTGCCGTCGCGCCGCAGGTGCTTGACGCCGAAGTGGAGGCGCTGGCCCGCCAGATCATCGACGCCAGCGGATTCACCGTGGGACTCGGCAAGCAGGCCTTCTACGCGCAGATCGGCCTCGATCAGCCCAAAGCCTACGCCTACGCCAAGGAAGTGATGACCATGAATGCGCTCGATGGCGATGCGCAGGAAGGCATCGGCGCGTTTTTGGAAAAGCGGAGCCCTTGCTGGAAGGCCTGAAATGAAGCTGCTTATCGGCACGTTGATCGTTGCGGCGTTGGCCTTCGCGCAGAAACCGCAGTACGAGTTTTATTCAGGCTACCGCGACTTCATGTCCTCTCTCTGGATGAAGAATCCTTCGATCACCAGCGGGCAAATCATTGAGGCATACACCTCCAAACTCAGACTCGATGGCATAAACGCCAAAGAGATCGATCGGCGCCGCAAGTTGCTTGTCACCGAACGAGCAAAACTGGAAGCAGACCGCTGGGACCGCTATTTCCACGACACTTCCAACGAAAAGCACTTCAACCAAAGCCCCAACGCATTCCTGATGTCGTTTGTAGCGGATCGCAGACCGGGGTTTGCGCTCGATTACGCCATGGGCTCCGGGCGCAACGCGCTGTATCTGGCCAAACTCGGCTGGGACGTCTACGGCTTCGATCACTCCTCGGTCGCCGTGGCCGCGGCGCAAGAGCAGGCGCGAAAGTTGAAGGTTACACTCCATACCGAGGCCGTCCCGGACAGCGACTACGACTTCGGCAAGCAGCGCTTCGACCTGATTCTGTTCAGCTGGTCCATGCCGCTGATCGACGTGAAGAAGGTCATCGATTCTCTCAAGCCCGGCGGCATTGTGCTGATGGAATGCGCGGTAGACTACGTTGGCCGGAACGGGATGCTACAAAAGTTCGACGGCCTACGCATTGAGCGCTATGAGATCGTCCGTGGAGTCGCCGATTGGTACGATCGCCGCGAAATTGAAATCATTCGTCTGGTGGCGAGCAAGCAGTAGTCACTTAACGCCGCTTGTAGACGATGGAGTGTTCCGTCCGCCCGATCTCCGCATACTGCTCCAGCCACGGATGCAAATCGTCGAATTGGGTAATCGCGAGCGCGGCGTTATATGGCCCCAACCCATCCACGATAAACGTGGGCCGAGTCTGTTGCAGCAATACGCGATTGCGTCCGGCGATGTCAGCGAAAAGCGGCTCACTGCTCGTCAAATGCCGGTCGGCAAGTACGCCCGTGAGCGGTTGCGAATCCAGATACATGGTGCCGGCCTGCAAGCGCGTGTAAGCGTACACATCCGGACGGTATCCCCACACCAACAGCGTATCCCCAGCACGCGAAGCCTGCTTCACAATCGCTGATGCCGAGCGGCTGTCCTGGTTCATCGCCAGATCCGTCCAGTTGTGATCGCGATGATGAATCAGATCATTCGCGAGTATCGCATATCGTGGGCCAAACCTCGCCGCCGGCAACAATAGCAACGCCAGCGCCACCACCGGCCACTTCATTTGAGCGATGCCGCGAGCGCCAACCAACGCCATCACCGGTACCAGTTGAAAGTAGTAACGCGGAAAAAAACGCAGTCCTGCCGCCACCCCGATCAACGAAATCACCAACCACAGGAACATGCGGGTAGATCCCTCCGCCCGGCACTTCCACCAATACCACCCGGCCCCGGCCACCATCGCCGCGTGAAAGCCAAACCAGTTCAACGTGCGCATCAACCCTTCGCGGCGCGGCACGTCGACGAAGGTATTGGCGGAATAAACGTAGCCCCAACGCCAGACCTGATCGATGTACGCCTTCTGAAAAACAGCCAGCGCAATCGCATTCGGAATCACGAAGCCCGCCAGCAGCGGTAGCGCGCTCAGCGGATTCCACAGCAGACACACGGCCAGAACGAACAGTCCCTTCGAATTGAAACAGACGCAGATGCCCGCCAGTACGCCACTCAGGAACGGCTTCTTGCGCCATGCGAAGTAGACAGCGGCCAGATGTGGCAGCACCATCAGCAGGTCGGGAGCCAGGGTCATCACCGCCGAAGGGATCCAGAACACGAACGCCGAAACCAGCAACCCTGCCGCGATCAGCCCTTCGCGCTCGCCCCACCAGTCGCGCGCGAACCTGTACGCCATCCACGCGCAGGCCATCACGAACAGCGTGCCCGCCAGGCGCAGTGGCAAGCCGGTCATCCCGCCCCACAATAGATAGACCGCGGGAAACAGAGGAGGCTTATCGAACCAGAAATCGCGATAGGGTAGCGACCCGTGCAGCATCTGGATGGCAGCCGCGCTCGGATACCCCTCTTCCACCCAGAGAATGTTCAGATGACAGAGACGCGTCAGCAGCACCAACAGCGTCAGGCCGCCAAACACAATGTGTTTCCTGCTCAAGCACGCTCCAGCATTTTCTTGAGCGTCTCGCGGAAATCTTTACCGTATAGCGGATCAGCCAGGGCGAACTCCACGAATGTCTCAAAGTAACTCGGGAAATTGCCGATGTCGTAGCGCTTCTCGCCGGGCGGCAGCTTGAGCGCGATCACGCGCTTCCCTTCCTCGCACAGCAACTGAATCGCATCGGTCAACTGAATTTCACCGCGCTTGTCAGGCTTCACGCGGCGGATCATATCGAAAATCAGCGGCGAAAACGCATAGCGGCCGGCAATGGCGTAACGGCTGGGCGCCTTTTCAGGCGACGGCTTTTCAACCAGGTTCTTGATGCGCACCCAGTCCCCCTCACCCTCACCCGGATCGATGATGCCGTAGTGGCGGGTCTCGGATTGCTCCACCTCTTCCACTGCAATCACGCAACTCGCCCGCAGGCTTTCGAACAACTCCGATAAACGCGAAATGCTCTTCGATTGGCCGTTCAGGCCGAGAATGGAATCGCCCAGCGCCACAATAAACGGCTGCTCGCCGGCGAAGCTCTCGCCGCACAAAATCGCATCGCCCAACCCCTTCTGCATGCGCTGGCGGGTATAGAAAATGCGCGACTCCAACTCTTCGAACTTCAATTCGTCGAGCAGGTCGTGCTTGCTCGCATCAATGAGCGTGCGCGTCAACTCCGGATCGGAATCAAAATGGTTTTCAATGGAGGTCTTGCTGCGTCCGGTGACAAACAGCATCTGTTCGATTCCATTGCTTGAAAGCTCTTCGGCGACATACTGCACAATCGGTTTGCGCGCGACCGGCAACATCTCTTTCGGCTGGGATTTCGTAGCCGGAAGCAGACGCGTGCCATGGCCCGCGACGGGAACAATAGCGCTTCGTATCACCCTTTGAATATATCAAGCATGTCAGAATCAATACTGGTGACGTTCAACCCCGCTCCATCCGACGCCGGCAAGCGTCTCGATCTTTACCTGCTGGAAATGCTTCCCGCCTACAGCCGCGCCCGTCTGCAGGACTGGGTGAAGAGCGGCAACGTCTCCGTGGATGGCCGGACACCGAAGCCGTCCTACTCTTTGCGAGGAACCGAGACGATCGTGGTTACGCCGCTGGAGCTCCGCCCATTGAGGGCCGAAGCGGAAGACATCCCCTTGGACGTGTTGTACGAAGACGCAAGCGTTATCGCCATCAACAAGCCCGCAGGCATGGTCGTGCACGCCGGCGCCGGCAATCATACTGGCACCCTGGTCAACGCATTGATCCATCGCTTCCAGCAACTGTCTACCGTTGGCGGCGACCTGCGCCCCGGCATCGTGCACCGCCTCGACCGCTACACCAGCGGCGTCATCCTCGTCGCTCGCGACGATGCTTCGCACCGCCATCTGGCCGCCCAGTTCTCCGGACGCAGCGTGAAGAAGATATATCATGCGCTGGTTCATGGCGTAATGAAATCGGACACAGGCCACATCGAAAAGCCCATCGCCCGCGATCCGGTGCATCGCACAAAGATGACTACAAAGCTGGCAAGCGGCCGCCATGCAGTCAGCGACTATCGCGTGCTGCAACGCTTTGAAAAGCACACGCTGGTCGAAGTGAAAATCGGTACGGGCCGCACGCACCAGATCCGTGTCCACCTTTCGAGTACTGGCCATCCGGTAGTTGGCGACAGCCTGTATGGCGCTCCCGGCCTGCCACGATTCTTCCTCCACGCGCGCCGGATTACATTCCAAAGCCCGGCCACCGGCGAGGATGTTACAGTTGAGTCGCCTCTGCCCCCTGAACTGGACGATATAATAAGTAGACTCGCATGTTAAAGAGATTTTTAGCCGTATCCGTCGTCGCCGGGGTTCTCTGCGGACAACAGAAGCTCGATCCAGAAAAGGATCCCAACCGCATTGTGCTCGAAGTGTCGCGCGTCAACCTGCTGTACACGGTCACCGACAAGAAGGGCCGGTTTGTTACCGACCTCAAGACCGACGACTTCCAGGTGTTCGAGAAGAAAGCGGAGCAGAAGATCCTGGAATTCGCCGCCGAATCAGACCTGCCTTTGCGCCTCGGCATCTTGATCGATACCAGCAACAGTATTCGCGACCGCTTCAAATTCCAGCAGGAGACCGCCGCTGAGTTCATCAATAGCGTGGTGCGCCCGCGCCAGGATCGCGCCATGGTCGTCAGTTATGACACCCAAGCGGAACTGGTGACCGACCTCACCGATGACGTGCGCGCCCTGCAGAAAGCCCTCGCCGGCCTGCGTCCGGGCGGCGGTACCGCGATGTACGATGCGATCTTCTTCGCCTGCCGCGATAAGCTGATGCAGGATCAGCCGCGCCACAAGTTCCGCCGCGCCATGATCATTCTGGGCGATGGCGAAGACAACAACAGCCGCTACACCCGCGACCAGGCTTTGGAAATGGCGCAGAAAGCGGACGTGGTGGTGTACACCATCTCCACCAACATCAGCAAGATTGAGACCGATGGCGACAAGGTCCTTAAATACCTGGCCGCGGAAACCGGCGGGCAGAGCTTCTTCCCGTACAAACCACAGGACCTGGTGCAGTCGTTTGAGAACATCTCCAACGAGCTTCGCCACCAGTACAGCATCCTCTACCGGCCCGAGCCGGTTCATAACGATGGTCTGTTCCACACCGTCAACTTGCGCGTAAAGGCGCGCAAGGAACTCCTTGTGCGTTGCCGCAAGGGTTACTACGCTCCTAAATTTTAGTGTATAGTTTTACAGTAGTGGGTTTGCATCACAAAGGAAATTACCATGGATGAAAAAGAGCGCTCGCGCGCGCTGATTGCAGCGCTAGGACAGATTGAAAAGCAGTTCGGCAAGGGTTCCGTACTGCGCCTGGGTTCGACCGAATCCATCGTGCCCGTAAGTGTTATCTCGTCGGGTTCCATTTCGCTCGATTACGCACTTGGCGTGGGCGGTTTCCCGCGCGGCAGAATTATCGAAATCTTCGGACCGGAATCTTCGGGCAAAACGACCGTCGCATTGCAGGTAGTGGCAGAAGCCCAGAAGGCCGGCGGCATGGCCGCATTCGTCGACGTGGAACACGCGCTTGATCCGATCTACGCCCGCAAGCTCGGCGTGGACGTCGATAACCTGCTCGTTTCGCAGCCGGACTACGCCGAACAGGCACTCGAAATCACGAACTCTCTGATCGCCTCGGGCTCCATCGACGTGCTCGTCGTCGACTCCGTCGCGGCGCTTGTACCCAAGGCAGAACTCGATGGCGAAATGGGCGATGCGTTTGTCGGCATTCAGGCCCGCCTCATGTCGCAGGCTATGCGCAAGCTCACCGGCGTCGTCTCGAAGAGCAACACGTGCCTCATCTTCATCAACCAGATCCGTGAAAAGATCGGCGTCATGTTCGGCAATCCGGAAACCACCTCGGGCGGCCGCGCGCTGAAGTTCTATTCGAGCGTCCGCGCGGACATCCGCCGCATTGCAGCGATCAAGGAAGGCGAAGCCGTCACCGGCAACCGCACCAAGGTCAAGATCGTGAAGAACAAGGTGGCATCGCCATTCCGCGAAGCCGAGTTCGACATCATCTACGGCGAGGGCATCTCCCGCGAAGGCGACCTGCTCGACCTGGGCGTAGCACACAACATGGTGGAAAAGAGTGGTTCCTGGTATAGCTTCCGTGGCGAGCGGATCGGCCAGGGCCGCGAAAATGCACGTTCTTTCCTGCGCGACAACCCCGACATGCGCGATACGATTGATCGTGAACTGCGCGTGATCCTCGGCCTGGCTCCGAAAGCCGAGGCGATGGCTGCCGCGTCAACCGACGTGGAAGTGGGCGTAGCCGCAAAGAAGGGCAAGTAGACAATCGCTCCGGGGACGTAGCTTGCTGCGTCCCCAAAAACGATACGGCTTCTGTGAAGAGGCCATGTTTCGAAAAGGGAATCAACGTATGAAACCTCTATTGATGAGTGCGGTACTCACGAGCCTCGCGATGGCTCAACTCCCCGCGCCGAACACAACCGGCGTTGGCATGGGTCACCTCCACGTGATCGGCAAAGACCTGGATGCGCATGCGAAATTCTGGGTCGAAGCCATGGGCGGCACGCCCCTCAATAAAGGCAAAATGGGGGTCTACAAATTCCCCGACGTCATCGTACTGGTCACCAAGGGCGATCCCAAGACCGGCAGCGTCGGCACCATCATCAATCACCTCGGCTTCAAGGTAAAGGACGTAAACGCAGCCGTCGCCCGGGTGAAAGGGAAGGGCTTCCAGATCGTCAGCGAAAACCCGGTGACCCACCAGGCGATGATCCTCAGCCCCGATGATGTGAAGATCGAACTGAGCGAAGACAAGTCACTGTCCGCGCCAATCACCCATCACCACATTCACTTCTATAACGACGCAGTGAACGAAACCAAGGCCTGGTATGTGAAGCAGTTCGGGGCCATCCCCGGCATGCGCGCGAAGTTCGAAGCGGCCGATATTCCGGGAGCGAACCTGACGTTTTCGAAATCGGACACACCAGTGATCGGTACCAAGGGCAGTTCAATCGATCACATCGGCTTCGAAATCAAAGGCCTGGAAGCGTTCATGAAAAAGCTGGAAGCAGACGGCGTGAAGATCAACATGCCATATCGCAATGTGCCGTCATTGGGCATCGCGATCGGCTTTATCACCGATCCGTGGGGAACCTACATCGAGCTCACGGAAGGCTTGAACAAATGGTAAATTAAGGACCTCTGCAAATGGCGGGCGGATTCCAACCGAAGCTCAGCATTCTTCCAGCGCCTCAGCGGCGATTGTGGGACGAGCTTGGAACTGTGCCACCCGAATTTGTACTTTATGGTGGAACCGCGCTTGCACTCCACCTTGGTCATCGGCAATCCCTAGACTTCGATTTCTTTGGGACCATTCCATTCGACCCCGCTCGCCTAGCTAACAAAATTCCATTTCTAGGCGGGGCGGAGATTACCCAACAGGAGCCGAACACTCTCACTGCCACGGTGGACCGTGATGGACCGGTCAAAGTATCATTCTTTGGTGTTCCCGACATTGTTCGCCTGATGGCGCCCAACGTCGCGGCTGACAACAAATTGCAGATCGCCAGGCTGTTTGACCTTGCGGGTACCAAAGCTGCGGTTGTGCAGCAACGCGCGGAAGCTAAGGATTACCTGGATGTCGATGCCATTATCCAGATTGGACAGCTCGATTTGCCGTCGGCTCTTGCGTGTGCCCGTGCTATTTATGGGCCAAAATTCAACCCGCAGATCACACTTAAAGCGCTTTCCTATTTCGGCGATGGCAACCTTGGCCGCTTGCCGTCCGATATACAGGACCGGCTGGCTCGCGCTGCCCGGGAGGTTGACCTTGATCGCCTGCCTGACATAGCATCAGTACTTCCTCGGAGTGATCTAGAGTAGGGAATGGGAATATGAAGAGCATCCCCCTCACTCCAGAGTTAGAATCGATTGTGCGCCGTATCGTTTGGTTCGAAACGCCCGAAGAAGCGCTTCTCGATCCGATCCGATTCATGGCATATGCCATGGCAAGAGCCACACATGAGGATATGAAAGCAATCCGGCGCTTCGTCGATGACGCAGATTTCATCGAGGCATTGGACAAAGCTCCGCCGGGAATCATTGACGGCCGTTCCTGGGCCTATTGGAATTCAAAAATGGGCCGCTATCCTGCTCCGCCGCTTCCAGTAAGACACCTGGGCTAAAACACCGACGGATCCGTATTCCCGCCGCAAACCAGCACCCCAACCCGTTCGCCCGGCGCAGGTTGGTAAGCACCCGAATGTAGCGCCGCCAGCGCGGTCGCGCCGCCGGGTTCGGCAATTACTCGGAACTCGTTCCACAGGGCCTGCTGTGCCGCACGGATCGCCTCGTCTTCCACCAGCACCACCTGCTCAATGAACTCCTGCGCAATGCGGAACGCCATCTCGCCGATCGAGCGCGCGCCCAACGAGTCCGCCGCGATGCCTCCGATTTCGACATCCACCGGATGCCCCGCCACCACTGCCATCGCCAGCGACGGCGCACGGGTTGGTTCCACCGCAACAACCTTTACATCCCCCCGATACCAGGCCGCAATTCCGGCTACAAAGCCGCCGCCACCGCACGCCACCAGCACCGTATCCAGATCGGGGGCCTGCACCGCAAACTCCATGCCCGTCGTACCCTGCCCTGCAATTACTTCCGGTTGATTGTAGGCATGCACCACCAGCGCGCCGGTCTGCTTTGCCCGCTCATTGCTCGCCTCCAGGGCAGCGAGGTAATCCACGCCGATCACATTCACCTCGGCCCCATACTCCCGCAGGCGCGCGACTTTGATCGGACTCGAAATCTCCGGCACGAAAATCTCCGCCCGCGCACCCAGCACCCGCGCCGCATACGCGACAGCGGCTCCGTGATTGCCGCCTGACGCCGCAACCACGCCCGCCTCGGGAATACTGCTCGAAAGGATCTTGTTGAACGCACCGCGCGGCTTGAACGACCCCGTGCACTGCATTAGTTCGAACTTAAGCGTCAGTGGCCCTTCATGGCCGAAGCCACCGCGCGGCAAGTGCATCACAGGTGTCACAAGCAGATACGGTGAGATGCGCTCGGAAGCTTCCAGAATCTCTCTACGCGTGATCATTGCACTCTCTCATGCGGATACCCGCCCTCAGCCAAAGCCTCCATCAACTCACGCACGTGGTCCGCCCCCTTGGTCTCCATCGTGATATCTATCACCGTGTCGCCCAGATTCACGCCGTAGTAAGCGCGATCGTGTTTGGTCTCGACAATATTCGCCTTCTGATTCGCGATCAGCACCGTCAACCGCTGCAGTGCGCCAGGATGATCGGGCAGATGAATGCGCAACCGCACTAGTCGTCCGTCCTTCACCAGGCCGCGTTCGATGATCCGCGAAAGCAGCGTCACATCGATGTTGCCGCCGCACACCAGCACTCCGGTGCGCAGCCCTTTGCACGATGTCTTGTGATGCAGCAGCGCAGCCACCGCCGCCGCGCCCGCGCCTTCGGCTAATGTCTTTTCCCGCTCCAGAAGAAGCAGAATCGCGTAGGCGATCTCCTCTTCTTCCACTGTCACGATCTCATCCACGTACTTTTCAACTAATGGCAGCGTATGGACTCCGGCGCGCCGCACGGCGATACCATCGGCGATCGTCGGAGCCGCGGGCAGCGTCACCGGACCATGCGCCGCCACGGCATCGCGCATCGACGGAATGCGTGCCGTCTGCACACCGATAATGCGGATCTTCGGATTGGTCTCCTTCACCGCACAAGCGATGCCGCCGATCAGTCCGCCGCCACCGATGGGGCACACAATCGCCTCGATGAACGGATTCTGTTGCAGCATCTCCAATCCGATCGTGCCCTGGCCAGCGATCACCATGTCATCGTCGAACGCATGCAGCAGCGTGAGATTTTCTTCGTCGGCGCGGCGCTGTGCCTCGGCGAAGGCTTCGTCGTAGCTGCCGCCGTGCAGGATCACTTCGCCGCCAAAGCGTTTGGTGGAAGAGACCTTCACCAGCGGAGTCGCCAGCGGCATGCAGATCTGCGCGCGAATCCCGCGCTGCGTCGCATGATACGAAACGGCCTGAGCATGATTGCCTGCCGACGCCGCGATCACGCCGCGCGCCTGCTCTTCGGCGGTCAGAGTCAGAATCTTGTTCAACGCGCCGCGCTCTTTGAACGAGCCGGTCATCTGCAGGTTCTCCAGCTTGAACAGGATCGTGTTGCCGGTCAGCTCGGAAAAATGACGCGACTCGACAAACGGCGAAATGTAGATGGATTCGCGAATCCGCCGGTATGCGGCCTCAACATCTTTCAACGTCACCATGATTGTGGCTTGGGTCCCCTTCAGACAGTGCGGCGCTTACAAGGACGTGCCTGCCGAATGACTCATTCTAGCCGTTTTGTGTTAAAAAGGGGAACTACCCTTTTGTATGCCAATCGCGATTCTTGTCTGGCTGGTGACCGCCGCCGTGACCTATTTTTTCGCCGCCCAATACTGGTGGTTCCCGCCGCCCATCAATCAGCACGGCCTCGCATACGATGAGCACTTCCATCGCATGCTGGTGGTGTCTGGAGTGATCTTCATCCTCGCCCAGGTCGCACTTGGATGGCTGGTGGTGCGCTTTCGCGACGATGGCAAACGCTCTACCTATTCGCACGGCAGCAATAAACTCGAACTGTTGTGGACCTCCGCCACCGCCGTGCTCTTCATCGGCCTGCTGATGCTCGGCCAGCACGTGTGGGCTGACGTCCATCTCGCCAAGGCCGCACCCAACGCGTTGCGCATCGAAGTTCTGGCAAAGCAGTTCGCCTGGAGCTTCCGCTACGCCGGGCCCGATGGCAAGTTCGCCCGCACCGACATGAAGCTGATGAATGACGCCAGCGGCAACCCCTTCGGCATCGACGCCAAAGACCCCGCGAGCAGAGACGACAAGACGGCCGGCGCCCTGCGCGTACCCGTAGGAGTACCAATCGAACTGATCCTCCGCTCGCGCGACGTCATCCATAACTTCTTCGTCCGCGAACTTCGTATCAAGCAGGACGTCGTACCCGGCATGGAGATCCCACTGCTGTTTCAGGCCGACAAAGCCGGCGAATACGAGATCCCCTGTTCCGAACTGTGCGGCCTCGGCCATCACCAGATGCGCAGCCGCCTGATCGTCATGGAGCGTGCCGACTTCGACCGCTGGGTGAGGGAGTCCGAATGAGCCGCATCTTCAGCCGCGACCACACGGTCATCGGCAAACAATACTTCTTCCTCGCCCTGTTCGCCGCCTTCGCCGGGATGCTGATGAGCCTGATCATGCGCTATCACCTCATCTATCCCGATAAGAAGGTCGGCCTGTTCGCCGCGCTCTGGCCCTCGGCCGCGGCGGGCGGCATCATGACGCCGGAGTTGTATCTTTCATTGATGACCATGCACGGCACCATCATGGTTTTCTTCGTGCTGACCACAGTGCCGCAATCGGGCTTCGGTAACTACTTTCTGCCCTTGCAAATCGGCGCGGAGGACATGGCCTTCCCCACGCTGAACATGCTGTCGTTCTGGACCACGCTGCTGTCGCTCCTCACTTTGCTTGCCGCGTTTTTCGTCGAAGGTGGCGCGCCGCTTTCGGGCTGGACGGCCTACCCGCCGCTGAGCGCTCTCGGCGCGATCGCCGGACCGGGCCAAGGCGCGGGACAGAATCTGTGGATCCTGAGCATCGCCATCTTCTGCATCGCGTCGCTGATGGGCGCAATCAACTTCATCGTCACCATCCTCGACATGCGCACCACCGGCATGTCGCTCATGCGCCTGCCCCTCACCTGCTGGGCATGGTTTCTCACGGCAATTCTCAGCCTGTTCGGCTTCGCCGTGCTGCTCGCCGCAGGACTGCTGCTTTTGCTCGACCGCGTCGCCGGAACCAGCTTCTTCATCCCCGGCGGATTGCTGGTCAGCGACCAGGTCATCAATCACAAAGGCGGCTCGCCGCTGCTGTGGCAGCATCTGTTCTGGTTCTTCGGCCACCCCGAAGTCTACATCGCGATTCTGCCCGGCATGGGCTTGATCTCCACCGTGCTCTCTGTGTTTTCGCGCAAGCCGGTCTTCGGTTACCGGGCCATGGTCTACGCGATGTGCGCCATCGGCTTTCTCGGTTACCTGGTGTGGGGACACCATATGTTTATCAGCGGCATGAGTCCGTACTCGGCGATTGCGTTCTCCGTGCTCACCATCATCATCGGCGTGCCTTCGGCAATCAAAACCTTCAACTGGCTGGGAACGCTGTGGGGCGGCAAAATCCGGCTGACTACTTCGATGTTGTTTGCGATCGGTTTTGTCTCGCTGTTTGTCACCGGAGGACTCAGCGGACTGGTCCTCGGCCAACCTGCGCTCGACCTCTACTTCCACGACACCTACTTCGTGGTCGGCCACTTCCACATCATCATGGGCGTGGCGGCCGTATTCGGAATCTTCTCCGGCACCTTCTACTGGTTCCCCAAAATGTTCGGTCGCATGCTGAACGAGTCGCTCGGCAAGCTGCATTTCTACCTTACCTATGTCGGCGTGTTCATGATCTTCATCCCGATGCACTTCCTCGGCTTCGCCGGCAATCCACGCCGCTATCCGGACTTCAAAGAGTTCACGTTCATGGAAAAGTTGATGCCGCTGCATGTGTTCACTACGCACGCGGCGTTCTTTACCGCAGCAGTGCAGCTACTGTTCCTCTTTAACCTGTTCTGGAGCATGAAGCGGGGCATCGTGGCCGCGGCGAATCCATGGAACGCCACAACGCTCGAATGGACCGGCCCTGGCGAAGTCCATCACGGACCCTATGAATACGGCGTGCCCGGCCGCGAGAACGATTTCGTGCCGCAAACGGAGAAGGCATGAACCGCTCCTTTAAACGCGCTGAAGAACAGGCGAAACCGCCTGTTCCACCTTCGAACACACGAGACTCCCGGTGGTGGGACAGGCGGTTTCGCCTGTCCTTTTCAAATAGTTCACACCGTCTCACGGTCGCGGGACTCAGGCCATGAACCTCGCAACCACCAACCGATCCGTCACCGGCGTAATGATGTTGCTCGCCGCGGTCACCATGCTGTTTGCCGCCTTCACCAGCGCCATGGTCGTGCGCCGCGGGCTCTCGGGCGATTGGGTCTCCACACCCCTACCGAATATCCTCTGGGCGAACACGGCACTTCTGCTCGCCTCGAGCCTCGCCTTAGCTCGGTACCTCACTGCATCGAAAACCCTCGGCGCTCTATTCCTCGCCGGCCAGTTGGAGGCCTGGCGCGAACTCGCCGCCGCAGGCGTGTATCTGCCATCGAATCCTTCGGCATCATTCTTCTACATTCTGACTGCCGTCCACGCCGCCCATATCATCGGCGGACTCGGCGCATTGCAGTTCGCCAACCGGCAGGCAGCTGCCATCTACTGGCATTGCATGACAGGACTCTGGGTCTATGTTCTACTGCTATTTTCACTCTGGGGGTAACGCGTGAACGTCACGGCATGGAGCGGAGGCACGCGCCCCTTCGCCATCGGTTCGAAAAAACTCGGCATGTGGCTGTTCGTCATCTCTGACTCGCTGACGTTCGCCACGCTACTGATGGTCTATACCTATCTGCGTATCGCAACGCCAACGTGGCCGCACCCGTTCGCGTTTTCGCCCAGCATCCTGTTCGCCAGCCTCATGACCTTCGTGCTGCTATCCAGCAGCCTGGCGATGGTAACCGCGGTTCACGCCATGCAACAGGGCGACCGGATCTCAGCCGTACGCTGGATCTTTACAACTGCTGCCTGCGGCGTCGGCTTCATCGTCCTCCACGCCATGGAGTGGGCGCGCCTGCTGAAGGAGACCTTCACCGAGCCGCTCTTTGGCGCGACATTTTTCACGATCACCGGACTCCACATGACCCACGTCGCGATCGGCGCCATCTACCTCACCGTAATAGGTACCGGCGTCGCCCGTGGCAAGTTCACCGCGGAAGACGTGGAGGTCAGCGGACTGTACTGGCACTTCGTCGACCTGGTGTGGATGTTTGTCTTCCCGCTGATCTATCTGATGTCCGTCAGCGGAGGTCCGCGATGAATACCAACCTTCGAGTCTGGCTCGCACTGCTGGCGCTGACTGCGATCGAGGTCGCGCTGGCCTACCTGCAGGTGCCGCAAGCCTGGATGCTGCTGGCACTGGTCGGGCTTTCCACGGTCAAGGCCCTGCTCATCGGCGGCTGGTTCATGCACCTCAAGTTCGAGCGCCGCAGTCTGTTCGTAGCGTTAATTCCGACCTTGACGGTCTTCATTCTTCTCTTGCTCGGCTTCCTGCCCGACGCAACTCGCGCGCTGGAGATGCGCCCCCAATGAAGTATCTACTATCCCTGATCGGCACGGCCGGAGCGCACGCCCAGTGCGTAATGTGCCAGCGCACCGCCGCAGCCCAGCAGTGGGAGCGGGCACAGGTGCTGAACGCCGGAATCTTCGTATTACTCGCCCCGCCCCTGCTCCTGTTGGGAGCCATCGCCTTTCTCGCTTACAAGAAAAATCAGACTGGCCATTAGATATCTGGACAAAAAGGTCTTTCAGTCTTAATATGTGGGCATGCAGCACCTCATTCGAATTGCGTTGCTTCTATCATTGACCGCTTTTTCAGCCGACGGCCAAATCTGGGACAAAAACCTCGTCGTCAACGGTAATGCCGAAAGCGGCACAGGTGTGACCACTATTTCCGCGGCAGCCGTGAAGACCATCCCCGGCTGGACCACAACCGGAAACTTCACCATCTGCCAGTACGGCAACGGTATTCCCGTCGATGTCCGCTGGCTGCAAAACACCGGCAAGCAGTATTTCGCCGGAGGCCCGGGCGGAGGCGCGGCCACGGCCAAACAGACGATCGATCTCTCCGCCGGCGCCAAGGAAATCGACGCAGGCCAGGTGCGTTTTTACCTCACCGCCCTGATGAGCAATGGGAGCTCCACTATCGCGGCGTCGACCAAGCTGACCGCAACCTTTCTGGACGCAGCCGGCAAAACTTTGCTCGAGTTCGCCATCAACGGCCCCACCCAGGCCGAGACCGACAATAACTACATGATGTCGCGCGGCGGCAGCGGCTTTATCCTGCCGAACACTCGCAGCGTGCAACTGGTGCTCGACCTTACCGGCAAACTGGCCACTTTCAACAGTGCCGAAGCGGATAACATAAGCTTTGTCGTCTCTTTGCAGCCTGTACTGGGGGCCGAACTCCTGGTCAACGGCGACGCCGAAACCGTGGTCGACAGCACGTTTTTCCCACACGGCTGGAACTCCAGTGACGACCTGCTGGCCATGAAATGGGCCTCGGCAGGCATGAACGTGAAGGACCCCGGGCCAGAAAACCGGGGCATCAACCTCTTCGGCCAAAAAGGCGGAGCCGGCATTCCCCCGCCCATGACTGCTTATCAGAACATCGATGTCACGCTGGCGAAAGACCGCATCGATGGCGGAGGCGTAGGCTTCAAGCTCTCGGCCTGGATGGGCGGCAGCAAAGACGGCCAGCCCGATAGCTGCGACGTCATGACAACATTCCTCGACGCCACCGGTAAGACCCTCGGCACGGTGGTCCACCTTGGGCCGGTCACCTGGAGCGATCGCAATGGCATCAGCGCCCTTGATCTGCGAGCGAAAGAAGGCGCCGTCCCCATCGGCACGCGTGTCATTCGTGTTGGCATGTCGATTGGCACCACCAAAGCCCCGACCTTTGGCAACCATGCCTACGTCGACAGTATCTCGTTCGCCCTCACCTCGGCCGGCGCACTGGCCATCAAGGACAACGGCATCGTCAACGCAGCCACCGGTGACCCCGGCCCGGTCGCGCCTGGGGAGATGATCCTGGTTTATGCCACCGGCATAAACCTCGACTCCTCAGCCAGAACCCAGCTAGATAGCACCGGCAAGGTCACCACCACGCTCGGCAACGTCCGGATGTTCTTCGATGGAACCCAGGCCCCGATGCTTGCCGTCAGTTCCGGCCAGATCGGCGCGGTCGTTCCCTTCGATGTCGATGCCAAGAGCTCTGTCAAAGTCAGAGTGGAATACCAGGGAGTCGCATCCCAAACGGTGACGCTGACAACAGCTCCAACCTCGCCTGGCATCTTCACGCAGGACGGCTCACCCTCCGGCGTGGGGCTCATCTATAACGCCGATTTCACCATGAACTCCAAGGACAATCCGGCTGCGGAAGGCTCGGCAGTCACCATGTACTGGACCGGCGGAGGCCAGACCAACCCAGGCGGAGTGGATGGCAGGATGGAATCATTGGCCCTGTCCCGTCCGCTCGCACCGGTGAGCGTGACCATAGGCGGACAGACGGCAGATCTGATCTATGCGGGTGCGGTGCCCTACGTTTGGGCAGGCTTGCTGGTTGCGGAGGTTCATGTACCAGTCGGCCTTTCCACGGGTGATCCGCTGGCCGTTCCCGTAGTCATAACCGCCGGCGCAGCATCAAGTCCGGACAACAGAGTCACCATCTGGGTGAAACAATAACTGCGCGAACGTGAGATGGTGTGAAATATTTGAAACGGACAGGCGAAACCGCCCAATACCACATAGTTTTCGCGCCTTGTAGCGCAAGCATTCTTGCTTGCCGCCTCGACATTCTTGTCGAGGTCAGGCTCCTTGTTGAAAACAAAACGTCGAGAAGAATTTCGACGCTGCAGACATGAATGTCCGCGCTACGATTTCACAAAGAGTGCATTGGTGACATGCGAAAACTATGTGGCATTGGGCGAGCCCGCCTGTCCCACCACCGGCAGCCCTGTGCCTTCGAGGGTGGAACAGGCGGTTTCGCCCGTTCGCTCGCTTGCGCGCGCACTTTTTCACATCTTCTAATTGAGCGATACTCATCAGCCGGTGCTGGTTTACAAGCGGAATCGCCGATGTAGCTAACTGGCGGTACACGCTATCAGTGCTCTGGTCTGCTCCATTGGCGCTTTCCGCCAGTGCAGCCAGGCAAGACTGAGGACACGAACCACTTCCTGGGGCTGGAAAGGAATTTCCAGCACATCATAGCCGCCAAGGTTCAAGACCTCGGCCCAAAGCGATTCATCCGCATTCTCTGCTGAAACAATCAACCGCTGATGCGCGTTTGATGACCCAATCGCTTCCAGCACATCCAGCCATTTGCCATCCAGCAAGCGATGTTGGCAGAGGATCACCGAGTGACTGTTCGCGGCGATCAGGGGACGAGCCTCCTCCATCGATTCGACAAAACGGATTTTCCAATTGGAATGATTAAATATATCAAGGAGCGAAGCACGATGCTCCCCTGAGTGTCCGATGGCAAGGACAGAGACGGCTTTCTCAGATCGGAAAGGAACGGACATGATAGATCCCTCCTATCTATAGGGAGATTCTCTTGGGGAAAATCTCTCACCTCAATGATGAATTCTTTTTAATCTTCCGTCAAGGTATCTTTCGGATGGGGAGGTAAACAAGTTCATGGCGTCGAAGATCGGGCCGTCTTTGAATTTTGCAACTTCGGCGGCCGGCAAGCGTCTAGAATGTTTCATGGTCTTTTTTCTTTCCTTACTCGCGGCGATGCCGGTCTGGTGCGACGTCCCTGATCCCAAAGCGATCATGGAGAAAGCCACGCTGCGCGACGTCCAGAATGAAAAGATGCGCCGTCATTACACTTACCTGGAACGTCAGGAAGAGCGCGAACTGGATGCGTCCGGCAAGGCTACCAAGACCGAGGTCAACGAGTACGAGCACCTCAGCCTTTACGGCGAGAACCACCGCCGCCACATCCGCAAAGACGGCAAGCCGCTACCTGCCAAAGACGCCCAGAAAGAGAAGGAAAAGTTGGATAAGCTGGTGGCGCTGCGGCAACATGAGTCCGCAAGCGACCGCGAAAAACGGCTCGCCGAGGCTGACCGCCGCGCCGAGCGGCGACGCCGTTTCTCGCGGGAGATCCCCAAGATCTACGACTTCACTCTGCTGCGCGAAGACAAGCTCGAAGGGCGGGAGGTGTATGTGATCAAGGCCGAACCTAAGCCCGGTTACAAGGCCTCCGAAACCACGACGAAGGCGATGACCAAGCTGCACGGAACGTTTTGGATAGACAAAGCAACCAGCCAGATGATGAAGCTCGACGCCGAAGCGCTCGACACGGTCTCATTCGGACTGTTCCTGGTCCGCCTGAACAAGGGGGCGCATTTCATTCTGGAGCAGACGCGGGTGAATGACGAAGTGTGGCTGCCCAAGCGTGTGCAGGCTGCGATCGATGCCCGCATCGCGGTGGTCAAGAAATTCCGCGGCCAGTTCGATATCACGTTCAGCAACTACCGCAAGTTCCAATCGGATTCGCGCATCGTGGAGATAGCCACGGAGCCTGCCGCCTCCCCGTCCCGCTCGCAGTAGGCGCTACTTCGCGAACTTCTGCACGCGCCAGTTCTTGATCTCGGCGACGTAGATCGCACCGGTGGAGTCGATGGCAATGTTGTGCGCGAAATCGAGCTTGCCGGGAGCTTTGCCGAACGAACTCAGCACACCCAGGACTTTTCCATCGAGGCTCAGCTTCGCGATCCGGTTGTTCAGGCCATCGCACATATAGAGAACATCCTCCTTCGTGCTGTAGATCAGGCCCCAGGGCTGGCCGACTTCGGTCCATTTGGCCAGGAAGCGGCCAGAGGCATCGAAGACCTGAACTCGTGAGTTCAGGCGGTCGGCCACATAGACGCGGCCTTTGGAATCGACCGCAACGTCATGGACGAGGTCGAACTCGCCATCGCCCTTTCCTTTCGTCCCCCAGTGAGAGAGGTATTCGAGGTCCTTGTTGTACTTGACCACGCGGGAGTTGACGTAGCCGTCGGAGACGTAGATGTCGCCATTGGCGGCGAAACTGACGCCGGTGGGCCGGTTGAAAGCGTAGTTGCTGTTGTTATCGCCGGCGGCATTGCCAGGTTGGGCGATTACCATGAGGACCTTGCCAGCACGATTGAACTTGACGACGGCGTGGCCGGCGACATCAACGGCCCATACATTGCCCTGCGGATCAATGCGGACGCCGTGGGTGGACTTGATGGGAACGTCTTTCCACGCCTGTAGCATCTTGCCCGTCTTGTCGAACTGGATCATGGGATGGGCGCCGCGATTGAAGACCCACACGCTATCGTCCTTGTCGACAGCCACTCCGGAGACTTCGCCGAGGTTCCAACCGGCAGGAAGCTGGGGCCAGTTGGCGACGAGTTTGTGAGGCAGAGTGGGCGCGTTTAGCAGATCGGCGGCGGAGACAGGCAACACGACAAGCGCAAGGGCAAACAACAGTTTCATGGGGTGAGGGTAAGCCAGATAGGGGAGCAAAGTCAAGAAGTCAACGGAGTTAGGCGTGCGAATGGTGAAGTGCCAATGGTGCCGGAGACCTCCGTCCCCGGTTTCTGGTTCGCCGCTGTTAGGAGTAAACTGAGGGCAATGAAACTGGAGAGAATTGTCTTTTGCCTCCTCACCATGGCAGCGATCGCCTGGGGACAGACCTATCAGAACCGTTGGGTGTACATCTCCCGCAATCTGCAGCGCGATACGGATGTGGAGGATTTCCGCCGAGTGGCGGAAACGGCAGCCGCCCATGGGCTGAATGGCATCCTGTTCGCAGGGGCCTTCGATTCGATGGAGAAACATCCAGAAGCCTATTTCCGCCGCCTGACGGAGGTGAAAGCAACGGCCGCGAAGTTGAAACTGGAGATCATTCCGTTGTTCAATTCGCCCGGCTATGCTGGCGGCATCCTGAGTTTCAATCGCAATCTGGCCGAAGGTCTGCCAGTGCACACCGTATATATCGCCGGCAAGCAGGAGGCACGGTTGGCGCCCGATGCTGCGGTAACCATGGTCAACGGCGGCTTCGAAGAGGCCACCGCGAACAAGGTCAATGGCTACCAGTTGAGCGAATCGCCCGGAGTGATTTCATTCAGCGACCGGGAGGTACATCATAGCGGAGCCGCGTCATTGCGAATCGAGAATTTCAAGGCGAACCAGCACGGGCACGGGCGCGTGATGCAGGAGGTGGCGGTGAAGCCGAACCGCACCTATCGCGTAACGGTGTGGGCGAAAACGGAAGCCCTGGAGCCGGTGGCAGGATTTCAGATTCAGGTGCTGACCGCAAGCGGCCGCGCGCTGGCGCCGATGCGGCCTAAGATCGATGCGACCATGGACTGGCGCAAGATGACGCTCGGCTTCAACAGCGGTGCGTTCACGAAGGTCCGGATCTATGCCGGAATGTGGGGCGGCCGGGGCGGCAAGCTGTGGCTCGACGATTTCGCGATCGAGGAAGTGGGGCTGGTGAACGTATTGCGGCGCGAAGGAACGCCGGTGCGAGTGACCAGCGAAGCGGGCGATGTGGTCTATATAGAGGGCCGCGACTACGCGCCGATCGCCGACGCGCGGCTCAACTTCCAACTCGATCACGACGGTCCGCCGATTCGCATATTGGAAGGCAGCCGCATCACCGAAGGCTCGCGGCTGCAGGTCCATTACTACCACGGCCTGGCGATCAACAACGGCCAGGTAACGGCCTGTATGTCGGAGCCCGAGGTGATGCAGATCGTGCGACGCAACATTGCGCTAATCGAAAAGCACCTCGCCCCGAAGCAGTGGATGATGTCGATCGATGAGATTCGCGCGGGCGGATCGTGCGAGGCCTGCAAGCGGCGGAAGATGACCATGGGGCAGATCCTGGGTGACTATGTGACTCAGAGTTTCGAGGCGATCCGCGAGGTGAATCCCAAGGCCGCGGTGTGGGCGTGGAGCGACATGCTGGACCCCAACCACAACGCGCATGGCGATTACTATCTGGTGGAGGGGGATTACAGCGGGTCGTGGGAGCATGTGCCGAAGGACCTGGGTATCGTCACGTGGTACTTCGAGAAGCGAGCGGCGAGCCTGCCGTTCTTTTCAAAGCTGGGATTCCGGACATTGGCCGGAGCCTACTATGACGCAGATACGCTGGAAAATCCCAAGGCGTGGATGGAAGCCTTGTCGAAGACGCCCGGGGCGAGCGGCATCATGTATACCACCTGGCAGAACAAGTACGAATTGCTCGGCGGATTTGGGGATCTGTTGCTGGGCGGGGCCGGAAAGCCTGCAAACTGATTTCGCATCCGGCTCAGGAAAAGTGAGCGCTCGCCCCAGTTCGTTTGAAATTCTGCGCATTCAGATCTTTTGTCTTGATCCAGAACTGCAATGAGCCTGCCTCGTGGGCGTAAAGCGGGCACTCCAGCAAGACCACCCTGCTCTTGTTGCGTGGCTGCTTGCCGTTGGCTACCCATTGCGTCTCGGCGCCAAACATCTGCAGCCCGGACAGGATTTTTTGCGGGTCGCCACTATCGGGCGTCTGGATGTAGTGCGAGGGTGGCGGAGACGGGACAGCTTCCCAATGGTAAACCGGCGCGGTCACCCCGGTAGCATCCACAATCGATTGGAATTTTGCACCGAAGTGTTCTTTGTATGGAATGTCTTCAACGTAAGCGCCGCCATCGCCAAAGTAACCCGGCACCCAAAAAGTGTCGATGGCGTAGGCTTGCAGATGGGCTGTGGGGAGAACGTTGCTGTCTTTGGCATTCCTGCCACCCAACTTTCCCGGCTCGTGACCGATCATGGGGAGAGTCTTTGGCGCAGCCCGGTCCGCTCCAGCAGCCGGAGTATAAATCACGCGCGAATTGTTCCCAGCGCTCTTTGTTCCCTCCACCTCACCCTCCGGCGCGTATTCGCAGAGTGAATAAAAGAAAAAGAGCATGCCCTGGCGTGGTAGCGTAGCCTCGAACGGACAGCCTGGCAATGGCGTGGCAGGCAATGCCGCGAGATCGATTTGCGCCAGGAAATGTAGCGGTACCTTGGTTTCCAGGCTGACCGGCCAATCGACGCCTTCCGGCAAGGATGGCAGCCCGCCGGAGCGGCTTTTGGAAACGGCGTTCTCGACCGTGTGATACCAGATAGCTGGTTCCCGTCGCTTCTCCAGCAACTCTTGCATTCTTGCGTCCAAAACGATTCTCCTCGCCCGCAGTGTGGAAGCTTGTCCCCAAGTTAATCGGATGTGAGCCTGAAACGCTTTAGGGTCGGCCCGCCGATTTCTGTTCAGCGATGAGAGACGCTGAGGAATTCGTTGCGATTTTACGGGCATCGCCGCGTGATGCAGAGAGTTTCGGTGAAGCTCAACGCCCCTCGCGCTACTTCCACTGCGCCGCGAGTTCGGGCTTGCCCCATTTCTGGTAAAGGCTGGCCAGAGTGGCCTTCGCATCGGCAATATGCATCAGCCGCCCCGCCGGCATCCTGCCCCGGTGCTCCATCATTCCCCGATATCCCGAAAGCAGCAGTGGCTCGGCCCGGGCATATTGCTTCGCCCCTGCCAGACTCTCTCCTTGCAGACTCTGGCAATAGAATCCCTGCCAATCCGAAGGCGGAGCCACCGGGCATGCCTCCTGCAATATCGCATCGGCATCCGTGATTTCACCTAAGCGAAGCCGGATGGCAGCCAAAACCATCAAAGCATCCTTCGTTTGGGGATTCGAAGCGCCATGCTGTTTCCGCCTGAGTTCCGCTAGCGTTTCCGCCCAGGTTCCCGCAGTTTGGAATTGGCGTTTTCGCAGATAACACAAGCTCAGGCTGGCGAGCGTGCGCTGCGTGAACCGGTCCTCATCGCCAAACACGCGCCGCTGTGTGCGCACGGCCTCCAGGAGCCACTTTTCACCTTCTTCCATCCTGCCGCTAGTGCAGTAGAGATCACCAAGAAACGCGGCGCTCGCCAGAGTATTTCGATTTTCGTATCCCAGCACGCGCCGCCTTACCATCCACACATGGTGAAACAGTTTTTCCGCCTCATCGAAACGCGCGGAGTCACGGTACAGCGATGCCATGGCGTTCATCACCATCAGGCGGAAGGGATGCTCTTCGTTCATGCTCGTCGCGGTGGCCTTCCTCGCCTGCTCCAGATATCGCTCCGCCTTCTCAAACTCGCCTTGTTTCTCGTACATGTTCGCGAGATTGTAAACCGGCATCAGGTTGGGATTGGGTTGCTTGTTCCAGATATCGATCGATTGCAGGTAGAGCTTTTCCGCTTCCGCGGTTCGTCCCTGGTCCATGATGACGTTGGCGATATCGTTCATCAAACCTGCCGTACTCACGTTCGCCGGACCTAATGTCCTGAGCCGAATCGCGAGCACTTTTCGAAATAGCTCCTCAGCCTTCTGGGGATTTCCCCTGCTTGTATAAAGTGTCGCTAGTTCCGTCGTGGCGTCCAGAACGACGGGGTTCTCCTGACCCAGCACGTCACCGCCGGTCTCGACGGCTTCACGGATCAACGGCTCGCAACGGTCTTTGCTTCCCATCTCTCGCCGGATCTGGCCCAGCCGGACGAGCGTCGTTACGATCTCCTGACTGCCGCGCGGGAGGTGTTTGCGGCGTAGCGCAAGCGCCCGTTCGAACTGTGCGCCGGCTGAAGGAAGCAGCCCTATCGTAGAGTAAGTTTCGCCTATGGTCTGGCGGATCGCCGCTTCCACCAGCGGATGCCCGGCAAATTTGCCTTCAATGCTTGCGGCCGCGCGGTCGAGCGCATCGCGCACGCGGATGTTGGAGTCCGGTGATTTTCCACTCTGCGCGCCTGGGTCGGCCTGCGCCAAAACATCATTCTGCAAAAAGTCGGCGACCGCATCGGCGCGCGCCCGCTCTCTTTCCGCAATGTCGCGCTGCTTGGATGCCCGTGCCGCAAGAATCCCCATCCCGATTCCGAAGCCGATGACTAGGAGCAAAAAGAGGACCGCCGCCGTTACCCCTACGCGATGGCGGCGCACGAATTTCCGGGCCAGATAGGCCGTTCCCGCGGGCATCGCCGTGATGGGCTCGTTCGCCAGATACCGCCGGATGTCATCACCCATCTCCGCAGCCGAGGTATAGCGCCGCTCTTTCTGTTTTTCGAGCGCTTTATTGACCATGGTTTCGATATCGCCGGCAAGGCGGCGGTCGAGTATACCCAAAAACGGCGGATCCTCTTCGCGAATCACGCGCAACAGTTCCGGAAGCGCCAGGCCTTTTGTCTGGTATGGAAGCCTTCCTGCCAGCAACTCGAAAAGGACTACGCCGAGCGAGTAGATGTCGCTGCGGATATCGAGAGTTCGCGGATCGCCCAGCGTCTGCTCCGGACTCATGTAATCGAGCGTGCCGATCAATTGCCCGAGATCCGTGCGGCGTGTCGCTTCGCTATCGTTATCGAGGATGCGCGCCACGCCGAAATCGAGGACCTTCACCTGCCCGGACCGGTCAACCAGGATGTTCGCCGGCTTCAGGTCCCGATGCAGCACGCCTCGCTGGTGCGCGTGATGCACCGCGTCGCACACGGTGGCCATCAGCCGCATCCGTTCTACAATGCCCAGCGAGTGCTCCGCAGCGTAAGCCGCAAGCGTGCACCCGTCGATCAATTCCATGACGAGCGCGCGCTCCTCTACTCCATGGATCGCCGCGATATGGGGATGATTCAGCAGCGCCAGCACCTGTGCTTCGCGCGAAAAGCGAGCGATGAGTTCGGGATCGGCGGCGAAAGCGGCAGGCAGCATCTTGATCGCTACATCGCGCTCCAGCTTGCTATCGTGTGCGCGCCACACTTCGCCCATACCGCCTTGCCCCAGTTTCGAGAGGATTTTGTAGTGGGCGATCGTTTTAGGAACGTGAGTATGGGCGGCGCCGTTTGCCCGCAGCATCATCGCTCCGTCAGAGAGAGCGCCGCGTTGCAGAAAGCTGCCCGCGCCACGTTCCGCTTCGAGCAGCCGCAGCACTTCGGCACGCAAGGCCTGGTTTGGGCCGCAAGCGGCATCCAACGCTGCATCGAGCTCAACGGCCGGAACGTCAAGCAGATCATTGAACAGGTCGCTGGCCCGTTGGTAGTCCTCGGGCGAGATTTCCATGGCGAATCCTTCAGCCTTTCGCCTGCGTATGCAGGCGGGCACTCAACCATGCCTTCGCGACGCGCCAGTCGCGGACGACGGTTGGCTCCGATGTTCCCAAAACGTTTGCGATTTCGAGATTCTCCAGGCCTCCGAAATAGCGGAGCTCCACTACCTGTGCCTGCCTGGGAGCGAGGCCGGCTAACTCGTGTAAGGCCGAGTCGAGGTCGAGAAAACCGATCGCTTGGGGAGAGCCGTCGGGCAATTCCATCGCCTCCGAGAGATCCATGTATTGGGTACCCCCACCGCGCTTGCTCGTCAGTTGGGCCCGCGCAATGTCTACCAGAATCTGGCGCATCACTCGGGCAGACACGGCAAAGAAGTGGCCGCGGCTCTCCCACTCCACCGGAGCGCCGCCCATTAACCGGACGAACGCCTCATTCACGAGGGCGGATGGCTGCAGGAGGTGGCCATCGCTTTCCCGCAGCATATTTGCCCGGGCAAGACGATGCAGTTCCGAGTAGACGATAGGGGTGAGGCGTTCCAGCGCGGCCGCGTCACCACCGCTCCATGCCTTGAGCATGACGGTCAGCGCAACCCCGGAATCACCGCCCCTTTCCATCACCCGGATTTTAGCACGGGCGGGCTCGCAGAATGACTTAGAACGGCCTTCGCGTCAACCTCCGCTTGATCAAGCCCCCAGCGAGAAGACCCGCTCCAAGCATGCCCAACGATCCCGGTTCGGGAGTCGCCGCAGAGCCGACGTTCAACGTATAGGAATCCGCAGTGGCGCCCGAACCCCAGGTCCAAACATACGTGCCCGTCGTCAGACTCATCGAACTGAGGGTTGTACTGTTAAAGGTGCTTGTCCCGGAAAGCGACGCTCCGGAAACGTAACCATGCGGAACAAAAAGGTCGTGACTGGTGCCATTGACGCCGAAAAAGTCACCAGTTCCGGACGAAAGTGCGGTAATCACCGACGAACCGAAACTCGTTGGCCCTGTTGTTGTGACATATGAGTCAAACGAATGACTTCCGCTCGGCCCAACCTCAGCCTCGCCAACTCCCGGAAAGACTCCCGAGTTGAACGATAAGTTGAACTGAAACGCAAGCGCCGTCAGATTGAGCGTGCCGGAGCCACTCTCCACCACGTTTGAGCCGGATTGCGTAATGTTCACGATGACCGCGCCCTCGGCCTGCTGCGTAAAAGCTGCGCTGAGCATCACCGCTCCCGTCAAAAGCAAATTGCAAGTTTTCATTGTTTTTCGTTTCCTCCTGATGAGCGCTTCGTGCAAAACCACTCCGGTCCGCACAGCCCCTCATAAGAGTTCGCGAGAAAATCGCCACCCGGCGATCATGCTTTTGGGAGTTGTTTTTGAAGTTTCTCGCCGCTGCCCATTAGTGGCGAATCCCGTCCCATAAGCGCTCGCGCCGCCAGCTTGCGCTAAGGCCCTCGTCCGCTGCCTTGTTCGGTGTGACAGGCCGGTCCGTTTAGCACTTTGCCGCCAGGCATTCAGCCAAACGGGAAGTCCCTCCCAATCAATACAAGAGCGACAATCTACCAGACCACGCGCACTGGATAGGGCTCAAAAGCACGGTCAGATGTGACGACGGCCATTCCTCCCATCAGCGCCTGTGCAATCAGCATACGGTCGAAAGGGTCTTTATGAAATAGCTGCAACTTCTCAGCGACAAGTGCATCCTTTTCGGTCAATGGCAGACTGGCAATTCCTGACTCTTCGCGAACGGCCGGGATCAGCGTCGAGGGGTGGGCTGGCAACGAAATCCCTCCCTGTGCATACTTGCGTGCGATCTCCCAAACTGACACCGCGCTAAGATAGACCTCATTTGCGGGATCAAGAATTTGGCAGCGTGCTATGGAGGAAAGGTGAGGAGCGTCAGACTGGAACCACAAGAATGCGCAGGTATCGAGCAAAAGCTTCATGGCTTGCCCACAACGGGAAAGACAGGCGCACCGTCAAAGAGAGCAAGCTCTTCCTCTGTCATGGGCGAAAACGCATCGGGCTCCCAGGAAACCTTACCTTTCAGCAATCCAGCAACTCGGGCAGGACGGATTGGCGGAACCTCAATCGCGCGTAGTTCGGCAACCGGACGATTGTGCCGGCATACGACGATTACCTCACCCTGTTCGACTCGGTCGATATAGCGCGAGAGATGCGTCTTGGCCTCCTGAATGTTGATAATCGTCATGCTCTGAACTTGATGCTACCACGAAATCCGACCAGCAATCTGGTCAAGAGTCCGACCTGCTATTCCTACCCGTTCGATGCGGCAAACCCATTTTCGTGGCCTTCGGCAAGCGGGAGCAATCGGACAATTCCCTGACCGCTTTTCCTGGCGGAGACGATTTCGAGGGCTTCGTCCAACCGCGGTTGCCGGACATTCTGCATTAGTTGCTCCCAATGAACCCTGCCATAGACAACCTTCAGGGCATTGTCTGCCAGATCAATTTCGCCTGCCCAGATCCGCTGGTGAAACTCGTGGAAAGAGGGCAGGTTTTCCGACTGACTGACAGGCTTGCCTCCGGAACCAAGCGACAGAAACACGGCGGCGGCCAACATGTGCAGAACCTGGCGCATGAGGTAGAAGCGCGCACGCTGGTACTCATCCGGTGGCTGGCCGAAATACTCTTCTAGCGAGGTCTTCGACCTCAAACCGACAAGATCTGGGATTCCGCAGGTTCACTGATTTTCTTTGCGTCCTTGCGGCTTTGCGTGGGCCTCTTCTTCCAGTCCATTGACGATACGGGA
>Ga0073936_10000642_pt1 | contig 54381 bp, 45 predicted proteins | sample AliMusrvi5mmetaG_FD_87041 | JGI IMG/M metagenome (GOLD analysis project Ga0073936, IMG submission 87041) | Freshwater lake bacterial and archeal communities from Alinen Mustajarvi, Finland, to study Microbial Dark Matter (Phase II) - Alinen... | ecosystem: Environmental > Aquatic > Freshwater >...
CCCCGGTCCCGCCTGCCCCACCGGTGCCCCCGCAACCGCCCTTGCCGCCGTTGCCCGCGGCGGTGCCCGTGCAGCCGCAGGGCGCTCCATCGCCGCCGCGGGCAACGGCGGCAACGGCGGTTGCGGGGGCACCGGTGGGGCAGGCGGGACCGGAGGGAACGGCTCGAAGGCGGAGGACATCTACGTGGCGGTTCCGGCTGGACAGACCAGCAGAATTGCCAAGCTCCAGCAGGAGGCTCCTCCCGGCGCTGGTGGATTAGCTGGACCGGGTGGAGCCGGAGGCGCGGGCGGTACCGGAGGCGCTGAAGCTAAACACACCGGCCGTGGTTTAGCGGGCGAGCCGGGCCAGGCCGGCAACCCCGGATGCGCCGGTCCGCGGGGTTCCAAGCCGGGCGCTCCGGGCGAAATCCACATCAGCGAGACCTAGCCAGTCCGCTGGCGAGAATGTCAAATCTTTGACACGGGCACATTCAGGCCGGCTCTATGTGCCCGCGCCACCGGGTGGCGCGCGGACAGTTTGCCGCCGCCGACGGACATAAAAAGGCCAGTGGCCCCGCCCTGAGAGGAAAATGACCGCATGTTGCCACCCCGCGAGTTCCTGCAAATCGCCAGGCTCCTCGGCCATGACCCGGACCGTCTGCGGGCTGGAGAGGAGCAGATCTCGTTCTCGCTGCTGACCGGCATCGACGATGTGAGGCGTGTGTTTTCGCGAGTCGGCAGCGAGCAGCGCAAGGAGCGGAGCCGGACGTTCTTCGACGGAATCGCGAGTCGATCGCGGCTGGGCCAGGGCATGCACGACCGCTGCGAAGCGTACGTCTTCGCGGACGGTGCAGTGAGCTACGCCGATCTTGCCGGCTTGAACCACCACCTTCCCGCTCACGTGAAGGCAATTTCGGTACTCGAGCAGACCGTGGAAGCCGGGCAGGTGTGGGACGTGTCCACACGCGCTTCAGATTGGGGTCTCGCCGAGGATTTGGAGTTGTACTGCATCGTCAATCTGGGCAGATTGATTCTGCAGCCCGGGGCTTCGCTGGTGGTCCGCGGCAACGTGTTTTCAATGGTTTGCCAACAGGTCGAAATCAGGGGCGAGGCGGAACTCGACATCGCTATCCTGCCAACCCCTTTCCCCCAGGGCCGGCGGCCGGGGCCCGCCAACGGACAATCGGGCCGTGCCGGTGTGGACGGCTCCGCAGGCGCGCCAGGCCATGCGTCCGGGATGGCTTCGTCGGTGCTCGGGCCCATTCTGTTGGCCGGCCCAGGCAACCTGGCTGGGAGCCCAGGGGGTAACGGCGGCGACGGTGGAGCGGGAGAGAACGGCCGCAATGGCGGCGCCTGCAAGATCGCTGAAATCACCTTGCGCGATATCCGCTCGGATGGACGCCCGCTCACCGTCTTCGCGCAGGCCGGAGCCGGAGGCGACGGAGGGGATGGCGGCAAGGGTGGCGACGGGGGGAAAGGCGGCGACGGAGCGGACGGGGGCCGCGCTATTCACGGTCTGGTCCGGGGCGGCTCCGCCGGCCCGGGTGGAGCGGGCGGCAATGGAGGACCGGGCGGCGCGGGCGGGCACGGCGGCATCGGGTCTAACGTCTACGTCTCGGTGCCGGTCGAGCTGGCCGATCGGGTCAAGCTGGTGACGTTGGCCGCACGACCCGGTAGACCTGGGCGCGGCGGCGAGCCCGGCATGGGCGGAGCCGCGGGGTGGCCGGGCAGAACCCCGGGAGAAACTCCGAGTGCGCCACGCGCGCCGGTGGGGAGTCCGGGCCGACGCGGTATGGACGGCGCGGCAGGCCGTTCACGAGAGGCACCGGCGGTATTCCTCAATGAGCATCGGGAACGGGTTACGAGCAATGCCCAGGCTCAGGCTGGCGGGGAATCCACGCCTCGCGGGCAAGCTTCTCCCGAACCCGTGAGCCAAGCGGGGCCGCCTGGAGTCGGCACAAGGCTGCCCTGAGCGGGCTTCCGCGGGGTGCGTAGAGCGTTGCAGCGGGACCGCACACTCCCCGTCAATCCTGGTCTGATTCGCCCGGAAGCCCAAGCCCAATCTTCGCCCGATTCCCTATCGCCGCTACCCGCCCGGCCGATAAGCGATTCATAGGAGAGTGACGAGTGACCAATCCCGAGCCGTCTTCCTCTCCGCGTCGATCTGTGACGCGGCGCTGGGAGTTGCCTCCGCTGATCTTGCATCCATTCGCAGATAAGCGGGGGCCCGACACGCTGGTTGAGTGTTCCCGTGCTCAGTTGATGCTGGCGGGTGTACTTCCCATGGGCGACTGCAAGCGGGAGGTGCTCGAGAAGCGCGTGATCGATGGCCGAGTCTGCGAAGTGAGAATGCTGTATTATGTCGGACTCGACTTGAACCGCTGGCTGGATCAATGCTCCGAAGTCATCGCCCGCGAGGAGAAGCTTAGGGAAGCAGGACTGTCAAAGACCAGTTTTGCGTCTCTCCTGGTGAGTGAAGCGCCGGCCCACATTCACGCGAAACTCCAGGGCTGGGGCGTCGCCGACTACAAATCACTGTTCTCGCGGGCAATCGGATTGAATGCCGTCTTTGCATGTCCCCCGGGAGCAGACGTCGCGCAAGCGGAGTTCCTATTGGACTACCATCGCTATGCCGACAAGCTGTTCCTTTGCTGGAAGGAGAATCAGCCCGGCGGTCCAGCCACACCGGACGAGTTTACCTTTGAGCTGTACGCCTCTGGAGAGTACTCCCGAATCCTAGAGAACCAGTGGGAAATCCAGGGTGACGGCTGAGCAGAAATCACCGAAGGACGCGGCTTGGCGGCAGTCTGAACGCGCTTGGCAGGGCGCTTGCAACTGGGCTGATCTGCAAACACGGTAGATTTGCAGGGGGGAACGCTAGTCGTCGTCCACCGCGCCCAAGAGGAACGCCTCACGCGTCCGCAGGCCGTAGTTCCGCATCCATCCACTTCAAATACTCCGGCCCTCCATCCCAGATTGGGAGCGCAAGGATCTCAGGCGTCGCATAACTGTGCAGCCGGCGGAGTGCGGCAGTCAAGGGTTCGAACAGATCACGTCGCGACTTGATGGCCAGCGACCACTCCTCACTCTGCTCGATCGCGCCCTCCCAGCGGTACACACTGTGCACCCCCGGCGTTATGGCCACGCAAGCGGCGAGTCGCGATTCGACCAGAGATTTTGCGATCCGGCCAGCTTCTTCCTCTGAACTGCAGGTCGTAAGCACAAGAATCTTGTCTGTCATAGGCTTCAAACATAAGAATTTCGCTTTGTCGTGGACTGAACAAGCGAATCCGATTATAAACTAGGGGAAGGTCTGAATCGTCCCATGCGAAGTATTCTCCGGAATCTCGGTCTGTTGATGGCGTTCGGCCTGATCACGTTCAGTGTCGCCGCGTACCTGCGCAGCCCGGTCGGGATACCGGCCGCTCTTGAAAAGCGGGACAAAGTGCGGATCATGGAAGAAGAGAATCAGCGACTGCGCGAGGAACTCCAGAACCACCGGGAGTTCATTCAGAAGCTGGACACGGACCAGCAGTTCCGCGAGAAGAAGGTCCGCGAGTTGTACAACCTTCAGAAGCGGAATGAGCAGATGATCATCGTGCCCACGACTCCTCCCGCAGCGCATTGAAGCCGCAGCTTACGCCGTCGATGCCCGCACGCCATCCTCACGCAGCAGACTTCAAGAGCCGTTTTTGCGTGGATTGCCGCTGCCGGGGGAATCGCCCGACCCACCTCGGGTGAACGCGTGCGCTGGCGCCAATAAACAGAAGACCGCCTGTTACGGCGGCCCTCGCTGGATACCGGTCGCTTCCGGTTCGCAGAAACTGCTTGCTGACGGTGCTAGCCGCGCACGGCCGCGGCAGGGATTTTCTTGGTCAGATCGGTGAATTCGGCGATGCTTTCACTGCCGATGGTGAAGCAATCCACGCAGTCCTGAGCCAGCGCAAACTGAAGGCACTCGTCCGCCCGGTGGCGCAATTTGCCGGCACCGAAGATCTTCATCCCGATGACGCCTTTGCCCGCAGCTTTCATCTCCTTCAACACGCTCAACACAGTCTGAGGGTCAGCGTCCATCACTGCGCCGGCCGGGTTGATCCGCGCCAGTTGAACCTCAACCCAGGGGGTCTTGGCGGACGTGCGCAAAGCTCCCAGCGTGTGGCAACTGACACCCTTGGTCTTGATCAGGCCCTTGGACTGGGCCTCGGTGATGAACTCCATGGCACCCTTCTTGCGCTCCGGCCAGTCGGGATCCATCATGCAGTGCAGCAGCATGACGTCAATGTAGTCAGACCCCAGTTCCTTCTGGAAACGCGCCATATCGGCCTTCATTTCCTCGTACGTGTTGGCGTGCGTTTTCGATAAGATGGCGACTTTTTCGCGCGGGACCTTCTTCAGCGCCTCTTTGACGTATGGGTGCGTGCCGTACTGATCGGCGGAGTCGTAGAACGCCACGCCGTTGTCATAGGCGTTGTGCAGCAGTTCCGACAAACCGCTCATTCCCAGTTTGCGCGTCTGGTTCGAGCTTCCTCCCGACCCGTTTGTCCCGGTGCCCATAGCAAGGCGTGATACCTTCACCTTCTTCGGCCCCAACTCAATTACATCGCTGGCCGACTTCTTCGTCGTTCCCGCGAAGAGGTGGTAGGGGAACGCGCTTAGACTGATCGCGCCCGTGAGAAACTTTCGTCGTTGCATCGAACCTCCTGCTGTCGCCAATCGTCTGCTCGCGCCCAATACCGTACATTTCAGTACGAGGCGGACTCTATGTGATCCATCATAGCGGGACTCGAACCGCCGTCGCTCGGGTTGTGTCGCCAGTCGTTGAACAGGGAAGCCTTTGGCACTTACTTGCCGGACCGTACCCATGCTTCATCGAAAATAGCGTGGTTCACGACCGTGCGCTGCTCGGACGTGTAGACGAGGTGGAGCTTGCCATCACGAGTCTGGATGGCGACCGGATAAGCGTAGTCGTGCGGTCCGGTTGCGAGATCCCGTTTCCAGGGCCAGGTCTTGTCCCGGTCTGCGGAAAGCGCCACGCTGAGCGGGTCGCGATCGACCATGGAGTTGTTGTAGACGAGCAGCAGCGCACCACTTTGGAGTTTGATTAAATCCACGGCGGCGTTCGGGTTCGGGAACTGCGAATCCCGCCCCTCACTCCAGGTGCGCCCGCCATCCACGGACTCCGACCTGACGATATAGCCGTCCGTGACGGGGCCGTAACCGCCGCCGCGACGGCAATACGCGATCAGGTGGCCGGGAGCAATCTCAACCGCGGCCGGCTGGATGTTGCCTTTTCGCGAGTGAATCTCGCCGCTTTCCAGCCACTGCCGGCGAGCCGGATCCCAGCGCAGAAACACTCCGGTCGAGCCGGGTCCAACGAGTTCCGGATCGAAACCCGTCTCGTGGTAGGCGGGTAACAGGTACTCGCTGGTCGAAAGCACGATGGGTCGTCCGCGCACCATCATTCCTTCGTGCTCTGAGACGACGAAGCTCTCCGACCAACTCCGCGCCCCGTCCCGCGAGATCTTCGCCTGAATGCGCGAGGTGGACCACGTTTCTGCCCAGCGCACCACGTAGAACAGCCAGACCACCCCATCCGGCGCCTGCCAGATCACCCCGTTGCCGACCGAGCGGAACGGGTCGGAAGCGATCAGTTTCGGCAGCGACCACGTCTTCGTTGCTTTGGTGTAGCGCGACCCGAATACGCCGGTTTGAACGGCATACTCACCCGCCCCGCCGTAGTAGACGAGGTAGAGGTCGCCGTTGTCGAGTTCCGTGATGCTGGCCGGGTGCTTGTACGGGCCGGTATGAATCTCCGGACCGAACACGCGCTCGGTTACGAGTTCGGCAGCCCATCCGACGTTGACAGCGCCGGCAATCGACAAGCCGAGAAGAACCAAGCCAAAAACGTTGTGCAAGATCACTCCCTCCCGGGACACCAGCTTCAGGGTTGGCGCATGGCATCGGCGGCGAAAACCGCCTTCAGATTCGCAGCATAAGTACAATTGTTTGAAACGTCAATCTAGAAATTGAAACTACATTTCAATTAGAATGGAGCGATCCGCGAGGCGTGGGTAGCCATATACAAGCGCCCGGCAATTGAGGGTCTTGCTTCTGGAGTACTGGCAGGATGTCGTCTACCGACCGAGTGAGTGAAGCGGACGGCACCAGTTCGGCGCCGACCAGCGATCCCAACTATAAGTGGAAAGTTGTAGCCATGCTCTGGTTTACGGGCTTCTTCAACTACGCCGACCGGCAAGCCATTTTTTCGCTGTTCCCGCTGCTGCAATCGGAACTGAGCCTGAGCACCATTCAACTCGGATTGCTGGGCTCGTCGTTCGCGCTGGTCTACGGGATTTGCGGCCCCATTGCGGGCAACATCGTGGACCGCGCGCGGCGCAAGGCTGCGGTCCTGGGCGGCCTTTATACATGGAGCCTGATCTGCATGGCGACCGCCATGGCGAAGACGTTTCCACAATTGCTCTTCTTCCGCGCGGCCGAGGGACTGGGTGAAACCTTTTACTTCCCCGCCTCGATGTCCCTGATCAGCGACTACCACGGCAAGCGCTCGCGCTCGCGCGCCATGGGGATGCACCAGACCAGCGTCTACATCGGCACCATCGCGGGCGGCTTTTTCGGCGGCCTTATCGGCCAGCGCTACGGCTGGCGTTGGTCGTTTATCGTCTTCGGCGGGCTGGGCGTCCTGCTCGGATTCGTGCTGAATCGCTATTTGCGCGAGCCGGTGCGAGGCGCGGCGGACCTGGAGGATCTCGGCGCCGATTCCGCAAAACCGGAGGCGGGGCAGATGCCATTCGTCAAGTTCCTGAGTGTGGTTTGGACGACGCCAACCCTGCTTCTGCTGATGGCCACTTTCTGTCTGGCCAACTTCGTGGCCATGGTGCTGCTTTCCTGGATGCCGAAGTTCCTGTTCGACCGCTTTCACCTCGGCCTGGCCGTTTCGGGACTCACCGCGACCGTGTTCGTGCAACTTGCCAGTATGGTGGGTTCACCGCTGGGAGGCTGGCTGGCCGACACACTCCGCCGGCGGTTCACCGGCGGACGCGTTTTCGTGCAGATGCTCGGCCTACTGGGAGCTGCGCCGTTCGTGATCTGGTGCGGACAGACGCTTTCGCTCGGCTCGATCATGCTGGCGTTGACGGCCTGGGGTCTGTTCAAAGGCATGTATGACGCCAATATCTTCGCCTCGGCGCTGGACGTGGTCCGGCCGGAGGCGCGCGGCACCGCAGTCGGCTTTATGAACATGACGGGCTGGCTCTTCGGCGCCGCCACCGCACCGCTCTTCATCGGAATCGTGGCGCAGCATTCGAGCCTGGGAGTGGCGATCTCATTGGCTGCGGTCGCGCTGGTTGCGGCCGCCACGCTACTGGTGGCCGCTATGACGATGACGTTGCGGCGGGATCTGGAACGTATGAGCGCCGGACTCGCGAATCCGTCGATGGCCGCCTAGCCAGGCACGATTCTCAACTCCGGATCTCCACGCCCCCCGTAGCTCGGATAGGATATTCAGGGGGTCTGCCTATGCAAAGACGTGATTTGCTGAAGTCCGCGGTCGCCGCCGCGGGAGGATTGACGATTCTGAAGAGCGGTACGCTGCGCGGCGCCAACGCGCCCAGCAATAAGCTCAACATCGCCCTGGTCGGTGTTTGGGGACGTGGTACCGCGCACTACAACTCGATGATGGCCGAGAACGTGGTTGCGCTCTGTGACATCAACGAGCACCGCACGAAGGAGGCCCTCCAGGTCTTCCCCAAAGCGAAAGTCTATTGGGACTGGCGTAAGATGCTGGACCAAAAGGACGTGGAGGCCGTGATCATCTGTACGGCCGATCACCATCACGCCTTCATCGCCAATTGGGCGCTGAACCGCGACATGCACGTCTATTGCGAGAAGCCTATGGGCATCACAGTGGACGAAGTCAGGACCGTCCGCGCCAATTACCTGAAGCGCAAGGTCAAGCTGGCCACGCAGCACGGCACGCAGCGGCACGCTTACCCGAACTTCGAGCGGCTGCGCGAGTTGATCCTGGATGGCGCGATCGGCGAACTGAAGACCGTCCACAGCTGGGACGCGCGCCAACTCCCCCGGCCGGGATATCCAGCCGGCGAGGGCATGCCGCCGTCGTTCCTGCAATACGAACAATGGATCGGACCATCGCCTTATCACCCGTACAGCCCGCAGTACTTCGGCGGCTCCAACGGTTTGAATTGCCTGTTCTGGAATATGTACCGCGACTTCGGCGTGGGCCAGATGGGCGACATGGGCGCGCACACGATGGACTTGGTGTGGAATGCCATCGATGCGGGCGCTCCCTCGTCGATCGAAGTGGACCAGGAAGTCAGCGACAAGTACGACGCCAACATCTGCCCCGTGAAGTTGAAGGTGAGCTTCCAACATCCTGCCAATAGTTGGCGCGGGCCGATTGAGAACGTCTGGTATCAAGGCGGATTAAAGCCGACCGCCCCGAAGAGCTATATCGATCTGTCGAGGGTCGGCAATGGAGCGATCTTCGAAGGCACCAAGGGCAGCATCTTCGCCGACTTCACGACGCGCGTGATCGTGCCCAACAACGATGACGGGGACTTCACGTATTACAAGCGCCGCGGCAAAGGCGAACTGCTTCCGCTGGTTCACGGCACGGGGCAGGTGACGCAGGCTCCCGCAAACCGCCCGCCCGCTCCTCCGAGGCCCCGTCGCCCGGAGCCGCCGCTACCCAAGGGCATGACGGCCATGCCGACCACGGATCGCGCGGCGAACGGATTCCCGGTGATCCAAATGCTGGAGGGCGGAATTCCGCCGGCATTGGGGATGTCAAATCCCGAGGTCGAGTCGATCCTCGAGGACCAGAAGAATGGCACGCTGGCCAACCGCCACCCCGACATCTTCCAATTGGAATGGATCGAGGCATGCAAGGGTAATAGCAACGGCGTCACGCATGGGACGAGTAGCAAGACACATTGCGACTTCGATTACTCAGGCTCGCTCATGGAGCAGATGCTGCTCGGCCTGGTGGCTCATCGCGCCGGCAAGAAGCTCGAATACGATGCGGCCGCGGGCCGCGTAACGAACATGGCCGAGGCCAACGACTACCTTCGGCGCGAATACCGCGCGGGCTGGAAGTTGGACGGCTAACGGCCCAACTCCAGTCATTGAAAAGTGTGCGCCCGAAGCATCGCCTGCTGCCGGATTCCTAGTGAGCCGGCAGCAGGCGATACTCAATTCCGCGCAGCCCACCTGTCGTGCGGTACGACCCGAATCCGAAAGGTGCGGATAGCCTGGTCTCGCCAAAGTAGAGGCTGAGCGCGCGTCCTTCGACGTTGACGTCGATCACCTGAACATCGTCGATCCAGGCCATGATCCGGCGGTCCCCGACCCTCAATCGGAGGGCGTACCAGCGGCCCTTCTCGAAGGTGAAGTAGGAACGCGTTTCATTGTCGGATGCGTCCCAGCCGTCGATGCTGGAGAGTCCCACGATGTCGCCGCCCCAACCGCCCGTTACCCAGGTGCAAAAGGAATCCCCGACGGGAAACGTCAAGGCGGCGAAGAAGTCGTTCCCTTCCAGACGCGCGCCTTCGAAGCGCACTTCGTAGTTGTTGTGGGGGAACACGCCGGTCCAATTCACGCCGGTCAGGGGTTTGCCGGTGCCCAACACAATTGTTCCATTTTGAACGCGAACCTCACCGCGATCAGTGTAGAGCGTCTCGCGCCAGCCTTGCAGCGTTTTGCCATCGAACAGGGACTTCCACTCCGTAGGCTTGGACTGAGCCTTCACGACGCCGCCCGTCAGGAGCAGGAGTAGAAGACACAAGCGCGCGGACACTTCGTTGGCAGGCATGCAGCTAAAGTCTATAGCACCGCAGGGGACAGGGCGCACACGGCGGTTGGCGATCCCGTTAGAATCACGATCATGCAGCTTGATCTGGCAAACAAGACGGCACTGGTCACGGGCGGTTCGAGGGGCATCGGACTCGCCGTCGTCCGGGTGTTGGCGAGTGCGGGCGCACACGTGTGGATCATCGACCGAGACGAACCCGAGGACCCGCAGGCCAGCGCGCGCTTTGTGCGCGGAGAAGTCTCCGACCGGGCATCGCTGGAGACTGCGTTTGCGCAATGTGGGCCGATCGATATTGTCGTCGCCAACGCCGGCATCGCGCGCCACGCTCCGTTCACGGAAACCGACGACACGATCTGGCGTGATGTGTTGACGACGAATCTGACTGGCGCCTTTCTCACCGTGCAACTCGCCGCTCGCGAGATGAAGCGCAGGCGCGCCGGTTCTATCGTGATCACGGCTTCGACCAACAGTTACGACGGGGAAGCGGACCTGACCGCGTACAACGTGACAAAGGCAGGCTTGCTGGGCCTGCTGCACACGGCGGCGAATGAACTGGGGCCTTTCGGGATTCGCGTTAACGCCGTTTGCCCCGGCTTCATCCGCACGCGACTTACCGCTGACGGGTTCGCCAACCCGGACATCGTGCGCGAATACTTCCGGCAAATTCCGCTCGGGAGAGGCGGGGAGCCCGAGGAGATCGCGAATGCCGTGGCATTCCTGGCGTCCGGCATGGCGTCTTATATCACCGGCGCGGCGCTGGTCGTGGATGGGGGCCAAATGGCCACAAAATTCGGGACGTGGAACGAAAGTTCAGCGCAGTTCAACATCGACCACTGGACGCTGAAGGAGTAACAACCAGCATCACTTCCAGAGACAAGTGGTGATGGACATCGGTGGAAGATCGACCCTCAGACTGCGGCCCTTCCACTCAAGCATTACCGTTGCCGCTTCGTTCCGGCTGTTCAACAGCTCGGCAGTCATTCCGCCGCCGGCAAGCTGAAACGCCAGGGCGCGGAGTTGCTTGGCGGCACCTGTGGCTTCCACTCTGTAAGCCCCCGGCCGCACGAACCGGCTAAAGTGCGCGAGGTAGTAATACAGCGGCAGGTAAGTCACCCGCTTCAGTTTCCGGTCTACGACGACGACGGGTTGCTGGCCGTTGTCCTCGGGGTTGCCGTGCACGGGCGAGACCAGCCACGGGCCGCCGTTCTGATCGAGAATCATGTTCCAGTAGATCCAGGCCGAGGCGTGAGATTCCATGTCGTTGAAGATCTGGTTGCCCCAGAAATCACCGTCCGCGTAATCGTAATTTGGGAGCGGCTGGTTGCGCGGCGTGCCGGTCTCATAGGCATGACAGACCTCGGTCTGCCACAGCGGCAACTCGGGATAGCGGAGATGCACGTCCGCGACTTTGTCGAAGTTGTCGAAGCCGTAAGCGTGATAGGCGAGCGACGAAACGTACTTGCGAAAAGCCGCGTCGCCCATGGTAGTGTTAACGGCCTCCTGCAGCCGTTCCCGGTTGTTGAAATCGCTGAATTGGATGCGCGTCTTGAGTCCCGACTTCGCCAGCTGCGGGCCGAGGTGGTCGCGCACGTAAACGCGGATCGAGGCGAACGGGATCTTCGTGTAGATCAGGGGCTCGTTGAACGGATCGAGGTAGTCGATGGAAATCCCGCGCTTCGCATATTCCTGGAGATAACGCACCTGGTAGCGGGCCATGGCGTCGTAGTACTTCGGATCGACGTCCTGCTTGTCGCGGTCCTGCACCTGGGCCAGCATCCAATCGGGAGGGTAGTCCATTGGCGCTTGCAGCTTGAAGCTACCGTACTTGCGAGCGCGCCTGATGAATGTGATCTGGCCGTTCGGGCCCAGGTCGCGCTCGACCGTAAAGTGCTTCATCCCGACGTCGCCGGGGGTGTCGTCATAGGTGTACCACGGTCCGGCGGACATAAAGTCCGTTCCCGCCAGGACCGTCTTCATGGCCGAGTAGCCAGCCCCGGTCTTGGGATTGAAGAGACTCGCCAGGAGTTTCTCCTGTTCCGGCGGGTCGAGGCTGTTGATGCAGATCAGGCCGGCTTCCAGAAGCGACGCCCCAAAGCCGTCGATCCGTTGATAGCGCACGTCGGGGTTGATGCGAAAGGCGGCGCCCTGCACGCCCCCCTCAGAGAACTTGAGCGTGGGCTTTGCCGTCAGCCGATCTCCGGCTTTCGAGGTGACGTAAACGCTCACCTGCTGTGCCTGTAGGGCCAGGGCGCAAGCGGCCAACAGGATCGTGCGAACCAAGCGGGAACTAAGCAAGTCGATCATCCGGAATTACTCCCTCCATGTGTTCTACACGATGTGGGCGTTCAAGTGCACCCGTCGCATCAAACCGGAACAGGGCCTTGGTTTAGCTACACTCAAGCAGGGCATTGAATCCCCGGAGAGCGTAACGCAACGCATCGCAATCGCCGGAGCCACAGGTTACATTGGAGGGCGGCTGGCCCCGCAACTTCTAGAGCACGGGTACGCCGTGCGCTGCCTGGTTCGCTCCCCCGGCAAACTGGAGGGCCGCGAGTGGGCCGCCGATCCGCGGGTCGAGATCTGCAAGTCGGACTTGGCCGATTCATCCTCCCTGACTCGCGACTTGCTGGGCTGCGAGGCTGCATTCTATCTTGTCCATTCGATGATGTCGGCCGGTGGCGAATACGCCCAGTTCGATCAACAATTGGCTATTGCGTTCGCGTCCGCAGCCAAGGCAGCTGGCGTAGCCCGCATCATCTACCTCGGCGGGCTGGGCGAAACAGGGGCTGACCTGAGTGAGCATCTCTCGTCCCGCCGCAATGTCGAAGCTGCACTCGCGTCTACTGGAGTGCCCGTGACGGTGCTGCGAGCCGCGATGATCATCGGCTCAGGCTCGGCATCATTTGAAATCCTGCGTTACCTCGTCCACCGGCTGCCCGTGATGATTACTCCGAAGTGGGTGAGCACGCCGTGCCAGCCGATTGCAGTGCGCAATGTGCTCGCATACCTGGTGAGAGTACTTTCTGTACCTGAGACCACCGGCGAAGTGTTTGACATCGGCGGCGCGGAAACGCTGCGCTATAGCGACATCATGCGGGTAATGGCGGAAGAGTCGGGACTCCCGCGACGCTGGATCCTGCCAGTGCCCGTGCTGACCCCGCGACTGAGTTCCTATTGGATTCACCTCGTCACTCCACTCAGTAACCGCATCGCGAGGCCGCTAGCCGAGGGCCTGAAGAACCCGGTGATCTGCCGCGAGGACCGACTCACGCGACTGATTCCACAACACCTCTTGAATGTCCGCGAGGCCATCCGCGCAGCACTCAGCCGCGTAGCAGCGCACCATGTCGAGACCAACTGGTCGATGGCTGGACCGATCCCCGGCGACCCCGATTGGGCGGGTGGCACCTTGTTCCGTGACTCCCGCGCGATAGAAATCGAAGCACCCGACTGGGCCGCATTCAGGGCCGTTTGCCGCCTGGGAGGCAGCAACGGATGGTATGCCGCTAACTGGCTCTGGATCGTGCGGGGCTGGCTGGATCGCCTGGCGGGCGGCCCTGGATTGCGCCGGGGACGGCGGGATCCCGACACACTCGCGTACGGCGAAGCTCTGGATTTCTGGCGCGTGACGGGCTTCCAGCCCAACCGTCTCCTGTCGCTGCGCGCGGAAATGCGTCTCCCCGGCGAAGCGTTGCTCGAATTTCGCATCGAATCCAGAAGCACGGGAACGTGCACGCTGCGACAGACGGCTCTCTTCCAGCCGCGCGGCTTGTTCGGCCTGCTCTACTGGTATGCCGTACTGCCTTTCCATCACGTCGTCTTCAAGGGCATGCTGGCCGGCCTTCGCCGCGATGCATGCAAGATCGCAAGCGGCTCACCGACGTGCGGGGTGTAGCTGTATCAGAACATTCGCAATCGATCCGCGGAGTACCAATTCATGGAATCCGTGCAGGCTTAGCGTGACGGCGCAAGCGCCTTCAGGTAGCGGTAGTAAAACTCCACGCCATCGTAGTAAACTGTCGTGCGGATACGCTCGTCTTTGCCGTGCGCGCGGATATCGTCCTGGTCGATGGCCACTCCGCCAATCCCATAACTGGGCAGGCCCGCCGCTACGATGTGAACGCTGTCGGAAGCCCCTGTCTCCATCCCGGGAATCACAGGCACGCCGGGCCACAGTTCATCCACCACGCGCGCCAGCGGCTTCAGGACCTCAGCTGGCGGCATCAGGGGTGAAAAGGTCACCCCCGCGCTGGGGGCGCCGCGCAGTGCATTTGGATCAGCCAACAAACCGGTCCATGCAGCGCCTGCAGAACTGTGCCTCTTTCAGGTCCAGGCGCTCCACGGCATGGCTCGACGCCATCGCACAACGCCAGTTGTCGCAATGTCGCAAGCCCTGGGTGTGGCCGAGCTCGTGTAACGCCTCTTTCGCCAAACGCAAATTGAGCTTCGACTCATCGCTGGGCTCGCCGTAAAACTCGTCCGAGAGCCGGCGCGTGGAAACGATGGCCCGGGGCCCATTTAACTGCGCCTCGCCGAAAACGAACGTCAGCACCGGGACATACAGGTCGGCGCCCGTGACAGCCAGGATGGCGTGTCCGGAGGGCGGCGCCGTCAGGGAAGCGAGAATCCCAGAGGAGTAATACTGGCCGCGCTGGGCGTCTTCGGCGAAGGCGATGCTGATGACAGTATCCCGTACATGGCAGGACACGCCGAGCCGGCGAGCGAGGATAACCGTCAGGCGGTCCAGCAGTGCAAGTGCTGGGATGGTGCGCGGAGTATCGCCCGCGCGGATCAACTCGACGCCCTTTAGCACTGCGCCCGCCGCCTCTGCGGCATGGAAGTGACGAGCGGGAATTGCCGGCGCATGCCCGATGATACGGCAGTTGATTCAATATTCGTGGCTACAGGCCTGCTGGAAGCCCGCCTCCACCCAATACCCGCCACTCCTGCCTGGCAGCCCATAGCGGCAACCGGAGGCTACTCCGCCGAAACAGCCTTATGCTCCGGTTCCTTCAGCCCAAAGCGCCGAATCTTGTTGTAAAGTGTGGTCCTGTCAATATCAAGCAACCGCGCGGTACGCGAGAGGTTCCAATTGGTCTCCGCCAGGATCTTCTCTATGTGCACCTTCTCGACATCTTCAAGCCGTTGTCCGTAAATCGGTTGGGACGGGTTGACCTGGAAAGGGAAGGCCTCTGGTGGCAGATCGTTCTCGCGGTTGATGAGCAGCGCGCGTTCGATCGCGTTCTCCAATTCCCGCACGTTGCCCGGCCAATGATAACCGAGCAGGAGTTCGAGCGTGCGCGGAGCTAGCCGTGGGGCGCTGCGATTCATTGACGAAGCGAATTTATCGATGAAGTGGCGCGCCAGCACGGGTATATCCTCGCGCCGTTCGCGCAGCGGCGGGATATCGATATTGAACACGTTCAAACGGTAGTAAAGATCTGGCCGGAACGTACCAGCCTCAACCAGGCGTTCCAGACGTTTGTTTGTAGCCGCAACGACGCGGAAATCGACTTTCACAGGGGTGGAGTCGCCCACTCGGACGATCTCCTTTTCCTGCAGCACTCGCAGTAAATCGGTCTGCGTGCGCAGGCTGATGTCGCTGATTTCGTCGAGGAAAACTGTCCCTCCGTCAGCCACTTCGAATTTGCCCTTTTTGCGCCCTTGAGCGCCAGTGAACGCACCCTTCTCGTAGCCGAACAATTCGCTTTCAAGCAGCGACTCGGTCAGCGCACCGCAATGAATCGCAACCATCGGGCTGAAGCGTCGCGGGCTAGCGGAATGAATCGCGCGCGCCACAATCTCTTTGCCCGTGCCGCTCTCGCCGGTAATCAGTACAGTGGCATCGCTGCCGGCCACCATCTCCACCATTTCTGCCACGCGGCGCATGCCCTGACTCTGGCCAATCAACTGTGTGTCGGGAAAGATCTGGCTCAGGTTCTCCTTGAGCTTCGCGACCTCCTTCGCGGCGGTCCGGTGCGAGATGGCGTTTCGGACCAGGTGCACGAGTTCGTCGGGATCGAAGGGCTTCGTGATGTAGTCGTAGGCCCCGTTCTTGAGCGCCTTGACGGCGGTTTCCACAGACGCGTAACCGGTCATGATGATTACCGGCAGGTCGGGGTCGGCCTGGCGGAGACGCTGCTGCAACTCAATGCCGTCCACGCCCGGCATCTTGATATCGACGAGAGCCAGGTCGAAGCGGTCGTTCTGCATCCGGGCGAGCGCATCGGTTGCGGATGGGGCTGTGACGACTTCGAAGTCCTCGCTCTCAAACCAGCGTGCAAGCGAATCGCGCACCACCAGTTCGTCATCCACGATCAAAATACGGGTCGTACTCATGTGGTCTCTCTTGCCCCAGTGGCCGCGGGTTGCGTTTCGGCCGACAAAGGTAGCTGTATCCGGAACTCCGCCCCTTCGCCCAATTTCGATTCAACGGTAATCGTGCCGCCGTGCCGGTCCATAATGCCGCGTGCCACGGCCAGACCGAGTCCCGTACGGTGCTGGTCGTCTTTAGTGCTGAAGAATGGCTCGAAGATCTGCGCCTGCACGTCGCTGGGAATGCCGGGCCCCGTGTCGCGCACACTAATCAGCACGCCTTGGCCGGCTTCGAGAGTGCGCGTGCTGACCGTCACCGATCCGCCGTGCTGCATCGCCTCGCACGCATTCACCAGCAGCACGATAAGCACCTGCTGAATCTGGTCCGGATCGCACGAGATCTCCGGCAGCGTGGGGTCCGTGTCGATGATCAGCTCAATCTGAGCCAACGAATACTGGTGCGCGACCAGCGCCCGGGCACGAGCGACGATTGTGTTCAATTGAGTCATCGCATGCTGCGGAGGTGACTGGCGGGCGAACGTCAACAGGCCCTTCATCAGTTCCCCGCAGCGCTTGCTCTCGCGGTCGATGATCTCCTGGTATTCGAGGATTCGTTTGCGCTTGTCCTCCGGCAGATCAGACTTCGCCACTTCCTTCATCGTGAGGCGGGCGTATGTGAGCATCCCGAACAGCGGGTTGTTCACCTCGTGTGCGACTGTCGCCGCGAGCTTCCCCAGCGAGACCATTTTCTCGCTGCGAATCATGCCCTTGTGCGCCTTCTCAAGTTCGGCGGTCTTCTCCTGGACGCGGTCTTCCAGGCGGCGGCCCCATTCCTTCAACTCGCCGTAAGCCTCGCCGAGTTCCGCGGCCATGCGGTTGAAGGATGCCGCGAGCAAGCCGAATTCATCACTGGATTCCACGCGGATGCGATGGCTCAGATCGCCGCGCCCGATCTTCAGCGTGCCGTAGATCAACTCGCGGACCGGCCGGTGAACGAAGACGAAAATGAAGCCTCCGCTGAGCAGGCTGACAATCACCGCGGCGCCGATGGTGAAGGCCATCATCTGCGTGCGATGCTCGTCCAACTGCGCATCCACGGCGTCCAATGCCAGGTGTGCGTCGATCACGCCTAGAATCTGGCGCTGCGCCGGGTGCGCGTGACACGCGGCGCTGCTGCAGTCGGGCGAATTCTCAATTGGAAGAATGATTGCCAGCGTACGATGGCCGTCGGCCTCCACAAAGACGCGGGATCGCTGCTTGCTGGGCAGGCGCGCCAGCGGTTGCGATTGGGAGTGGCAGCCGAAGCAGGCTTCGGCATGCTTGTCCACCATCGTCCCCACTTCGCTCAGCCGCGTCGAGTGGCGCACCAGGCCTTCTTCACTGATGATGCGCAACAGCCTCATGCCGGGTTCGCGGCCAATGTCGCGGATCATCACGTAGAGCCGTTCGCGGTCGTTGTGCATCATCGCGTCCCGCGCGCTGCTGCGCACGACGTCGGCGATTCGTGCCGCGCTCATGCTCACCAGCGACTCGAGATGACGCTGCTCCAGGCGTTGTTGGAAGAACGAAAAGCAGAATGAATAGACGACCGCGCCACCGAGCAGACACGCCGCCAGTCGGGCTGCAAGACCCCAGCGTGGCATGCGAATGGCGGAGCGCTCTGGCATGGCTTACTGGCCGCTCTGAATACTGTAGGCGTCGCTCGCCTCCGCCTCCCAGGCAGCCGGCGGAAGTGGAGGAACTTCCTCTTCAAAGACCGGTAGATGGTGTGCCGCAACCCGGAAAATGGCGAATCCGGCCGCGACCAATCCAAGCGTAATGGCGACCTCACTCCACTTGGGAATGTACTGCACACCTGACGAACGCTCCAGCGAAGTGATGCCGACGTTGAGCCGGTTGGTCACAAACCCGAGCAGGTACATGACGGCGCACAAATAGATCGCTTGCGGGCTCTTGCGCGTTTGCTCCCTGAACAGGAGCAGCATGGGCACTGCCATCAGCACGATCTCAACACCGAACAGCCAGCGCTCCGTGCCGGGTTGGTCCATCATCGTCCAGGCGCGCCGGGCCGACATGTCCATGAAGCGCATCGCCAGATAGACGGCGATCATGACGGCGAGCACGCGTGAAAGCTTTTGAACCAGCGGGAATTCAAGCTGACGTGCGAAGGCGCGGGCGCTGTGCCAGGACTCGAAAATCGTCATCGCCAACCCCGTCGCAATCGCCGAAACGTAAAACAAAATCGGGAGCATCGGGGTGTACCAGAGCGCGTTCATCTTCTGGGGCATGATCAGGAACAGCGTGCCCAGCGAACTCTGGTGCAGCGTCGAAAGAATCACACCCAGGATGACGATGGGGATCATGATGCGGCGCAGCATCAAACGCGCGCGCTCCAGGCGGAACCGCTCCAGGACCAGAGGCAAAAACTCAAGCGCCAGCACGGTCGTATAGAGGGTTACGCACCAGCCCACCTCGAACATCACCGAGTGCGGGTTCCACATCACCAGCGGGTGCCAGACGTTCCATGGGCGTCCAAGATCGAACAAGAGCGCCAGGCAGACTAGCCCATAGCCGAGAAACGCGGTCAGGATCGCCGGGCGCACGATCGGTTCGAAGCGCTTCAGGTGAAAGATGTGAACCGTCGCCGCCAGCGTGAAACCGCCAGCCGCCAGCCCGACTCCGCACAACACGTCAAAGCCGATCCAGATCCCCCATGGGAACTGGTCGCTAAGATTCGTCGAGGCACCCAGGCTCCCGCCGAATCGGAGCACGGTTGCGGCCACAGCCACCAGCATCAAAGCCGCGCCCATAAGGCGCCAGAAGTTGAAGTGCGATCTGCCACTCATTGCCGTCCCTCCTCGCGGGCGACGTCTTCCCGGCGGCTCGTGATCCAGTAGATGCCGCCCATCAGCACCGTCCCGACAACGACCACTTGAGGGATGTGTTGCAGCACGGCCCATGTGAACTGCGGCATGGACGACTTAGGAATTTGAGTGTTGTACCCAATCTGGTTGAAGGGCACTGCGGAAAGAATGAAAACCGAAGTTCCGCCAGCCTCGTTCACACCGTAGATCTCCGGATAATATTCGGCAGGCTTTTCAACCAGCCGCCGACGGGCCTCGGCGATCATCTCGCTTCGGTCCCCCGTGATCGTGGCGGTCACCGGGCAGATCTCGCTGCAGCGCGTGACGGCCCCCTGGACCAGCTTGTCGGCGCACAGATCGCACTTGCGCATGCGGGGAATGCGCGAGTTCCATTCATAGACAGGAACCTGGAAGGGACACGCCACCATGCAATAGCGGCACCCCATGCAGCGGTCCTCGTGGTAAACCACTGGACCGAGTTTGGTCTTTTCCAGGGCGGCGACGGGACAAACCGAGACGCAGCTCGGCTCTTGGCAGTGCATGCAGAGTTTGCGGGAGAAACGTTCCCCATAGGTGCGGATCGTGGTGAGTTTACGTTCCGACAGGCGCTCCTCCGCGGCAATCTTCTCGTCGTAGACGAGATTCTTACCTGCGGCGCAAGCTTCTTCACACTGGCGACAGCCGATACAGATTGTGCTGTCGTATAGAATCGCCTTCGCCATCTAGTACTCCTAAAATGAAGAACCCTACCTTCGGTATACCAGACATTCTGGTCCGAAGGTAGGGTTTTTCAACACTCCACGAGTACTTTAGCTAGCTAAGGAAGAACTCCTTCGCTGCTTTTTTCCACACCTCAGGTGCGAGCGATGCGGTCGCCATCTCGGAAGGACGGCCACCGTCGTAGGCGGTAACACCGGCTGGCATCGGCTGCAGAAGGAAGAACTTTTCGGCTGCTTCGCGCATCCAGGCGGAGATCAGAGACGTCGGAAGCAAGTTCCGCGACGGGCCTTCTTCGTCCGGCGCAAACACCGACATCAGCCAACCGCTGCCATAGGGATCCTGGCGCAGCAGCGCGGGGTTGGCGGCGAGTTCCTGATTCACTTCGACGATTTCGCCTTCGACGGGGGAGACCATTTCGATCTTCTCGCCGTTGCGGAAGAAGGAGATAGCCTTCTGTCCCTGCCGTACCCAGGTACCGGGCTTGGGGAGCTCAACGCGCTCCACCGGGCCGGCGAAGATCGCAGCAAACTCGTCGGCGCCGACGCGGTTCAGGTTCTTCCGTTCGCGCTGGACCCAGGTATGACCGGGATGATAGCGCAAGCTCTTCGGTAGATGGAAGCCAGCGATCATGTCGTCGGCGGGCTCTTGTGCGGCTGCATGTGCCTCGCTAAAGCTGAGCGCCGGTGCCTTCCCGTGGTTGATAACCCAATCGATTGCGATGAATACCGCGAAAGTGATAATGAGTAGTACGACTGCCATTGTTTTGTGCTCCTTGTGGCTGCTTCAGGCAGCCGTCCGGTATAATGCACGTACCTAGCCAAACTAAATACTTCCGCAACTCATTGATTTCAATAAAGAATCGATTGGGAGGTCGAGTCAGCGGCTGTTGGAATCCACAACACTGGCGTTGTAGAATTCTACGCTTCGGGGCTAGTGAGGTGGGGCCTACTGGGTTTGGGGAGATGAAATGTGTATCAGGCCGCTGGCTCTGCGAGTTCTTCAAAGCTGTGCCTAAGACGGACCTAACTTATTGATTATGTTTGCGATATCTGCGATTCCGACTGGCCGCCGAGGATGAAGTCGCTCTCAAACATCTGGTATGCAGTTCGCTTCATTCCGACCCGTTGGTAGGTGTTTTGAGCCCGACTGTTGCTATTCTCTACGTACAGTCGCAGACCTGCTACCCCCGGGGTCGCCTTGGCTAGATCCCCGACGTGTTTGTAAAGCGACTTGAAAACGCCTCGGGACCGAAACGTGGGTTCGACGAACACGCTTTGGATCCACCAAAACACGCCGTTACGCCAATCCGACCACTCGTACGTGATCATCATCATGCCGGCGCGCCGGCTCCCCACCATCGCCAGGTAGTAGACACCGCGGGCCGGATTCTCGAACACTGCATGGACGCCATCCCGCAAACGGTCGAAATCGAGCGAGAGGTGCTCGGTTTCCAGCGCCATCTCGGCGTTTCCGCGTACCAGAAACTCCGCGTCCGCCGGTGTGGCGACAAGGATCGCGATGTTGTCCATGCAACTATGTTGTCATCAAACGCGGCGGAGTTTTGTCACCCGGCCGACTTCCACCCACTCCACCACGAAGATGTTTCCATCGTGGTCGAAGCAGGCGCTGTGCGGGCACACGAACTTGCCGGGAATGAAGTGTGATCGTTCCTCTTTGCGGAGCTCGCCCCAGGTGTTCGAATCGTCTTCACCGAGTTGAGTGAGCACCTGATCGTGGCCATCCATCAGTGTGACCCGCGCTTCGAGGTCGGGGACTAAGAGTGTGTCATTGCGGAAATCGAAGTGGCAAGGCAGTTTAACGCCGCCTAAACCAGCGAACCCAAGGTGCTTGCCGTCCAGGGAGAAGTACTGGAAGCGATGGTTCTTGCGATCGGCAACCAGCAGGCGCGGTTGAGTGCTGCGCAAATCCAGCGCGATACCGTGCGGGCAGTCCAGGCGTCCGGCCTCCGACCCTTGCCCGCCAAAAGTGCGGATGAACTCGCCTTTGAAATTGTACTGATTGATGAAGCTAGAACCGTAGCCATCGGCCACATAGACATCTCCATTGGGAGCTATGGCCAGATTGGTCGGGCTGTATTTGACGGCCTGGGACCCGTCGGCATTCAGGCGGTAGGACGAAGACTCCTTCGGATAGCCCAGTTCCCAAACGCTCTCACCCCGTAGCGTCAGCTTTGCAACCACGGCCCGCTTGGTATCGCACAAGTAGAGAAACTCCTGGCTTCCCTCTTTGTGGATACGCAGTCCATGGGCGCCACCCTTGAATTCCTTGCCCCACGAGCGCACGAACTTGCCATTGCGGTCGAACACCACCATGGTGTCGTCGCTCTGGCTGCTGGCGTGAACCGTGTGGTGAATATAAACATGGCCCTGAGAATCGACGCAGACTCCGTGGGTGTTGCCGTAACTAATACTCTTAGGCAACTCGCCCCAATCGTGGGTGACCTCGAAAGTGTGATTGCCGCTGCCTGTCACCGGCGGCTTCGTACCGCCTTTGTCGGTGGCCCTGAGAATCGCAGGGGCCACGGGTATCGCTGCGCCCAAACGGTGGAAGAACTGACGCCGGCTGCCGCCCGATTTTTGATCCACTGAACTTGCCTCCTTGCCCAGAGCCTGGCCGAACAGCCAAGCGTTCTGATCATTTTAGCGGCTCGTACAGCAAATCGCACCAATCAGACAAGAATATTGCGGGCGCTAGGTGCGGCGTCCTCGGAGCGGAAGACGCTAGCACGCGGCAACAGCCGCTGCGTGGTGCTCAGGAGTGGGTCTCTTCCACTTCGTCAACGATTTCATCGTGACGCCCGGCGTGCCAGTCGCGTTCCAGTCTGCGCAAAGCCACTCGCACGATGTCGCGATGATGCGGCACCTTGCGGGGTCGGCTTTGGGCCATTTCCAGCCACAGACGGTGCAACAAATCCTCGTCTTCCGGCCACAGCCGGGGCGGGTGCGGGCCAAGATTTATGAAGTTCCTGTCAGTCATGTCGGGCGAGACGATCTCGAGCGACAACTTCGGCCGTGGTGCGGGCAGGTTCTCCCAGGCATCGCCGAAGGTCTTGGCAAAGCTCTCGATCGGCATCTTGCCCGAGACTCCAATCATGATGACGCCCGATTTCAACTTGGCGGCGGTCTCGAGGATTACCTCGTTTGGATCGGTCCCCGGCACGACCAGAAGTTCGACGTGCTTGCCCGCCTTTTCGGCCAGCGTAACCACTTTGCTGAACAGGACCTGGATGTCGGTGGAGAAGACCTGATCGGGATCCAGATCGTGCTCGCCCGATCCGGCGCTTGTGACGTTTTTCACCGTCATCACGACAATGTCCATCTCGCGCGTGTTGGTCTTGTCGAGCGCCCGCTGCACCGCGTCGAGCCGGTTCGGGTTTCGCACGGCTACCAGCACGCCGCCGGGCCTCGACTGCGACAACCCGACCTCGGAACCCGGTGCCGCATCGAGGTTGAATTTCTCCAGTTCGGATGCGCCGGCGTCTGCGCGGTGGCGCTTGTGGATTTTCTCGCTGATCTCGAAAAGGATGAAGAAGGTAACCGTGAAGATGATGCCTGAGATCGTCGCCGTTTTCTTCGTCAAAAGGTTGACGATGGCCAGGGCGAACAGCATCGCGGTAATCAGCACCAGGCCGAGCGGCAGCTCAAAATTGCCAAACTTGAAGTTCAGCGGGACTCGCCACTCGCGACCTTCGCGCATCTTGTAGCGCAGCACCAGCACCGAAAGCGATTTCATGGCGAAGCTCCAGACCACGCCAAAGGCGTACGCTTCGCCAAGCAAATAGAGGTTGCCCCCGCTGATGACGATGGTCAGAATCTGCAGCCCGACGATCAGGTTGATGAGCCGGGAAGTCGTGCCAAACCGCTTGTGCGGCTTGCGCAGCGCATCCGGCAGGACGCCATCCTCAGCGACGCGGTTCAGCACGCCGTTCGAACCCATGATGGCAGTGTTTACGGCGCCGGCTAGAATGATCGCGCCGACAACAACCACGAATCCGTTGAACGCCAACCGGGCCCAGAGTGGTCCCGACAGGTGCATCGCCAAGCCCCCGATCAGGTTGTCGATGAACACCGTGGTGCGCTCTTTGTCGGGGATCAGCATCACCGCGAAGAACGAGACCATGGACGTAAACACAAGGCTGTATACGAACACGACGGTGCCCGCTTTTTGCAGGTTCTTCAGCTTCGGGCTGGCGATCTCGCGATTCACCTGGGCCAGGCTCTCGTAGCCGCTCATCGCCAGTAGTGAGTGACCGATCCCGACTAGTACCACCACCCAGACCAGTTGCTCGGCACCCGTGCCGTTCAACCACCCCAGCGACTCGCTGGAGACATGGAAGTTGCTGGGAGAGGGCAAAGGAACTGGCTGAAAGCCTTTCAGGAATATCGTAGCGATCGCCCAGAAGATCAGGATCACCACCATAACCGTCGTGATCTGCATGATCTGTAGGGCCTTTTGGCTCGACTCATGCACGCCGATGATGTTCTTTCGCCAGAAATAAACTGTCACCAGAATCGCGATGCCGGCTGCGAACAGCTTCGGCGGCACCATCCAATTCTGGTGGCCCATGGCCGCGAACGACTCGTTCAGTAGTCCCGCAATGTAGAGTCCCGCGCTGACGCCGCTGATGGGACCCGTCAGCACGTAGTCAAACAGCAGCGCCGATACCGAGAACTTCGCAAGCGTACCGCCCAAGGCCTCGTGCACCACTTTGTACACGCCGCCACGCACGAACATTCCACAGCTTTCGATGTAGACAGCGCGGACAGCGTAGGCCAGCAGCATGATCGCCAGGATGAACCACGGAGCCGACTTACCGACCGCTGTCTCCGCGATTCCGCCGGCGTAGAACGCCGAGCTGCCCAGGTCGCAGAGTACGATGGCCGCGGCCCTCCAGAACGAAATGAAGGACAACATCACGGTCGAGGCCACGACAACGCGTGTTGCGGTCTTACGGCCTGTTTCACCATTCAGCACGAAATGTTCTCCTCTGTCGCGCCCACCGTTACTGCGGCGAGCGGTTGCCTGCCCGCGGCGCAAGTTTTACATGCAAACGCCCGCCCTGGATCTGCCGTCGAGGCTTGACGGCGCAGCAGCCAGACAAACACACACGTTTGGTTTAAGAACCCGATCCAGGCCGCCCCTGGCTGAGCTTCGACCCCTCTTTAATGTAAATCAAGGGCTGCCAGTCGGAAGACTCAGCGGATGCATTCTTCTTAGTATAGTTTCCCGGTTTCGAGTGAATCCTCGTTCGGGCGCAAAAAGTTCCAGGCAACCCGGCGAGAGCTCGTTGTACAAAAAACGGCGCTTGCGCCCGGGATTTCCTTCAAGTTCGCTGTCCCAGCAGTTCCACCCGTTCTGGCGGCTAAGGCGACCGTACGCGCCTCCAGGGGAGGTACCCCGGAGGCGTAATCACGCCTTGGGTGTATGGTTTGAGTGCGCCGGTAGGCGCGGATCCTCCGCCTCCGCGCGGATGGCGTCGGCCAAGCCGGCATTCAGGTCGCGCTCCAACCTGCGCAATGCGACCCGAATCACATCCCTGTGATGGAGCATTTGGCCCTTCTCGTTCTCCGCCAGTTTCAGCCACAGCCGATGAAGCATGTCCTCATCCTCGGGCCAGAGCCGGGGCGGATGTGGCCCGAGGTTGATGAAGTTCCGCTCAGTCATGTCCGGCGAAACGATCTCAAGGGACAACTTCGGGCGCGGAGCAGGCAGGTTCTCCCACGCGTCCCCGAAGGTCTTCGCGAACGCCTCGACGGGCATCTTGCCGGAAACTCCAATCATGATGACGCCTGATTTCAGCTTGGCGGCGGTCTCCAGGATTACTTCGTTCGGGTCCGGACCGGGGACCACGAGCAGCTCGACATGTTTACCCGCCTTCTCCGCCAGCGAGACGACCTTGCTGAAAAGGGCTTGAATATCTGCCGAGAACACCTGCTCGGCGTCCAGGTCGTGTTCGCCCGACCCGGCGCTGGTGACATTCTTCACGGTCATCACGACGATGTCCATTTCGCGCGTGTTCGTCTTGTCGAGTGCGCGCTTCACGGCGTCCAGGCGATTCGGATTCCGTACGGCGACCAGAACGCCGCCGGGCCGTGCCTGGGGCAGGCCGACTTCGGAGCCCGGCGCCTGTTCCAGGTTGAACTTCTCCAGTTCAGACGCGTTGGCGGACGTGCGGTGGCGCTTGTGAATCTTCTCGCTGATCTGAAACAGGATGAAGAACGTGACCGTAAAGATGATGCCGGAGATGGTCGCGGTCTTCTTCGTGAACAGGTTCACCAGAGCCAGCGCAAACAGCACTAGCGTGATCAGAACCAATCCGAGCGGCAGTTCGAACTTGCCAAATTGAAAATTGAGCGGAACTTTCCACTCTCGGTGCTCGCGTATCTTGTACCGCAGCACGAGCACGGAAAGTGACTTCATCGCGAAACTCCAGACGACGCCAAACGCATAGGCCTCGCCCAGCAGGTAGAGATTGCCCCAACTGATCACAATTGTCAGGATTTGCAGACCAACGATCAGATTGATCAGGCGGGAAGTCGTGCCAAACCGCTTGTGCGGCTTGCGCAGAGCGTCCGGCAGCACGCCATCCTCCGCCACCCGGTTCAAAACGCCGTTTGAACCCATGATGGCCGTATTCACGGCCCCGGAAAGGATGATGGCGCCCACGACGACCACAAAACCGTGAAAGGCGAGACGCGCCCAGAGTGGTCCAGCCAGGTGCATGGCCAGACCGCCGATCAGGTTCTCCCCGAAATCTTTCATCCGGACGTTATCGGGGATCAACATCACCGCAAAAAAGGACACCAGCGAGGTGAAGATCATGCTGTAGATGAAGATCACCAGGCCCGCGCGCTCCAGGTTCTGGAGTTTGGGATGCGCGATCTCCCGGTTCACCTGTGCCAGGCTTTCCTCACCGCTCATCGCGAGCAGCGAATGGCCAAGCCCTACGAGCACCACCACCCACATCAGTTTTTCGAAACCGGTGCCATTCAACCATCCCAAAGACTCAGCCGAGACCTTGAAGTTCTCCGGAGAAGGAAACGGAACCGGCTGGTATCCCTTGGTGAAAATGGTGACCAGCGCCCAGGTGATCAGGATGATGATCATCACAGTGGTGACCTGCATGATCCGCAGTGCCTTCTGGCTCGATTCGTGCACGCCGATGATGTTCTTCCGCCAGAAGTAGACGGTAACGATGATGGCGAACACCGCTGCAAATCCGGGTGGCGAGACCTGCCAGGCGGTATGGCCAGCGGCCGTGACTGACTCGTTGATCAGGCCGGCGATGTAAAGGCCCGCGCTGACCCCGCTGATCGGGCCCGTGAGCACGTAGTCGAACAGCAGCGCCGAAACGGAGAATTTCGCGAGCGTGCCTCCCAGCGCTTCATGGACGACCTTGTAAACGCCGCCGCGCACGAACATGCTGCAGCTCTCGATATACACCGCTCGCACGGCGTAGCTGAACAGCATGATGGACAGGATGAACCACGGAGCGGATTTGCCCACCGCGGTCTCCGCAATACCACCTGCGTAATACGCCGAACTCCCCAGATCGCAAAGGACGATAGCCGCTGCCCGCCAGAAGGAAATGAAGGACAGCATTACGGTCGAGGCCACAACAACGCGAGTCGCAGTCTTGCGGCCTATTTCACCATTCAGCACGAAGGAATCTCCTGTGTCGCGCTCGCTGTTCCCGCGGCGAGCGGCTGTCAATTTGGCCTGCGAGGTGAGCTGACGGGCTCGGGCTTGAAAGTACCCTACCGGCGTTCAACGGCTGCGTGGCCGTTCCGGCGCCGGATGCGCCCCGGAAAATTGGTTCCCCCGCCCCCGGGAGGGGCTCGGCATATTCTTAATGTAAATCAATCACAATCGCGCTGTCCTGCCTCTCGAAGGATGGCCTTCGCCGGTTACCCGCAGCCTGGCTGCCACCGCGAGCAGGCCGTCGTATTCGGAACTTGCGGCGCCTTCGCGGCTCCCTGGCTCTTACGGCCAGACCCATTGGCCAAATAATTGGGCGCCCCCGAGCCTCCCTGCGCATCTTGAAAAGGCATGAGCACTGAAACTGGAAAGATCGCACTGATTACCGGGGCCAACAAGGGCATTGGCCTGGAAACCGCCCGGCAGCTCGGCCAGGCCGGAGTAAGGGTCCTGATAGGCGCGCGGGACAAGTCCAAGGCGGACGTGGCCGCCGCCACACTCAAGGCAGAGGGCATCGACGCGGTAGCGGTCAAGCTGGATGTGACATCCACTGCCGACATTCAGGCCGTCGCAGCGTTCATTGAATCGAACTATGGCCACCTCGACATCCTGGTGAACAATGCGGGTATCAACTCCGAGGGCGGCTTCGCGTTTAACAACGCGGAGACCGTGACGCAGGCTGAATTGCGCCAGACCTTCGACACCAATTTCTTCGGCGTGGTGGAACTGACCCAGGCGCTATTGCCGTTGATCAGGAAGAGCCCGGCCGGCAGGATCGTCAACCTGACCTCCATCCTTGGTTCGCTTACGCTGCACAGCGACCCGGCCTCCGTGATTGCGGGGTCCAAAGCGCTCGCCTACAACGCGTCTAAGACGGCCGTCAATGCGTTCACGATTCACCTGGCCGCCGCCCTGAAGGACACGCCGATTCGCGTGAACAGCGCACACCCGGGCTGGGTGAAGACCGACATGGGCGGCGCGGGGGCGATGATGGAGATCGTAGACGGCGCCAAAACGAGTGTCGCGCTCGCGCTGGCCGGCGCTGACAGCCCCAACGGGGCCTACCTGCACCTTGGCCGCCCCCTGCCCTGGTAAGGCCTGCAGGTCGAAACTAAGCTGCTAGAATCCCCAGCCGTTTGGCCACACGCGTGAGTATTTCTACTGCCTTATCGAGATGTTCACGCGTGTGCGTTGCCGTGACAATCGTTCGAATCCGCGCCTTGCCTTGAGGCACTGTCGGGAAACCGATCCCAGTGGCCCACAGCCCTTCTTCAAAGAGGGCTGAGGAGAACTGGTGGGCCAGTTTGGACTCGCCCGCGATAATCGGGGTGATCGGCGTCTCGCTTGCCCCTGTGTCGAAGCCAGCCTGTTTCAGCAGTCCCTTGTAGTAGCTCGTGTTGTCCCAGAGCGCCTGCACGCGCTCCGGTTCCTGATCCAGGATTTCGAACGCCGCCAGGCAGGCCGCGGGGACGGACGGCGGATGCGAGGTGGAGAACAGGAAGGGTCGCGCGCGGTGATACAGGTACTCGACAAGGTCCTTGCTGCCGCAGACGTAACCGCCCAGCACCCCAATTGCCTTGGAGAGCGTGCCCACTTGAATTTGCACCCGGCCGTGCAAATGGAAGTGATCGACCGTTCCGCGGCCATGCTGCCCCAGCACTCCTGATGAATGCGCGTCATCGACCATCATGATGGCGTCGTAGTGCTCGGCCAGAGCGGTCAGGTTGTCCAGGGGGCCTATGTCGCCGTCCATCGAAAAGACGCCGTCGGTGATCAGCAATTTGTGACCCGGGACGTTTTTCAATCCTTCCAGAACCTCGGCGGCATGCACCACATCGCGGTGCCGGAAAACGTGGATCTTGGCGCGTGAAAGCCGGCAGCCATCGATGATCGAGGCGTGGTTCAACTCGTCGGAGATGATATGGTCTTCCGGCGTGAGGATCGAACTGACCGTCCCGGCGTTCGCAGTGAAGCCGCTCTGGAACACCACACACGCCTCAGTGTGCTTGAAGGCCGCGATGCGGCGTTCCAGCTTCATGTGGATGTCCATGGTCCCGGTGATGGTGCGGACCGCCCCACTGCCCGCCCCATACTTGCGGATGGCGTCCAGAGCGGCTTCCTTCAACTTGGGGTGGTTGGCCAGTCCCAGGTAGTTGTTGGAAGCGAGGTTGATCACCTCTTTGCCATCGACGCGGCTCACGGGCTCGCAAGCGCTTTCGAGTTCGCGCAGCCGGAAGTAGCTGCCGGCGAGTTTGAACTCATCGAGTTGCGCGGAAAGATAAGCCAGCGGATTTTGCATAATATGCCCCCGGGCGGCGCTCGGACGCCTCCCGCTTGCAGTATAGCGATCCGAAATGCAAGCGCTCCGGCAGGGCCGCCTTTCCGCGCGCTGGGCGCTAGCCTTGCAGCAACCCGAACTTCGCCCGATCCAGATGGTCCTGCCTGTCCGGCAATCCGTTCTCCCCGCCATTGATCCGGTGCGTGATCGTCAGCAGATCGTCCTTGTCAGCGAACGCATTCAAGCCGTGTTTGGTCCAGAACCAGCACGCCACGTCCACCGCTAGCGAGGGGTCGGTAGCAACTTTCGTCCAATTGCCGTCGATCGTCAGATCCTGGCCAATCGACTGCCCGTAGGCCACGTAATTGGCGCGCCCCGTCAACTGGATCAACCCGCGCCCCTTGAACTTGGGGCCATCGCCGGGCTGGGTGTTCCCCAGATCCGTGCGCCCCTCGTAAGCCTCGCCGCTGGCGAGTTCCTCGCTATAGAGCAGATCGCCGCTTTCGTGGCCGGTCTGGGCCAAAAAGTGGGCCTGGCGCAATGGCGTATTGATCCCCGCGGCCTGCATCCGGTCGAGCACCGGCTGATAATACAGGTCCAGCTTCTGCGGCCTCGCATACAGCATGATCAGGTGGAATTTCGCCGCCGTCATCCCGGCGGGAAGTCCCTTCCGCAACTCCGCCAGCGTCGCACTCCCGTTGGACACTAGGCCGTCGGGCACAGCATCTCCCAGCACCAGCGACTGAAATGCGGCAATAGCGCTGGCCGAAGCCCCTCCGAACTGCCCGTCCACATCAAGTGCGGCAGTTCCCGGAAGCCTGGACAGATTCATATTCAATAGAAGCTGGACGATTTTCACGTCGTGCGGCTGATTTGGCGCACCATTTCCGACAGCATTGCCCAGTAGCATTTGAAAGTCTCCTCTAGCCAATCCAAGCGAAATCCCACTAGGGTGCGCACCATCCGCCGCGTCGCCGTCTACGGTCGCGCGGTTCGCACGCACGGCAATGCGCGGATTCGACGTCCCAGGATTATGCAAGCATAACCTGGAAGCCGCAGTCGGCTCCAACTTTTCTATGTCATTGAATCCGCACATGAAAGAAAATCAAGTTCATTGTGATCGGGCATTGGCGCTTTCGTCATTTCATTCCCGATACTCAGCTCTGAATTGTGAAATGATTTCGATATGAAACTGACGTTTTGGGGAGCTGCTCAGACGGTCACCGGATCGATGCACCTCCTGACGTTGAACGGCAGCCGGTATCTGCTGGATTGCGGCCTTTATCAGGGCCACCGCAAAGAAGCGCGAGAACGCAACGCGACCATCCCCTTCCCGGCGGGTTCCATCGCAGCCGTGCTGATCTCGCACGCGCACATCGACCACACCGGCAACTTGCCCACACTGGTCAAATACGGCTTCACCGGCCCAATTGTCGCCTCTCCCGCGACCACGGATCTGTGTAAGTACATGCTCGCGGACTCGGCGCACCTGCAGGAAAAGGACGCGCTCTTCATGGCCAAGCGCAACCACCGCCGTCGAAGCCTGGGTGACCTTGACACCCCCGACATCGTTGAGCCGCTGTATTCGGTGGAGGACGCCGAACGAACCCTGCCGTTGTTCCAATCGGCCGCCATGGGACAGCCGCGCGAAATCGGTCCGGGACTCGCCTATCGCTCCTACGAGGCCGGCCACATGCTGGGCTCCACCGCCATGGTGCTGCACCTCAATGAAAACGGCCGCGAGCGCACACTCGCCTTTTCGGGCGACGTGGGCCGCAAGTACCTGCCGATCACAAAAGACCCCGAACCGTTGCCGCCCTGCGACTACCTGATCGTGGAATCGACCTACGGCGACCGCCTGCACAAGCCGGCCGAAGCCGTTGTCGGCAAGTTGGCGGACGCCGTCAATCGGACCCTGAAGCGCGGAGGAAGGCTGATCGCTCCAGCGTTTGCGGTCGGACGCACACAGGAGCTGGTCCTGTTGCTCCACCAGTTGATTGACGCCGAGAGAATCCCCGAGTTTCCGATCTTCATCGACAGTCCTTTGGCCGTAAACACAACCGAAGTCTTCCGCAAGCATGAGGAGCTATTCGACGACGAGGCCCTCGCGATGCTCTCCCGCGACGGCGATCCATTCGCTTTCGAGAACCTGCGCTACGTCCGCGAAGTGGCGGAGTCCAAGGCGCTGAATGATCTGCGCATGCCCTGCATGATCATCTCCGCCTCCGGCATGTGCGAAGCCGGCCGCATCCTGCATCACCTCCGCAACGGCCTTTCGAACCCGAAGAACACGATCCTGATCACGGGCTTTATGGCCGAGTACACGCTCGGCCGCAAGCTGGTAGACAAATGGCCCGAGGTGCCGATCTTCGGCGAGCCAGTGCCGGTGCGAGCCGAGATCGTCAAATTGAACGAGCTCAGCGGCCACGCCGACCAGCACGAATTGCTCGATTGGATTGCGCCCATCGCACCCGGATTGAAGCGAGTCTTCGTCGTACACGGAGAACCGCCCGCCCAGGCCGTCCTGGCCCGCGAGATCACGGCGCGCTTCAAAGTTCCGGTGACCATCCCGGCACGGGGCGAGTCGGTGGAACTGGACTGATCGGAGCTATCCGGGCCTTTGAATCCCCTGCGCATGCGAGCCATCGCTCTCGACTTCAACTCCCGTGTTCCCGCCGAGATCCGGCTGGATTCGCCTGCGTCTCCGCGCCAGGGAGAGGTCCTGTTTCGCGTCGAAGCCTGCGGAGTCTGCGCCACCGATCGGGAACTGGTTCGTTTCCACTACGGCGCGCCGCCCGACGGCGAAACGAAATTGGTACTGGGCCACGAGGTGCTTGGCGAAGTTGTCGCCACGGGCGCCGGCGTGACGCGATTCTCTCCCGGCGACCGCGTCGTTCCCACCCTGCGCCGGGCTTGCCCCAGCCTGTGCCCAGCCTGTGCGGCACACCGCTGCGACCTCTGCGCAACGGGGGACTACCTGGAACGCGGCATCGTGCGGGCGCACGGCTATTTCACGGAATTCGCCGTCGATCCGGCCGAAAACCTGGTGGCGATTCCACGTTCCCTCGGCGATCGTGCGATTTTGGCCGAGCCGCTGAGCGTGGTGGAAAAGGCCGTCGCGACGGCGCTGGCCGCCCACCCCTTTCACCCTCGAACGGCGCTCGTCACCGGCTGTGGTCCGGTGGGCATGCTGACGGCGTTTGCGCTGCTTGCGCGCGGTTTCGACGTGGAGTTGGCGTCGCTGGAGGCGGCGGACGAAGCGCGCCCCGCCATCGCGGTTCGGGCCGGCGTGCGCTACGTCCGGTTGCCGGATTCGCCCTCGCAGGCCGATCTGGTCTTTGAAGTCTCCAGCCATCCGGATGCTGCGGCACTGGGCTTGTCGCGTCTGCGGACCGGCGGAGTGATGGTCTTTATCGGCGCCTCGGATACCCCCATCCCCTTGACCTCGCTGGAAGCGCTGCGTCGGAACCTCACGGTCGCGGCCATCATCAACGCCGCCGGGATTCACTTTGAGGCGGCGCTCCAGGACCTGGCCCGGTTCCCGCAAGCGTGGCTGGACGGATTCGTTGAGCGCCGGCCGTTCGACGCGTGGCGCGAGTCATTGACCGTCACCCCCGCCGCGCCCAAAGTCGTGCACATGCTCGATTGACGCTAGCGCTGGCTCGCCTGGCCCGTCGCGACCCTGGTGTTGAACTCCGCGGAGCGGTTGCGCGGGATGCTCAGCGACTGCCACTGATCTCCCCGAAAATGCTTGGCCAGCAGGACAATCTGACCGGTGTGCGAAGCATAGTGAGCAATCTGCCGGTTGATCGCCTGCATCACCGAATGGGCTTCGCCGCGGATGGTCACCGTCCGTCCCAGGTCCGCGTCGCTCAGCGGTTCGACCGCTTGAAACACCAGCGCCCAGCCTTGTTCCCACAACCGCAGCAACGCGTCGCGAGTGGCGGGCGGGGCTTCGAATTCAGAATCCCGGTTGCGATCGGCTTTCTCGCCGTCCGTCGTCAGGAAGTCGGTCCAGCGCGAGCGCATGTTCCCGGTCATGTGCTTCACCAACATGGCGATGGAGTTCATGTCGCCATCGAGCGTGGCTGTGAGTTGTTCATCGCCGACCTGGGCGATCGCCCCCTCGGCCAGACGCTTGTACATGCGGAAGATCGCCAGAGCCTCAGCAACGTAAGAAGTCGTGAATTGGTGGGCCATGGGAACTTGGATGCAGTAGCGGCCCAAGACGACGTAAGCCACGGTGAGACGCTGTAAGACGATTTGCCATCCGCCGCGCCCAGCCGTTACCCTGAACGCTTCAACTCACAATGCCGCAACGACTCCCCAGACGCGCTTTCTTCCAGGCCCTTGCCGTCGCACTCCCGGCGGTCTCCATCTCCGCCGCACAGGACGCGCCGAAATCGGCGCTGAATCTGAAATCGCGCGCCGCTGAAGCCAAGCCGATCACCCCCGGCGAGCGCAAACTGCGCATCGAGCAGGCGCAGCGCCTGATGCAGGCCCATAAGATTGACGCCATCTGCGTCGCGGGCGGCACCTCGCTGAATTACTTCGCCGGGGTTCGCTGGGGCAATTCGGAACGCCTGCTGGCGATGATCCTCACGGCCAAAGGCGACCCTTTCTTCGTCGTGCCGGCTTTCGAGAAGGCCCGCGCGCAGGAGCAGATCGGCCTGGGCTTCCCCGGAGAGCGCTTTGCCGTCTACGCCTGGGAAGAGGACGAGAGCCCGTACGAGAAGATCGCCTCGGGCTTGAAGGAGCGGGGCGTGACCACGGGCGCGGTGGGCATCGAAGAAACGATGCCGTTCGTGTTCTCCGACGGCATCGGGAAAGCGCTTCCCGCCGCCCGGATCGCTCCGGCGACGCCCGTCGTGGCGGGCTGCCGCGTGATCAAGTCGCAGCACGAGATCGACCTGCTGAAACTGGCCAACGAGGTGACGCTCGCCGCCTACGCCGCCGTCTACCCGCTGGTCCGGCCGGGCATGAAACAGGAGGAGATCTCCGGCTTGATCGCCACCGCGCACCAGCAACTCGGGTTCCGGGGTGGGGCGATGGTGCTGGTGAACGAGGGCTCGGCGCTGCCTCACGGCACGGTTCAGCCGCAGGTGGTGCGCGAGAACTCAAGCGTCCTGATCGACGGCGGGTGCAGCGTGCTGGGCTACGACTCCGACATCACGCGCACTTTCGTAGTCGGGCGCGCGACGGATAAGATGAAACGCGTCTTCGAAATCGTCCACGCCGCCCAGGCCGCGGCACTCTCAGCCGCGCGCCCCGGCGTGGCCTGCGAGGCCGTGGATTTCGCCGCGCGCAAGACCATCGAGGACGGCGGCTACGGTCCCGGTTACAAGTATTTCTCGCACCGTTTGGGCCACGGCATCGGCATGGACGGCCACGAATGGACCTACCTGCGCAAGGGCAACAAGACCCCGATCGAGACGGGCATGTGTTTCAGCGACGAGCCCGGCATCTACATCCCCGGGGAATTCGGCATCCGTCTCGAGGACTGCATGTACGTGGCCCCCGGCGGCGCCAAACTGTTCACGCCGCCCAGCCCTTCGCTCGAATCGCCGTTTGCGGCAGCGTAACGGGTTCGTAACGCATCTAATAGCCAGATAAGCCCCAAGTGGAACGTGCGGCCGGACCCGGATGATGAACTCCGGTTCGGAAGCGCAGTGGTACCCTCGAAGCAGAATTCTTATGAAGTCGATGACAGAGATTAAGGGCGTTCGACCTGCGCCAGGACTGGTTGCCAGCGCCCCGGCGAGCGACACTCCCCCGGCGGTGAAAATCCGCCATGAGACGCTGGCTAACGGGTTGAGCGTGGTGCTGGTCGAGGATCGTTCCCGCCCACTGATCAATTTGCAGGTCTGGTATCACGTCGGCTCGAAAGACGAGCAGGCCGGTCGAACCGGCTTCGCGCACCTGTTCGAGCACCTGATGTTCCTGGGCTCGAAGAACGTCGAACCCGAGCAGCACATGCGCTACGTCCGGCAGGCCGGCGGCCAGGTTAACGCTTACACGAACTTCGATCAGACGGTCTACTGGGAGACCTTCCCGTCGAACTACCTGGAGCGGATGCTGTGGCTGGAATCCGACCGCATGGCCACGCTCGACGTCAGCCTGGAGAACTTCACCAAGGAACGCGAAGTGGTGAAGGAAGAGCGCCGCATGCGCTACGAGAACCAGCCTTACGGGCTGGTCATGGAGGCCGTGCTGGCGGAGACCTATAAGGTCTACCCGTATAAGCACATGCCCATCGGATCGGTGGAGGATCTGGAGAAGGCCTCGCTCAAGGAAGTGCAGGATTTCCACTCCACGTTCTACGTGCCCAACAACGCGACGCTGATCCTGGTGGGAGATTTCGAGGCTGCCGAGGCTTTGAAACTCGTGCAGAAGCAATTCGACGGGATCCCTCGCGGGAAAGAAGTGCCCCGTGTGACGGCGCACGAACCGGCCCCCAACGCCCCGCGCTTCAGCGAGGTAAAGCAGGCCAACATCCCCCTTCCGGCCGTGACGCTCTCCTGGATTCTGCCGCCGCTGAATCATCCCGACACCTACGCGCTCGACGTGGCCGGCATCATCCTGAGTTCGGGTCAAAGTTCGCGCATCTACCGCAAGCTGGTCTACGAGGAACAGCTCGCGCAATACGCATTTGGCCAGGCCCAATCGCTCGAAGGGCCGTCGTTTTTCTTCGGAGCGGCGATCGTGAACCAGGGCAAGGACATTCAGCAGCTCTCGGAAGGCCTGCAGTTCGTCATCCAGGAACTCGCCCACACCGCGCCCACCGGCGAGGAGTTGACCAAGGCCAAGAACCAGCTCATCGCGGGCTTCATCACCGGGCGCGAAGGCGTGCAGGCCAAGGGCGATTCGCTGGGACGGTGCGCCGTTCTGCTGGGCGACCCCCAGCGCTACAACGCCGAACTCGAACAGTATCGCCGGGTTACCGCGGAAGATGTGCGGCGCGTGACCGCCCACTATCTGAAGCCGCAGAGCCTGACGCGGCTGGTCTTCCCGGCATCGCCGGCCCACACTTAGCGGGAGAGTTTCGTGACCCGCAGAGAATTGCTCCTCGCGACGGCCGCCGCGCCCGCAACGGCCCGGGCCAGCGAGCCGAAGAGCCTGAAAACAGAAAGTAAGCAAACCAGCAAAATGACTCCTCCGCCTCCGACCGCACCACGTCCGTACGCCTTTCCGAAGCCCCTGAAGCGGCAGCTTGCCAACGGGCTGACCGTGTTTGTGGTGGAGGACCACCGCTTGCCCGTCGTGACCTTCGCGCTGGAGATACTGGCCGGCAATTGTCAGGTCCCGCCGGAGAAATCCGGGCTGCCGAGCCTGGTCGCCGGACTGCTCCGCGAAGGCGCCGGGGCGCGCACTTCACCAGAGATCTCGCGGCTGATCGACGGCTGCGGCGGCAGCATGGGCGCAAGTGCGGGCGACGACGTCACCACCGCCGGCGGCACGTTCATGAAGAGCTACGCCGCGCTCGGCCTCGAATTGCTGGCGGACGCCGTGCAGCGCCCGCGCTTCGATCAAAGCGAGATCGATCGCCGCCTGGAGCAGATCCAATCCGGGCTGGCCGTGAACATGAACGACCCGTCGTACCTGATCTCGCTGGTCAGCGCGCTGGTGATCCTGGGCAACCACCCCTATGCCTACCCGGGCGACGGAACGCCGGAGACCATCGCGGGCCTGACGCGGGAGGATATCGTCGGATTCTGGAAGACCCAGTACCGGCCGGTCGCAGCCTGGTTCACCATCTCGGGCGACGTGACGGCGGAAGAAGGCTTTGCGATGGCCGAGAAGGCCTTCGGAGGCTGGTCGGGCGACGCCGCGTTTCTGCCCGGTGTCGTATTGCCTCCGCCGATCCCGCGCGGGCGGCGCGTGACCATCATCGACATGCCGCAGACCGTCCAAACCCAGATCGTCGTGGGCCAGACCGGCATCCCGCGCAAGCACCCCGATTTTCTGGCCCTCAACGTGGCCAACCAGATCTTCGGCGGGGGCTTCAACTCGCGCCTCAACATGAAGATCCGCGCCAAAGAGGGTCTCACCTACGACGCCAGTTCGGGCTTTGAAGCGCAGCGTCAGGCCGGGTCGTTCTCCGTCGGCACCTTCACGCGCACGGAGAAGACCGCGGAGGCGATCCGCATGATTGTCGAACTGCTGAACGAGTTCAAGGAGAATCCGGCCAGCGAAGAGGAGTTCGCCGACGCCAAGGCGTTCCTGTACGGCAGCTTCGCCCTCGCCACCGAGACCAGCGGGCAGGTGGCCGCCCGCGTGCTCTCCGCCGCTTTACACGATCTGGGCGAGGACTATTGGACGGGCTACCGGGCCCGGCTGGATGCTCTGACGATCGAACAGGTCCGCTCGGCGGTGCAGCGCTTCCTGGAGCCCGACAAATTGAGCATCATCGCCGTCGGCAAAGCACAGGCTTTTTCGAAAGAACTGGCCGCGTACGGCCCCGTCACGGTGATCCCGCAGATGGAGTTGGATCTGGTCGCGCCAGGAATGCGGAGGCCCAAACCCGCCCAGTCCTAAATGGAAGCGGCGGCGGCCGCGTTGATGTCGCGGGCCTCCAGGATCTGCTTGGCAGCCCCGTTGCGGGCCACTTCGAGCATCGCCCGGCCAATCTGCACGGTGGTCAGAATCGAACGTGGGAACAACATTCGGAGCACCGGCAACAGGGGCTTACCGAGCGTGTAGGCGATCCGGTAGGCGCGCGTCCTCGAGCGGATGCCATGCAGCGGTTCGATGAAGCCGGGGCGAAACATATAGGCGTTTTCGAACGGCAACCGCAGCAGTGCGTTCTCGGTCTTACCCTTGACGCGCGCCCACATGATGCGGCCCTTCCCGCTGCCGTCCGTCCCGGCGCCGGAGACGTAGATGAACGTCATGTGCGGATTCAGGCGGGACAGAATCGTCGCGGCAGCCAGCGTAATCCCGTACGTGATGTGTGCGTAGTCGGGTTCGTCCAGCCCGGCGGCCGAGACCCCGAGGCAAAAAAAGCAGGCGTCGAAGCCGGTCAGTTCCGCTTCGATGGACGAGTAGTCCCACATGTCCGCATGGACGATTTCCCGCAATTTCGGGTATTCCACGCCCGCCGTTTGGCGGCCCACCAGCAGCACGAATTCCACGCCCGAATCGAGCAGGCACTCGCGCAGCACGCCTTGGCCGACCATCCCGGTCGCTCCGAACAGAAGCACTTTCATTCGTTTAAGGGTGGTTCAGCGGACTAGCCTACCACCTTAAGAGGCTAGCAGAGGTCTCCAAATAGCCGGAGGTGGAATCGGCAAACCGCTGGTTTTAGCGGTTTGCAAAATTCTCCCCTTTCGATTCAATCACTTGAAGGCACGAACCGTTAAAATTAGCGGTTTGCACTTTCCGGGCCTGGGTTCGTGCACCCGCAGCCATGCTCCGCACGTGCTTGCCGGGCGGCCCATTGAAGCTCAACGCCGTACGCCGCATCTAACCAATTGGTGGGCGGATTCCGGTCCGCGGCCGCAAGGAGTACCGACAGATGCATCGCGTTGTGATCGTGGGTGGAGGGTTCGCGGGACTGTACGCCGCCCGGGCGCTGAAGGGCAAACCGGTGGACGTCACAGTGATCGACCGCCGCAATTTCCACCTGTTTCAGCCGATGCTTTACCAGGTGGCGACGGGCGGCCTGTCGGCGGTGGACATCGCATCTCCGCTGCGCGTGGCTTTGCGGGACGCCAGGAACGTTCACACGCTGCTGGGCGAAGTGACAGGCTTCGACGTGGAGCGCCGCGTCGTGCAGACGAAAGAGCGCGAGGTTCCGTACGACTCGCTGATCGTGGCCACCGGCTCCCGGCACCACTACTTTGGACATCCGGAGTGGGAAACCTTCGCGCCGGGGCTCAAGACGCTGGAGGACGCGCAGGAGATTCGGCGCCGGATTCTGACCGCATTCGAAGCGGGCGAAATGGAACCCGACCCAACCCTCCGGCGCGCCTGGCTCACGTTCGTCATCGTGGGCGGAGGGCCGACAGGCGTAGAGTTGGCGGGCGCACTGGGCGAGATCGCAAACGATACGCTGCAGGGCGAGTTCCGCAACATCCGGCCCGAAGAGGCGCAGATCTTCCTGGTGGAGGCGTCACCGCGCATCCTCGGAACGTACCCGGACGGCCTGTCCGCGAAAGCGGTGGAGTCGCTGCACAAACTGGGCGTGCTGGCACTGCCCGGGGCGCGAGTCGTGTCCGTCGACGGCGCGGGAGTCGATCTCGAACTGTCGGGCACCCACCGGCGCATCCAGGCCCATACCGTGCTGTGGGCGGCCGGCGTGGAGGCTTCGGAACTGGGCGGAATTCTTGCGGCGCGGACCGGCGCCGTGCGGGACCGCGCCGGTCGGATTACGGTGGAGCCCGACTTGACCGTGCCGGGCCATCCCGAGATCTTCGTTCTGGGCGATCTGGCCGGCTCGACCACCGCGGGCACGCCGGCTGAACCGGCCGTCGCTCCGGTCGCCATGCAGCACGGGCGCTACGCCGCGGCGCTGGTAGAAGCGCGGCTCAACGGCCAGTCCGCGCCCCCCTTCCGCTACCACAATCGCGGAACGATGGCGACGATCGGCCGCGCCTCGGCCGTGGGGGTGATCGCGGGGCTGAACCTGAGCGGCTGGATCGCCTGGGTCACCTGGCTGTTCGTCCACCTGATGTATCTGGTCGGCTTCCAGAACCGGCTGCTGGTGTTCATCCAGTGGGCCTTCCAGTACTTCACTTTCAACCGCCGGGCCCGGCTGATTACCGGTGAGCCACCGGCTCCCGCACCGGCCCGCACCGGTCTGGAGACGGAGTCCGTCGCCGCCGCGCCGCGGTGAGTTGACGGGTTAGTGAATGCAACCGCCGCCGAGCTACCGGCTCGCGGGCTCGAAGAGCACGACCACATGCCCACGCTTGTGACCCGCTTCCGCGTAGCGGTGAGCCTCGGCGATCTGGTCCAGCGAATAGCGTTTATCGATCACCGTGCGCAGCTTGCCGGCCTCAACCAATTCCTTGAGCAGCGCCTGATCCCCGGGAGCTGCGGTGGCCACCCCGCCGATTACCTTCGCGGCGCCCGTCATCGAAACCCACATCCCGCGCAGCATTCCGGCGAGGATAGACAGCATTCCGCCGTAGGCGCCTACCTGAACGAATAAGCCGCCGCGCTTGAGACACTTCAGGGTGCGCGAATAGCCGCTCTTGCCGACCATGTCGAAAACGGCGTCGTAGATCTGTCCGGCGCCCGAAAAGTCCTGTTTGGTGTAGTCCACGACCTCGTCCGCGCCCAGCGACTTCACCAGGTCCAGGTTGCGCGTGCTGCACACGCCGGTGACTTGCGCCCCGAAGTGCTTCGCCAGTTGAACGGCAAAGACTCCGACGCTGCCGGACGCCCCATAGATCAGCACCTTCTGTCCCGCCTGGACCTTCCCCAGCCGCAGGAAGTGCAGCGCCGAAATCCCGCCAAACAGGACCGCGGCGGCTTCCTCCAGCGTCATGTTGACCGGCTTCAGGGCGACGCCGCCCGTCTCGGGCAGGCACACGTATTCGGCGTGCGCGCCGAACTTGAAGCCGGTGGATCCAAACACCTCGTCGCCCACGCCGAAGCGGGTCACCACCGAGCCTACCGATTCCACCGTTCCGGCGAACTCCATCCCCAGAATCGGGATCTTGGTAGGCCCCCAGAAGCCGTTGATGAATCGCACCAGGATCGGGTCGGCTTTCCGCAACCTCCAGTCCGCAGCGCAGACCGTGGTCGCATGGACGCGAACCAGGACGTCATTCTCCCCGGGCACTGGCCTTGGGACGGCCTTGATTTCGACAACTTCCGGCGGGCCGTAGCGGGTGTGGACGGCCGCCCTCATCAGCGCGGGAGCGACGGTGGCGTTCTCCGCTTCAGCTCCTGTACCAGCGGTACGGATTGTCACCTGTATTCCTCCTCGCGAGCAGCCGGGTCGCCAGTATGGGACGGGTCTGCGGGTAGTCTAACCCGACCCGCAGCTAAGCGGACCGGAAACACCCATCCGCCTGTCGAGAATCCGCGGCTATCGGGGTGCGCCGCGTGGCCCCTTGGCCTCGCGCTGAAACCTGAAACCGTAAGTTCTTACGGTTTTCTAGAGAATCTACATTTAGAACCAATAACTTAGAAACAAGAACCGTAAGAGGTTACGGTTTCGGCTTTTCGCGCGATGGGGTAGGTGCCCGCAACACGTTGCACCCGCTCGACCATACTTGGATCATGTTCAGCCTGCGGGCAACGATTATTTCATTGATCTCTCTGGGTGCGGCACTGGGCCAGCAGCGGAATGGCGACATGCCCGCCAGACCTTCCATCGGGAAGCCGGCGCGAGGCATTCATTGTGCAGACATCAATCGCCTGGACTTCAGGAATCTGACGATCCGTTCGGGGACGCGAACGTTCGTTTTCAAAGGCGGGACGGCCACCCACTCCGACAGCCCGTCCGAACCCGGGCAAAATCGAACGCCGGACTGGACGGCCAAGATCGAACGGGACACGGTCGTGCAGCCCGAACCTGGCACTTCCGTGCGATTTCTCGTGATCCATGACAACCATTTGACCGGCAGCGGGTGGCGGTACTACATCTCCGGCTACAGATGCGCCGAAGGAGCGCTAAGCGAGGTCTTCCATCGCGACGGGCGCTCATTGGCCGTTGACCTTCTCAGCTCGGACGGGATCGATGTTTCGTCGCCGGTTGGAGTGAGTCCCACGCCCGCGCAGGAGATCAGGAAACGATGGTCGTACATCTGGGACCGCGGCAGATCCGGGTACGTGCTGAGCCCAACTTCGTCGAAACGCTAAGAGAGAGCTATGCGTAGGGGCCGCAAGGGCTAAAGCCATAGTAAAGATCGCCGCCGCGCGCGATCAGACTGTGCCAACAGCCGAGGCGGCGCGGCGGGATAAAAGTGTTGAATCTTCATACAGCCGTGTCCGATTTTTTTCATACAATGGAAGAGTCCGGGCATCCTTCAAAGTAGAAGCCAATCGGCCTACGAGGAGCCTACCGGGGTGCGGTTGTCTCCGCGTCCATCAAGTACGCACTTGGCGCAGAATCGTGCGCCCGCTGTCGAAGTCCGTAGCGCAGCTCGCTGCGCCGCTTAGCAAGAGCCTGTCGCGCAGTTCACTGCGGCGGCTAGCAGGAGAATGCAACACGATGAGTTCAGTCGCCGTCCCTAGCGGCTTTGGTCGAACCGCCGCGCTATTCAATTCCGTCGTCGGCAAGAAGATCGTGATGGCCGTGACAGGGGTGATCCTGTTCGGCTTCGTCACGGTGCACATGATCGGGAACCTGCAGATCTTTCTGGGCCCCGACCGGATTAACGCCTACGGCAAGTTCCTGCAAGAGAACGTCGAACTGCTGTGGCCCGCGCGCATCATCCTGCTCACGTCCGTGGCGCTGCATATACTAGCGGCCTGGCAGCTCACGATGCTCAACAATTTCAAAGCCCGGCCCGTGGCCTACGTGAAGAAGGCCGCACTGGTCTCGACCTACGCGGCGCGCACGATGGTGTGGAGCGGCCCCATCGTCGGGTTCTTCATCGTTTATCACATCCTGCATTTCACGACCATGCACGCCTATCCGGGCGTGGCTCCGGACGACGTATATAACAAGGTGATTTACGGGTTCCAACGCCAGCCCGCAGCGGCGATTTTCTACATGGTCGCGAACATCCTGCTGGCGACCCACCTGTATCACGGCGTGTGGAGCCTGTTCCAGACCCTGGGTGTCAACCACCCGCGCTACACGCCCTGGATCAAGACGGGCTCGAAGCTGTTCGGGTTCGTGATCGGGATGGGCAACTGCTCCATCCCGCTGGCCGTGCTGCTGAAGGTCTTGCCCCGCACTCTGTAGGGGAGAGAAGGAGAAACCCAAAATGTCATTCACGCTCGACGCACGCATTCCTTCCGGCCCGTTAGAGAACAAGTGGGACAAGGCCAAGTTCGATTTCAAACTGGTCAATCCGTCCAATAAGCGCAAGTACAATATCATCTGCGTGGGCACTGGACTGGCCGGCGGCGCGGCCGCAGCCTCGCTGGGCGAGCTGGGCTACAACGTCAAGGCTTTCTGCTACCAGGATTCTCCGCGCCGCGCGCACTCCATTGCAGCGCAGGGCGGCATCAACGCCGCCAAGAACTACCAGAACGACGGCGACTCGGTGCAGCGCCTGTTCTACGACACCATCAAGGGCGGCGACTTCCGCGCCCGCGAAGCCAACGTCTACCGGCTGGCGCAGGTCAGCGTCAACATCATCGACCAGTGCGTGGCGCAAGGCGTGCCCTTCGCGCGCGAGTACGGCGGGACGCTGGCCAACCGCAGCTTCGGCGGCGCGCAGGTCTCCAGAACGTTTTATGCCCGAGGGCAGACGGGCCAGCAGTTGCTTTTGGGCGCGTATCAGGCACTGGAACGGCAGATCGACGCCGGTTCGGTGAAGATGTACTCGCGGCACGAGATGCTCGACCTGATCGTGATCGACGGCCGCGCGCGCGGCATCGTCGTGCGCGACATGGTGACGGGCCAGCTCGACGTGCACATCGCCGATGCCGTGATCCTGGCGACGGGCGGCTACGGCAACGTCTTCTATCTCTCGACCAACGCCAAGGGCTGCAACACGACGGCCATCTGGCGCGCCCACAAGAAGGGCGCCGGCTTCGCCAACCCGTGTTTCACGCAGATCCACCCGACCTGCATTCCGGTGAGCGGCGATTACCAGTCGAAGCTGACACTGATGTCCGAGTCGCTGCGCAACGACGGCCGTATCTGGGTGCCGCTCAAGCAGGGCGACACGCGCACTGCGGACCAGATTCCGGAAGCCGAGCGCGACTACTATCTGGAGCGGATGTATCCGGCGTACGGCAACCTCGCGCCGCGCGATATCTCCTCCCGTGCAGCTAAGCGCGTGTGCGACGAAGGCCGCGGCGTAGGCACGTCGGGCCGCGGCGTGTACCTCGACTTTGCCGAATCGATCGGCCGCCTGGGCCAGGTCGCTATCGAGCAGCGCTACGGCAATCTGTTCGAGATGTACGAGCGCATCACGGGCGAGAATCCGTACAAGGTGCCGATGCGCATCTATCCGGCCTCGCACTACACCATGGGCGGGCTATGGGTGGACTACCACCTGCAAAGCACCATCCCGGGCCTGTTCGTGCTGGGCGAGGCGAATTTCTCCGACCACGGCGCCAACCGGCTGGGCGCTTCGGCGCTGATGCAGGGACTGGCCGACGGCTATTTCGTGATCCCGTTCACGATGGGCAATTACCTGGCACAGGTGAAGCCAGGCGGAGTGGACGAGAATCACCCCGCATGCGCCGCTGCGAAACGCGAAGTGGAAGAGCGGACCAAGACCTTCCTCGGCATCAACGGGAAGAAGACGGTGGACGAGTTCCACCGTGAGTTGGGACAAGTGATCTGGGACGAGTGCGGCATGGGCCGCAACGCCAAGGGACTGGATCACGCACTGGCGCGCATCCCCGAAATCCGCGAGGAGTTCTGGAAGAACGTGAAGGTCCCGGGCAGCGGCAACGAGTTGAACCAGGAACTCGAAAAAGTGGGCCGCGTGGCCGACTTCCTGGAACTGGGCGAGTTGCTGGTGCGCGACGCCCGGGTCCGCGAGGAAAGCTGCGGCGCGCACTTCCGCGAAGAATACCAGACGCCCGAGGGCGAGGCGCTGCGCGACGATCAGAACTTCTGCCACTCGGCGGTGTGGGAATACACCGGCGACAACCAGGAACCGGTGCTCCACAAGGAAGCGCTGACGTTCGACAACGTGCACCTGCAGCAGCGGAATTACAAGTAGAGAGGCAATCGGGAATGAGACTCACGCTCAATATCTGGCGGCAGAAGTCCGCTAACGAGCCGGGCAAGATGGTGAAATACGATGTGCCCGGCGTCAGCGAGCACATGTCGTTTCTCGAGATGCTCGACGTGTTGAATCAGCGCCTGATCAAGCAGGGCGACGACCCGGTGGTGTTCGAGCACGATTGCCGCGAAGGCATATGCGGCTGCTGCGGCTTCATGATCGACGGTGTGCCGCACGGTCCGCAGCGCGGGACCACGGTCTGCCAGTTGCACATGCGTTATTTCAAAGACGGCGACGAGCTCTATCTGGAGCCGTTCCGCGCCGAGGCGTTCCCGGTGGTGAAGGACCTGCTGATCGACCGCTCGGCCTTTGACCGCATCATCGCGGCGGGCGGCTACGTTTCGGTAAACACCGGCAGTCCGCAGGATGCCAACTCGCTGCCGATCATGAAGCAGTGCGCGGACATGTCCATGGACGCGGCCTCGTGCATCGGCTGCGGCGCGTGCGTGGCGGCTTGCCCCAACGCGTCGGCAATGCTATTCGTTTCGGCCAAAATCTCGCATCTCGGACTGCTGCCCCAAGGCCAGCCTGAGCGGGACCGGCGTGCTCTGCGCATGCTCGCCCAGTTGCAGGAAGAGGCTTTCGGCGCCTGCACCAATTACGGCGAGTGCGAAGCGGCGTGCCCGAAGGGCATCAAGCTCGAGAACATCGCGCGCATGAATCGCGACTACCTGAAGGCTGCTCTGAGCTACCGCGAAGAGGCCTCGGCAGGCGGTGCGGCTTGAGGCTCACAGGTCGAGTTTGAATGGCGCGGCCCTAAACCAAATCCCACTGGCGGGTTGGCTTGAATGCCCCCTGGCGGCGGGCCTAGGATTGCGGGGAAGGCGCGGGAATCTAAGACTGGATTCGCTCCCTAATTGCCAATGGATCTCACGCCTTCCACTCCGCAGCCATACCATTCGGCCCCAGCCAGTTATTTTGTCTGGGAACCCGAGGGCCAACGGATCGAGGTGCACCTGCGTGCCGAAGCCGTCGATCAAATTGGTGTCGCCGTTATGCTGGGCTTCGGCGCACTACGCAAGCGCGGCGCCGAGGCGGGCGGCCTGTTATTGGGGACGGTTCAACGCGGCGGGAAGACGGTGGTGCGCGTCGAGAAGTTCGTAGCCGTCCACTGCTCGCACCTTTACGGCCCATCCTACGTTTTGAGCGAAGACGACCTGTTGGGCATGGACCGCTTGGCGGCATCGTACTCGGCGGATTCCGGTTCCTTGCTGCGCGTGGTCGGCTTCTTCCGCAGTCACACGCGGGAACCTCTGCAACTCACTGAGGCCGATCTGGCCCTGCTGGACGCGCAGTTTCCCAATCCCGAGGACATTTGCCTACTGGTCAAGCCATTCCCGACGCGTCCTAGTGAGGCGATCTTCCTAACCCGCCAGGGCGGCGCGTTTTCTGTTGAGCCGCAAACCGAGACGTTCGTCTTCCGGCGCAAGGAAATGCAACTGCCGCCTGCGCCAAGGCGCGAGCGCAGTGTTTCGCATGGTCCGGGGGAAGCGTTGGCCGAAGGGATTGGGTTGGAGGCCGCGGGGTTTGCGCCGGAGGCGGCCCGGGAGATGAGCCGCACCCGGATGGGGCGGCCTCGTTTGGGCCGGGAGGATCGCCAGTCTGAGGCCGCACGGCAGCCAGAGCTTGAAGCCGAGGCACCCGGTGGGATCACCCGGCTCGCCCTGGATGTGCAGGGGGAACTCCAGTCGGATGTTCGCAAGGCGCCGGTCAGGAGGTATCGCTGGGTTTGGCTGTGGCTCTCATTCGTTTTCTTACTGCTGGGCGGGTTCATCGGCGGGGCGCTTACCTTGACGACGATGGTAGTTAGAAGCGAGGTGCGCAGTCGCGACACCTATAGTACGGGACTGACCGTCGAGCGGGCGGGAGAGAAGATCAGGCTCAAGTGGAATCCGGGGTTGCCGGTGGTTCAGCGGGCACTGCGCGCCGAACTGGCGATTGAGGAGGGCGGCGCCACCAAAACAGAGCCGCTCTCGACAAGCGACCTGGCGCACGGAGGCATCGTGTACCGCGGGGCGGCAGGGCGAGTCATTTTCCACCTCACTTTGTTTCTGAGCGACCACGCTTCATTCAGCGAGACCGTGGAGTCCCCGACCGAGGTCCAAGCTGAACCCCAAGCTGAAGAAAAGTGAAGTCCGGGCGCGATCCGGTACAATTACAGGCAGTGAGCGATCAGGAGATAGTGGCCGGTTCAGAGGCCGAATTCACGCCACCGGCCGCGCCGCCGGAAGGCACACCCGCCGCAGAGCCGCTGGAAGTACCGCGCAATGCCGTGGCGGAATGGACCATCACCATTCTGCTGCTGCTGTTCGGGACGACCGCGCTGGTGCAGGCGTTCGTCATTCCCACGGGCTCGATGGAAGACACGCTGCTGATCGGCGACCACCTGTTGGTGGACAAGCTGTCTTACGCGCCAGCTGGACCGGTTAGCAAGTACCTGCTGCCGTACACGCCCGTGAAACGCGGTGACATCATCGTCTTCCGCTACCCGGTGGACATCAAGCAAACGTTCGTGAAACGGGTCATCGGCGTTCCCGGCGACCATATCCGAATCGTTAACAAGCAGCTCTGGCTGAACGGAAAGCCGATCCAGGAGCCTTACAAGTATCACAAGACGTTCTATCTGGACTCCTACCGGGACAACTTCCCGTCCGATCCCAACACCAGCGTCGATGAACGGGCGATCGACATGCTGCGAAAGCACGTAGTTAAAGGTGAGGTCGTGGTGCCTCCGGATAATTACTTTGCCATGGGTGACAACCGGGACGGGTCCTTGGATTCGCGCTACTGGGGTTTCGTTCCGAGGGCCAACATCATCGGAAAGCCGCTGTTGGTTTACTGGTCCTTCGACTCCCCGACCGAAGATCTGGTGAACTCCGGCGTCGATTTCCCCCATCTTTGGGATATTGTGCGCAATTTCGTCCCCAAGACGCGCTGGAAGCGGACGTTCATGATCATCCGCGGCTATCCGACCGGATCATGAAGCGGACAGCGGAGGAGTTTGATTTGAGCGGCGGTCAAGAGACAAGATGAAACGCAAGAACATGAAGTCCGATCCGGTAAAGCCGGCGGCGGCGCAAAACGACGTCCCTGGGGTGAAGCCTGACTTCGCGGAAAAGACCCGCTCGTTCATCGCAGAGTGGACAGTCACAATTCTGCTGCTCGTCTTTGGAACCGCGACGCTGTTGCAGGCGTTCGTGGTGCCGACCTCGTCGATGGAGAATACGGTCTTGATCGGCGACCATATGATCGTCGACAAGCTGGCGTTCTCGCCGCACTCCAAACTCGGCTCGTACCTGCTGCCGTACACGGACGTGAAGCGTGGCGATGTGATCGTGTTCAAGTACCCGGTGAACCCCAAAGAGAACTACGTCAAGCGCGTGGTCGGCGTCGCCGGGGATCGAATTCATCTGGTGAACCGCGATTTGTACCTGAATGGGCATAAGCCCGTCGAGCCGTATGTGGTGCACAAGATCGAGTACCCCAACGAGTACCGTGACAACTTCCCGCTGGCACCGCCCGACGGACTGGTGCTGCAGCGAGGCTTGGACATGCTGCAGGCGAACGTCCAGAACGGGGATCTGGTGGTGCCTGAGGGCTACTTCTTCGCGATGGGCGACAACCGGGACAACTCGCTCGACTCGCGCTATTGGGGCCTGGTGCCGAGGGAGAATATCGTGGGTAAGCCGGCGATCATCTTCTGGAGCTACGACGCCACCACCGCTGATCTCACCGATCCGAATTTCATTTCTCTGGATCACCTGCTGGATCTGGGGCTCAACTTCTTTTCAAAGACACGCTGGAAACGAACGTTCATGTTCGTTCGCGGCTATCCTCTGAACTAGGCCCATGCCCAACGAGCACCTTCACGCGCTGATCCTGGCGGGAGGACGCGGCACGCGTTTCTGGCCGCGCAGCCGCACGAAGCACGCCAAGCAGGTGCTGGAGTTCCTCGGGAACGGCACGCTGATCCAGCAAACGGTGGCGCGGCTCGAGGAATTGGTCCCGCGCGAGCGAATCTGGATTCTGACCAACGAACATCTGCGCGCGGAGATCGCGCGGCAGTTGCCGGGCGTGCCGAAGCGGCAGATCCTGGCCGAACCGGCGCAGCGCAATACCGCGCCGCCGATCGCACTGGCTGCCAGGGTGTTGCACGACGTGGACCCAGACGCCGTGATGGGCGTTTTCCCGGCCGACCACCACATCGGCAAGCCGGGTGCGTTCCGCAAGATCCTGCGGGCCGCCTACCGGTCTGCCGCGTCCGGCCATATGGCGATTATCGGGATTCAGCCAAGGTGGGCGGAAACGGGTTACGGCTATGTGGAATTCCCCGAAGGCCGGATGACGGCCGGATCGCTCGAGCCGGTAGAAATCGTCGGGTTTCGCGAAAAGCCCGATCCGGAGACCGCCCGGGCTTTCGTGGAGGCGGGTCATTTCGGTTGGAACGCGGGCATGTTCTTCTGGCGCGCCGATGTCTTCCTCGCGGCCTTGCGGGAACACTTGCCGGCAACGGCCGCGCTGATTGAATCGTTGCCCAGATTCGGGGCCAGAACCTTCACAGCCAAGCTCTCCGAAATCTTCCCGCAGTGCGAGAACATCTCGGTTGATTACGCAATTCTAGAGAAGGCAAGGGACGTAGTCGGCTTCGCCGCCGGAGATATCGAGTGGAACGACGTGGGGAGTTGGAACGCCGTCCACGAGTTGCTGCCGAAGGACGCCAGTGGCAACGCCACACAAACGGAGGCGCTGTTTGTGAGCGCGTCCGGTAACCTGGTGCACGCCCCCGGCAAACTGGTCGCGCTGCTCGGCGTAGACGACTTGATTGTCATCGAGACGCCCGACGCACTGCTGGTCGTGCGCAAGGATCAGGCGCAGAGGGTCGGCGAAGTTGTGAAACTGCTCGAAAAGCGCAAGCGCAACGATCTGCTGTAGAGCGGCAACTGAGTCCCTTATGGCGGGCACTGGGCGCCCACTCAGCGCTGTACTACCACGCCGCTTTTCTAGCCTCTCCCGAGGTAGACGAAACGCGCGATGCAGAGTGCTGCGAGCACGTAGACCAGCCAGTGAATCGAGCGCCATTTACCGGCGGCGACCCGCAGGAGCGTTGACGAGACGAAACCGAAGGCGAGGCCGTTGGCGATGGAAAACGTCAGCGGGATGGCGGTCATCGTGAGAAACGCGGGGATCGACTGCAGGGGATCCGACCACTCGATCTCGGCGGCATGGGCCAACATCAGGGCGCCTACCAGGATCAGCGCAGGGGCGGTGGCCTGCACCGGGATGACTCCGGCCACAGGCGCGACGAATAGCGCGACCACGAATAGCAGACCAGTGACGATGGCGGTCACCCCGCTACGCCCGCCGGCGACGACTCCGGCCGCGCTTTCGATGTAGCTGACAACCGTAGACGTCCCAAGCAATGAGCCTGCCGTTGTGGCGAGCGCATCGGAAGTGAGGATGCGATTGAGGCGCGGGATCTTGCCGTCGGCGTCGAAGAGCCCGGCGCGTTTGCCCACAGCCACAAGCGTGCCGATGTTGTCGAACAGGTCCACGAACAGGAACACGAATACGATTTCCAACAGGCCGAATTTTAGAGCGGCGGAGATGTCGAGTTTCAGGAAGGTCCCGGAGATCGCCGTCACCGAGTAGGGCTGCGGTGACCACTTCACTACACCGGTGAGCATGCCGGTGAGGGTGGTGCCCACCACGCCCAGCAGCATCGCGCCTCGCACGCGCCAGATCATTAGAGCGCCCGTCAGGAGCAGCCCGAAGAGGGCCAGCAGCGTCCCCGGCGCGCGCAGGTTACCCAGGCCCACGAGAGTCGCCGGATCGGCCACGACGATCCCGGCGTTGCGAAAGCCTACGAAAGCGATGAAGAGGCCGATCCCGACCGCGACGGACGCGTAGAGCTCGCGCGGGATGGCCTCCACGATCATCTGGCGCACGCCGGCTGCGGTCAGGACCAGAAACAGAATCCCCGAGATGAAGACTGCTCCCAGAGCCGCCGGCCAAGGCACTCCCAGTCCCTTCACGACGACGAAAGTGAAGTAGGCGTTCAATCCCATGCCGGGCGCCAACGCGACGGGATAGCGGGCGATGGCTCCCATCAAGAAGCAGCCCAGCGCGGAAGCCAGGCAGGTGGCCGCCGTCACCGCGGCGAACGGCATTCCCGTCTCGCTAAGAATCGAGGGATTGACGAAGATGATGTAGGCCATGGTCACGAAAGTCGTGCAGCCGGCCAGAATCTCCGTTCTCCAGTTCGTTTCGAGACGGGCGAATTCAAAGTAGCGTTCCAGGGATGTCAGCATCGCAGTTGCGGCTCGCACTTGGCTATTTCCGCGGCTATTTCCGCATGAGCGCCTGGAGGTAATTCAGGTTGCGTCTGGTGTCCGCTGCAACGTCTCCGGAAGGCGAATTCGTCTCCAGATTGGCCCAGCCGTTGAAACCGATGTCGCGGATGGCGGTGAGGATGGCGGTAAAATCCACCTTGCCTTCCCCCAGATACCCCTTGTCCTTGAAGTGGAACTGGCAGATGCGTTCGCGGCCCAACTTGCGAATCTCTTCGGCTGCTTTCTGCCCTTTCATGTTGGTCAGGTTGCCGACGTCGTAGTAGAGCTTGAAGAAGGGCGAGGAAATGCGGTCGTGCGCGCGCAGGTTCTCGTCGGCCAACAGCACGTTCTCGAAACCGAGCACGATCTTCGAGCGCGCCGCTTCCTGTGCGAGTTCGCGGAACGCATCAAGCGCGTGGTCAGTGTCGGCGCGCGAAAGCAGTTCGCACTTGCCGAAGAAGACGGTCATCAGGATCGGTGCTCCGATGGCCTTGGTCGCGGCGATGCCGCGTGAGACGAACTCCGCCGCCTGCGGATCCTGCTTCAGACAATTCACGTGCAGCATATCGATGTAGGTGGCGTTGAGCGTCACGTGTGCTTGCCGGGCCGCCTGGACCCACTCGCGCTGCAGCGCTGCATCTTCGAGCAACAGGTGTGATTTATCTGCGGTTTGTCCCAACGTGACTTGCACGCCATTCAGGCCCAGGGATCTCGCTTTAGAGGCAGCCCCGGGTTGAGATGCGAGACGCAGCACGCCGTCCATCACGCCGATTCTCAGGCCCGGTTGGGGCCTTGCTTCAGCCGCGAACGCGACCGCGCTCGAGGCGGCGAGAAACTCCCTGCGAGTGAACATGCTCTCTACGTTATCGCTTGTCCCGGTCACGCGTCTTGCTGGTGGCGGGGGAAGCGGAATCGATGAGCGCGCGGGCGCGCAGAAAAACCTGCAGCAGCATCTCTTCAGTCAGACGCCCAGTCTGCGTATTCTGGCGGCTGGGGTGGTAGCTGGAGATCAAGTGGGGTGAACCGGGGATCTCGAATTCCGTGCCGTGGCCGAAGGTGAATGCAGCGCGTGAGCCGATGAGCCCGCGCGAGCGCAGAATGGCCAGCCAGTTGTCGAAGGCGAGCTTGCCCAATGCCACACACACACTGGTCCGGCTGAACAAAGCGAATTCACGCTCCAGAAAAGGGCGGCAGGTCTCCACCTCCCGCGGTGTGGGTTTGTTGGCGGGTGGAGCACAACGCACAGCCGCCGATACCCAGGCGTCCTTGAGTTGGAGGCCGTCGCCCCAGTGCTGGCTCTCCGGTTGGTTGGCGAAACCTGCCCGGTGCAGCACGCCATACAGGAAGTCACCCGAACTATCGCCGGTGAACACACGGCCGGTACGATTTGCTCCGTGGGCTCCTGGCGCAAGACCCAGGATGAAAAGCCGCGCGTGGGGATCGCCAAAGCCGGGAACCGGCCGTCCCCAATACTCCTGGCCGAGGTACGCACGGCGCTTGACGCGCGCCACCTCGCGGCACCAATCGCGCAGCCGGGGGCAAAGCTCGCAAGCCGTGATGTCGCGCTCCAGGATACTGAGTTGGCCGGTCACGCGCCCTTGCCTCGCGACAGCACTGCCATGCGCGGCGCGAGTTCCACATGCTGCGGCGGAGCTTTCAACTTCAAGACGATGGTCGCCGGGTCCGAACTAGTGTGCACCCAGCGCACGATCGGCTTGCCTCCTCCCGCGGGCCGGATTTCGACCGGAACCTCGGCCACGAAATCCTCGGCGACTCCGCTCTGGCGTACGGTGACGGTCAGAGTCACCTCAGGGGCTTTGCCCTTGACCGAGGTCGACATCTCGAGCGTCGGCACGCCGGTGCCGTAGACCCAGGTATCGAAGAAGGTCTCTAGAGATGGATCGGGATCGCCGAGCGGCAGGAACATGGCGGCCTGTGCCCGAAACTCCTCCGTGCTGATCGTCCGGTACTCAAAGCGTTTGCGCAAACTCGCGAGCATCCGCATGAACGAATCGTCCCCCATGCGCCGCCGCAACATGTGAACGATCCAGGTACCTTTGCCGTAGATGATGACGCGCCAGGGATCAAGCGTGCCATTCTCCCGCAGCCGGTAGCCCCACGAAATGGGTCCTGAAGATTCGACCGTGGTGGGCTTCCCGGGCATCAGCAAACCTCTGCGATATTCGTCCAGCATGAGGTCCAGCGTTTTGGCGCCGCGTTTTTGTTCCAGCACGAGCATGGCGGTGTAGTTTGCCAGCGCCTCGGAGATCCAGTCGTCGTGATACGTAGCCGGGATCACCAGGTTACCCCACCATTGATGCGCCGTCTCGTGGGCGTGAATGATGGAGTTGTAAAATGTCTCGGCCGAGACGTCCTTGCGCAGCAGAGCTTTTCGCTGCGCGTCGTCGAGGTAGGTCACCGTCGAGAGGTAAATCAGGCCGGGAAACCCCTGGCCGAA
>Ga0073936_10000644_pt1 | contig 54321 bp, 48 predicted proteins | sample AliMusrvi5mmetaG_FD_87041 | JGI IMG/M metagenome (GOLD analysis project Ga0073936, IMG submission 87041) | Freshwater lake bacterial and archeal communities from Alinen Mustajarvi, Finland, to study Microbial Dark Matter (Phase II) - Alinen... | ecosystem: Environmental > Aquatic > Freshwater >...
AGGAGTAAAGAAACTGACTATGTGACGCTCAAAAAACAAAATGTAGTGCCACTTGACGAAATTTACATCGGTAACACGCTGTAACAGCGAGTGTTTTTAATTACAGTGTCAAAAATGGGCTATCAGTATCGGAGTCTGCCTCGGGCATTTCTACCCTGAAACCGGCGCCGCCATGAAGCCGCTGGGAGAAGGCTTCATCAAGCTGATCAAAATGATTATCGCTCCGGTCATATTCTGTACCGTCGTTACCGGTATTGCCGGAATGGAGGATATGAAAAAGGTCGGTCGGGTTGGCGCCAAGGCCCTGCTCTACTTCGAGATCGTCTCCAGCCTGGCACTGGCCATCGGCCTGCTGGTCGTAAGCGTCATACAGCCGGGTACCGGTATGAATGCCGATGTCACCAAGCTGGATACCAAGGCGCTGGCAACCTACACGGCAAAAGCCCAGGCTGGCGGCACCATTGATTTCCTCATGAATATCATCCCTTCCAGCGTTGTGGATGCTTTTGCCAAGGGGGATATTCTCCAGGTGCTGCTCTTTGCCATCCTGTTTGGTTTTGCGCTCTCCGTACTCGGTGAACGGGGCAAAGTAGTGTTCAAATTCATCGATGAGGTCTCCCACGTCCTGTTCGGAATTGTCAGTGTAATCATGAAAGCAGCTCCCATCGGCGCGTTTGGCGCCATGGCCTTTACCATCGGCAAATTCGGGCTCGGTTCCCTGACCAAGCTCGGCATGCTGATGGGAAGTTTTTATCTCACCTGCCTGCTGTTCATCTTTATTGTTCTGGGTACCATCGCCAAATTATGCGGGTTCAGCATCTTCAAGTTCATCAAGTATATCAAGGAAGAGCTGCTCATTGTACTCGGCACTTCTTCTTCTGAGTCAGTCCTTCCCCGCATGATGGCCAAGATGGAAAACCTTGGCTGCACCAAGTCGGTAGTCGGTCTCGTTATTCCTACCGGCTATTCCTTCAATCTCGACGGCACCTCGATATACCTGACCATGGCAGCGGTTTTTGTTGCCCAGGCAACCAATACTCCCCTGACCTGGACCCAAACGTTCACCATTCTGGGGGTGTTGATGCTGACCTCGAAAGGCGCTGCAGGCGTTACCGGTAGCGGTTTTATTACCCTGGCTGCAACCTTTGCCGCGATTCCTACGATCCCGGTAGCCGGTCTGGCGTTGATTCTCGGCATCGACCGTTTTATGTCGGAGGCCCGGGCACTGACTAATTTGGTCGGTAACGGGGTGGCAACAGTGGTGGTATCCCGCTGGGAAAATGAGCTTGATATGGCCAGAATGGCGCAGATACTCAATAACGAAACCGACCTTGAGGCGGAAGAACCGGAATTATTGCTGGATGTAGAGCCTGTCTGCGCAGAATAACCTGACACAATAACCAAATACTGAATAGATGGAGCCGGAGGTGTGTATCTCCGGCTCTTTGCGTTCGGTGCGGCAAAATATACATTGACGACTCTATCAAAACACGGTAAACGGAATGAACGTTCATTCCAAATAATGAGGTAACTTGTATGACAAAATCGGAAAAACGGGATGAAATCGTACGAGCCGCACTGGAGCTGATTGCCGAACATGGTTTTCACGGCGCTCCGATGGCGATGATTGCCGAACGCGCCGGAGTAGGCGCCGGGACAATTTATCGCTATTTTGAGAACAAGGATGTATTGATCAACGAGTTGTTCCGTGATCTTGAAGAACGCATCTACCCTTCTCTCCTCGATGGGTATTCGCTGAAGCAGTCGATCAGGGAGAGGTTTCTGCACGTCGGTACGGCACTGTTACGTTATTTTATCACTAACCCTCTCGACTTCCGTTACCTGGAGCAGTTTCACAACTCTCCCTACGGAGTGGAATATCGCCGGGACAAGATTCTGGGGAAAAAGGAGGGATGTGACGTTTTTCGCATACTGTTTGACGACGGCATCGAGCAGCAGGTCATGAAAGATTTTCCGCTGGTCATTCTCTTCGCCTTATCTTTTGGCCCGTTGCTGGCAATGGCACGGGACCATATTCTCGGTTTTATCGTGCTTGACGAGCAACTTGTCACACGGGCAATCGAAGCGTGCTGGGACGGCATCAAGAGATAAACAGGTATTGTTCATTCAGGAATATATTTTCGTTCGTAACTTATATTTATACGAGGTGTTTATGCAAATCACGTACAAGACCACTTTGCTTGCCGGCTGCGGAATTATTGTCATCAGCATGCTGCTCTCCGGATGCGGGAAAAAGGACTCCGCCGGGCAAAAGCCCCCGGCCGGCCCGCCGGAAGTAGGGGTGGTAACCATCCAGCCACAACGTGTCGCCTTGACTACGGAGCTTCCCGGTCGAACAACACCACTGCTGATTGCCGAGGTACGCCCCCAGGTGGGAGGCATCATTCAGAAACGGCTCTTCAGCGAGGGTTCTGACGTACAGGCGGGTCAGCTTCTCTATCAGATCGATCCAGCCGTCTATCAGGCGGCCTTTGCCAGTGCCAAAGCGGCCCAGGCCAGGGCTGAAGCCAATCTGAACACCGTCCGGCTGAAAGAGGAACGGTTCCGTGATCTCGTTAAAATCAATGCGGTGAGCCGACAGGACTTTGATGACGCCCATGCAACGTTCAAACAGGCCGAGGCCGATGTGGCATCCACGGTAGCTGCGGTTGAAAGCGCCCGGATTAACCTGGCCTATACCAGAGTGACTGCCCCGATTTCGGGACGAATCGGCCGTTCTACCGTTACCGACGGTGCATTGGTTACCGCCAGTCAATCGGCCGCACTGGCTACTATTCAGCAACTTGGCTCCATGTATGTGGATGTGGCCCAATCCAGCTCCGATCTGCTCAAACTGAAGCAGAACGTGGCCAGCGGCATGATGAAGAAGGGAGGGGGGGCACAAGCGCGGGTCAAACTCGTACTGGAAGATGGCAGCTCCTACCCGTTGCCTGGAAGCCTGAAATTTTCGGAAGTCACCGTTGACCCAAGTACCGGCTCCATTACTTTGCGCGCAGTTTTCCCAAATCCGAAGCAGACGTTACTGCCGGGCATGTTCGTCCGTGCGATTTTAGAGGAAGGAATAAACGAGAAAGCCATTCTCGTTTCGCAGCGCGGTGTAACCCGTAATCCCAAGGGTGAGGCCATGGTACTGGTGGTTGGGGCAGAGGAAAAGGTGGAGCCGCGACCGATCAAAGTAGTTCGTACGGTTGGCGACAACTGGTTGGTCAGTGATGGCCTGAAAGCAGGGGATCGCGTAATACTGGAAGGGTTGCAAAGGGCACGGCCGGGGACACAGGTCAAGGCAGTGCCATTCGGCAGCGCACCGGCGGCGATACCAGCAGCAGTACCAGCAGCAGCCAAAAAATAGTCAGACCACTCAGACTCGTCCAACTGGTCTGACCGCATTTTAAGGAGCCTCTCCATGCCCACTTTTTTCATAAACCGCCCCATCTTCGCATGGGTTATCGCCATCATGGTCATGCTGGCCGGTCTGCTATCGATCAAGATGCTGCCGGTCTCCCAGTATCCTGCAATCGCTCCGCCACAGATCGCTATCAACGCCACCTATCCCGGCGCTTCGGCCCAGACCGTCCAGGATACGGTTACCCAGGTCATTGAGCAGAAGCTGAACGGTATCGATAACCTGATCTACATGTCCTCCAGCAGCGATTCAGCAGGTGCAGTGACCATTTCTTTGACCTTCAAGGCGGGCACCGACCCGAATATCGCACAAGTCCAGGTGCAGAACAAACTGCAGCTGGCTGTGCCGCTTTTGCCGCAGATCGTGCAGAAGCAGGGGATTGCGGTGGTAAAATCCAGCAGAAACTACCTGCTGATCATCGGGCTCGTGTCGGAAGACGGATCCATGGACCGCAACTCCCTGACCGACTACATGGTCTCCAATCTCCAGGACATCGTCAGCCGCCTGGACGGAGTAGGCGAACTTCTGCTGTTCGGCACCCAAAACGCCATGAGAATCTGGCTGAACCCCTCCAAGTTGAACAACTACCACATGACCACCAACGACGTAATAGCAGCGTTGCAGGCCCAGGACGTTCAGGTCTCCGCTGGACAGTTTGGCGGTCTCCCCGCGACAAAAGGGCAACAATTAAATGCCACCATCAACGCCCGGGCGCTGCTCCAGAATTCTGATCAGTTCGACGCAATCATTTTGCGCACCAATCCGGACGGTTCAACGGTCAAACTTAAGGATGTGGCCGAGAGCAAGATTGGCACTGAAAACTACGAAATTCAGTCATATTACAACGGAAAGCCGTTAGGCGGTATGGCTGTCCGGTTGGCTGCGGGGGCCAACGCCCTGGAAACCGGCAACCGGATCAAGACCAAGATGGCGGAGTTGTCGAAATATTTCCCCGCCGGCGTGAAAGTAGTCTATCCATACGACTCAACCCCCTTTGTCAAGATTTCCATTGAAGAGGTGGTACACACCCTGATCGAAGCTGTCTTTCTGGTCTTCATCATCATGTTTCTCTTCCTGCAGAACATCCGCGCCACCATGATCCCCACCATCGCGGTGCCGGTGGTACTTCTGGGAACCATGGGAGTTCTTGCTGCCTGCGGTTTCTCCATCAATACCCTGACCATGTTTGCCCTGGTCATTGTCATTGGACTGCTGGTGGATGACGCCATTGTCGTCGTGGAAAATGTGGAACGTATCATGACCGAGGAAGGGCTGTCTCCTCACGACGCCACCATTAAGTCCATGGGGCAGATCACCAGCGCTCTCTGGGGTATCGCCACGGTACTGACGGCAGTTTTCCTCCCCATGGCCTTTTTTGGCGGCTCGACCGGTGTTATCTACCGGCAGTTTTCCGTCACCATCATCTCGGCCATGATCCTGTCCGTATTTGTAGCCATGATTCTGACCCCGGCGCTCTGCTCCACCCTGCTCAAACCTGTCGCAAAAGGGCACACCCCCGGAGAGTGCGGCTGGTTTTGCCAGTTTTTCAACTGGTTCAACAAGCTGTTTGACTTCTGCCGGGGCAAGTATGAAGGGATCGTCGGTCGCTCCTTTGGCAAACCGGTACGCTACCTCGTCGTGTATGGCACCATTGTAGCCGCCATGGTTTTCTTCTTCCTGCACTTGCCCACCTCGTTCCTGCCGGATGAGGATCAGGGCTTTCTCATTTGTCAGGTCCAGCTGCCTGCCGGCGCTACCCAGGAACGGACTATCCAGACCATACGGCAGATGGAACGGTATTTCCTCGAAAAGGAATCGAAGACGGTAGAGGGGATTATTACCGTGGCCGGTTTCAGCTTTGCCGGTCGAGGCCAGAATATGGGACTGGCCTGGGTGAAGCTGAAAAACTGGAGCGTGCGCAAGACCCCCGACCTGAAGGCACCGGCAATTGCCGGTCGGGCAATGAAAGAATTTTCCCGGATTCGCGACGGTCTGGCCTTTGCCTTTTCCCCGCCGGCGGTACTTGAGCTGGGAGTTGCAAACGGTTTTGACTTCCAGATGCAGGATCGCGGCGGCCTGGGGCATGACAAGCTGATGGAGGCGCGCAACCAGCTGCTTGGCATGGCCATGAAGAACCCTAAGCTGACGGCGGTGCGCCCCAACGGCCAGGATGACTCGCCCCAGTTCAAGCTCGACATTGACGATGTTCGAGCCGGGGCTCTTGGCGTATCCCAGGCAGATATCAACAGCGTGCTTTCCACAGCGTGGGGGAGCACCTACGTCAGTGACTTTATTCAGAGCGGACGGGTAAAAAAGGTCTACCTCCAGTCAGATCCCAACTACCGCATGCTGCCGGAGGATATCAACAGCTGGTATGTCAGCAATAAGAGCGGCATGATGGTCCCGTTTTCTGCCTTTGCCACCGCCCGCTGGCAGTACGGCTCCCCCCGCCTCGAACGATATAACGGCATTCCGTCCGTGGAGGTTCTGGGGCAGGCGGCACCGGGGATAAGCACCGGCGAGGCCATGTCCGAGGTGGAGAAGATGGCGGCCCAATTACCTCCCGGAATCGGCTACGAATGGACCGGCCTCTCCTACGAAGAAAGAAATGCCGGAGCCCAGGCGCCGGCACTCTACGCCATCTCGCTGCTGGTGGTGTTCCTTGCCGTGGCAGCACTGTACGAGAGCTGGACCATTCCATTCGTCAACCTGCTGATGCTGCCGCTGGGGCTCGTCGGGGCGGTTGCCGCGGTAAAACTGCGCATGTTCCCCAACGACGTTTATCTCCAGATCGGACTCTTGACTACGGTAGGACTCTCCACCAAGAACGCCATCCTGATCATCCAGTTCATCAAGGATCAGATGCTTCAGGGGCATGAACTGGTTGAAGCGACGCTGATGGCGGTCAAGATCCGACTCCGCCCGGTCATCATGACGTCACTGGCGTTCTTCTTCGGCACCCTGCCTCTGGCACTGACCAAAGGAGCAGGAGCAGCGGCCCAGAATGCCATAGGCACGGCGGTAACCGGGGGATTGCTCTCGGCTACCTTCATCGACCTGATCTTCATTCCGTTTTTCTTCGTGCTGGTCTCCCGAATGTTTGCTAAAAAGCGGCCTCACGTTGTTCCGGCGCACACCTCTGCTGCTACTAACGCCTTGGAGGAGAATTGACATGACACGGATGAAACGCATGACGACTTCCCTCTGCATCCCTCTCGGAGCGCTCCTGTGCCTGAGCGGTTGCTCAACCATGGCTCCGAAATACACACAGCCCGCCGCACCGGTGACCGCAACCTGGCCCAGCGGCCCGGCCTATCAAACGAAAACTGCCGCGGCAACAGAAAAAGCGGCGGCCGATGTTCCCTGGCGGGAGTTTTTCGTCGACGATAAACTGCGCAAGCTGATTGAACTGACACTTAATAACAACCGTGACGTCCGGATTGCCCTCCTCAACATTGAACGATCCCGGGCCCAGTACCAGATCCAGCGTTCAGACCTCTTCCCGAAAGTTAACGCCACGGGAGGCGCCTCATTCCAGCGGATCCCCCAGGGTTTTTCTGCCAGCGGAGCGCCCGTGACGGTCGATCAGTACAGTGTCGGCGTCGGGCTCCTCTCCTATGAGCTGGATCTGTTCGGGCGTGTCCGGAGCTTAAAGGATCAGGCTCTGGAACAGTTTCTTGCCACCGAACAGGCCCGGCGCAGTGTACAGATCAGCCTGATTTCCCAGGTTGCTTCCGGTTACCTCTCCCTGGCCGCCGATCAGGAGCGGCTGAAACTTGCCAGAGAGACCCTGACGAGCCAGCAGGATTCTTATCAGCTTTTCCAGCGCCGTTTCGCGGCGGGCATCTCGTCCGACCTTGATCTTCAGCAGGCCAGGGCTAGTGTCGAAGCGGCACGGGTTGACATCGCCCGCTACACCACCCTCATTGCTCAGGATAAAAACGCCCTCATTCAGCTGGTCGGCTCGTCACTCCCGGCGGATCTTTTTCCGTCAACTCTCTCGGAAAACCTTACCGTCGTGAAAGACGTACCGGCCGGTCTGCCGTCCGAAGTGCTGCTGAGACGCCCCGACATCGTCCAGGCGGAAGGGGTGCTCAAGAGCGCTAATGCCAATATCGGAGCTGCCCGAGCGGCATTTTTTCCGAAGATCACTCTGGTCTCCTCTGTCGGCTTCGGCAGCAACGAATTGAGCACTCTTTTTAAGTCGAATTCGCTTGCCTGGGGCTTCGCTCCGAACATATCACTGCCGATCTTCGACGGCGGAAGCAACACGGCTAATCTGAAGGTAGCGGAGATCAATCGCGATATCATGGTCGCCCAATATGAGAAGGCTATTCAGTCGGCTTTCCGGGAAGTGGCCGACGCGCTGGCCCAGCGCGGAACTATTGATGAGCAGTTATCGGCCCAGCAAGCTCTTACTGACGCGACTTCCACACGCTATCGCCTCTCTCAGGCACGTTTTGACAAGGGGGTCGACAGTCATCTGAGTGTCCTTGATTCTCAGCGTTCTCTCTATGCTGCCGAGCAGAATCTGATCAGCGTACGCCTTTCCCGGCTGACCAATCTTGTCACCCTGTACAAGGTCCTGGGGGGGGGCGACAAAGAGTGATCAAGGCGTATACAGCGGTAGTAATCTCAAGTTCCCGCTTGCTTTTTTCTGATCTTGATGTATAAATTTTGTAATTTACCAGATTGCAAAGGTTTTACGTGATTCAGGCACTTGGACATAGTACGATAGAAACTGTGCGCGCTCTGGGACGAACCGGCTGGTTTCTGCTCTATTCGCTCTACATGATTGTCCGGCGTCCCGGCAGTCTGGTACATGTTCTGAAGCAGGTCCGCTTTATCGGCACAAAGTCATTATTCGTGATCGTGCTGACCGCCGCATTTACCGGCATGGTTCTCGGACTGCAGGGGTATTACTCCCTGTCCAAGTTCGGCTCCGAGGGGATGCTGGGGACTGCCGTGGCACTCTCGCTGATTCGTGAGCTTGGACCGGTGCTGGCTGCCCTGATGGTCACCGGTCGGGCCGGAAGCGCCATCACCGCCGAAATCGGCATCATGCGCATCACCGAGCAGATTGACGCGCTGGAGACCATGGCGCTCGACCCGTTCAAGTATCTTGTCACCCCCAAGTTCATCGCCGCCATGATCTCACTCCCCCTGTTATGCGCCATTTTTGATGTAATCGGCATCTACGGCGGCTGGCTGGTTGGCGTCAAGCTGCTGGGAGTCAATCCCGGCGCCTATTTCTACGAAATGGAAAATTCGGTAGTCTGGCGCGACGTATACTCCGGTATTTTGAAATCATTCTCTTTTGGCATCATCATCGCGTGGATCGGCTGTTACAAAGGATACTACGCAGGTCATGGTGCGGAAGGGGTCTCCAAAGCCACTACCGAGTCGGTCGTGTTAACCTCCGTCATCATTCTGGTGTGGGACTACTTCCTCACGTCGGTACTGCTTTAACATGATTACGCTGCGAAATATTCATAAGTCATTCGGCACACAGAAGGTACTCGACGGACTCGATCTCGATATTCCGGCCGGTCAAATCACCGCAATAATCGGCCCCAGCGGCGAAGGTAAGAGTGTGCTTCTGAAACACCTGATCGGTTTGCTCCAGCCGGACAGCGGAGCCGTAGAGGTTGATGGCGAAAGTATTCGTAACCTGCGCCGTTCCGAGTTAAACCGGATCCGCGAAAAATTCGGCATGTTATTCCAGAACGTGGCGCTCTTCGATTCGATGACGGTTTTTGAAAATGTTGCCTTTCCTCTACAAGAGAAAACGACTTTTTCGAAGAGCGAGATTAGAAGCAAAGTAGCTTCTGCCCTCGAAGATGTCGGGTTGAAGAATATTGACGGCAAGTTTCCGGATGAACTCTCCGGCGGTATGAAAAAACGGGTCGGCCTGGCACGGGCGGTGGTGCTTAATCCAAAGATCATCCTGTTCGATGAGCCGACGACCGGCCTTGACCCGATCATAAAGCGCGCGATCCACCAGCTCATCAAGGACACCCACGCCAAGTTCGGTTTCACGGCGGTGATCGTATCGCACGAGATTCCGGAAATTTTCGATGTGGCACAGAATGTGGCCATGCTGTTCCGAGGGAAGATCCTTCAGCATGGCACACCTGATGAAATAATACACTCCACCGATCCGGCCATCAGGCAGTTCATCAGCGGCAGTCTTGACGGCCCGATCCAGATGGTTTAGCAACGAGGTCCGATATGAACATGGTAAAACTTGAAATGATGGTTGGCACCTTTATGCTGATTGGTATCCTCTGCCTCGGATATGTCTCAATCAAGCTGGGTAAAATGGAAATTTTCGGTGGTGATTTTTACAACGTTGTTGCCACCTTTGATTCGGTTTCCGGCCTGAAGCCGGGAGCAAAGGTTGAGGTTGCGGGCGTCGAGGTCGGAAAAGTTGACCATATAGCACTCGATGCAAAAAGCGGTGATCGGGCCTTGGCGTATCTTAAAATAAAGTCAGGAGTAAAGATCACTGATGATGTCATCGCTTCAGTACGAACAAGCGGGATTATCGGCGATAAATTCATCAAGCTCCGTCCCGGTGGATCTGAGAAAATGTTAAAAAATAACGATACCATTCACGAAACCGAGTCGGCCATTGATATCGAAGAACTGGTCAGCAAATTTATTCACGGCAAGGTTGAGTAACTTTTTTACCAAAGGAATGTAGCGATGAAATCACTGTTGTGTACATGCATGGCTCTTGCGGCTCTGTTTGCCGGTGCCGGCATCGCGTCTGCGGCCGAAAATCCGACGGCGCCCCAGACTGTTCTGACCCTTGATGACTGTGTCCGTCTGGCTCTAAAAGCGGCTCCGGAACTGGGCGAAGCCCAGAGCGACATTGCTCTGGCAACAAGCAAGCTCGATGAGGCAAAGTCGTACCGTTATCCGCAGATGGATATGACTACCCTGGTCGGACCGGCGCCCGCTGCACACCGGTCTGATATTATTCCCACCATCAAGACCGACATCCCCTTCAGCATCAATGCGCTTACCTGGTTTACTAGCGCCGATGCCACCATCATCCAGCCGCTTTATACCTTTGGCAAGATTTCCGAGAATATGAAGGCCGCAACGCACGGTATCGAAGTTGACCGGTCCCGCAAGCAGCAACGCGCCAACGAAATTGTCCTGAAGGTGCACGAGTACTATAACGGTCTGCTGCTGGCCCGCGAAATGAAAGAGCTGGTGCTGGAGATAGAGGAAATCCTGATACGGGCACGGGAGAAGGCCCAGAAGTTACTCAATCAGGGGTCAGATACCGTTGATGAAATGGATCTCTATAAACTGGATGCCTTTTCCGGGATGGCGACAAAATATCTTGAAGAAGCAAAGAAGGGTGAGGCTCTTGCTCTGGCGGCCCTGAGAGCACGCATGGGAATGCCGGTTGACGCCCCGCTCGAAGCCGGAACCGAGCGACTGGTTATTATGGATGCCGAGATTCCTCCCCTTGCGACATATCTCGATAATGCCCGCGCACGTCGCCCGGAATTCCATCAGATTGAGGAGGGGCTAAAAGCGCGTGCGGCACTGGTTGAAGCAGCCAAAGCCAACTATTACCCCGACATTTTCCTGGGCGGACTCTTCTCCTGGGCCTATGCGGAGGAACGTGACCGGGTCCGGAATCCCTATATCAACGATCCGCTCAATCATTTCAACGCCGGCGTTGCTCTTGGGGCGCGCTGGAAACTCGATTTCGGCATAACCGGCGCAAAAGTGGCCGGGGAGCGTGCTCAGTACAACCGACTGCTCAGCACTCGCGAGTATGCCGATGCCAACATTCCGCTCCAGGTAAAAAAGTATTATCTGGATCTTGTCGAAGCCAGAAACAGTGCCGCAGCAACGCGAAAAGCCTATTTGAATGCAAAAAAATGGGCGGTCACCGCGGTAGCCAACTTTGATTTCGGCATGGGACCAGCCAAGGATATATTTGAGGCTCTTGAAGCCTATTCAACCATGCGCTCGGATTTTTTCAAATCGATCTACAATTATCGAATTGCCACCGCTAATCTTGACTACGCGACGAGTGAACCGTTGCGCAGTCAGGAACCATAATCAGGAGGAGATACTATGGTGAAACAATTAGTACTGATAGTAACGTTATCGCTATTTGCGGTTTCGGCTGCATGGGCAGGCCCGACTGAAGAGGTAAAAAAGACCGTTGATGAAGTTGTGTCTATTGTCGCCGATAAAGAAATGAAGAAAAACGACACAAAGCGCCGCCAGGCCCTCAAAAAAGCAATAGGCGGCATATTTGATTACACTGAAATGGCAAAGCGCTCACTTGGTAAACACTGGACGGCGCGTACGCCGGCAGAGAAAAAACAATTTTCCGACCTTTTTGCGACGCTGCTTGAAAATTCGTACGCCGGAAAGATCGAGTCTTACAACAATGAGAAGATCGTCTATCTCAAGGAAAGCGTAGAAATCGATTATGCCGAGGTAAAGTCAAAAGTTGTCACTGCGGCTCGGGACGAGTTCACCCTTGATTACCGTCTGTTCAAGCCGAACGGCAAGTGGATGGTATACGATGTCATTATCGAAGGGGTAAGTCTTGTTTCGAATTATCGCAGCCAGTTCAACAAAATTGTCACCAACAGCGGCTATGACAAGCTGGTTAAAAAACTGCAAAGTAAAAATGAGGAATTGAAGGCGCCATAATTGATGTGAAATATCTTGACACCCACTTTACGGCTGTGATAAACGGGTCAAGTACGCAGTTTCGGAAGTTTTTGCAGAACGTTGCAAGTACCACGTGTTTGACCAGGCTTTGCGCTTTTCCTGCATCAGACTCCAGAAACTTAAGCGGTAACCAAACGTTCCGGCGCGAGACCGGACAAAAAGGAGGCAGGAAATGGCACAGGGTAAAGTTAAATGGTTCAATGACACAAAAGGGTTTGGTTTCATCGAGCAGGAAGGCGGCGAAGACGTTTTCGTTCACTTTTCCGCAATCACCGGCGAAGGTTTCAAATCGCTTGCCGAAGGCGATGCGGTATCATTTGAAATCACCCAGGGTCCTAAAGGCCTGCAGGCTGCTAACGTAGTCAAGAAGTAATTTCTGTTGAAATGTGTCGTTGCCAAAGCCCGCTGGTTTCAGCGGGCTTTTTTCGTGGCTTTGGTCCATGGCCCTTTTTTACGCTGTTCCGACGCTCTCTGAACGCTTCCGGTTCTACCCCCCCACAAGAGTCCTGCATCTCCTTCACGTCCCAACACTTTCAGTGCTTCCATCACCTTGCCCTTTTCTGAGGGCAGATGCCAGAGCAACAGCGCCTTCTGAAGCCCCTTTTCACGGTCACTGGTCGCACTGTAGACACGCTTTCCGGTCATCGGATCAATACCGCTGTAGAACATGCACGTGGCAATGGTACCGGGTGTCGGGGTGAAATCCTGAACCTGCTCCACTTTTATCCCCATCTGTTTAAGCGTCAGAGCCAGTTCAAGCATATCGGCCAATGTACAGCCGGGATGCCCCGAAATAATGTACGGAACGATAAACTGACGTTTACCAAGCCGGTCGCTTTCCTCCCTGAACCGGTCAAGGAACGTTTCAAATGCTTTCTTACCCGGTTTACGCATGATATCCGTTACGCGGTCCACCAAGTGCTCCGGGGCAACTTTCAAGAGACCGCTGACATGGTGACCGGTCAGTTCGCTGAAGTAAGCGGGTTGGCGCTCCAGCAAGTCGTACCGTACGCCCGATGAAACCGCTGTATGGTGCACACCTTCAAGGGAACGAACCGCCTGCAGCAGTGACGTGGCGGGTTTGTCGCCAGTGGACAGATGAGGGCAGATTGCGGGGAAAATGCAGCTTTCGCGCAGACATTGCTTCATGGCATCCGGGTTGCCGCACCCCAAGCCGAACATGTTGGCCGTCGGACCGCCTATGTCGCTCACCGTGCCGCGAAACCAGGATTTGCGGGTCAGAGCTGAAATCTCGGCAAGAATTGAGCGGATGCTGCGAGACTGGATCGATTTACCTTGATGCATCGTGATGGCGCAAAATGCACATCCGCCGAAACAACCGCGATGACTGGTGATCGAGGTTTTGATCTGCTCCCATGCCGGAATCGTTTCAGAATAGGAAGGATGAGGGCCTTTTTCAAACGGCAAGGCATAGACGGCGTCCATTTCCATTTCAGACAGCGGGAGCGCCGGAGGAATACAGACCAGCCTCCGGTTGCCATGCTGCTGAAGCACTATCCGGGCAGACCAGGGATTTTGCTGGAGGAACGCCAGACGGAACGCCTCGGCAAATTTTTCTTTTGAGGTGGAGATTTCCTCATACGACGGTATTTCGACATGGGGAGCATCACCAAACAGCCCGCAGTGGTATGCAGTGCCCCGCACGTCACGGATCTCGCCGATCCGATCGCCATTGCGCATCCGCTCGGCAACTTCCAGAATCGCTCGTTCCGCCATGCCGTAAATCAGCAAATCGGCTTTGGCGTCAAACAGGATCGAGCGACGCACCTTGTTTTCCCAAAAGTCGTAGTGAGCAAAGCGTCGAAGCGACGCTTCAATACCGCCGATCACGACCGGCACATCCTTGAAGGCTTCCTTCAGGCGCGCGGTGTAGACCATCGTGGCACGATTGGGGCGTGCCCCATGGTGGTTGCCGGGGGTGTACGCATCGTCATGACGCAGCTTGCGCGCCGGAGTATAGTGGGCCACCATCGAATCCATGGCGCCCGCCGACACGGCAAAGAACAGCCGGGGCCGGCCGAGTGCCATGAACGGCTCTTTCGAGCGCCAGTCCGGTTGTGCGATGATGCCGACCCGAAAACCGTGAGCCTCAAGCCATCGGGCCAATAGTGGCACGCCGAAAGCAGGGTGATCGATGTAGGCATCGCCGCTGACGAAAATAACATCAAGCTCACGCCAACCCCGTTGGCGAAACTCCTCTTGTGTTGTGGGAATGAATGGCATAGGTCAGGGGAACAGCGCCAGACCTTCCAACCCCATCGTTTCCGGGAATCCGCAGACAAGATTCATATTCTGCACCGCCTGGCCGGAAGCGCCTTTTACCAGGTTATCAATTGCCGAGATAACGATGATTCGTCCGGTACGGGCATCAACCAGCGGAGCAATATCACAGAAGTTGGAGCCACGAACGAACGCAGTGGACGGGAGAGCGTCGTTCGAAAGAATTCGCACGAACGGCTCACCATCGTAGAATTCCCGGTACAGCGCCCCAATCGTTTCTTTGGTAATCGCTTTGGTGGGGGTGGCATAGATGGTTGACAGGATACCCCTGTCCATCGGTACCAGGTGCGGCGTGAAAGTGATCTTAAGTTGTTCTCCGGCCAACAGCGAGAGTTCCTGCTCGATCTCGGGGGTATGCCGATGCACTCCACCGACGCCGTAGGCTTTAAACCCTTCATTCACCTCGCAATACAGGCTGTCGACCTTGGCGGAACGACCGGCGCCGGTTACACCGGAAGCGGAGTCGGCAATGATGCTTGACAGATCGATCAGCCCCTTTTTCAACAGCGGAGCAAGACCAAGGATAATGCTGGTCGGGTAGCAGCCCGGATTGGCAACCAACTTTGCCCCCTTGATTTTGGCCCGTCGAAGTTCAGGTAAACCATAAACAGCCTTTTTCAGGTTGGCAGGATTAAGATGCGTTTCGTACCATTCCCCGTACACTGCCGGGTCGGAGAGTCGGTAATCGGCAGATAGATCGATAACTTTTCTGCCAAGCTTGAGAAAGGTCGGCACTACCTCCATCGCCGCTTTGTGAGGCAGCGCGGTGAAGATTATATCCGCTTTATCGGCTACCCGCACCGGTTCCAGATTTTCCAGCACGATATCGCACCGCCCCTTAAGCGTCGGGAATATATCGGAAATACGTTTTCCGGCACTCTGCTCGGAAGTCAGGCAGGTCACGGCCACCTCGGAGTGACAATGGAGGATACGGATCAATTCCAGTCCGGTGTAGCCGCTGGCACCTACAATAGCTATGTTCAACATGCATTACTCCTTATTATGCTTCTTTCGTCTTCTTGTTCTTCATGCCCTACACTGTCCGCGGATGAAGAAACACTTTTACATAAATAGCTCCGTATTTCAATTACACAATTATGACGACCAGAAGTGAACCGGCTTCAGGACGCAGTCCGGCTGAACCCTTGACATGCCGGGATATTATGATTACTGTTTCAACATAAATTCTTACATATTTCCCATCAGCAGGTAGCGATCACAATGAATATTTCACACCGTATATCACGTCTTCTTTTCGCTGCATGGTTGTGTGCAGTCACTCTTAGCGGCTGCAGCAATAAAAACGATGCCCCGCTGTTTCTTGAATCGAATCGCAAGGGAGGGGTTGCCGAAGCGCCGGTCAAAGAGGTCCCGACCGATATTCTTGCCACGCAGAAGGCATTCAGTAATGTATCGAAAAAAGTAACCCCTTCCGTTGTCAACATATCGACTGTCAGCCGGAAAAAAATCATTCAACCGTTTTTTGAGGCCAATCCGTTTTTCGAAGATTTTTTCGGAGCCCCGCAAACCCGGCGGGATAAAAGTCTCGGCTCAGGCTTTTTGATCAGCAAGGATGGCTACATCGTAACCAATGATCATGTTGTACGCGATGCCGAAAGTATTCAGGTCAAGCTCTCAAATGACAAAGTCTATGACGCCAAAGTGGTCGGCGGTGATCATAAAACCGACATCGCTGTTATCAAGATCAATGCAACCGACCTCCCGGCTGCGGTATTGGGCAATTCCGATACGCTTGAGGCCGGTCAGTGGGCAATTGCCATCGGCAATCCATTCGGTCTGGATCGGACTATGACGGTTGGCGTCATATCTGCCACCGGGCGCTCAAATGTCGGCATTGAAACCTACGAAAACTTTATTCAGACCGATGCCTCCATCAACCCCGGCAACTCCGGGGGACCCCTTCTGAACGTTTACGGTGAGGTGATTGGTATCAACACGGCTATTGTGGCTGCCGGACAGGGGATCGGGTTTGCGATCCCGATTAACATGGCCAAGCCGGTTTTTTCCCAGTTGATTCAAAAAGGGAGTGTCAGTCGCGGCTATATGGGGGTCACGATCCAGCCGGTAACTGAAGATCTGGCCCACTCTTTCGGCTTGAAACAGGCCAGGGGGGCTCTGGTCAACGATGTTATCAAGGGGAGTCCGGCCGACAAGGCCGGTATCCGGCAGGGGGATGTCATAACAACCCTGAACGGCAGCGAAGTTAAAGACCCCTCGCACCTGCAGCGGTTAGTTGCGGAGACGGGAATCGGTAAAACTGCAAAAATATCTATCTTCCGTGATGGAAAGGCGCTTGAGTTGAGCATAAGCCTGGCAAGTGCTGACAGTGCGCCGAAACAACAACACCAGCGCGAGGGACGCGGCGGGCCCGAACAGGATGGTGAAGCCGATCTGCTCGGCTTGATAGTTGAAGACGCCGAACAGGGTGACGGTGTTGTGGTCGTTGATGCACAGCGTGGCGGAATAGCCGCTGAATCGGGCATCAAGCGAGGAGACGTGATTATATCGATTAACCGCAAACGGACTCAAACCACGGTGGAATACACCAGGATCGTCCAACAGGCCGGCCGAGGCGGTAACCTGACAATTCTGGTGCGGCGCGGTGATGCAAGCATCTACTTTGCATTACGCATTAAATAATGGTATGGTGACGAAACGTCATTATATGAGGGACATCATCCATGACCTTGTTAGATAATCCGGATCAGGCAAAGCGGCTGGCCAGAGCCATTCTCTCCGACGTGGCCATGTACAACAAGGAGAAGGTCGAGAGCGGCATCAAGAACGACGATATCTTTGACGTTCTTAAGGAAGAGATTGAAGAGGGACGCCAGCATTTTCTCGGCCGGGTATCCCCTGATCTGAACCCGGAGTTGATCTACGGGACCGCCGTTGTCGATGTGCTGATCAAGCGGGCCGGTAAGATCGAATCTTCCATCTGGTAACGAATTGCCATACGCATTATTTCCGCAAAGGCGTACCTGTTTCGGTGCGCCTTTGCTATTTGTCGAGGAACTCTATGAACCATATTTCACTCATTTTTCCCCCCGAGAATGAACCGGTCAGGCTTGACCTGTTTCTCAGCCAGGAACTGGGGGGCGAGTCCCGCGCAGCAGTTCAGAGACTGATCGAAACCGGCAGCGTACTGGTCGATGGCAAACAGGTGCGCCCGTCGCTGAAGCTGAAAGGGGGGGAGGAGATCGAGGTCGATATCCCGGCACCGTTACCGGCCCAGCCGCTGGCTGAGGCGATCCCGCTGGAAGTGCTGTATGAAGACAGCGATCTGATCGTGATCAACAAAGCAGCCGGAATGGTCGTACACCCCGGTGCCGGCAACACCAGCGGTACTCTGGTGAACGCTCTCCTGGCCCACTGTCGGGATCTGGCCGGCATCGGTGGGGAACTCCGCCCCGGCATCGTCCACCGACTCGACAAAGGAACGTCCGGTGTGCTGGTGGCCGCAAAGCATGACCGGGCCCATCAAGCGCTGTCGGAGCAGTTCAGTGCTCACTCGGTCAAGCGCATTTATCAGGCTCTGATCTATGGTTCACCGCCGGAGGATACCGGCAAGATCGAGGGGATTATCGGCCGCCATCCGACCGAGCGGCTGCGCCTGTCAGGTAAGGCCAGAAACGGAAAACATGCGGTCACCCGCTGGAAGGTAAAGGAACGCTACGGCAGGATTTCACTGGTGGAATTGCGACTGGAAACCGGACGTACCCATCAGATCCGGGTACACCTTACCGAAGCCGGTTTTCCGCTGCTGGGAGACCCGCTCTACCCGGACGGAGGGCGCTGTAACAATCTCCCCGATACACAGCTGCGCGGGATGATCAACCGCATTGGCCGTCAGGCGCTGCACGCCCGCTGCCTCGGTTTTATTCATCCGACACGTGGCGAATATATGGAATTTACCACCGAACCGCCGGAGGATATGCAGGAATTGCTGGCGTATCTCAGAAAGGAGAAAAAATAAGCAGTTCTTCCAGTCGGAGCAACTGTTCCAGGTTCCGGCTTAAATACACGGGGCAGCCAAGTTGCTCCGGTACGCGCAGGTCAACGTCATAGCGGTCGCCGACAAACAGCGCTTCATTCGGAACCAACCCGATCTGTTCCAGAATCCTGCCCACCATCTCCTCATCCGGCTTGGGCCGCCAGGCGTCATCGATGGCAAAGATGCCGCTCATAACCCGGTCCAGCCCCAGATAATTCACGATACGCGCCGTCAAGACTCGATTGTTGTTCGTGTAAATGTAAAGCGAGTACCGTTCCGCAAGGCGCTCCAGCATGCGGATTACCCGCTCGTCCCGCACCAGAAATGCTTCCGGCCGTAAAGTGCGCTCAAAAAAACGATGCAACTCCTGTACGCTTCCCCCCAGCTCCCTGCATACGGCCGAGATAGTCTGGACCGTGCCGCTTTCCTCCGTAAGCATCTGCCGGGTAGACGCCACCAGCTCCCCTGCTTCAGCCGGAGTAAGTCTCTTAAGGCCTGCAATATACGTTACTGAAGCATTCTGGATCTCGGCGGCAAAGCGGTCGCATACATACAGGGTAGCGTCCAGATCGAACACGATCCCGCGAATTTCAGCAGATGTGAATAGTGACTTCACCCTCCAATCCTGCGTTGGCAGAGCAATCGGGGAGCAGACACGCCCCTGGACTGGATCAGCAGTTTGAAGGTGTCGCCCATCCCCCCCTCCGGCATGATCAGCTTTTTGAGCGTCAGTCGGAGCCGCAGCTTTTCCTCGGCGGAAACGTCCGAACGCTCGATATCCTCAATTTCCTCGATGATGCCGGTCGAGAGGAGGAAGCGGTACTGCTCGCCGAACCAGTCGCTCTTGAGTCCCAATTCTTCTCCGCACATCATCAATGTGGTGAAGTCGACGTGGGCGGTAATGTCCTGCAAGCCGGGACGGAGGTACGGATTTTCCTCAACCTGATGGCGATAATAACAGAGCAGCGTCCCGAGCTTGCGATGCGGCGAATACAGCTCGGTCGCAGGATAACCGTAATCAATCGTCACGATGAAACCGCGGTTAAGGGCGTGCGTTGCCGTGGCCAGCCACTTCGGTGCGTTCAGGTTGATTTCAGCCTGCTGGCCGGGGTAGAGTTCTACGGCAACACGTTTCAGATGGGCACCAAGTTCTGGTGTCGAGAGTTCGCCCACCTCCTCGGTAAACTCGCCATCCTTGAGCGTAACGTACAGTTCACGAAGCCCCTCGGCGGTCATCATAACCCGATGTACCGGAAGAGCATCGATCAACTCATTAGAGTAGAGGCAACCACTGAAGGTAAATCTGCCCGAGGCGAATTCCTCCGGGGAAAGCCAGGAAAGCCGGTCTATATGTGCGGCCAGCATCTCCCGTTGCGCCGCCTCTAATGACGGCTCCTTCTCCACCAGCACCAGATTCACCCCGTGGTACATCCCCTGTTCGCGCTCGGCCAGATAGTCCATGATATCGCACGCAAGGCGGCCATTGGCGGCGCCGCACTCAACCAGGGTAAACTCGGCCTGACTCCCCATGCTCCGCCACATCTGGGCGATTTCCCGCGCAATCACCCGCCCATACGCAGCATGTACGGTGATGCTGGTATAGAAATCCCCCTCGGCGCCGACTTTTCGCCCCGAAGAGGTATAGTAGCCAAGCCCCGGTTCATACAGGCAGGTCGCCATGAAATCGGCAAAGGTGATGCGCCCCTGTTCGGCAATGCGGGCGGCGATGATGCCCTCTAGTGGTGACGTTTCGGTCATAGTATGGGTTCCTGTACAAATGTTCCTAAAATGGATTTTGGGGTTACGGTTTTTTTGCCATCCAACTTTTGAATTCGATGAAAAGCCAGCAGCATCTTTTTCCGTATTTTTGAATCGGTTTCGCCAATATATCGGACGCCTTTTTTGATGGGCCACTGCAACTATCAAAATTAAATCGGACTCAATGGAATAGAACAAGCAATAGGGGAAATGAAAGAGGACTTTGCTGCGGATAGTACCTCGTACTTTTTTTGCGGCAAGAATTCATAGTTCATTACAATTCGGCAATGGCTCTTTCAAAAACTTCGTTGCCGGGAATTCCCTGAACTTTACCTTGGCGATAGTCTTCAAGTCGCCGCTCCGCTTCATTCAGCCACAATTGTTCTACTTCCGAAACATTCGGTTCGTCCAGGCTCAATAGAAGTTTTCCGACAAGATTGGCCCTGGAGTGCATATCCAGACTGAGTGCCTCTGATTCAATTTGTTGGATTGGCATTGGCATACGCGTATCTCCATTCGTTACTGTAATGCTTTCAATTTATATCAAAGCTCCACCTTTGGCTATATGATTTCAATATCCGCAACAATCCGGTGCACTACAATTTCATTTCAATATAGGCCACATCGCTTTATCCCTTCCTCGCGCCCTTCTCACCCTCCTTCTCTTTCCCCCGGTACAACTCCCGCATTTCCTTCACCTGCCGCTTGACCTCCTTGCGTAGTTCCGCCGGTTCCAGCAGTTCGGCGTGAACGCCGTAGGAGAGAATCCAAGAGATCAGTTCCATCTGCCCGGCCGCCTTGAATTCTACGATCACCCTGCCTTCGGCATCGGTGCTGATCTTCTGCCCCGGCATCCAGATCCGGTCTTTGACCGTGTGAGCAATCTCGGCGGAAAAGCGGACTCTGACCTTCATCGGGGTGTCGCTTACCAGGCCGAAGGCGCTGCTGAAATGGGCCTCCGGTTGGTAGCTCTCCGGTATCTCGAAACGCTGGCGGGTGATCTCCAACCCACGGATCCGCTCCAATGCGAACAGGCGCATGCCGGAACGATTATGGGCATTCCCGAGCAGATAAATTCCCCCCTTGTGAAAGACCAGGGTGTAGGGGTCGATCTCGTACTCCTCTGCCGCACCCTTGTTCTTTTTGGCATACTTCAGCCGGATACGGTACTGCTGCAGCAACGCTTTCTGCAGATCTTCCACAAAGGCTGCGGCCGGGGTGTAGTCGCGCGCTCCGTGCAAGAGCGGCAGTGACACCCGCGCGATTCGCTCCAGATGAGCGGCGTGGCGGTCGGGAAGTACCGAATGGATGCTTTTGAACAGCTCATCAATCTCGGCCTGAAACGGCGTGCCGGCCAAATGAGCCCCCAGTGAGCGGAGCAGGTAGAGCGACATCAGCTGCGGGAGGGTAAAGGTAATCGGAGGGAGGTTGCGTGATCTGGTCAGAAAGCTGTAGACCTTTTTCCCGTCGCTCCATTCGGTCGTCAACGCGTAACCGGCCTGTTCCACAGCGTTCAGGTCGCGATGAATGGTACGCCGGTCTACATCACACTCTTCCGCCAGTTCATCCAGAGTCAGACCGCGCCTGGTTTCCAGCAGCCGGATGATTGAATGCAGCCGCCCCGCCTGGGAATATTTTTTCGCCGGTTTTCCCTTCAGCATGGTTCCCCCTTGCCGAAATCGAATTTATCGCTACAATGTCAGCAGAGTATCCGCTGCATCAGCAGCACGATACCGGGGAGTATTGTAGCGGTTTGAGCCATTTTGACAATCAATTTCTGACATATGCTGTCATGCTGCACGACTGGCTCAATCAGCCCGGCTATGTGTCACTGTTCCTTTTGAGTTTTCTGGCTTCCACGCTCCTGCCGCTCGGGTCGGAATGGCTGCTGGTGATGATGCTGGCAGGGGGCTATGAGCCGGTGCCGACCGTCGCCGTCGCCACCGTCGGCAATTACCTGGGCGCCGTCTTGACCTACCTGATCGGCATATGGGGCGGGAACTGGTTGATTGAGAAGGTGTTGCGGGTTTCTCCTCATCAGCAGGAGCGGGCCCGGAACTATTATCACCGTTTCGGCATGTACTCACTGCTTTTCTCCTGGTTGCCGGTGGTCGGAGATCCGCTCTGCCTGGCGGGAGGAATGCTGCGAATCAATTTCGGGCTGTTTTCGCTGCTGGTCGCAGCCGGAAAACTGGCCCGCTATGCAGTAACGGCCGTGATAACCCTTATGGCTATCGGATAGTGAGGTGTAAAATGGATGATCTGCTTCAAACTGACGGCAGTCACAGCACACAGCAGCGCTATAAAGGGTACGACCGCATCATGGGTAATATCTCCTGGTTATTGATCGCACTGGTCGCGCTCGATATGAAGCTTTCACCGGAGGAAGGCTCAAGCATGCTTTTCCTGGCCGGATTATCGGTCATTCTGTTCTTTTATAATCTGAATGCCCGCTACGGGGTGTTGTCCCGCAAATATGGAACCGTAAAGATTTTCATCGACCTGATGGTATTCCTTTCCTTTATCGTGGCGGTCTGTTGGAATACCGGCAGAATAACGAGCCCGTTCATGTCGTTGATTTACCTGATTCTGATGGCAACCGCACTGACGCAAGGGCGCCGGGTGACCTACTTCATGGCCGCACTGGCAATCAGCTCCTACATCTTGCTGGCTTCCGCCGATTTCCGAGAACTCAACTATTATCTGACCCATATTATCGAGCTGTTCCCCTTCATGCTGATTGCCCATCTGGGAGCCATGCTGGCCGGAGAGAGCGAGGCGGCACGCTGCGAGGTAGAGCGCCTGTCACTGACCGATGATGTCACCGGCATGAACAACATGCGAAATTTTTTTCTGCTCGCCGATATTCAGGAAAAACTTGCCAAACGGTATATCCGTCCTTTTGCGATCTGTATGATCGACGCCGACAACCTCAAAAAGATCAACGACCAGTATGGCCACTTTGCCGGGACCCTGCTCATACAGAAAGTGGCCGAAATGATCGCCATAAACATCCGCAGCTCCGACATCTGCGCCCGCTACGGCGGCGATGAATTTGTCATCTTGTTCAACGAGAGCGACAAAGAGGATATTATCGGTGCAATTGAACGAATAGTCGGCGGCATGGCGGCAACTCCTTTCGATTTCGAGGGACACGCCATTACGACCACCCTCTCGGCTGGAGTGGCCGGATATCCTGTGGACGGGGAGGATGTGCGCTCGGTCATGGCTAATGCAGATGAAGCGATGTATGTCAGCAAACGGAGCGGCAAAAATCGACTGACGGTTTTCAGTGGCTCCATGTACGGCGACTCAATCGGCAAACAAGCAGACGTCGACCGATGACCGAAACAATCGCATTTTCGGCGTTTGACACCCACTTTGCCGATTTCATGATCCGCACCGACCGGCATCCGTGTAACGAGCTCTGGTGGGGGGCTGCTCTGGTCAGTCATTCTGCCGATCGCGGCCATAGTTGCTTCAATCTTTTCGATATGCAGGATATAGCCGCGTTTCTGCCGGTACATCCGCTCCATAGCCCGCCGCCATCCGATATACGCATCTGGCGGGAGGCTCTCCATGCATGCGATACCGTCGGCGCCCCGGGGGAATATACGCCTCTGGTACTGGACCGGACGGGGAGGCTTTATCTGCATCGCTGCTGGGGGTATGAACAACGGGTGGCATCGGGTATTCTGTTGCGCAGCCGCCCGCTGGTGATTGACGAAATTCGGCTTGATGCCGCTCTTGATCGCTATTTCCCTGTCCGGCAGGGCACAGTTGATCTGCAGCGTTCGGCTGCCCGAATGGCGTTGACTCACCGCTTCTCGGTTATTTCAGGGGGGCCGGGAACCGGAAAAACAGCCACCGTGGCCCGTATTCTGGCACTTTTGCTCGATATGGCGGAAGGTTTCCCTCCGGAAATCGTGTTAACCGCTCCGACCGGTAAAGCCGCCTCGCGTCTCCAACAGTCCATTCTGCATGCTGCCGGTCACCTCGCGCTTCCCGATGATGTCAGAACGTGCCTGCCGACAGACGTACGCACGATCCACCGACTGCTGGGCTTCCAACCCCGCACGGGCGGTTTTCGCTACAATAGTGACAAACGCCTCTTCTGCGATATACTGGTTGTTGACGAAGCATCCATGGTTGATCTTCGCCTGATGTCCAGCCTGCTGGAGGCGCTCCGTGACGATGCCAGGGTAATTCTGCTGGGGGACCGCAACCAGCTGGCTTCGGTCGAAGCCGGGGCGGTATTGGCGGATATATGCGACTGCGCAAGCCTGGCAGCGGTTCCGGTCACGCAGTTGACCACCAGCTACCGCTTCGAAACCGACAGCGGCATTGCAGCGCTGAGTGAGCTGATAAACAGCGGAGAGAGTGCGGCTGCTTTAGAACTCGTAACTTCGGGACAGTCCCCGGATATTGTGTGGCGCCAGCTGCCTGCCGGGACTGCTTTTGAAAAGGCCTTTACCGCTGTCATTCGAGATGACTACGCCGCGTATGCCACGGCGCTCTCTCCGACACATGCTCTTGCAGCGCTCAACTCATTCAGGGTGTTGTCGCCACTCCGTTCGGGAACATACGGCATAGAACAGCTGAACAGGCTCTGTCTGAACGTTCTCGCTCCCGTGCAAAGAAACGACCCGTTGACTGCCCGTCGGATGCCGGTCATGATCACGGGAAACAACTACGAACTCGGACTGTTTAATGGCGATACGGGAGTAGTCATGGACAATGGCGGTAGGCTGGCGGCCTGGTTTGAAGCCCCTGAGGGGGGGCTGCGTCACCTTTCCACGCTCCGGTTGCCCCCCTTTGAGACCGCTTTTGCCCTGACCGTTCATAAAAGTCAGGGGTCCGAGTTTGACCGGGTGCTGTTGATTCTTCCGGAACATCTGCCGGAAGTTCTCAATCGGGAGCTGCTCTATACGGCCGTCACGCGGGCCCGGTGCCGCATTGAAATCTGGGGAACGGAAGAGGTGTTCCGTCAGGCGGTTCTGAGGCGTACCGTCAGAACATCAGGACTCGGCGAACAGCTTGCGTCACGTGGGGCGAGTTCCGGGAGAGAAACGACATGAAGATTTTTATCAGCGGCGGAACCGGTTTTGTCGGAGAACATCTGTGCAGGACCCTGCGCGAGCGCGGGCATCAGCTACGGCTGCTCGTCCATCGGCGCAGAGGCGCCGACGAGCGCGGTATCGAATACGTTACCGGTGATATCACCGATCTTAAAAGCTGTGCTGCGGAAATGAGCGGCTGCGACGCAATCGTCAACCTGGTCGGTATTATCCGGGAGTTTCCGGGCAAGGGCACAACCTTCGAGCGCTTGCATGTCCAGGTGACGGCAAACCTACTGACCGCCGCCGCTCTCAACGGCATCAACCGCTATCTGCAGATGTCGGCCCTGGGAACGCGTGCTGGTGCGGTATCGGCATATCACCAGACCAAGTGGCGGGCGGAGGAATCTGTGCGGAAAAGCAGCATGGAGTGGACCATCTTCCGCCCTTCGTTGATCTTCGGACCACACGATGGCTTCATTAACATGCTGGCCGCCCAGCTGCGGCTTACTCCGATCATGCCGGTTATCGGTAATGGGCGCTACCGACTGCAGCCGATTCATGTCGACGATGTGGTCCGCTGTTTCGCGCTGGCACTGGAAATGCCGGAAACGGTCCGTCAAACATATGAACTGTGCGGCAACGACCGGGTGACCTACGAAGAACTGCTCGATATGATTGCGGCTTCTTTGGGGCGTTCACGCCCCTTTAAGCCGCACCTTCCGCTGGGAGTAATGCAGATGATAATCCCGCTGCTGCAGAAAATCCCTCTGTTTCCCATCACGATGGACCAGCTGCAGATGCTGCTGGAGGAGAGTATCTGCGACAATAAATGGCCGTCGATGTTCGGATTCGAGCCGCGCCGTCTACAGGACGGTATCGATGAATATCTGAGCATAACTTGACCGGAATACATTCCTGTAGTATAAGGCATGGCATGAGTAGACCGTATTTCAACGTGATAGCCGGATGTATCGTTCTGTTGTTCTCGTCGGCAGCGCATGCGGAAGGCATGTCGGGAAGCGACCTGTCACTCCTGCACGAGCTCTCCGCAACGGTACCAACCAATCTGGAAGAGCTGGTCCTGAAGAGCAGTTCGTTTGAATCGGTTGAAGGCTTTGCGTCATACTATGCGCGCCGGTTTGAGGGGCTGCGTACAACCTCCGGCCTCCGCTATAACCCCGACAAACTGACTGCCGCCCACGAAAGTCTGCCTCTCGGCACGGTAGTACGAGTGGTAAATCCGGTCAGCAAGCAGGAAGTACACGTCACCATCATCGACCGTTGCGCCTCAAAAACATTTCACTTCATTGATCTTTCACGTGCCGCTGCCAGGAGAATAGGGTTGTGGGGCAAGGGGAGAATCAAGGTGGTAATCATTCCTCTCCTTGATGGCAGGCTGGAAGAACCGGCGTAAGAAAACTGGCACGCCTCATGCTTCTTCCCACGCACGGAGGAAACAACCATGGGTAAATCCATACTTATATGTGATGACGAACCGCTTATCAGGATGAATCTGAAGAGCATGCTGGTCGAACTGGGCTTTGATGAAATACTGGAGTGCGGAGACGGCACAAAGGCTGTGGAGCTCGCTCTGGGAAGCTTTCCCGATATGGCTATTCTGGATGTTGCCATGCCTGGTATGGATGGGATAACCGCAGCGGTCGAGATCAAAAAAAAGCTGAAAATCCCCATCATGCTGCTGACCAGCGCCTGTGACAGCGCGACTGTAAAACGGGCATCGGCAATCGGTATTGCCGCTTTTTTAACCAAGCCCCTTCGTCAGCAGGACTTGCTCCCTGCAATAGAAATTGCTCTCCAGCATGTGGAAGAAGTTGAAAACCTGAAAGAGAAAATTGACGACCTGCGCGAACTCATCGAGAACCGTAAAATCATCGAAAAAGCGAAAGGTATCCTGATGGAGAAGCATCGCGTTCCGGAGGCCGAAGCGTATCGCATTATGCAGAAGGCGGCAATGGACAAACGTAAAACATTGCGCCAGGTCGCGGATGGAATCTTGAAAGAGGGATGAATGATGAAGAATGTGGGATTTTGACTTTCTCATCCCTCAACCCTCAACGTTCGTACTCAAAACCTCCTTCCCACTGGGCTTGCCTCTATCAGCCGTTCAACCATGTCCTCAATTTCGGCAATTACTGTTCTATCCATCTTCTTTATCCAGCGTTTTGGAATTGCTTCCATACCATAATAGGCTCCCGCCAGCATGCCGCAAATGGCGCCGGTCGTATCGGCATCACCACCCTGGTTGACCGTTCCTACCAGGCACTCTTCAAAACTTCTCCCGCGAAAAAACCAATGAAACACCGTCTGCATGGTATCCACAACATATCCCGTCGCCAGACCGCGATACGGCTCAAACACAAACGTGGGGAATCTGGCCACCAACCCGTCTGCCTGGCGGCGTAACCGGCTCTTTTCGCCGCCGCACAATGCCAGGTGAATAAGTTGTCCCAAACAAATGCATGCGGCATCCGACACCGGATTATTGTGGGTAATGTGGGCCTGTTCGAGCACATATTTTTTCAGCAGTTCTTCATCGGGGAGCGAAAAGAGGGCAGCCGGCAAGAGACGCATGGCGGCGCCATTGCCGGCATCCCATTCGTTTGGCGGCGATTCCAGTTGGCCATGCAACAGATACGCACGGATTCCCTTGCGACAGGTGTCCCCGCAGTCGACCGGCCGGGATTTAAGCCAGACGGCAAAGTTATCGGCAACAGCCTCCAGTGACCATGTCTGGCTTTTTACAATAGCACGGCCGATGCAGAGCGCCATCTCGGTATCATCAGTCACCTGCCCCGGTTTCAACCGGAGCCAGCCGCCACCAATGATATCCCGAAACGTGCCATATTTTGAGGCAATCTCGGATGCCGTCATAAACTCGACCGTAGCACCCAACGCATCACCAATCGCCATTCCAACAAACGCGGCACGGGCACGATCACTGATTTCTTCCCGGTTGAACTGGTTGAACATGGTTCCATCCAATCGTATAGTATACGGAGAACTGCCAAAAGAAGGCGTTTCCAAGCGAGAATGGAGACAGTTCCATGCAAGTAACAAACCGATTCTATCTCTGCTTAAATAATATGCATATATAGGCGCTGGAATACGTTTATTACCTGATTTCAAGGCAGAGTGATCTGGTAAGCTGACGGGGATTATCTCCGTTACTCATCTTGAAGCGCCCATATTCTCTGTTTCTCCCTGTTTCTAATGGAGTTTCCCGCCATGTTCATTAAACTGGCACGCATTATGCCTATAGAATCATGAGAGGCAACGACGCCCGGAGGATTATTCCCTACGGTTTTTTTTGTTTGAAAGGAGCACGATAATGGCAACTGCATGCGAGATGAAGAACAAAATTCAGGGGCATCCCTGCTTCGGCGGTAACCATCATAAAAACGGACGAATGCACCTGGCGGTGGCTCCTAAATGCAACATAAAGTGCGGCTACTGCTCCCGCAAGCACGATTGCGCCAACGAATCGCGCCCCGGCGTTACCAGCCGGCTGCTGACCCCGGAAGAGGCGATAATCAAGGTGCGCGAAGTCATGGCCAGCCCGGTTGTCGGACCGATTATCAAGGTTGTCGGCATTGCCGGGCCGGGCGATCCTCTTGCCAACGAAGAAACCTTTGAAACGTTCAGGCTGGTCAAGGAAGAATTCCCGCACCTGATGCTCTGCATGAGCACCAATGGTCTGCTGCTTCCCGAATCCATCGACCGGCTGTACGAGTTGGGGCTGCATAGCCTGACGGTAACCATTAATGCCATCGATCCGGAAATCGGCGCTCAGATCTACCGTCATGTCATCTATCACGGCAAAGCGTACACCGGCGTTGAAGGGGCCAGGATCCTGATCGCCAACCAGTTTGAAGGGCTCAAGCGGGCTGGTGAGCTGGGACTTACCATCAAGATCAATACGGTACTGACGCCGGGGATCAACGATTCCCAGATACCGCTGATCGCCGCACGTGTCAAGGAGCTGGGTGCTTTCGTCATGAATATCATGCCGATCATTCCTCAAGCCGAACTGGCGCATATTCCCCCTCCCAGCGACGAGTATCTGGCAAAAACCAGAAAAGCCAACGAGGGAGTCATCGGTCAGTTTGCCCACTGCAAACAGTGCCGGGCCGATGCGATTGGGCTGATCGGCCAGGATTTGAATATGACTATTGCCGAAGCCGCATGCCCGGCGCCATAAACATCGAGCCGTTCCGTACGGAAGACATAGTACCCTTCCTGGAGCTGGCTTCCGCGGAAAACTGGGTGGCTGAACCGTGGGAATTCGAATTCCTGATAGCGGTGTTTTCCCAGGGGTGCTTTACGGCTCGCGGGGAAAACGGAAAAACTGCAGGTTTTGTGACCTCAATCCGTCATGAACGAAGTGGCTGGATCGGCAATCTGATCGTGTCTGCAGAGTATCGTGGCCGAAAGATCGGTGAGCGATTGTTCACCAGCGCCTTTGAAGCGCTCCGCTTCAGCGGCGTGGAGACATTTTGGCTGACCGCCTCAAAGTCGGGACAGTCGCTGTATGAAAAATATGGTTTCAGAAGTATCGACACCATAATTCGCTGGGTCGGAACAGGGAGGCAGCGGCATACCCTGAATGGTTGTCAGAACGATAAGAGCATCTCGAATATGATCGACATCGATCAACAGGCGTGGGGCGATCGGCGGGCTATCTTACTGACCGAAACTGCCGGCCGCGGTCGTCTGGTGCATGACAAATCCGGTTTCATTGTCATTCAGCCGGCTGCTACCGCGCAACAGCTCGGACCATTTTCAGCTTTTGACTCCGGCAGCGCGGAACGTCTGTTTGATGACGCCACCACTGCCGTCGCTTTCGGAACAAAAATACTTGTGGATGCTCCCGCATCTAACCGGTCGTCACTCCGACTCTTTAACCGCAGAAAAATGAAAATTGCCGGCAGCAATTCATTGATGTATGCGGGGAAGAAACCGGATTATCGGCCAGAGCTGATTTACGGGCTGGCAACCATGGGAAGCTGCGGCTGAAGTGTATCCCGTACTATGTGGCCGACATCCATAACGATCAGCGATACTGATCATTTATCGAATAGCAGTCCGGTCACGCCCCGCATTTTTGGCGTGATAAAGCGCCTCATCCACCCTGTTAATAATATCGTTAGGATCAATGTCACCATCTTTGACCGTCGTTATGCCCACGCTTACGGTAATCGGTATGCCTGTGGCGGTACGTTCCTTGATCATGAGCCGAATCCTTTCAGCAATTTTCTCGGCATTCGGCAGTTCCGTCTCCGGCAGCACCAGCATAAATTCCTCCCCGCCAAAACGGTAAAGTATATCATACTGACGTAACGTCTCTGTAATACATGCGGCGGTTGTTTTGAGAACTTCATCGCCGACCAGATGCCCGAACCGGTCATTGACCAGTTTAAAATGGTCAATATCGACCATCAGGCAACTGAGCGGTCTACCAACCCGGAGACTCCTGGCAACTTCTTCTTCAAAGCGTCCCATGCCGTATCTGCGGTTATATAAACCGGTGAGTCCGTCGATAGTCGCCAGGCGTTCGATTTCCTGGCGCGCCAAAACAATCTTGTTAATAAACCGTTTGGTAAAATAGTAAATAAGACCGACAAGCGAAAGGATCGCAAGGATACCAAAAATGACGATCATAATAAGATTTTGCGTCAACTTCTCGCGGGTTTTCTCCACATCAAACGATACGCTTATGCCGCCAAGGACATCGCCCAGACGGTATTCCTGCTGTTTATGACAGCCGAGACAGGGCTTTTCCACATGAAGCGGGGCAATGAATCGGAAGAACCGCCGTCCTCGGATAAAATCGGTTATCGCAAATTCCTTTGTCCCGTGTTCAAATGATTTTAGTGCTTCTCTCTCGAACGCATCCGGGCTGTTAACAGGATTAAGGGGTTTCAGGCTGGTTATGTGGAACCTGAACAACCCATCCTGTTCGGCAAGAACAGATATTTCCTGGGTCATTATGTCCGGATTGCGGATGGTATAAATATTTCCCGCAGTATCCTTGATATCAGGATTTTCCAGAAATTTATTTGAATGTACCCCGGCAGTTTTTTTCACATACACACCGTCGTAGGAAGCATTCCATTTAAAGGCAACAACGACACTGTTCAGAAGTGCTCGCGCCTGAATAAAGTTTTCCTCCTGGATCAACTGGCGTGTTCTGATATTGATGCCGAGAAAAGTGCTTGAAAGGGCAAGCGTTACCGTCAGGCAGACGGTTAGAATATATCTTTTATAGAGCTTTATTTCCTTTTTTATAGGCACTGCTATAACCCTTCTTGTGGTACGCTTTATTGGTTTGTGGAGGTATCGGCTACTGAAATGGGTTCTACGGATTTCCGCCGCCTCACTTAACGGTATAGCTTACGCCACCGCCGGCACAATTATAATCAATCTCCCGCGTAACCATCCGGGAAATCTTACCGGTCACGATATTTATCTTGCGGGCAAAAATGGCTATCTTATTATTGAGATAGCTGTACGTGCCGACAATTGCCTCATTCTGGTCATAATCATCTTTTTTAATCTCGGAGACCTTCCGGGAAAGAACTACCAGCCCCTTTTCGTTCAAATTGAAAAATTTGGCGAACTCAACCTGCGTTATTTTTGTGCTGCATACGGAGCTGAGGCTGCCACGCATGAATTCTCCCATCAACAGCCCTTGAGAAGCGGGAGTGAACGACTGGATATCGACAAAGTCGGTAACCAGTATGGAATAGGGGCTTTTTTCGTTCGCGGTGTTGATGCATCCGAGGTTGTTTCCGGACTTGTCTTTGGATAAGGTCCCATCTTCGGCAATGCACGGCCCGGTACAAAGTTCGCGCGCGATGTCGTTAAAGAGCGGTTTCAGGTTTGTTGACTCCAGTAGCTGGTTAAATGTTTTGCCATTACAGGCGCTATAGCGTGTAGCTGTGTTTTGAGATGCACATCCGGAAAGAAATAGTGTCAGTAAAACAGCGGTAATTGCTGTACGGTTGATATTCATATTATTTGATCCCGTCGCTGATGATCTTCATTGTCTTGTTGTTGTTCTCATTCGAAAACGATGCATCGAATACCCAATTTGCCGGGATGTACGTTTGAGCCGAAGAAATTACGATACCGGTCGTGGTGTCAATAACACGGGCGTTTATGGTGATGTTGCCATCTGCCACGGAATATGTGCCGGTCACAACACCGCTGATCTCCAGTTCATCTTTCAACTTCGCGATATCCCGGCTCAGGGAAAACTCTCCGGCAGCATTGATATCAATCTCTTTCGTGAGTCTGGCTTCCACTATCTGCCATTTATGCGTCTGCAGGCCATGTATCAGGTTTTCGGCAATCAACCGGCCAAGAGCGGTTGTCGCCCCAAGTTTGTCAAGGTTTGCAAAACTTGTCACCATATAGGTGTTCGAAGGGTTATTGCCGCTTACGTTCTTATCGAGTTGATCGGCAAGGTTTTTCATTCGGTCATTAAAATTTCCGACCGGCGGGTGGGTAATTTGACTGGTTACCTGCACACTGCTGCTGTTGTTGATCGTGCCGGGCCGTGCACAGCCGCAAATTAGAATGCACATAGTTGCCATGAATATGAGTGCTGTTTTCATTGCCTTCTCCCTTGGTACTCATTACCATACTACACAGTAAATTGGATGCGCTGCAAACCGGCACCGAGTCGAATACGTATATCATTTAATAGTCAACTCTGTAAAGCGCGCTCACGAGAACAGGTCTGCGAATTCTGCAGCGTAATTCAAAAATAGATACACGCACATCTGAAAAATATGTGATAATATCCGACACTAATAGAAAGATCTATGCCATGTAAACATTTTACCTTACCCAATGCCGAGGATGACGTATGTCGATATCAACTAATCAAAACCTGATTCTTATCGAAGGTGCTGCAACATACGAGCGGATCCTGTCTGATGTCCGTGAAGTTGAACTGGACGAGGGGATACGTCATTTAAAAGATTTTCTCAAGATTTATCCCGATTTTGCGAAGGCGCATAACGATCTGGCCGTGCTGTATTACCGCGACGGGAACGCGCTCAAGGCGCTGGCTCACTATGAAAAGGCTCATAAGCTGGATTCGGGTAATGTTACCTATCGAAAAAATCTTGCGGATTTTTATTTTATAGAACTGGAGTGGACTGGCGAAGCCATCCACACCTATCTCGATATCCTCAAGGACAACCCGTTTGACATTGAGGCGTTGAATGCCCTGGGAACCATCAGCCTGCAAATAGGGCGCAAGGAACAGGCCAGGCAGTATTTTTCGCGCACCCTGCAACTCGATTCCAATAATAACGAAGCACGTCAGGGGTTGCAGCAACTTCCCCCCTCGATAGCAACCGCGCCGGATTCGAGGCAGATTCCGCATGTATCCCCGGTACGCCGTGAGATGGAGCAGCAACCGCCCGCACCGGTGCCGCCGTCATTTCATGACCTTTTTCGAGCTGCTCCGTCTGAACCGGAAAAGTCTCCCGATGTACTTTACCGTGAAGCCGTAAATCTCGTAGATGCCGATAAGTCCGACGAGGCTCTGCCATTACTGGAAGCGCTTGTCGCCCAGGTCCCGGATAACGCTTTTGCCCACAATTATCTGGGCGTTCTGTACCAGAAGAGAGGGGACCTCCAGAAATCGCGTAACCATCACGAAGCGGCAGTCAGGTTGCAACCGGAAAACACGATCTTCCGGAAAAACCTTGCGGATCTCCTTTATAGCGGCTTTGGGGCACTCGAGGAGGCGCTGAGAATATACGTCAAGCTCTATGGCGAGGACCGTTATGATATGGAGCTTCTCAAGGCGATTGCCCATATCTGTCTGGAGGTAGACAAACCGGACGACGCGCGGTTCTTTCTGGAGCGTATCATTGCAGCCAAACCATGGGATCAGGATGCTGCCGAGGCTCTTCGTGTCATCAAGTCGGCTGTTGTGCAATGAAGGTTTCCATGCCGAGCGGGCGGGCCCATGGTTGGGGGATTGCCGGAGAATATCTGACACGGGAAATCGCCAAGCTCCCCTGTCTTGAAGAAGTTACCCTCCATTGTATCAGCGGCCATGATTTCAGGCCGATGAATTCCGCCGACTGGAACCGGATCAACATCGGCTATTGCTTCTTTGAAAATGATATTGAAGCGCTTCGACATACCCGTCGTGCGGCTCGTGAATGGGATTACATCGTGGCAGGTTCATCATGGTGCGAATATCAATTGAAGATAGGTGGTGTTCGTAATACGGCAACGATTCTTCAGGGCATTGATCCTGAAAACTTCTATTCCGTGCCGTACCGCAAAGACGACGGCAGGTTTATCGTGTTCTCCGGCGGCAAGTTTGAATACCGCAAGGGGCAGGATCTGGTTATCGCTGCCATGCGGGTCTTCATGCAACGCCACCAGGATGCTTATCTGGCCTGCTCCTGGATCAACCAATGGCCCTTTTCGCTTGCGACCATGACGAACTCTCCCTATATTACTTTCAACCCTGCCAACGAAGATTGTGCTGCCATCCTGCGCCGCACCCTCCATGAAAACGGCATTCCTTTGGAGCGAGCCTACGTGGCGCCCCTTATCGACAACTCGTTGATCAGGCAGATCTACCAACAGACCGACATCGGTATCTTTCCCAATCGGTGCGAGGGGGGCAACAACATGGTCATGTGCGAATATATGGCGTGCGGTAGAACTGTCATTGCCAGCGACGCAACCGGTCATGCCGATGTCATTTCCGCGCGTAATGCATTTGCTCTGGCCGATTATACGCCGTTGCTCGTCAATGCCCCTCAAGGGAACTACCCGTTGGGAGTCTGGCACGAACCGTCTGTTGATGAACTGATAGAACAGCTGGAATACGCCTATCAGAACAGGGATATACGGAAGGGAAAAGCGATTGTGGCCGCCGATGACATGAAAAAACTTGCATGGGACAAGGCGGCTCGGCAGTTTGATTATCTGGCAACCAAGCTGAGTAATTCCGGGCGATTTGTAAATTCGCTCCAACAACTTTCTACCATGTCATAATAATGCCTGATCTACAGGTATGTTGAATTGGAGAAGTAATGAGAAATATCAAGACTGTACTGTTGTCTTATGTTTCGTATCCCGTTACAACGGCCGTCTACTTTGAGCGGGCGCTGAGAAAATCCGGTAGTGTTGTGACGATCGGCCCAAAACTTCCTGAGATAATGATCGAGAGATGGAACCTTCAAAATATGAAGCTCCCCATTACCGATCATGATATTCCTACCTCGTTTACGCCGGATATGGCCGAATTATTTCCCATTATCAGCGGCAAGGTACAACCGGATCTCTATCTGTGGATTGAATCGGTCGGTGGTCACTACCCCAAGAACCTTGATGCGGTCACCTGTCCCAAAGCCTGCTACCTGATAGACTCCCATCTTAATCTTGCGATGCATCTGGAATGGGCAAAAAAATTCGACATGGTGTTCATTGCCCAGCGGGAGTATCTGCCCGAGTTTCGTAAACAGGGGATGCGGACACACTGGCTCCCTCTGGGATGTGACCCGGAGGTACACTGCCGCGTCGAGGCGCCGAAGGTCCATCCCGTCGGATTTGTCGGAGGGGTGCAGAGCGGATCGCGCCGCGAAGCGCTGCTTACAAAATTGTCGAACCGGATTCCGGTCCACTATGAACGGTGCTTTTGGGATGACATGGCCCGGTTGTTCTCGCGGTCGCAGATCGTTTTTAATGAAGCGGTCAGGAATGACCTGAACATGCGGGTTTTCGAGGTTATGTCCACCGGTTCACTGCTTCTGACGGATATCGCCAGGCAGAGCGGTCAGGACGAACTTTTCCGTGACGGGGAAGAGTATGCAGTCTATCGTGACGATACCATATGTGATGTTGCCCGTTTTTACCTGGACAATGATACGCTGCGTGAACAGATTGCCACACGTGGACAGCTTCTGGCCCATAATGCGCATACCTATGCACATCGAGTAGAAGACTTGCTGACAGTTGTCCTGAACGGCAAATCCGATACCTTTACGGCGGAGGAATTGCGGCAACGCTCCCTTGCCGGCGTACCTGCCATTGACGCGGACATCACCAGTGACGTCTGCATCAGTAGCGCCCGGAGGAGTTTTATCATACCGGTCCTCGACATGTCCCCCGCCAGTGAGTACAACATAAGTACCCTGCTGGACGATCTGGCAGACATCGCGGGAGACGTCATAGTCATATTCAACGGTCAGGAGGTAGCGGAACATTTGAAAGGGCATCCCCGCATCACGCGGTACGCCATTTTGAAACAGAACATCGGTGTTGCCCGCGCGTGGAACCTGGGGTTGGAGATGGCCGTCACCCAAACAGCGTTTATTGTAAATGCCGATCTCCATCTGGAACAGTCGGCAGTAGATACCCTGGAAGAAGCGCTTTATGCGCTTCCCGATGCTGCCTGTGTCGGCCCTCAAGGGAGCTTCTTCGATTTTAACATGGCACGGGACTATACGTACTTTGATAAGGGAACGTTCGACTACCCGCTTGCGGTTGATGCGGTTTCCGGCTTCTTCTTCGCGCTTAAGCTGGAGCATTTCAACCGGAAGATCATCCGTTTCGAGAACGGGTTTACCCCCTGCTATTTCGAGGAATGGGATTTAGGCTTGCAAATCAAGCAGGCCGGGCTGAAAAGCTATATCGTACCGGCAACTGCGTACGATCACCACTGGAGCGGCAGCATCAGGGCGCTCAGGGAGATCCGGTTTTACGAGAAAGCAGAAACGGCGGGAGAGGTTCTTCTTCGCAATCGGCGCCTGTTCCTCAATAAATGGCGCGGCATCGCCGGGCGTACGGATAACGTGCAGCTCCTGGAAAGCGGGTTTCAGTCCTACGCTGCCGACCATGCCCGTACGCTTGTTGCCGAAGGACGTTATGGCGATGCTCGACAGTGGCTGGCGGATGCCGTACTACGCTGCCGGGAAAGTATGGAAATGGCTGGTTTGAGAAGATTTATCGAACTCCAGATCAGTAAGTCCGATTGGGAATTGTGTGCCGGCTGACGATCCTGAAGCATGGTTTAACAAGGGGATCGCTTTCATGGAGGCAGGTGATTATACTTCCGCTGAACGCTGTTTCCGCCAGGCACTGAACCTTGCGCCGCACTCCCTGGAAACCCTGCTGAATCTCGGTTATGCTCTGGATCAAGAGGGGCGCCGGGAAGATGCGCTCCGCTGTTATGAATCTGTTCTGGAACTCTCCCCCGAAAATGCCAAAGCCCGCTATAATCGAGCCGCTCACTTACTTTTTCTGGGTGATTTCATCAGCGGCTTTGCAGATTACGAGTTCCGTTTTGCAGCTATTCAGGGGGCGGATAATCGGACGTATGCACAACCCCGTTGGGACGGTTCGCCACTGTATGGTCGCAGTATTCTGGTGTATTGTGAACAGGGGTTGGGCGATGCCCTCATGTTTGTCCGTTTTGTGCCGCTTCTGGCCCGTGAGGGAGCACGGGTCATTCTTGAAACGCAGGAATCGCTGGTGTCCCTGTTACGTCTGATGGAAGGGGTGGCGGAGGTCGTTGTGAAGTCCTCCTGTCCACCTGTTACGGATGTTCATATCCCGCTCTTGAGCCTGCCGTTCATGTTTCATACCACATTTGAATCACTGCCGAACCAGATCCCCTACATCAAGCCACCCGAAAATGTGGTCAATCTCTGGCAGAGAAAACTTGATACGTCAGGCGCCTTTCGTGTCGGTATGGTTTGGGCCGGTAAGGAGAAACCGTATCCGCAACGCTCCTGCCCCCCCAGGTATCTCCTCCCTCTTCTGGGTCAGAATGGCGCGATTTTTTACTCTTTGCAGGTAGCAGAAAAAGATCGGTTTTCTCTCCCGGAAGAGTTTTTATCGCAGGTTGTTGACCTGACCGCCGATATCAGTGATTTCGCCGATACTGCCGCGTTGATTGCCAACCTTGACCTGGTGATTACTATTGACACTGCGGTTGCACATCTGGCCGGAGCGTTGGGAAAGCTGGTCTGGGTACTACTTCCGTTCGTGTTGGATTGGCGATGGATGGGCGATCGTTCCGATTCTCCCTGGTATCCCACCATGCAGCTCTTCCGGCAACCTCACAATGGAGATTGGTGTTCGGTAGTCGATGCGGTTGCCCGAAAGCTGAAAGAGACACTGGCTGAGCGTGCCGCGCAGGATGACCTCAATTCCGAAGACATGGAAGCCCGGTTTCAACGGGCACTGCAGTTACAGACAGAAGGTATGTACGACAGTGCCATAAATCTGCTGAGTGCCATGTGCGCTCAGCTCCCCGATGAACCGGCGATCTGGTACAATCTTGGGCGGGCGTATGACCTGTCCGGCCTGATGGTGAAAGCTGCCGAGAGTTATCGCCACGCTCTCCGGCTAACCCCCGGCACTCCCGCGATTTTATTCCGCCTGGGCGAAAACTGCCTGAAGCGGAATGCCGATGCCGAGGCGGAAGCATATTTGCGCAGGGCACTTGAGCAGATGCCGAATTCTATCGAAGTGTTATTGACGCTGGGAGAGGCGCTGGTCCGGCAGGACAATGTACAAGGTGCATTCGGCTGCTGCGACAACATGCTGGCAATCGACCCGGAAAACGTGGTGGCCAGATACAACCTGGCGTACCTGCAGTTGCGCAGTGGCGACTATCATGCCGGCTTTGCCAATTTCGAAGCTCGTCTGGCCAACAAGAGATTAAAGATTGATCTGCGCAGGTATCAACAACCGCGCTGGGATGGTTCACCCCTGAATGGCAGAAGTATACTGGTATTCGGCGAGCAGGGGATGGGAGATGTGATCCAGTTTGCCCGTTATCTCCCGCTGGTTGCCGAGCGAGGCGGAATAATTACTCTGGAGCTCGACCCGCCGCTTATTCCTCTGTTTGACCCTTTTCCGGGTGTTGTCCGGGTACTGCCCAAATCCGAAACACCACCCCTTACGGATGTTTATATCCATCTCCTCAGCCTGCCGTATCTCTTCGGCACAACGCTGGATACCGTCCCGCACCAGATTCCCTATATTGTCCCCGACGCGGTAAAAAGGGCCGGTTGGCAGAGCGCTCTTGCGGATGAACCTCTCTATCGTATCGGTCTGGTGTGGCGCGGGAGCCCCAATAACCCGATAGATCATAAACGCTCTTGTCCGCTAGCCATGTTCTCGCCGCTTGCCGCTTTGTCCGGAGTGCGGTTCTTCTCGCTGCAGGTCGGCGCCGGAATTGATGAGATTCCTTCAGCCGGCATTGAACTGGTTGACCATACCTCCCGGCTGAAGGATATGTCAGATACCGCTGCATTCATTGCCAACCTGGATCTGGTGATCGGTGTCGATACGGCGGTGATTCATCTTGCCGGGGCCATGGGAAAGCCGGTCTGGGTCATTGTGCCGCATGTTGCCGACTGGCGCTGGCTCATGGGAAGCAGTTCTTCCGTCTGGTATCCGACCATGCGAGTGTTTTGGCAGGAACACCAAGGCGACTGGGAGCACCCAGTCACGCAGGTCAGGGATGCGCTTTTACAGCAGGTTGGGGGAGGAGATGGCGCCAATGACTTTGAGTATATTGAAGCGTTGTACAACCAGGGGTGTCGTCTTAAGGAAGAGGGTGATCTTGCGGGGGCGGAATGCTGTTTCAGGCACATTGTCACCCTTGACCCTGATTTGCCGGATGCGCAGCATAGTCTGGGGGTCGTGTTGCACCTGCAAGGACGGCCCCGGGAAGCAATCGAACCGTACCGGATTGCCGTTGCTCTTGACCCCTGCTTTGTCAAAGCGCACTACAACCTGGCAAACGCCCTGTTGCTCTGTGGCCGCTTCGAAGATGCCTATGCCTCTGCGGTGACAACGATCCACTGTGATCCGATGTATGCCGACGCCCACTGGTTGCTTGGCATGCTTTTGCTGCAACGCGGCGATTTTCAAAATGGCTGGCGTGAATACGAATGGCGGTGGAAGGCAGATAATTTTCATGCGAAAACCCCTGATCTGGGCCGACCGAAATGGGACGGCTCACCGCTCAATGGGAGAAGCCTGTTAATCCATATGGAACAGGGACGGGGCGACATGATTCAGTTTGTCAGGTTTGTGCCGCTGATTGCCGCAACGGGGGGGAAGGTGCTGGTATCTGTGGTGCCGGAACTGGTATCCCTGCTGGAAAGTGTCGAGGGGGTCGCGTGCGTCGTCTCTCAAACGGATCCGCTCCCGGATTCTGATCTCTCTGCTCCCGTACTGAGTCTTCCCTACCTTTTACAGACGTCGCTCGAAACAATTCCGTGTACAGTCCCCTATCTCTGGCCGGGTCATGCGAAACGCGAGGAATGGCGGCGGCTATTCCCTGCCGATGGCCGCTTCAGGGTCGGCTTGGTCTGGCAGGGATCTGTTGCACACAGGGACGATCATAACCGTTCGTGTGCAGTGACCGACTTTCTGGCACTCGGTGATCTTGCCGGGATTGATTATTACAGCCTGCAGCTTGGTGCCGGTGGTGAACAGAGTAAGGATCTTCCGGCCGGCATGAAGGTTATCGATCTCACACATCGGATCGGTGATTTTTCCGACACCGCTGCGCTCATCCTGAACCTTGATCTGGTCATAGGCGTTGATACGGCTGTTGTCCATCTGGCCGGTGCGCTCGGCAAGCCGGTCTGGACGCTGCTGCCGTTCGTGCCCGATTGGCGTTGGCTTCTTGAGAGAGACGATTCGCCCTGGTATCCTACCATGCGGCTTTTCCGCCAAAACGTGCAGGGCGATTGGCACAGCGTCATCGACAGAGTACGGCAAGAGCTCTCTTTAGTACGTGCCGGTAAGGATTCTTTCGTACAGCAGGGTATCCGGCTGATGAAATCCGGGCGGATTATCGAAGCGGAGAAGGCTTTTTCCGCAGCAGTAACTGTTGATCCGGACAATGCGGAAGCTCATTGCAACAGGGGCGTTGCCCTCGGTGCAATGCAGCGATATGAAGATGCCATCGACAGTTACCGGAGTGCTTTGTCACGCAAGCCTGATTACATTCAACCGCTGTTCAATATGGGTAATGCCTGCCTGTCTCTTTGCAACCCCGATGGGGCCCATGCCTGCTATGAACGTGTGCTGAAGGTGCAACCCGATTTTGTGCCGGCACATCTCAGCCTCGGAGACCTGGCGAAGTCTCGGCGGGACAACGAACTGGCCCGGACTCACTATCAAAACGCGCTTTCCATCGATCCCTCCTGTGTGGATGCCGTTCAGGGGATTGCCGAAACGTATCAGGCAGAAGAAAAGTTTGAAAGGGCGATATGTTTTTATCGCACGGTATTGGCACGTGAGCCGGGTCGAGCCGGGACCTGGAATCTCCTGGGTACGATGTACCAAAGTCTGGAAGAACATGGAAAGGCGGAGCAGTGTTATCGTCAGGCTTTGACGCTGCTTCCGGATCGCACTGTGGTACTTAACAATCTTGGAGTGGTGTTGAACGGTCAGGGGCGAATTGAGGAGGCAATTGCCGTTTACCGCCATCTGCTTGAAGTTGACAACGGTTATGCCGATGGACACTGGAATCTGGCGGTCGCGTTGCTGGCGGTGGGGAGCTATCCGGAAGGGTGGCAGGAGTACGAATGGCGTTTCCTGAAAACGAATCCGGTTGCGTCGCGGAATTTTACTCAGCCCCGTTGGGACGGTTCACCGCTGCAAGGTAAGACGATATTGCTGCATTCCGAACAGGGATTTGGCGATACCATCCAGTTTGTCCGCTATGCACGGCTTATGGCGCAACGTGGTGATCGGGTAATCATTGAATGCCAGATGCCGGCTCTGAAACGGTTGCTCTGCTCCCTGAATGGCGTCGCCGGGATCGTGGTTGCCGGTGAGCCTCTCCCCCCCTTCGACTGCCATCTGCCGCTGATGTCGCTTCCGCTGCTGTTTGGAACAACGCTGGATTCCATGCCGTCGGACATCCCGTATCTTGCCGCGGAGTCAGCCGATGTTGAAATCTGGCGCCAACGCCTGGGGCCGACTCCGCTATTACGGGTCGGCCTGGTCTGGTTTGCGAAGCAGAGCCAGGTACTTAACCGCAAACGCTCGTGCCGGTTGGAGTTGTTCGCGCCGTTATGGACCGTTCCGGGAGTGGAGTTTTTCAGCCTCCAGATAGGTTTGGGAGCGGAACAGTTGTCGGAATGCGGTACAGGTTGCGGTATACGGGATTTAACCGATCATATTTCCGATTTTGCCGACACAGCCGGTTTTATCGCCAACCTTGATCTGGTTATTACCATTGATACTGCTGTTGCCCATCTGGCGGGCGCGCTTGGCGTGAAGACCTGGGTTATTCTTCCCTATGCTGCGGAGTGGCGGTGGTTGTGTCAGCGCCATGACAGTCCCTGGTATCCAACCATGCGACTTTTTCGCCAGCCGTGTGCAGGGGACTGGCCCGGATTGCTGGCAGCTGTTGCCGGAGCTTTAGACGACTCCGTACAGGATAAAGCAAAGCGAGTAAAGAAAAGCGTACCCCACCCGGAATTGCTGGTAGGCCTTGCCTGGTCCGGGCGGCAGGACAACCCGCTCAATTGCAAGCGGAGTTGTCCTGCCGCTGCCTTGACACCACTGTTTGACATACCGGGTATTACCTTTGTAAATCTGCAGATGGGATTATCGGATGGTGAGGACGCGCATCTGATTGACTTCAGGGAGCAGATTCACGATTTTGAGGATACGGCAGCCCTGATGGCCAACCTGGACCTGGTGATTTCGATCGATACGTCGGTTGCGCACCTTGCCGCGGCTTTGGGGCGGCCGACGTGGGTGCTTCTTTCCTGCGTTGCTGACTGGCGCTGGATGCTGCACTGCGGGGATAATCCCTGGTATCCGGGTGTACGGTTTTTCCGGCAGCCGGACCATGGTGATTGGGAAAGCGTTATTCAGGAGGTGGCGTGTTGTCTATCTCAATTCCGCGGCAATGGCAAGAGTCGGCATGGTGAGGAGATGACGGCCTCCGCTTGTCGCGGGCTTTCCGGGGAACGTCACGTGCTGGAACAGCAGCTGGAACGTAATCGGGAAATTGCGCGATTACAGATGTTTTCTCCCGATGCTCATTTGAATGTGGGAGCGACCCTGGCGCTTCTGGGCAAGCATGCTGAAGCGGTACTCTCTTTCCGGCGTGTGCTTGAGCTTTCTCCTGAACATGTTTCCGGCCATCTTGACCTGGCGTATTCTCTTCTGGCGCTGGGTGAATATGCCGAAGGGTGGCACCATTTCGAATGGCGGTTACGGAGGATTCCGCCCGGTCAACTCCCGCCGTGGCAACTGCTTCGGCCTGAGGAAACGGGTGCCGGTGCAAGCTGGGGTACCACGGTACTGGTACATTGTGAACAAGGCTATGGCGATACCATCATGTTTTCCCGATTTCTGCCTCTCCTTGCGAGAGCCGGTTACGAGGTTATCGTTAGCTGTCAACCGCCACTGGCTTCGCTGGTAGCCTCAGTCAGCGGTGTCAATCGGGTGATTTTGCATGGAGAATTGCTCCCCCGATGCGATCGGCAGGTGCTGTTGCTTACTCTTCCGTTCCTGTTTTCAGCGACGCTGGAAACTTTGCCGGCGGATATTCCATATATCCAAGCGCGGAAAGAGCTGAAAGAAGCGTGGAAAGCCAGGATAGAAGAGAAATTGGCAGCAAGTTACATTTTTCCCTAAAGTGTTTCCGGCAAAAGTCGATATGTTAGGTAAGCGCAGAAAGCGCAACCGGTTAATCCGGTAAAACCCAGAAAGGAGCACCACCATGGCAATCTCAGACATCTCCCTTACCTCGGGCATGAGGAACAACCTCCTTGCTCTCCAGAAAACATCCGCACAGGTTACACAAACTCAGGACCGTTTGAGCAGCGGTAAGAAAGTAAACTCGGCGCTTGACAATCCTACCAACTTCTTCGCAGCCCAGAATGCAACCAACCGCGCCAGCGACTTGAATGACCGTAAAGACGGCATGAGTGAAGCTGTCCAGATGATCAAGAGTGCAAACAACGGCATTACGGCGATCACTGCCCTGATCCAGTCCGCCAAAGGCCTTGCCAGTGCAGCGGCAGCAACGTCCGACACCCTGTCGCAGCTTACGTACGAAAGCCAGTTCGTTCAGATCCAGAGCCAGATTACCACGCTTGCAAGTGACTCCGGTTACCGTGGCACCAACCTGCTGACCAGCGGAACTCTTTCCATCGAGTTCAGCCAGAATACCGGTGATGCCAACCTGACTGTAAACGGTTTCTCGGCCGATGCGGGGACTCTTGGTGTTACTTCCGCCACCGGTTGGGATACGGTTGCAAACGCGACTCAGGCGATGGCAAACATGGAAACAGCTCTTACAACGTTGCGGTCCAAATCTTCAACTCTGGCCAGTAACCTGTCAGTTATTACTACCCGTCAGGACTTCACCACGCAGATGATCAACACGCTTCAGACCGGTGCCGACAACCTGACTCTGGCCGACATGAACCAGGAAGGCGCGAACATGCTGGCTCTGCAGACCCGTCAGTCATTAGGAACCACAGCATTGAGCCTCTCTTCGCAGGCAGCACAGTCGGTTCTGAAACTCTTCTAGGTCGTAACGGAAGCGAGTGAATCAATTTCAACCTGAGCGGGGAGAGGGCAACCTCTCCCCGTTTGCTTATTCCGGTTTCGGAGGTGATTTGTCATGAGAATAGATGGAAATGATCAACGATTGGCTGCTGCAACGGCTGTTCAAATGCAGCAGAGTGGGGTTCAGCAGGTCTTGGCGCCAAAATGGTCGCAGCAGCAGGATGCATCCATCAAGGCTTTGGGTGGCGATACGGTGTCGATCAAAGTCGATTTGCCACAAAATACGGTAGACATATTAAAGAGGATCGGCAGTGCGTCCGATATCCTCAACTCACTGGCGACCAACCTTCGCCAGAGCAACGAAGGGCTTTCGGCCGCCAATGCCGTCACCGCAAAAATGAAGGCTTCATTGGACAAGGTTGTCAAGGATTACCCGCCGTTTTCTCTTGACGACAGTGGGCGAATGGAACAGTTGATGGACTATGCGTCGTTGCGAAAACAGCTTCAGAGTATGATGATACCGGCTCCTCCCCAACCGGTGTATGAGAAAGTGAAACATTTATGGGAAGGGCTGACCGGCGGAACCGGTGGTACTGTGCAGGTTCCCTCACTGCCGCACGACGCTCCCGATACCCACGTCAGGGCTGCGTTACAACAACTTGATGGAATCTCCAGCCAGATGACCCTTGTGCAGGAAACCATGGCCAATTTGGTAATGAAAGCCTGATATGCCACTGAAATTAACGTTAAAACCGGGAGAACGGGTAGTGTTGGCAGGTGCCGTCGTTAAAAATGGACCTACAGTCGCCCATCTGCAGATAGAAAATCAGGTGCCGCTTCTCAGGCAAAAGGATATATTAGCCGAGTCAGAGGCTACGTCGCCATGCAAAAAAATATATCTGGTTGTTCAGTTGGCATATATCGGTGGCGGTCTGACATCCGAACTTGCCCAGGTATATTGGGATCTGGTACGGGATGTTCTTGTCGCCGCACCGAGTACAAATGACTTGATTTCCCAGATAAGCACGTATATCCTTGACTCCAATTTCTATGCCGCTCTGAAAATCGCAAAAAAACTGATTTCCTACGAAGAGGAGTTAATGAATCATGCAACAAAACATGGTTAATGCTTACACGACGATTCAGAAGGAGACATTGAGTGGGCGGGAACTGGAAGCTTCAGTTCTCTCCCGTGCGGGGCTCATGCTGAAGAGTGTCAAGGATAACTGGGATGCTCCTGATCGAGACCAGAAACTGCTGGAAGCTGTTAAGTTTAACCAAAAAGTATGGAGTTTTTTTCAAGCGGAGTTGTCAGACCCGGAAAACCCTCTGCCGAAAAAACTGCGTGAAGACATTCTGAATCTCAGTATTTTTGTGGACAAGCGCATGTTTGAAGTAATGGCTTTTCCGGATCCGGAGAAACTTTCCATTGTTATTGATATTGATTTCAATATTGCTTCCGGTTTGAGAGCAAAACAGGGAGAATAAACGAAAAGTATGATTATTTCAGTTTCTTAAATTAATCCTTTGGGGCTGCCTCAAAGGATTTTTTTGTCCGCCGACAAATAAATCAAGTGCGGCGTGTACCCTGGTGATGGCCTCATGCCAATTTCCCGGCTGATTTTGCCGGAAGATTTGCATGGTCGGATACCAGGGGGAATCATTGCGTTCAAGGAGCCAGCGCCAATCCGGAGCGAACGGCAGCAGAACGTAAACCGGTTTTCCGAGTGCTCCGGCCAGGTGAGCAACTGCCGTATCGATGCTGATGACAAGATCAAGTTGTTCGATCAGGGCGGCGGTGTCTGCAAAGTCTTGTATCTGATCCGTCAGATCGATCAACTGCATTTCAGGGGGAGGAACATCGGCCTGCTCGGATCCGGTTCCCAGTTGCAGTGAATAGAACGTGATGTCCGGAGCTGTTGCCAGGGGGGCAAAGTCTGCCAGCAGGCAGGAGCGAAGCGGATCGGGATAGCTTTTTCCGGCCCAGGCGATGCCAACCAGAACAGTTGTCGTGGAATGTGCAGAAATGAGAGCCGACCATTTTCGCCTGTAATCGGTGGGTATCGACACATAGGGGCATGAATGGGGGATAGTCTGTAACGTGGTGCCAAAGATGCGGGGAAGGGAAAGCAACGGGGCTTGGCAACAAAATGGTGGCAGCGGTGATCCGAAAGGAACGGCGTTCAGAACCCCCTCAACGCTCCGGATGAGTTGCACAAGTTCGGGGTGACATTCTACCACCACTCTGCCGCCACGCTTCGCAACCATGGAAGAGTAGCGGATAAACTGGATAGCATCACCGAAACCCTGTTCAGCGTGCAGCAGGATGGTGCTCCCCCCCAGCGGTGAGCCATCCCAGAGCGGGACATCGCTGTGACGGCGGGGGGATGTGAAATCCGGCTTCTGCCAGCGCCATTCGTACTCCTGCCATCCCTCCTGATAGCGTCCCTGCAGGAGCAGGCTCAGGGCCAGGTTCCAGTGTGCCGCAGCAAAAGCGGGGTCAATCAGCAACGCTCTCCGACACTCAGCTTCAGCTTCAGCAACGTTTCCCAGTGCCAGCAGGGCTGTAGCCCGAGCCGTTACCGGGACGGGTGACGATGGCAGCAGCGCTGAAGATCTTGAAAAGCTGGCAGCCGCCTCGTCAAACCGACCGAGTGCCATCAGAGAATTTCCCATGTTATTGTGAGCTTCGCCCATATTCGGAACAATGGCGAGGGCGTGCCGGTAACTGGTAACCGCCTCCTCGTAACGCATCAACTCATGAAGCGCCGCGCCGGTATAGAGATGCAGTAGTGCCTTTGACGAATCGATATCCAGTGCCGTTTTAAAGCGAATGAGTGCCTCTGCGGCATTTTGCGCCTGTAATAATTCAGAACCTTCCTTGAACAGCTGCTGCAGTTGATTGCTCCGGTTATCCACAAACGCCACCGTTATACAACCGTCAGGTTGTAGCCCCTTCCTTCCAGATACCCGACAATCTCTTTGATATGCTCGTAACCGCGTGTTTCCAGCTCCAGGGAGACGTCGGTCCGGCCGATAGCCAGGGATTTGGAGCGCCGGTCATGGGTAATATGAAAGATATTGGCGCGAGTCGCGGCGATGTTGTCGGCCAGAGTCGCCAGCGCGCCGGGATGATCGTCAAGCTCGACAATCAGCTTGAGATACCTCCCTCCTGCGATCAAACCGCGCTCAACGACGAGTGAAATGGTTTTGACATCAATATTCCCCCCGGACAGCAGGCAGACGGTCTTCCCGCTCAAATGTGAAACTCTCCGGTTCAGGATTGACGCCAGCGTTGTCGCTCCCGCACCTTCGACCAGCATTTTGGTCTTCTCCAGAAGCGAAACGATCGCCAAAGCAATATCCTCTTCTTCAACCTGGACAATCTCATCGACCAGATTACAGATTACCGGAACCGTTCGAGACCCGGGCAGTTTTACTGCGATGCCGTCCGCCAACGTGACGCTTACCGGCTGTTCGGTCGGTTTGCCGGCAGCAAAAGAGGCTGACATGGAGGGGGCAGCGGTCGATTCGACTCCGATAATACGGACATGGGGAGCGCGCTCGCGTAGCGCTGCAGCCATGCCTGCAATCAGGCCGCCGCCGCCGACCGGTATGATGATGTTGCGCAGGTCGGGCAGTTCCTCCAACACCTCAAGCGCAATTGTCCCCTGTCCGGCCATGACCAGCTCATCATCAAAGGGATGCACAAACAATGCTCCGCTTTCCTGCTGTGCTGCGACAGCTGCGGCGCAGGCTTCGTCAAAATTCCGACCGATCAACACGACCCCGGCGCCGTAATCCCGAGTAGCCTGAACTTTCTGGGGCGGGGTCGTTTCGGGCATGTAGACGGTCGCGGCGACACTGAGCAGATCGGCTGAAAATGCGACTCCCTGGGCATGATTGCCGGCTGACGCGGTTATGACGCCGTTTTTCAAATTATCGCGAGGTTGGGAGGTCATGAAGTTGAGCGCTCCCCTGATCTTGAATGAACCGGTTCTCTGCAGGTTTTCACACTTGAAATGCAGTGGGATTCCGATCAGTTCGCTATAGTAGTGCGAATAGATCAACTCGCTCCTCCGAACGCGTTTTTTAAGACGATCATACGCTTCAGAAATAAGGTCGGTAAGCTGCATGTTGGTGCACTCCTCAAAAAATATAACCGGATACTAACAGATGGGGGGCCACCGGTCAAACATACTTGGCAAGCGTCCGGATTGCTGGTACAGTTCAGTAACACTTTATAAGGAGGAACAATGGAACCGATTCATCATCGATTGATTATTTTAGGTGCCGGTCCGGCAGGCTATACGGCAGCTGTCTACGCGGCGCGCGCCAATCTTAACCCGGTGCTGATTACCGGGCTGCAGCCGGGTGGTCAGCTGACGACCACAACTGAAGTCGACAACTGGCCGGGGGATTATGCGGGAGTTGAGGGGCCGGAATTAATGGAGCGGATGCGGCTGCATGCCGAGCGTTTCAACACGCAGATGATTTATGACCATATTGTACGGGCGGATCTGAAGCAACGACCGTTTCTGCTGCAGGGTGATTCAGCCGGTTACAGTTGTGATGCCCTGATTATTGCCACCGGCGCCTCAGCCAAATATCTCGGCCTTCCCTCTGAAACGGCGTTCAAGGGGAAAGGAGTTTCTGCCTGCGCAACCTGTGACGGCTTCTTTTATCGTGGCAAGGATGTTGCGGTGATCGGGGGGGGGAGTACGGCGGTTGAGGAGGCTCTCTATCTCTCCAATATTGCTCGACATGTAACCGTCGTACACCGCCGTGAAGATTTTCGGGCTGAAAAGGTGCTGACTGACCGTCTGATTGAGAAAACAAAAGGGGGGAACGTTACCATCGAATGGAATCATCAGCTTGATGAGGTTCTGGGAGACGCAAGCGGGGTTACCGGAATGCGCATTCGCCACCGAAGCGGATCCACCAAGGAACAGTTGCTGCACGGAATTTTCATCGCAATCGGGCACTCCCCCAACACGACAATATTCGATGGGCAGCTTGAAATGCTGGATGGGTATATCAGGACAAAGTGCGGTGGCTTTGAAGGTGATCTGACCGCCACCAGCGTCAAAGGGGTGTTTGCGGCAGGGGATGCACAGGATTTTACCTACCGGCAGGCGATTACCTCGGCCGGTACCGGATGTATGGCAGCCAAAGATGCCGAACGTTATCTGGATACGCTGGGGCTCTGACCATGGCAGATGGCGATAACGGTTCGGGCGGGCTGGAGAAACTTCTGGCGGATGTACAACGTACTATTCGTGAAAATGATCAATTCATCCGTACCCTGAGAGATGAAGCGTCCAGAGTTGATGGGGTGGCATCTGAAGAAGCTCCGGATGACGATGATACAGTGGATGAGGATGGTTATGAGGAGCTGTAACGCGTGATGCATGACCTGATCTCGTATCATGAACGGCAAAGGCCCCGATCAATAATGATCGGGGCCTTTGCCGTTCATGAACAGATATGCTGCGCAGCGGATCAGTGCTTCTTTTTCTCGCCTTCGCCACCGGTTACATCGACACCGGCGGGAGCATGGCAGTCGCTGCAATTGGACTTCATTATTTCATCTCCGATGTCAACCGGATGCACAAACTCTCTCACTTGCGTACCTTTCGGGATGTTCTCCTGGGTCTGGTTGACCACGGAGTGACACAAGTTGCAATCCTTGGGGATTACTTTCCCGGCCGTATTCTTATGCTTGCCGTCGTGGCAGCGGAAACATCCTGGGAAATAGAAATGGCCGATCTGCGTCGGATAGGCGCTCCAGGAAGCTTTCATCAGCGGGAAAAAATTTCTGGCGTATATCTGCTGAATCTGCTCTGTCGCCTGCGTTATCGAAGCCGCCTTGCTTGTAACCAGGGCAGGGTAGTTCTTGGCGTAATATTCCTTAATACCCTTGGCAATTGCCGCTGTTGCCTCTTCGGTTGTCTTGTACGGTTTTTCCAACAGTTCACCGCTCACTTTTTTCAGGTACGGCAGTGAGGGGTCAAGTTTGCCGGCGGCAAAGCGGTGGTCCATCTCAAGGCTGGGAGGATTAAAGGAATGCGCAGGACGGGTGTGGCAATCGATACAATCCATAACCCGCTTCTCATGTTTTGCCAGTTCTTCTTTGGAAATCGGCTTTTCGGTGCTGACGAATTCGTCCTGAGTCCCGTCTGCTTTCTTTACCGAAACATACGGAATGTCCATGCGCCGTTCGTCGGTGGCGACATAGCTTACTTCCTTGCCGATATGCCAATGAATGCCTGACGAGTTTGGTGCGCCGGGGGTACCGCCGATCTTGATCAGCATCTGGGTTTCGCGGCGGGCATTATCTTCGTTGGGGGCGTTATGTGAAAAAACCTTGTACCGCGCGGCAACGAATTTTTCGGGCCAGTGGCAATGTTCACAGGTAGCGCGAGCCGGGCGGAGGTTGTGAACCGGCGTGGGGATCGGAGTCGGGAACGTGCCGGTCAAAACGGAATAGAGTTGTCTTGTCCCGTTGATTTTAGCCTTGACGTAATAGTTCAGCCCGGAACCGACGTGACATTCAACGCAACGCACCCTGGCATGAGGAGACTGCTGCCAGGCAACATGCTCAGGCTCCATGGGCACATGACACACTTCCCCGCAAAACTGGGATGACTCGGTGAACTCAAAGCCTTTGATCGTGGTAATGCCGATAACCGCAAAGAAAACCACCGTTACAAGGGCGAAGAAAATAGTCAGACGGAGTTTTTTCGGATCATTAAAGTCTAAACGAGGTAATTCCGGAATATCGGTATCAGGATGCTTGCGATGTTTGTTCCGTATCCGCCATGCGCCGAAATAGGTCAATACACCACCAAACAGAATAAAACCGGGCAACAGGAACAACGTCACTATTTCCATGTACGGGTTTTCAAAGCCCATCAATTCCTGCAGAGCAATAAATAACACAATAACCAGTGCAGCTATTGCCGAGATGGACATCCCCAGTAAACTGATGATATTCATGTAATATTTCTCGGCGGAAATTATTTTGCGTGAATCCACTTGACGTTGTTCCATTGTTCCTCCCGGATGCCGGACATATTTGTTAAACCAAAAACTATATACACTGCTGTGAGCAGACAGAGTTCCGCATTAAAAATCATAACTTGGTAGCATGAAGGCCGTAGAAATGCAACTCAAAATGATTTTCGTGTGGCTTTCTCATGTGGGACCGTCAGATTTTACTGGTAACGTGCGTGCCGGAAATCTACCGGTTGACAAATGCCAGCCACCTGATTATTTTAAACACAGTGTTATATAAATTTTGTAAGTAATGATCATCTTGCCAATAAAATTGCCGATAAATTGCGTGAAAATATGGATGAATATGTAGAACGTAATTAGATTTTACGGCATTACGTGCCAGGCTTGGCCAAATATGATTGGAGGTAGAGGGATGACAAAGCCGGAACCGACTGCTGAAGAGCGGGAAAAAGAATTAACGGCTCGCCTGCAGGCCATGGAGCAACAGTTGGAGAGGCTGACTGCTCGTCTTGTTGACGAGGAGGTTGCCGGCCCCGCCACTCCCGTGGCCGGAATTGCTGCACCGGAAATCCGTCGAGAGTACCCTCCCGAAGATATCTCCGATGTTACGGAAGAAGTTTTGAACTGGGCAAGTCGTAACGCGCTTATGCCGCGACTTGCCACACTCTGCTTCTTGCTGGTTATTGCCTTGATTTTTCGTACCGTAACAGACAACGGAATTGTCAGCAAACCTATCGGCTCGGGGCTGGGTATGAGCTATGCGGCCATTTTGATGATTGTCGGCTGGTACAAATACGGCAGGCAGAGTCCGCTCGCCCCGGTTTTTGCCGCTTGTGGCGCTATTTTGATGTCAACCATCGTTGTGGAAACACATGCCCATTTCCAGGCATTGCCGCTTGTACCGGCATATGTGACTCTGGTCGCGACCGGCATTGCGATGGCATTTATCAGCCGTCGATTCGATGCCTTTACTCCCATCTCGGTCGGCACGCTCGGTATCTGTTTTGCCGGGGCGGCGATCGATTATCCGCATCCATTTTTCCCCTATCTCTCCCTGATGCTTTTTTCCGCCAACATACTCGCCCATTTTGCAGCGCAAATGAAGCGGTGCGGGTGGTTACGCTGGACAGTCGCGTTCGTCAGTATGTTCATGCTGCAGCTTTGGGGATTCAGGCTTGGGTATGCACTTAAAAATGGCGCGACACCACCTCCGGAGCTGGCCCAAACGTGGTTTCTGCCCGTATTGGCGGTTTTTGCCGGTACCTATTTCGTGTCTGCTCTCTGTGGCATCATCTTCAGGAAGTCGGAACGGATAGCAAAATTTGATGCTGCGCTTCCTTCCATCACCTCGATCTGGGCTTTTTCCACCGCGTACTCCGTTGTTAATGCAGCGGGGGGAGATGTGCGTCTATTGGGTGTCGTCGGTGCTGTGATTGCTGCCGTCCTTCTTGTTATCAGTTTTCGCCTGGCTCTGCGACACGAAAGTGGCGCTCCCGGCGCCGGCGCATTTACCTTTGCGTGCGGAGTTCTTCTGGCGTTGGCATTGCCCGCTGCAACCGGGAAGTTACTTTTTTCATTACCGATCATTTCAATAATAGGTATTTTTATGGCAGTCATGTCCCGATCCTGGGGGAGCGGGACCGTCAGGTTAGCCACGTATCTGTTTCAACTCTATAGCAGCGTAGCCCTCGCCTTTATCCTCAAGGGGAATGCTCCGGCCTCAATGGATGTCGAAAATTTACTTCCTGCCGGTCTGTTGGCGTTTATCATACTGTATCAGTATCAGTGGTGCCGCTGGTGGCCACCAGCGGAAAAGTACGTTTTTTTCGGTAGCTTTGACCCGAACGACCGTAGTGCCGTATTGCTGCTGTTGGCTGGGGTGGGAAGCGGATTTTTCGTAATGCGATGCGCCATTTATCAGACCTTGCAGATTATTCCCGGCGCCATGTCTCCTGACGCCTTCCGGTGTGCGCAATCTGTACTTCTCAATGGTGCTGCTGTTGTTTTGATAACAGTAGCCTACCTTCGTCGCGCCAAGGAGATCAGAAATGTTGCCATACTCGTTACCGGCGTCGGTTGCATCAAAGTGTTTGCCTATGATCTGCTCGGGACCCACGGTCTACCGCTGGTATTCAGCGTGTTTTCATTTGGCATGGCGGTGGCCGTCGAGTCGGTAGCGCTCGGGAAATGGCCCGAAAAACCGGCCGGACAGGGTGCTGAGGAAGTGCAGACGGTCGTATGATTTCGGATCCATAGTGCAAGTGCCAAACAAAAGGGGATGCCATTTCGGCATCCCCTTTTGCGTTCAAACAGACTTTATGGTTTATTATTTCAATGCCCTCCGCCGCTCAGGAAGGCCAGAATCATCAGCAGCATCAGGCTGAGTCCGATGATCACGGCGGTAAATCCGAATCCCTTGAACAGGAAGTCACGGAGAATACCACTGGTGCTTTTAC
>Ga0073936_10000646_pt1 | contig 54259 bp, 60 predicted proteins | sample AliMusrvi5mmetaG_FD_87041 | JGI IMG/M metagenome (GOLD analysis project Ga0073936, IMG submission 87041) | Freshwater lake bacterial and archeal communities from Alinen Mustajarvi, Finland, to study Microbial Dark Matter (Phase II) - Alinen... | ecosystem: Environmental > Aquatic > Freshwater >...
AGCAGCAGGTCCACGGCATTGCGGCGGAACTCAGCATCATACTTCTTGTGTATCCTCACGGTGATCCCTCCATCCTTCTATACTACTTCGTTCACCGTGTCCGTCAAACCGGGATAACCTCAACGACCCGGAGACTGAACTCAACAACGCGAAAAGCGAACAAAACCGGTTCTATGCATTGGGGCCGGCAGCCAAAGCAGCTTTCGACAAAGGCAATTATTCCGCGGCCAGAACCTATGCGGAAGAACTGGCCACGCTCACCCCGAAATACAAAGGCGACTGGAATTACGGCAACGCAATCCAGGATTCAAATGTAGTGCTTGGCCGGCTGGCCCTGCGCGACGGTGATGTTGCCGCCGCCAAGGCCTTCCTGCTCGAAGCAGGAAAATCCACCGGCTCACCGCAGATGAACAGCTTCGGGCCAAACCTTTCACTTGCCAATGCCCTCCTGCAGAAAGGCGAGAAAGACGTTGTCATTGAATATCTGAATGCCTGCAAAAAATTCTGGGAGATGGACCGCGGCAGACTGGACGATTGGATTGCGCTTGTGAAGGCCGGAAAAACTCCCGATTTCGGCGCAAACCTCCTTTACTAGCGCATCGGCTTCAGCCTCACGTTGAGACGGTAGACCATGGAGTCCGATTCCGGCGCAAGGGTCACGGTATAGAGGCCTTCCGACCCCTCAATGTCGCCCGTGACCGGCGTCCATTCGGGAGCCAGCAGGTTCGTCGCCGCATCAATGCGATACAGACGGTTGGTGCGGGAGATGAAGTCCAACGCATAGCTGTCCACCAAGCCGGACGGGCAGCTGAATTTTTCGATCCTCAGGCAATCCCGGCCGTTCGTCGGCGATGTCAGGGCAACCCACTCCTGCCAGGCGCTGCAGCCGTCACCGTCGGTGTCCGACACCGCCGCATTTTCGTAGTCGTTTGTATCCGGATAGTATCCGGCAAGCCACCATTCCGGCGTGCCGTTATTCGTCGTCAAATTTGCCGCGAAGTCCGCCCGCACCGTTTTCGGCGCATCCATCAGCAAGCTCAGGGGACTCACGTTGCCATCGGCATCGCCGGCCCAGAGAATGAAATGGTAGTGCGGGTCGGCGGTGGCGGTGATCAACACCGGTTCACCAGCCTTTTGCCAGCCGTCGCCAACGTTCACGGTGCCGTTCGACCCAGCGGCCATGCCCAACCAGTAGTTCGTCCGCCACAACCAGGTCAGGGTCGCGTTGTTTGTCAACGCCAGGGTCATGATGTTGGTGAACCCGACCGCCGGCTCATTCCCGACCATGGCCCAACCCGTGCAGACAAACTGAGTCGTGTCCCCGGCGTCCAAGCCGGTCACGGCATTGGTCAGCACCGAGCCTTCGGCATAAAAGCACGTGCCTGTCGCCGGCGCCGCTGTACCGTGCGCGGACTGGATGGCCAGCCCGAACTGTACCAGCACGGCGAACGTGTCCGTCACATCCGGCGCGGCACTCCAGTTCGCATCACCGGCCTGCGAGGCGACGATGCCGACCTCGCCCTCCCCGGTGAAGGCCAGGTTGGTGTCACCGCTGATGACGGCCGGTCCACCCGCCACCACCGCAAAACTCACCGGCAATCCGGAATCCGCCGTGGCCGCCAGACCGACAAGATTCGTCAGATTCTGGTCGGCAATCGAATCGAACTTGATTACCTGAGCGGCCCGGGCCGCCTGCACCGCAGATGTCACAACAGCCTCAGAATAGAAGTCATCCTGCGCCTTGGCGGCGCGGACCCAGATCGTGCCGGACCCGCCGGTCACGGCCAGGCGGGTCCCATCCACAATCACGCCAGGGCCGTCCAACACCGCATAGCTGACCACGCCAGTCCCCGCACCGCCGGATACCGACAGCACATTGGTGCTCAGATAAGCCTGTGGACTCGCCGGTGAAAACACAAGCAACGGCTGTCTCCCGCGCATGTAGGCGAAGGCGTTGGACGCCACCGTCACGCCGAAGCTCGTCGAATACACGCACACATCGCCCGGAGTGATCTGGCCGATTCCGGCCGCTTGCGCCACGGCCACCACTTGTGTGGCCGACTGACCAGGGTGGATGACAGCCGTCACGCCGCACAAAGTCACATTGGTGATGTCACTGCCATCGCCCAAGTTCGATCCGGAAATGACGACCGGATAGCCACCGGTCCAAGAGCCGGAAGCGGGCGCGACGCCAGCCCCCCCCTCGAAAATCGCACCCATCGGATTGACCGTGTACACATCCTCCAACGGAAGTTCGCCATCGTCAGAAGTTTGCAGAATAATATCTTTCACCCCCGCCAACCCGGTGGCAGGAGCCACGAACCAAAACCAATCCGCGCCCGGCGCCGCGAAGTCCACCGCCGCCACACCGCTGAGCGTAACGTTGGTGATGGTAACGTTGAACGAGATATTGGTGACCACCACGCGGTTCCCGCCCGCAAACGGCCCGCTAGATGGCAGAACGGTGATCGGGGGCGGGAGCGGAGGCGGGCCGACGGCTCCGGCCGGTTGCAGCAGCAGCAGTCCAATACAAAAGGCCAACCCCGTAAAACCAAGGCCGAAAAACCGCGATTTACCCGCGACAATTATTTCCTGACCCGAGATGCTTGTCACATCATGTTCCTATTTGCCGCATCATGCGATATCATTTCAACAACTAAAAATAATACTGAAACCCATTCTTTGCGTCCATGAAACCCTCACCCGCGCCACCACCGGTCGAAATGCGCCGGGGCGGCAGCCTCGAACGTCATGCGCTGCCCGGTGACCGGGTGGTTGATGGTGAGCGACCGGGCATGCAGGGCAAGGAACTTACAGGCATCGTGCGGACGGCCGTATTTGCGGTCGCCGACAACCGGATGCCCCTCGTCAGAGACGTGGACACGGATCTGGTGCTTGCGGCCTGTCAGCGGCACGACATCCAGCACACTGAACGCAGACAATTCCCGGATCACCCGGTAGGTTGTGTGGGAAAGCAAGCCTTTCGCCGGATCGGGCGTTGAATAGACCCTGAACGCGGCGTTTTCCGCCAGACAGGACGTGAGGGTGCCTTCTTTATTCGCCAACTTTCCATGGACCACTGCGAGATAGTGCTTTTCGGTCGTGTCCCAGTGTTCCTGCAGCTGCCGCTTGGCCGATTCTGTCCGGGCGAAAACCAGAACCCCGGATGTGTCGCGGTCCAGACGGTGCACGATAAAGACGCGCTCCCGGCTTTTCGCAACACCCTTGCGCACATAGTCGGTAAGCAAGTGGTAGGCGGTCCGCACCTTGTCGGTGTCGGTGGCGATGGTCAACAGCCCCGGCGGCTTGTTCACCACAATGATGTCACGATCCTCATGGAGTATGGGGAGCCCCCTGGGCTGGCGCCGATGGTGATGCGCGTCCCGGTCCGAGGTTGGATTTTTCATTCAGGCACTCCTTGATGACAGGATAGCCGCGAACCCCTTTCGGGGAAAGGATGAAGTGTGAATTATGAATGATGAAAGCATGACACCAAGACAAAGAAACCGCCCACGGATCACACTGATTGACACGGATAGAAGACAAAACAAGAACCACCGGGAGGTCATCGCAACCACGCCGCGGTGAAACCCTGAGTTTCAAACTGCCGCGTTGACGACCTGCGGGCTTTGGAATACCATTCGATTCAACTGGCAGCGTGCAAACAGAAAGGCGGGAAACGATGAATGAGGCAATCGCGGCAGACGGATCGGCTTTCAAGGACCGGAAGACCGGCCTGATTGTGTTCGGCATTTTCCAAATCCTGCTGGGCGCGTTCTTCGCGCTTATGCTGCTCCTGATGATATTCGGCATGGTGGTCTCGGCCACGGTCCACAAGAACTCCGCCCACTCCATGAATGCCGCCGCCATGATCCCGGCGCTTCTGTTCTATGTCCTGCTGGCCGTCTGGTTCATCTGGATGGGGATCGGCTCTCTCATGGTCCGACGGTGGGCCCGCGCACTCCTGCTGGTCGCCTCGTGGTTCTGGTTCATCAGCGGACTGATGGGCCTGGCATTCATGCTGATATTCCTGCCGGACATGTACGGCACGCTGAACAGCGCACAGATTCCCCGCACGGTCGCCACCATCATCAAGTGGGTGACGATCGGGTTCATGGTGATCTTCTATATCATCATACCGGGCGCCATCATCCTCTTCTACGGAAGCCGGCATGTGAAGGCGACCTGCGAACAGTACGATCCTCAAATCCGCTGGACCGACCGGTGCCCGCTGCCGGTCCTGGCCGTGAGCCTCATGGCCGGATGTTCAACGGCCTGCATGCCATTCGCGGGACTCTATGGCTGGGTCGTCCCGTTCTTCGGGGTCATCCTGAACGGAATCGCCGGTGCGGCAATATTGATCCCTTTCGCGGCGTTGCTGGGCTATGTGGCGTGGGGCATGTACCGCCTGCGGATCAACGCATGGCGGTGCGCAACGGGACTGGTTGTTTTCTGGGGCATATCAAGCACCCTCACCTTCACCCGCGTGGGGCTGATCACACTCTATGAGAAGATGAACTTCCCCGCCGAACAACTGGAGGCCATGCGAAAGATGGCGCTGCCGCAAGGACACTGGATCGTGCTGTCCACCATCGTCTGGATCGCCATCGCACTGGGGTATCTGTTCTACATAAAACGATACTTCCCCGCAACCATGGACCAGAAAGCAGCGCCATGAAATCGAAAGTCCGACTCCTCAGCCTGGTCGTCTCCTTCACGCTGGTCCTGCTCACCATCGGGGCCGCACTGGTGGTGCTGGGGATTTTCAATGAAGCCCTGAAATGGGACATCTTCGGCCCAAAACTTGAGGCCGTCCTGTACGGCGTCTTCGGCTCGTGCATGGCACTCGCCGGGTTCGGCGTGGCCATGACCATCATCATCGCCATGCAGGAATCCGTGCGGGATTTTAAAAAATTCGTCCAAGCCCGGATGAATCAGGAAGAAACGCCGGACGCCCCGCGGCGCACCTATGCGATACGGATGGTTGCGGTCGTTGCCATCATGGCCATCCTCATCGCGCTTTGCGCACTCATCAACCACGTTGTCCTGAGGCAGCGGTGCAATGTGTTCAAACGGCTGGCGGGTGAACAGATCAGCAATTTCCAGAACAAGATCGCGGGGATCGTCAGCACATTCCCCGCCCCGCCGCAAAGCCACGTGCCACGGGACCTGTACGATGTGGTCAAAACCATCGATAATCTGGACTTCATCACGCGGACCACGCTCTATATCCCCGATCCAACCGAGGAGGCGGCCATGTGGGGGTTCACGGCATGGCGGGACTACACCAACGCCGACGGGTTCGCGCGGTTCTATGTGGCAAAGGATTTCGAAAAAGCCATGCGGAAAGCCGTGGACGGGAATCCCGAGGACCTGAACCAGATCAATACGCGCAACGAGTTCATCTGGTACAAAGTGCTCACGAACGCCAGCGGCAAACCGAAAGGCGTTGTCCGCATTGACGGCAACAGCCGCCAGAGTTTCAGGGAATACAGCCTGGGGAAATAGGACAGCCCACCACGGATAAATAAAAGACAAGCGATTTCACGCAAAACTGCCAAATCCGCCAAGAAAAACGCCGCATGAATACATTAAAGCATCCACGGGCACAACTGATAAAACTCCTTATCGAGCATTTCGGCACCGATGACCGCCGGATTGAACACGCCCTGCGCGTGCTGCACCATGCGGACACCCTCATGACAAAACACACCGCCTGCGATCCGGAGATCGTGATCGCCTGCGCGCTCCTGCACGATGTGGGGATCAAGGTGTCGGAGGAGAAACACGGATACAACAACGGCAAAACCCAGGAGGAATATGGCCCGCCGGTGGCGGAAAAGCTACTGGTCTCCATCGGATTTCCCCTTGAAAAGATTGAAATTGTGAAGCAGATCATCAGCAACCACCATTCCCCTTCCCGGTACGACTATCCGGAACTCGCAGTGCTGAAGGAAGCCGATCTGATCGTGAACCGGGATGAGGACACCTGACAAACCACCGGAAAGAACAACCTGTAATGCAGCAAATCATAAAAACCACAAAGTTGATCCTAGCCTGCGCCATCATTTCAGGCTGTGTTACATCGCCGAATCTTTTGTTTCTTAAGAGGCCCGGCATCGACGCCCAAGGGGGCATCAGCAGGAAACGGGAACAGATCGATGTTATCACAATTACGCCGCAACAGCTGCCGGATCAAGATCGTCATGATTTGTGGGTTGAAATATCCCCAGACAACCGACTCCCGCTTGCTGACATAACGGAGGATATCATAAAGAAAGCCTCTGTAAAAAGCTACATCACCACAAATACCGGCACCACATCCTGCTCCTACTACATCGCAGGATATTCGTTCGAATTCGAAGCAGGACACTTTACACGGCTTGATGCAATTCGATACAGCTTCCCGCCACCGAACATACCCGTGCATGTCGAGTTCGGTTCGCAAAAGCGTAACTGCAAGCTATCGCTTCCATGCTCTATCGCAGATTTCGAGAATGTATTTGGGGCTTCCAACACCGTGACGCGAGGCTTTTTCTGGTAGGCACGCACGTTATTTATGAAATGGTATGAAAAGATGAATGAAATGCGCCGGTGATGCCCAACCGCATCAATATTAACAATCGGGAAACTATGAATATCGGCCGTATCAAGGGGCTCAGCTGGTGGATCAGGCTCACGACACTTCTCGCTGTAGTCTTCATCTGGTTTGAATTGTCAACCATGCAGCCTCAATATGAACGGTTATGGCCCGCTATCATGAACCATGACATCTTGGCAATCATGTATCCGTTATGCCAGATCGGCATGAATCTCCTCGGAATCGCAATATGGCTAGCGAGCGTCGCATTGAGCGCACTCGGGCTGAACATAACCAAAAAAAAGGCTTATGCCTTCCTGCTGACATTCTTCTTGCTGAGCACACTCGTTGCTCCCGTCAAATTTGCCCGCCAAAAGCTGGCTTATGAACAGACCCGAAACATCCGCGGCCTTTCGGCGAACTCGCAACCTGAACTCCAACAACCTTGCCAATACCCATTGACGTATACGCCAACAATAAACATCAACTTGCCCATCGGCCCACTTTTGATTTTGCTGGCGGTCTGGAACATGATTAAAACAGACGGCATAAAACTGGTGACTAACGATCGGAAACCGGATGAGCGCCCTGACCAAAAACAAACTTGAGCTCGACACTCCTTGTCTTGTGCTGGACCTGGATATCCTCGAGCAAAACCTCCGAAAGGTGCAGGCCTTTGCCGACCGTGCAGGCAAGAAGCTGAGGCCACATGCCAAGACCCACAAATGTTCAGCCCTGGCGCAACGGCAGATGGAGGCCGGAGCCTGCGGGGTCTGCGCCGCAAAGGTGTCGGAAGCCGAGGCGCTGGTGAAAGCCGGGATTGACAAAATCCTCATCACCGGCCCGGTGGCCACGCCGCAGAAGGTCAAGCGGCTTGTTGACCTGCTGGCTACGGCACCTTCCCTGATAGCCGTGGTGGACTGCAAAGAAGGCATTGAGCTGCTGGATGCGGCCTTGCACGCAAAAAAGACAACCATGAACGTGCTCCTTGATGTGGATGCCGGCCTGCACCGGACAGGCGCAACACCGGCCGATGCACTTGGGCTGGCTGAATACATCCGCTCCCGCCCGGCGCTGCGCCTGTGTGGAATACAGGCCTACGCGGGGCAGGTCCAGCACATACGGTCCTATGATGAACGGAAGGCGACTTCACTCAAATGCCTGCAGGAAGCGGCGGCGGTGTTCCGCGAACTGCGTGCTGCTGTAGAAACCTGCACCATCTTCAGTTCTTCCGGCACCGGGACCTTTGACATTGATGCCGCGATCCCGGAAGTGACGGAACTGCAGCCCGGATCGTATGTGTGCATGGATGCGGACTATCTCGCCATCGGATCAGCGGAGGATGCAGCCCGGTTTGCGATGTTTGCCCCGGCCCTGCGCCTGCTCACAACGGTTGTCAGCAACAACCAAAAGGGATTTGTCACGGTGGATGCCGGCTTGAAGTCGCTCTACAAGGACGGAGGCGTGCCGCAAATCATCGGGCCCGAACATTCCGGGATGGTGTACGACTGGTTCGGCGATGAGTACGGCAAGGTCACCTGCCCCGGCCATCGCAAAGCTCCCCCGGTTGGAACCGTGATGGAACTGGTCACATCCCATTGCGATCCGACCATCAACCTGTTTGACCAGTATTATCTCACAAGGAACACAGACGTCGTTGGCGTCTGGCCAATCGACCTGAGAGGGTGCAGCCAATGAACAAGACGGATGTGGCGATGGTGCGGGAAATGGCCAGCAGCGTGGCGGAGATCGCCACGCTGCCGGTGCAGGAACAGAAACGGGAGCTGTGGCGCAAGCTCAATGCGCGCAAGCCGGCGCGACCCATGGTGATGATCGACCAGGTCTGCTGGAACGAGATGAACATCGGCAACGAACTGACCCTGCGGTGCGCCGATGCCGAGTGCCGCGGCTATGAGGATCAGCTGCGGCGGACGCTCTACCAGTGGAAACATTTCCCCGTGGACATGGTGGTGGAACCGTTCATGCGCGTGCCAAAAGCCATCCACAACAGCGGCTTCGATATCGATGTAAAACAGGAGTGCGCCATCACCGACCCGACCAACACGGTCATGGGCCACAAGTACGAAAACCAGTTCCAGACCGAGGCCGACCTGGAAAAGATCCGGATGCCGCGAATCCGCCATGACCCGGCCGAAACCCAACGACGCCTGAGCGTGGCCCACGAACTTTTTGACGGCCTGCTGGACGTCCGGCCATGGGGCGAGGATCCGTATCTCTCCCTGTGGGATCCCATCTCGACATGGATGGGTGTAGAGAACGCGCTGTATGCGCTGGCTGACAGGCCCGACTTCATGCACCGCCTGCTGGCCCGCATGACGGACGGCTACCTCGGCCTGCTCGACCAACTGGAGGAACAAGGGCTGCTGTGCGGCCCCCAGAGCCTGATCCATTGCACCGGCGCATACACCGACGAACTGCCGGCGCCGGGCTACAACCCGGAGAACCCCCGCACCAAGGACCTCTGGATGTTCGGGCTGGCCCAGATGTTCTCCACCGTCTCCCCTGAAATGTTCAAGGAATTCGAGGTGGACTACACCCGCCGCATCTGTGCGCGGTTCGGGATGGTGTACTACGGCTGCTGCGACCCGCTGGACACAAAGATGGCCGAGGTGCGCATTATCCCGAACGTGCGCAAGGTCTCCATGAGCCCGTGGGTGGACCAAGAGCGCGGCGCGGCGGAAATCGGCAACGACTTCGTCTATTCCCGCAAACCCAACCCGGCCTTCCTAGCCACCGGCCGCTTCAATCCAGAACAGGTCCGGACGGACCTGATTGCAACACGGAAAGTTTGCGAGAAAAACGGGTGTCCGCTGGAATTCATCCTGAAGGACATCAGCACGGTCTGCTACCAGCCAGAACGCCTATCCGAATGGGCATGCATCGCCATGGACGTAGCCGGCGCATAAGGACCAACCGTCCCCTGTTCAACAGACAATCGCGTCGGTGACGAGCTGGCCCATTTCACGGGTGCCCACAGTGGCAACGGCGCGGCCCGCAATATCCGCGGTGCGCGCACCGCGGTCAAGTACCGTCCGCACCGCGTTTTCGACGGCAACCGCTTCACGTTCCAGATGGAAGCTGTGGCGCAACATCATGGCCACGGACAGGATCGTCGCCAGAGGGTTGGCCTTGCCCTTGCCGGCAATGTCCGGCGCGGACCCGTGGATCGGCTCATAAAGGCCGCATTTTCCGTCACCCAGCGACGCGGAGGCGAGCATGCCGATGGAGCCGGTGATCATGCTGGCTTCATCGGACAGGATGTCGCCGAACATGTTGGAGGTGACGAGCACATCGAACTGCGTCGGGTTGCGCACCAGCTGCATGGCGCAGTTGTCCACATACATGTAGTCAGTTTTCACATCCGGATACTCTTTGGCCATGCGGATGGCCACCTCACGCCACAGGCGCGAGGATTCGAGCACATTGGCCTTGTCCACCACGGTCAGGTGCTTCTTGCGGCCGCGCGCGGCCACAAACCCGATCTTCAGGATCCGCTCGATCTCCGGCACGGTGTAATATTCGGTGTCAAAGGCGCCGGTGCCATCCGCGGTCCGGCCGCGCTTGCCGAAGTAGATGCCGCCGGTGAGCTCACGCACGATCAGCACATCGAGGTTGTTGCCGATGATCTCCGGCCGCAAGGGCGAGGCGTCGATCAGCTGCGGAAACACTATCGCGGGGCGCAGGTTGGCATACACGCCGAGTTCCGCACGGATTCTGAGCAGCGCCGCTTCCGGCCGCTGGTGGCCGGGCAGTGTGTCCCATTTGAGACCACCCACCGCGCCGAGCAGGACGGAATCCGACTGCCTGCACACCTTCAGGGTGGCTTCCGGCAACGGTTCGCCGCAGGCGTCAATGGCGCAGCCGCCCATCAGCACGGTGGTGCAGACAAATTCATGGCCAAAGAGCCTGCCGACCGCATGCAGGGCTTTCAAGGCCTCAGTGATCACTTCCGGTCCGATTCCATCACCGGGAATCACGGCTATCTGGTATTTCATATTGATCGATTACCCCTCACAACCTTGTTTATTTCTTCGCCAAACGCCTTTTCACATATTCCACCAGGCCGCCGCCCTCAATCAGCTCGCGCATGAACGGCGGGAACGGCGCGGCCTTCCACGCGGCACCCGAGGTGGCATTGTGCACCACGCCGGTTTCATAATCCACCGCCACGCGGTCCCCTTTGCGGATGCCGCCCACCGCCTCCGGGCAAACCATGATCGGCAGGCCGATATTGATGGCATTGCGGTAGAAGATGCGCGCAAAGCTGCGGGCAATCACGCAGGATACGCCGGAGGCCTTAATAGAAATGGGCGCATGCTCGCGCGAGGAGCCGCAGCCGAAATTGTTGCCGGCCACGATGAGGTCGCCCGGCTTCACCTGCCTGACAAAGTCCCTGTCTATATCCTCCATGCAATGCGACGCCAGCTCGGCGGCATCGGAGGTGTTCAAATAACGGGCAGGGATGATGACATCCGTGTCCACATTATCGCCGTAACAAAACGCGCTGCCTTCCGCTTTTTTCATATCGTCTCCCCTTCGCTGCCTGTTCTCAAGATTTGATTTTCGCCGGATCCGTGATGCGCCCGGTGATGGCGGAGGCCGCCGCCACCGCCGCATTGGACAGATACACTTCCGATTCCGGGTGGCCCATGCGCCCGACAAAGTTGCGGTTGGTCGTGGCCACGGCGCGTTCACCCCTGGCCAGGATGCCCATATGCCCGCCGAGGCACGGCCCGCAGGTGGGCGTGGAAACCACCGCGCCCGCATTGATGAAGATCTCCAGCAGACCCTCCTTCATCGCCTCCAGGTAAATCTTCTGGGTGGCGGGAATCACGATGCACCGCACGCCTTTGGCGACCTTGCGACCAGCCAGCAGATGCGCGGCCTCGCGCAGGTCGCTCAGCCGCCCGTTGGTGCAGGAGCCGATGACCACCTGGTCGATCTTCACATCGCCCACCTCATCCACCGTACGGGTGTTGGAGGGCAGATGCGGGAAGGCCACGGTCGGCCGGAGCCTGGACATGTCGATCTCAAATGTCTCGGCATAGACGGCTTTGGCATCCGCATCCACCTCGGCATATTTATGACGGCCCACGGCCTTGAGGAATTCGCGCGTTTTGCCATCCACGGGGAAAATGCCGTTCTTCGCACCCGCTTCAATCGCCATGTTGGCCATCGCCAGGCGGTCATCGACGGAGAGCGCAGCGACGCCTTCGCCCGCATATTCCATGGAGCGGTACAGCGCGCCATCCACACCGATTTTCCCGATGATGTGCAGGATCACATCCTTGCCCGACACCCATGCGGGCAGCGTGCCCTTGAGCACGAATCGGAAAGCCTCGGGCACACGGAACCAGGCCGTGCCGAGCGCCATGCCGGCGGCCATGTCGGTGGATCCCACGCCGGTGGAAAAGGCGTTCAGCGCGCCATAGGTGCAGGTATGGCTATCGGCGCCGATGATCACATCGCCCGGGCCGACCATGCCCCGCTCCGGCAGCAGCGCATGCTCCACGCCCATCTCGCCGATTTCAAAATAATTCTCGATGCCCTTGTCGCAGGCGAAGGTCCGCATGACCTTGCACTGCTCCGCCGCCTTGATGTCCTTGTTGGGCGCAAAGTGGTCCGGCACCAATGCAATTTTGCCTTTATCAAACACATCACGGCAGCCGATCTTCTCAAACTCCTTGATGGCCACCGGCGCGGTGATGTCATTCCCCAGCACCAGGTCCAGTTTGGCTTCTATCAATTGTCCAGCCTCGACGTGCGGCAACCCGGCGGCACGCGCGAGGATTTTCTGCGTCATGGTCATCGGCATCATGTCTTTTTCTTCCCTTTCGCCTTCTGTTGCTTCTGCTGCGATTCGAGATCGCGGATCAGCTTATACTCGATGGAGTCGACCAATGCAATCCAGCTCGCCTCGATGATGTCGGTGGAAACCCCCACCGTGGACCAGACTTCCGCCCCATCCGTGGACTCCATCAACACGCGAACCTTGGCGGCCGTGGCTTCGCTGCCATCCAGCACCCGCACTTTATAATCGCTCAGGCGCACATCCGCAAGCCCGGGATAAAAACGTTCCAACGCCTTGCGCAGGCTGCGGTCGAGCGCATTGACCGGCCCGTCGCCTTCCGCGGCGGCGATTTCCGTCTTGCCCCCGACACTGATCTTGATCATTGCCGAGGACACTTCACCGGGTGAAGGCCGCTCGTCGATGATCTTGTATTTCTCCAGCGTGAAGGAGGGCTGATACTGGCCCAACGTCTTGCGAATCAGCAGTTCAAAACTGCCGTCCGCCCCCTCAAACTGGTAGCCGGCCTGCTCCAAGTCCTTCAGGCGCGCCACCACCGCGGCAACCACATCGTCAGTTTTCTGCACCGACGGATCCACCCGGCGGATGCGATCCAGCACTGTGCTGCGCCCCGCCACTTCACTCATCAGGAAGCGCCGGGTGTTTCCCACGGACTCCGGGGGGACATGTTCAAAGGACGCAGAGCTCTTGCGCACACCGTCAATATGCATGCCCGCCTTGTGCGCAAACGCGCGGTGCCCGACAAAAGGCATCTCATCCGGCACATTGACATTGGCGATCTCCGCCAGCCGGCGCACCGAGGCCGTCAGATTGAGCAGGGCCGAATCCGGCACGCACCGGCACCCCGCCTTGAGCTGGAGATTGGCCAGTATCGTGGAAAGGTTGGCATTCCCGCAACGTTCACCAAAGCCGACCAGCGTGCCCTGCACGTGCGTCGCCCCGGCCTGCACCGCAGCCAGCGAGTTGGCCACCGCCAAACCGCTGTCATTATGCGCATGGATGCCGACCTTGACACGGCCCTTGAGCAGGGCCAACACCTCGCCGGTCGCCCGGGCCACGTCATCCGGGAACACGCCGCCATTGGTGTCGCACAGGCAGACCGCATCCGCGCCGGACTCCGCGGCGGCGAGAACGGTCTGCAGCGCGTAAGACGGATTCGCGCGCCAGCCGTCGAAAAAATGTTCGGCATCATAAACCACCCGCCCGCACCGCGTCTTGCAGTGCGCAACGGTATCGCGGACCATGCGGAGGTTCTCCTCCAGCGTGGTCTTGAGCACATGGGTCACATGAAAATCCCACCCTTTGCCGAAAATGGTCACCACAGACACACCCGTGCCCAGCAGATGCGCCAGCTGCGCATCATCTTCAGCACGCGTTCCCGGACGACAGGTGGCGCCAAATGCCACGATGCATCCGTGTTTGAGCGGCATTTTCTTCACCGCCGTGAAAAACTCAAGATCCTTGGGATTGGATCCAGGGTTGCCAGCTTCGATCAAGGGGATGCCCAACCCGTCCAGCGTATCCACGACGGCAAGCTTATCCCGCACGGAAAAGGAGATGCCTTCCGCCTGCGCGCCATCCCGCAAGGTGGTGTCCAGCAATTCAACTGTCTTCATCGTCGCCCTCCTTTTACGCCTTCTCATTCAACAGCACATTGATGGCGGCCAGATATGCCCGGATACTGGCCTCGACCACATCCGTCGAAACACCCCGCCCATTATACATGCGATCCGCCTGGCGGATTTTGACCACCGCCTCGCCCTGCGCATCCTCCCCGCCGGTCACAGCCGAAAGCGTGAACGACTCCAGCTGCGGATGCAAACCCACCAGCTGGTCAATTGCCTTGAAGGCAGCATCAATGGGGCCGTCACCCGTCGACACCTGCTCAACCGTCTGACCGTTGCGCACGATGCTCACGGTAGCCGTGGCGGTGATGGCATTGCCGGACTGCACAACAAAACGATCCAGCTTCACCTGCTCAACCACCTGTGTCTCCAAGCCGCGGGCCAGCGCCTCGATGTCCGCATCCGTCACCACCTTTTTCCGGTCCGCCAGCTCCTTGAACATGGCAAACAGCCCGGCAATCTTCTGCTCGTCAAAGGCAAAGCCCCATTCCTTCAGCCGGCCTTCAAACGCATGGCGGCCGGAATGCTTGCCCAGCACCATCTGGGTGCGGGCCAGACCGATGGATTCCGGCGTCATAATCTCATAGGTGGACGCATTTGCCATCATCCCGTGCTGGTGGATGCCCGACTCATGCGCAAACGCATTTTCACCCACAATCGCCTTGTTGGGCTGGACCTTGACACCCGTGACCGCGCAAACCAGGCGGCTCGCCCCATGGATTTTCGTGGTGTCAATGCCGCAATCGACCCCATAGACATCGCGGCGGGTTTTCAACCCCATGACCACCTCTTCCATGGCTGCATTGCCGGCACGCTCACCCAACCCGTTGACGGTGCACTCCACCTGCTGTGCGCCGGTCTGGACCGCCGCCAAGGAATTCGCCACCGCCAGACCCAGATCATTATGGCAATGAACCGCCAGCACCGCCTTGTCCACATTGGGCACATGCTCACGGATGTTGCGGACCAGCGCGGCAAACTCCGCCGGCACCGCATAGCCGACCGTGTCGGGTATATTGACCACCGTGGCACCGGCGCGGATGACACCTTCCACCATGCGGTATACAAAATCCAGCTCGCTGCGCGACGCGTCCTCCAACGAAAACTGCACATCACCGCAGAACCGCCGTGCATATTTGACCATATCCACCGCGCGCTGGTACACCTGTTCCGGCGTCATATTCAACTTGTGAGCCATGTGGATCGGCGAAGTGGCCAGGAATATATGGATGCGAGGACGGGCCGCCTCCTGCAGCGCATCCCAAGCCGCATCAATATCCTTGGCCAGCGCACGTGCGAGACTGGCAACCGTGGCGTTTTTAACCACCCCGGCGATCGCCTTGACCGCCGCAAAATCGCCCGGCGAAGCCACGGCAAACCCGGCCTCAATCACATCCACGCCCATGCCTTCCAGATGGGTCGCCACCCGCAGTTTTTCCTGATGGTTCATACTGCATCCGGGCGCCTGCTCGCCATCCCTCAACGTGGTGTCAAAAATGTAAATTTTTCTATTCATCGTCATCACTTCCTTGTTTCCGTCGACCACCGCCATCATGTCACTGTAAAAAAAAACTCCCGCCTTCCCTGATGGTGAAGGGCGGGAGCTCAATGCTCAATCCCGGGTTTGCCTTATGCAGACAAACCGAGCTCCCGCCGCCTAATAATAAGGAGGAGGCCCGGGAGTTGAATCCAAAACGCCACGGATGCAAAAAACGCACATGCCGCATCCCGGAACCGGAATGCAGCCGTGTTCTGCCTAGAAAACATATTCCCAATTTGCATCATAATGTCTTTATTTATAGGAATAAGCCCGCCCTGCCGCAATAAAATTTTTCGTGTTTTCCAAAAAAAGAAGACATTCCGGCAGGGTCGCCTGCCGGAATATCGGGGGATTCGTCAATTACCCATCTTGGTGATGATGCTGATCATCGGCATGAACATGGCGACCACCAACGTGCCGATAATGGCGGCCAACATCATGATCATGATCGGTTCAATAATCGAGGTCAGGGCCTCCACGGCCATGTCGACCTCCTCGTCATAGCCGTCGGCCACACGCATCAACATGTCGGGAAGCGCGCCGGTTTCCTCGCCCACCTCCACCATGCTGATCACCATGTTCGGAAACACATTTGAAGCGGCCATCGGCATAGCCATGGTGTCACCTTCCTTCACACTGTCATGGACCTTCTGGATGGCTTTTTCGATCACGGCATTGCCGGTCGTATCCCGAACAATCATCAGCGCCTGCAGAATGGGAACACCCGAGCTAAGCAAGGTCCCCAGCGTGCGCGCAAAACGCGCCACCGCGGTTTTCAATATAAGATCGCCGAATAGCGGCATCCGTAGCTTGAAATTATCCAGCAAGAACCGGCCGGTCACCGTCTTGTACCACATTTTGACCGCCGTCACAATGAGCGCGATCATGATCAAGACCCCAATGCCGTTGTGTCGCAGCAAATCGCTGGCATCAATGACGAACTGGGTCAAGGCCGGCAATTCCGCACCGTCGAGCAGCTCCTTGAAAATTTCCGCGAATTTCGGAATAACCTTGGTCAACATGAACGCGACGATGCCGAGCGATGCGGTCAACACAACGCAGGGATACACCATGGCGCCCTTGACCTTCTGCTTGACACGTTCCGCCTTTTCCATGAAATCCGCCAGACGGGTCAGCACCACGTCCAGCACGCCGCCGGCCTCGCCGGCCCTAACCATGTTGACATAGAGCTTGTCAAACAGCTTGGGATGGCCGGCCAGCGATTCCGAAAATGTGCTGCCGCTCTCAACCGATTCACCCATGCTGCTGAGCGCATCGCGCAGGGTGGAGTTTTTCTCCTGCTGGAGGAGGATACGGAGGCCGCGCAACAGCGGCAATCCCGCATTGACCAGTGTGGCCATCTGCCGTGTGATGGTCATCAGCTCCTTGGGTTTGACGCGCTTTTTAAACAGCGTCAATTTCCTGGCGGGGCTTTTCTTTTCAGCACGGGCGGGCGCCGCAGCATTTTTCTTTTTCGGCGCGGCAGCCGCAGCGGCGGGCGCACCGGATGCGGCAACACCGATCTCAACAATTTTAGTCGGGAAATAGCCGTTCGCACGGATGACGGATATGGCCTCCTGCTGGTTGGCCGCATCCAGAACGCCTTCGCCCTCCTGCCCCTTGCCATCCATGGCCACATATTTAAATCTCGGCATAATCCGCTCCTCTCGTCGCCATCACCATTGACAACACCGCAACAGAATAAGAAAAGAGACACCCCTTTGACAAGCCAGCACCGCAGAAAATAAAACCGGCAGGTCGCTCCGGATTCAACTCCTTATGCGGACCCGCCGGTGCATACGGCCATCTTCCACGAAAAACGGTTTTATTTCTTCCCGGTCGTTTCCTTGGCTTCCGCCGCCACCGGCTGGACCGGCTGCAGACTCACCCACTCAAGGATCGCCATCTCCGCCCCATCGCTGACGCGCGGCCCCACGCGCAGAATGCGGGTGAATCCGCTCGCCCGTCCTGCCAGTTCCGGCACGACCTTATTGAACAACTCCACCACTTTTTTCTCCTGGCGCAATCCGGCAATCGCCGCACGCCGGGCCGTCAATGTGCCCCCACGCGCCAGCGTCACCATCTGCTCAGCCAGTTTCCGCGCTTCTTTGGCTTTCGGCAGGGTAGTCTTGATGCGTTTTTTTTCGATCAAATTACAGACCAGCGACGCCATCAATGCATCGCGGTGTGACTTGGACCTGCCGAATTTCTTGTCTTGTTTTCTGTGCCGCATGGTCGTCTCAATTATTGGTTATCGCCATCTTCACCGGCGCCCAGCAGATCCGGGTCAAAAGTCATGCCCAGCGTCAAACCGAGATCCGACAGCTTACTCTTGATTTCATTCAGCGATTTTTTGCCAAAGTTGCGATACTTCAACATTTCGCTTTCCGTCTTCTGCGTCAATTCACCCACGGTGGTGATGTTCGCATTGTTCAGGCAGTTGGCCGCACGCACGCTGAGCTCGATCTCGTTGACGCTCATCCGCAGCTTGCGGCGCAAGGTCTCACGCTCCGCATCCACCTTCTTCTCGTTTTCCTCAAACTCCACGATGCCTTCATCGTAGTTGACGAACACATCCAGATGATGGCGGAGAATGGACGAGGCCATCGTGAGCGCGTCATCCGGCGTCACACGACCATCGGTCCAGATTTCCAACACCAGCTTGTCATAATCCGTCTGCTGTCCGACGCGGGTGTTTTCCATCTGGAACTTCACCTTGCGCACCGGCGAGAAGATCGAGTCAATCGGGATGTGCCCGATCTCCTGCTGCGCCTTCTTGTTGCGCTCCGCAGGATAAAAGCCGCGTCCCACCCGGACTTCGATTTCCATTTCAAACGTGGTGTCCTCGCCCAGCGTCGCAATGACAAGGTCAGGATTGAGCACCTCCACAGAACCATCGGTCGCAACCAATGCGCTGGCTTTCACCTCGCCGGGGCCTTTGACCTTCACATGCAGGGGCGCCGGTTCGCGCACATAGGTCTTCAACAGGACGTTTTTAAGGTTCAGCACGATATCAGTCACATCCTCGACCACGCCCGGAAGCGTACAGAACTCGTGGGGCGCGCCATTGATTTTCACCGAGGTGATGGCGGCGCCTTCAATCGAAGAAAGAAGGACGCGGCGCAAGGAATTTCCAATCGTCGTGCCATATCCGATTTCAAAAGGCTCCGCAACGAATTTGGCGTACAGGCCGGTAGCCGTCGCCTCCTCCTTCACCACGCGCTTTGGCATTTCAAATCTGCTAAGTCTAATCGGCATCTCTCGATCCTTTCATAAAGCCACCGATGCGGCCGCGTGTTTGTTATTTCGAGTAAAATTCCACGATCAGCTGCTCATCCACAATCGGGGCAATTTCATCCCGCGTCGGAATACGCAACACTTCGCCTGACATTTTCTTCGCATCCACCAGCAGCCAGGACGGAACTTCACGGCTCTGGGTCATCTCCATATTCCGCGTGCCCATTTCACGGCTGCGGGTGCGCTCGCGCACTGCAATCACACTGCCCGGCTTCACCGTCATGGACGGGATGCTGGCCGTGCGGCCGTTGATCATGACATGCGCGTGGATCACCATCTGACGGGCCGCACGCCGCGAGGCCGCAAAGCCCATGCGGTAAACCAAGTTGTCCAACCGGGTCTCCAGCAATTGCAGGAGCTGCTCGCCGGTCACACCACGCCGGGCCGCCGCCCTTTCGAAAAACAGTTCAAACTGGTGTTCCTGCATGCCAAACTGGCGGCGCAGACGCTGCTTTTCATGCAACTGCGCACCGTAATCCGAAACCTTGCGTCCCCGCCGCTGCCCATGCATACCCGGCACCGGACGGCCGGTTTCAATCGGACATTTCGCCATCTGGCAGCGCGTGCCTTTCAAAAACAGTTTCATTCCCTCGCGACGGCAAACCCGGCAAGAAGGACCTGTATATCGGCCCATGTTACACTCTCCTCCTCTTTCGCGGCCGGCATCCGTTATGGGGAATCGGCGTGATATCCTTGATCATAGTCACGCTGAGACCGGCAGCCTGTAACGCACGAATGGCGGATTCACGACCCGCGCCGGCACCCTGGACGCGCACCTCAACTTCATGCATTCCACGACCGATCGCCTGACGTGCGGCATCCTGCCCCACCATCGTGCCCGCAAATGCGGTGCTTTTGCGCGACCCTTTGAAACCAGCGCGACCCGCACTGCTCCACGCCACGACACCACCCCGAGGATCCGTCACGGCGACCATCGTATTGTTAAATGTGGCCGTGATATAAGCGATTCCCGCCGGAATGGCGCGACCGCGCATTTTAGCCACTTTCTTAACCGGCGCAGCTTCGCCAGCCGCCGCTACAGCCGCGTCACCCGCTGCTGCCATCGGGTCCGCCACAGCCGGGTCGGATTCCGCTTTCACCATTTTTTCCTTGTCATCAGGCATCGTTGATTTCACTCCCGAATGCGACTATTCCTGTTTCTTGATTGTAGAACGGGCTTCCTTATCACGGACAGCGCCAACCGTGCGCTTCGGCCCCTTGCGGGTACGCGCATTGGTCCGCGTCCGCTGGCCTCGCACTGGCAGGCCACGGCGGTGCCGCAGACCGCGATAAGTCCCCATGCTGATTAAACGACGAATGTTCTGCGCCACTTCACGCCGCAGATCGCCTTCCACACGGTACAACCCCTGCACATTGGCAATGATGCTACGCAGCTCATCAGGGGTCAGATCATCCGCGCGTTTAGCGGGGTTAATTTTGGTTTCCGTGAGAATCTGCAGCGCCCGCGCCGGCCCGATTCCATAGATGTACCGCAACGCGTATTCCACCCGTTTATTTCCGGGAATATCAACTCCAAGCACTCTTGGCATAAAATTTCTCCCTACCCCTGCCTCTGCTTGTGACGAGGATTCTTGCAGGTAATGCGCACTATGCCCTTGCGGCGCACAACCTTGCATTGCTCGCATATCCGTTTAACCGAACTTCTTACTTTCACGGCTTATCTCCAATCGCGTGATGAACCATGTACCTTATCGTTTCACGAAAAAAAAATCCACATTTTTTTACTGAAATTTTAACCCTACCGAGTTAAAATTTCCGCCCCTTCCAACCCAACCGCCACGGTGTGTTCAAAATGTGCCGACCAGCGCCCGTCTTTAGTGACCACCGTCCAACCGTCCTCCAGAACCTCGACATCCGCCTGCCCCAGATTCACCATGGGCTCAATGGCCAATGTCATGCCGGTTTTCAACAACGGTCCACGGCCCGGCGCACCGAAATTGGGTACCTGCGGCTCCTCATGGACTGCACGCCCGATACCGTGCCCGACAAACGCCCGCACCACGCTGAACCCCGCCAATTCCGCGGTCTGCTGCACCGCATGCGAAATATCCGACACCCGCCCGCCCACAATGGCCATCGCTATACCGGCATACAGCGCCTTCTCAGTGGTTTCCACCAGACGCCGAACCGTCTCATCCACAGCACCGACCATCACTGTCGTGGCGGTATCCCCGACAAATCCGCCATAACGCACGCCGATATCCAGACTGACCAAATCGCCGTTCTGAATCCGCCGCACGCCCGGAATCCCATGAACCACCACCTCATTAGGCGAAATACAAATATGCCCGGGATAGCCGTGATAGCCCAAAAAAGCGCTTTCCGCCCCCATCCCGCGAATCACTTCAGCCGCGTAATCGGAAATTTCCGCCGTCGTCATACCGGGGCTAACAGCCCTGGCCGTCGCGTCGCGAACGGCAGCGGCCATCCGACCGCTCGTCCGCATACGCTCCAAATCCGCCGCTGTCTTGAGAATGATCATGCGCTCCCGCCGTCTGCCCTACCGGGCTTTTGCAAGGACCGCCAACACATCGCCGGCCACACGATCCGGCGTATTACGTCCGTCAATCCGCACCAGCAAAGCTTTCTTTTCATACCAAGCCACCAGACATTCCGTCTGACGGTTATAAACACCCAAACGGTTGCGGATGGTCTCTTCACGGTCATCCGCGCGCTGATACAACTCCCCGCCGCACGTGTCGCACACATCCGCCTTCCGCGGAGGAATGAACTGCACATGGTATCCGGCACCGCACTGCCGGCAAATCCGCCGCCCGGACAAACGCACAACCAGCGCATCTTCCGGACACTCCAGGAAAACCACACGCGCAACAGAGCGGCCCAGATCCGCCAGCATCTGCTCCAGACGCTCAGCCTGCGGCACAGTGCGAGGGAACCCATCCAGCAGGCAACGCGACATATCCTTGCCCGAACTGAACGCCTGGCGGATGATACGAATCATCACCTCATCGGGAACCAGCTCCCCGCGCTTCATATACGATTCGGCTTCGAGCCCCTCCGGACGCCCGGCCTTGACCGCCGCACGCAAAATGTCACCGGTGGAGACATGGGTATAGCCTTCAGCCCGCAAGCGTTCGGAAACGGTGCCCTTGCCAGAACCCGGCGGACCCAGCAAAATCACTATGCTTTGATTAACGCCGGCCACGTAAACGCCCCTTGGAGAGAAATCCATCATAGTGCCGCATCAACAAGTGCGACTCGATCTGCCGCATCGTATCCAGCATTACACCGACAACAATCAACAGGCTGGTGCCGCCCATGAACGAGGCAATCAATGACGGCACGCTGAACGCCTTCATCATCAGCATTGGCATCACCGCAATGACGGTCAGGGCCAGCGCGCCAATCAGGGTGATCCGCGTCATAGACTTGTCCAGAAATTCGGCCGTTGGCGTCCCGGGCCGGATGCCAGGAACATAGGAACTGTTTCGCTTCAGATCATCGGCAATCTGGGGGGGGCTGAACTGGGTCGCCACCCAGAAATAAGAGAAGAAAAGGATCATGGTGCCATACACCAGCAGATACATCGGTTCACCATACTGCAACCGGGAGCCAATCTCATGCGCCCATGTCCAGTCCTGCGGCAGGCGGTTCAGGAACATGATCGGAAACGCCAGCAACGCGCCGGCAAAAATAATGGGCATCACGCCCGCGTAGTTCACACGCAAAGGCATGTAGGTGTTCTGGCCGCCATACGTCTTGTTTGCCACCACCCGCTTGGCAGTGTGGATCGGGACCTTACGCACCCCCTGGGTCAACGCAATCGTGGCAGCCGTCACCGCGAAAATCAGGCCGACAAATCCGATCATATGAAAAATATTGAATTTACCGCCGCCCGCCGCGCCGAACATATTGATGCCCTGGCCGATAGCATTCGGAATGCGGCTGGCAATGTTCACCGCGATGATCATGGAAATACCGTTGCCAATGCCACGGTCCGTGATCTGCTCGCCAAGCCACATCAGCAACATGGTGCCGGTGGTCATGGCGGCCACCGTCATCAGCCGGAAGCCCCAGCCCGGATTGGCGACCAGCGCCACATCACCCAGACCCAACCGCTGCGCATTTTCCAGGCTGACGGCCAGAAAGAAACCCTGCACCACACAAATCACCAGCGTCAGGTAACGGGTGTACTGGTTGAACTTCTGCCGGCCGCTTTCGCCTTCCTCACGCATCATCTTGCCAAGGGTCGGCACCACCGCGGTCATGAGCTGGAGCACGATCTGCGCCGTGATATACGGCCAGATGCTCAGTGCACCCACGGCACATTGCGCCAACGCGCCGCCGCTGAACAAGTCAAACCAGACGGCAAAGTTGCCTTCCACCTGATTGCGCATCCGCTCAAAGAGCATCTGCAGGGCGTGGCCATCCACTCCGGGAACCGGCACACTGTTCACCAGTCGGCTGACGAAAATCAGGCCGACTGTGAACAAAATGCGCTTGCGCAGTTCGGGGATTTTGAACGAGTTGGCAAAAGCTGAGAGCATCGTTACGCCAGCACCTCACACACGCCGCCGGCGGCTTCAATCTTCGCGCGCGCCGTTTCACTGAAAGCGTGGACTTTGACCGTCAATTTCTTTGAAAGAACACCGGTGCCAAGCAATTTGATGCCATCATTGGCACCCTTGACCATTTTCACCTGCCTGAGCAGGACTGGAGTGACTTCGGTGCCGGCTTCAAACCGGTCAAGATCACCGACATTCACCACAGCAAATTCGCGCCGGACAGGATTGGTGAACCCGCGCTTCGGCAAGCGGCGGATCAGACGGATCTGGCCGCCTTCAAAACCAATCTTCCGCTTGTGGCCCTTGCGTGCCATCTGGCCTTTATTGCCACGACCGGACGTCTTACCCTTGCCCGAGCCCTCGCCACGACCAACACGCATCCGGCGTTTCCGGGCGCCCGGCGCGCTTTTCAATGTGTGCAACCGCATGCTCATAAAATGATTTCCTTCCCGAGTTCACGGCGCATGATGCACATGCGCAAAAACCAGCGGAATTTATTCCGCCTGCCGCACCGCAGCCATCTCTTCCTTTGTCCGGAGATTACTCAACGCATCGAACGTCGCCTTCACCACATTCATGCGGTTGCTGCTGCCCAGCGACTTGCCGAGCACATCATGAATGCCGGCCATTTCCAATACGGCACGCATGCCGCCACCAGCAATCACGCCCGTGCCAGGCGATGCCGGTTTAAGCATGACACGGGCACCATCGTGCTCGCCTATCACTTCATGGGGAATGGTGCGGCGGTCCTTGACCTTGATAACGATCACTGATTTGCGGGCCATATCACCGCCCTTGCGAATGGCATCCGGCACTTCATTGGCCTTGCCGAAGCCATAACCCACATGGCCAGCCTTGTCGCCCACCACCACCACCGCGCTAAAGCTGAACCGGCGGCCACCCTTCACCACCTTGGCGCAGCGATTCACCTGCACAATCCGTTCATCCATGTCCCCATCTTGCGCCTTCGCCATGGGTCTGTTGTTCGTTGCTTGAGCGCTCACGCTACCTCCTCAGCTTTCGCACCGGGAACCAGACCGGCTTTCACCAATTCATCCACGATCGCCTTGATCTTGCCATGGAACCGGTGGCCCCCGCGGTCCACCACCACGTTTACAATACCGGCCTTCTTCGCGCACTCCGCGGCGCTTGCGCCCATACGGGTTGCAGCCTCTATATTGCTGGCAGTTTTCTCACCGCCCTGCGATGAAGCCGACGCCAAGGTCACCCCCTGCGTGTCGTCAATAAACTGGACATACATGTGACGGCTTGTCAAGCGGATCGCCATCCGGGGCCGTTCCTTTGTCCCGCTGATCTTTTTCCGGATGCGGAGATGCCGCATTTTCAAAGCGTCTTTACGAGTCTTGCATTTCATAGCGTTATTCCGTCCCGATCCCGTTAAGCAACTGTCTTGCCTTCCTTGCGGCGCACGTGTTCGTCCTTATACCGGATACCCTTACCCTTGTAAGGCTCAACCGGGTAGAAACCGCGGATACGCGCGGCCACGTCACCGACCTTCTGTTTATCGGACCCGCTGACCACCAGCTTGGTTCCGCCTTCTTCCGTCACCTTGATCCCTGCCGGAATCGGATAGACCACCGGACTGGCGAACCCGAGTGAAAGCATCAGATTGGCGCTCTGAATGGCCGCCTTGTAACCAACGCCTTCGATTTCCAGCGCCTTGGAGTAGCCCTGAGTGACGCCGATCAACATGTTGGCAATCAAGGTGCGGATCAATCCATGAAAGCTTTTGTCCTGGCGGGTATCACCCAGCCGGGTCACCTTGACCTGCTTGCCGTCCACCACTTCCGCGGTGATGATTTTGGGCAGATCCAGACGGAGCTCGCCCAGTTTGCCTTTCACCGTGACGACTCCACCGGCCACCATCACGGTCACCCCTGCGGGAATTTCAATTGGTTTCTGTCCTATCCTCGACATGGTTTTACACCCTTACCACACGGTGCAGAGGAGTTCACCCCCGACCCGTTGTTTTCGCGCTTCTTTATCCGTCATCACACCTGCGGATGTGCTGACGACCACAATTCCGGAACCGCTCAGGACAAAAGGAATCTTGTCCCGCTTGGCATATCTGCGGCCGCCGCACCGGCTCAGACGCCGGAGGCCGAGGATTGCCGGTTCGTTTTCCGCCGTGTACTTCAAGTACACCCGCAATGTTTTTTTCGGCGTATTTTCAACCACAAAATCACGCACATATCCTTCGCGTTTTAACACGCGGATGATTTCGCCCTTCAACTTGGAATGGGGCATTTCCACCTGTGCCAGCCTTGCCTGTTGGGCATTCCGGATGCTGGTCAGCATATCGGCAATGGGATCAGAACAACTCATCGATTCTCCTTACCAGCTCGCCTTGACAACACCGGGAATCTGGGCGCTCAGCGCCATTTCCCGGAAGCAAAGACGGCACAATTTAAATTTGCTCATGATTGCGCGCGGCCGGCCGCAACGCTGGCAACGGGTGTACCGGCGAACGCCGAATTTCGGTGTCCGCTTGCACTTGGCCACTATGGATTTTTTCGCCACTGCAAACCCCTCTCATTACTTGCCGGAGAACGGAATCCCCAGCAGTTTCAACAACTCACGCGCTTCAGCATCCGTTTTTCCGGTGGTCACAATCGTGATGTCCATCCCCTGGATGGCACCGGTATGGTTCGCGTCGATTTCCGGAAAAATCGTCTGCTCCTTCACGCCGAAGGTGTAGGACCCGCGGCCATCGAACGAGTTCGGCGAAATGCCGCGAAAGTCGCGGATGCGCGGCAGTGCGGCCGTAATCAGACGCTCCAGAAAATCGTACATGCGGGCGCCGCGCAAGGTCACCTTGGCGCCGACGCTCATCCCCGCACGCAATTTAAAGTTTGAAATGCTCTTGCTGGATTTGGTGACAATCGGGCGCTGGCCGGTGATTTTAGCCAGCTCCTCGACATGCTGCTTGAAGGCGTCTTTTTCCACGCCACCCAACCCCATGTTGACCACCACTTTGACCAGCCGCGGCAACCGCATCTGGTTAGTGATCCCCAAGCTCGCCTTCATTTTGGGGATCACCACGGTATTATAATGTTCTTTCAGAATTGCCATGTCTTTCCTCAACTATCAAATGCATGACTGCACACGCGGCACTTGCGCACGCGCTTATCCGCCTCTTTGGCGCGCACCATCCGGATCCCTTTTTTACAAGCGGGGCAGTAAAGCATCAGATTCGTGCAATGCAACGAACCTTCACGCTCCACGATTCCACCCTGCGGATTGGCCTGGGATTTCCGAAGGGTTTTCTTAACCATCTTCAGCCCTTCCACAATCGCACGGTTCTTGGCTGGGATTAACGCCAGGACCTTGCCCGTCTTACCGGCCTCTGTTCCGGCCGTGACGATCACTATGTCGTTCTTTTTTATTCTCGCAATACTCACAACTATTCCTCGCTAGCGGTCCGCCCCGTTACAATACTTCCGGAGCCAATGACACGATCTTCATAAAATTCTTGTCACGCAATTCGCGGGCCACAGGGCCGAAAATGCGCGTCCCGACCGGGTTCTGGGTGGCATCCACAATCACCACGGCATTATTGTCAAACCGGATATAGGAACCATCCTTGCGCCGGGTCGGATGCTTGGTCCGGACCACCAGAGCCAGGCAGACCTGCCCCTTTTTCACCACGCCATTCGGCTGCGCTTCCTTGATGGAAACCCGGATGAGATCACCCACCCGCGCATAACCCTTGCGCTGGCCCAGAATCCGGAAACAGCAGGCACGCCTTGCGCCGGTGTTGTCGGCAACCACTAAAACCGTTTGTTCGGTAATCATACGCTCCCCGCCTGTTTGATGGCTTACTTCTGACCACTGACGACTTCCACCAGCCGCCAGCGCTTCATCCGGCTCATCGGCCGGCATTCCTCAATCCGCACCATGTCGCCAACCTTGGCAGCATTGGCCTCATCATGGGCATGGAATTTGCGTTGCACCCGCATGACCTTACCATAAAAAGGATGGGGCCTCCGGCGCTCCACCATGACCACCAAGCTCTTGTCGCCGCTTTTGCTGACGACCACGCCCTGCCGCTCCTTGCGCACTCCACGTTTCTCAGACATGTTTCACACCCTCTCGTTCTCGCAAGATGGTCTTGATCCGCGCAACATCACGGCGCAGGTTGCGAAGCTGCAAAGGCTGTTCGGCGGTATTGCCAAGTCCACTTTTGGCACGAATATCTTTAATGCTCCGGGCATTTTCCCTGATCGTCGCCTGAAGCTCTTCGGTTGTCTGCTCTCTCAACTTGATCGCTTTCATAGTCCCCATCACGTTCCGCTTTTGGTTAGCCTCACACTCCGCTCGTGATCAACATCGTCCGGACCCCGAGCTTGGCGCTGGCCAGCCGGAAAGCCTCCCGCGCCACCACATCAGGCACGCCGTCCAGTTCAAACAACATGGTCCCTGGCTTCACCACGGCCACCCAGAACTCCGGGGCGCCCTTGCCCTTGCCCATACGGACTTCGATCGGCTTCTTGCTGACCGGCTTGTCCGGGAAAACACGGATCCACAGTTTGCCCTTGCGCTTCATGTGCCGATTGATGATGACCCGGCACGCCTCAATCTGGGTGCTTTTCATCCACCCGCACTCAAGACTTTTCAGGCCGTACGACCCGAAAGCCAGCGAGGTGCCGCGCGTGGCCGTGCCGCGGCGTGTGCCGCGCTGCTGCTTGCGGTGCTTCACCCTTTTTGGCATCAGCGGCATTTATTTGTTTCCCTTCCCTGATTTGGCGTCGGGCTCCTGCTTCTTGCAGACCCACACCTTAATTCCAATGCGTCCCGCCGTGGTGGCGGCTTCCGCAAATCCATATTCAATGTTGCTCCGCAACGTGTGCAGCGGAATCTTGCCTTCCTTGTACCATTCCACGCGAGCGATTTCGGCACCACCCAACCGCCCACCGGCGCGCACCTTGATGCCCTCAACGCCCATATCCATGGCAATCTTCATCGCCCGCTTCATCGCCCGACGGAAGGCCACCCGACGGATCACCTGCAGCGCAATGTTCTCGGCGATCAATTGCGCGTCCGTGTCGGGGTTCTTCACCTCATGGATCTCGATATAAATTTCCTTGCCGGTCTTTTTCGCCAGCTCGGCGCGCACCTTCTCAACATCCTGCCCCTTGCGGCCGATCACCACACCGGGCCGGGCGCTGAAAATATTGACGCGCACCCGGTTGGCATACCGTTCAATGATAATCTGCGAAATTCCAGCATTCTCCAGGCGTTTCTTCACCAGGGTCCGAATCGCCAGATCTTCAATCAACAGCGTACCGAACATTTTCTTGCTGCTGAACCAGCGCGAGCGCCAATCCTTGCGGACGGCGACTCTGAATCCAATTGGATTTACCTTTTGTCCCAAAGCCTCTACTCCTTCCTCACATTTGCGGGGCGACCCACACCGGTCAGGATTTTTCCTCGATTTTTCCGTCTGTTAGCACGATCCGCACATGACAGGTCCGCTTCAACACGGGAATGGCGCTTCCTTTAGAACCATGCCAGATCCGCTTCATCCGCGGGCCTTCATTAATCACGGTTTCCTTGACCCAAAGGTCGTCCGCCGACATCTTGGCATTATTGGCCGCATTGGCAACCGCCGTCTTGAGCGTCTTGCAGATCAACACAGCCGATTTGCGGTCTTTGAAACTGACCAGCTTCAACGCCTCCGATACCCGCAACCCCCGCAGGAGCCGCGCCAAGTGCCGGCCTTTGCTGGCCGACATCCGAGCATATTTCATTGTCGCTACAATATCCATACCGCTCCTGATTATGTCAATGTCTTGGTCTTGTCCGTCACCGCGCCGTGCTTGCGGAACGTGCGCGTCGGCGCAAACTCGCCCAGCCGGTGGCCGACCATGTTCTCGGTGATAAAAATCGAGATATGCTGCTTGCCATTGTGGATCGCCATGGTGTGCCCGACAAAATCCGGCACCACCATTGAACGGCGCGACCACGTTTTGATCGGACGCTTTTCACCGGAACGGTTCATGCGCTCGACTTTTTTCAGCAGCTTCTCGTCAACGTAAGGACCCTTCTTGATCGAACGTGACATGGTTTACTTTCTCCGCTTGATAATGAAACGGTTTGACGCCTTACGACGCCCGCGCGTCTTGCCACCCTTGGACAGCTTGCCCCACGGCGAAACCGGGTGACCGCCGCCGGAGGTGCGGCCTTCGCCGCCACCCATCGGGTGATCCACAGGGTTCATCGCCACACCACGCACGGTCGGCCGAATCCCGCGCCACCGCCTGCGGCCAGCTTTGCCGTCGCTGAGCGAACTATAATCCAAATTACCGACCTGCCCCACCGTGGCCAGGCAGCGCACATCCACCAACCGCACTTCGCCGGATGGCAACCTGAGATGCGCAAACTGACCCTCGCGTGACATCAACTGCACGCTGGCGCCGGCTGTGCGCGCCATCCTGCCACCGCCTCCGGGCACCAATTCCACATTGTGCACCGCAAGCCCCAACGGAATCTTCTCCAAAGGCAACGCATTGCCGACCGTCGGTTCCGCCGCCGGACCAGACATCACGGCCGCACCGACTTGCAGGCCCACCGGAGCGAGAATATAGCGTTTCTCACCGTCGGCATAATTCAATAAAGCCAGATTCGCCGAGCGGTTCGGATCATACTCGATCGCCGCCACTTTGGCCGGAATGCCAACCTTGTCACGGCGGAAATCGATCATGCGGTAACGCCGCTTGTGCCCGCCCCCTCTGTGCCGGACCGTGATGCGTCCGGAAGAACCACGACCGGACTTGCGGCGCAACGCCTTCAGCAACGCCCGTTCCGGCTTCTCTTTGGTAATTTCTTCAAATGTGGACACCGTTGTGAACCGCATGCTCGGTGTCGTCGGTTTGAATGTTCTCAGCGCCATTTCAGTTCCTGTTTCCGGTCCGACCTCAGGTCAGATCAATCTTGTGTCCTTCGCTCAATGTCACCACCGCGCGCTTCCAATTGGACTTCTGTCCCAACCGCCCGGTGCGTCCCCGTTTGATTTTGCCGCGATAATTCATCGTGTTGACCTTGTCAACCACGACTTTGTACAGATCCGCAACCGCCTTTTTAATTTCCACCTTGTTGGCGTTGGGATTGACCACGAAAAAGTATTTGCGCTGCTGGTCGGAGAGCGCCGAGCTTTTCTCCGTGACCTGCAACAGTTTGATCACCACAGCCGAGTTCTTCATTACGCACCCTCACCCTCTGCTCCCAGCCGCTTGCGCAGCGTGGTCATGCCAGCCTTGTCGGTGACAACGGCCGGATAGCGGAGCATCTGATACACATTCACTTCGGCCGCCGCAACAATTTCCACCTTGGGCAGATTGCGGCAGGCCTTGACAATGGACGACTCCAGCCGGTCCACAATCAACAGCACCCCGCGCTTGATGTCCAACGCTTTGATCATCGCCGCGATCAGGCGGGTCTTCGGCTCGGCCAGAGTCAAGCTGTCCACCACCTTGACTTCGCCAGCGGAAATCCGCTCGCTCAACGCGCGACGGAAAGCCAAGCGGCCCACCTTGCGATTGACTTTGACTGAAAAATCACGCGGATGCGGACCAAACGCCACCCCACCGCCACGCCAGACCGGCGACTGCCGCAACCCGGCACGCGCACGCCCTGTGCCCTTCTGTTTCCAAGGCTTCTTGTTGCTGCCGGCCACTTCACCCTTGCGCAGTGTGGACGCCGTCCCGGTGCGCTGCCCAGCCATATAGGCCAGAACCGTGTCATGCACGGCCTGCTCACCCTTGTCCAGCACCAGCAGGGTGTCGGCAATCTTCAACTCGCCGACCGCCGCGCCCTTCATATCATAAACCGTAAGCTTGCTCATCAGATTTTCCCGGTTTTCTTGATCGCTTTCCGCACCACCACTATGCTGCCCACAGCGCCCGGAATGGCACCCTCAACCAGCATCATATTCTGGTCAGGACGCATTTCCACAATGCGCAAATTCTGCTGCACCACCGGCACCTGGCCCTGGTGACCCGGCATGCGATGCCCGCGATGCACACGCGCCGGATAAGAGTTCGAACCGATGGAACCGATCCGCCGCTTGGAGTGACCGCCATGCGTCATCGGCCCGCCGCGCATTCCATAACGCCGCACCACCCCTTGAAAGCCCTTGCCCTTGGTGAGGCCGCTGACATCTACAAACTTCACACCGTCAAACACCGCCAAATTGAGCGCATCGCCCGCCTTGGCTGTTTCCGCCGCATCCACGGCCATTTCACACAGGTGCGCCTTGAGATCAACCGCAGCCTTTTTGAAATGTCCCGCCATAGCCTTGGAGGTCTGTTTTTCCTTGATTGAACCAAAGCCGATCTGCACGGCATCATAGCCGTCCGTCGCCTTGGTTTTGCGCTGCACAATCAGGCAGGGTCCAGCCTCGATCATCGTGACCGCCACGCGATGGCCGTTCCCGTCATATACCTGGGTCATACCCAATTTTTTTCCAATGAGCCCTTGCATGATATCGCACTCAGATTTTAATGGTTATATCCACACCCGCCGGCAGATTGAGCTTCTTGAGCTCGTCCACCGTCTTCGCCGTCGGTTCGACAATATCCAGCAACCGCTTATGAGTCCGCATCTCAAACTGGTCCATGGACTTTTTATCAACATGCGGACTACGGTTCACCGTAAACCGTTCGATACGCGTCGGCAACGGCGTTGGCCCTACCACTTTGGCGCCGGTTCCCTTAGCGGTATCAATGATATCCGCCACGGCTTGATCAAGCACGTGGTGGTCATAAGCCTGCAAACGTATTCTAATACACTGGCTTTGCATACTCACCTGTTCAGTAGTTCTTCCCTTAACGTTTTCGGCACAATCTCAAATTGTTTCGGCTCCAGCACATAGCTGGCCCGCCCTTTCGTCAGTGACCGGACTGCCGTCGCATACCCAAAAAGTTCAACCAACGGCGCCTCTGCCCTGATCATATGCGTCATATCCTGAGCTTTCATTTCCCGTATCTTTCCCCGGCGACTGTTCAGGTCGCCCAGGACATCCCCCATGTACTCGTTCGGCGTCACCACCTCAACCGCCATCAGGGGCTCGAGAAACTCCGGGCTGGCAGCCAACGCAGCCTCGCGAAACGCCATCACCGCCGCGGTCCGCAACGCCACATCCGTCGTCAATTCCGGGTCGACTTTCACATCCGTCACGCGCACCCGCATGTCCACCATCGGGAACCGCGCCAGCACACCCGTCATCAACCCATCCTGCACACCTTGCGAAACAAACTCCTGCATCGCCTCGGGAACTTCATTTTTACGAACCGCCAGCACAACCTCGTTGCCGGCCGACCGTTCCCGCGGGCTGACCTCAAGCGTCACTTCCGCAAAATGCCGACGTCCGCCAATTTCACGATCAAACCGATGCGTCACTGACGCCGTGGCTGTCACTGTCTCACGATAGGCCACCATCGGCTTGCCCGTACTCGCCTGCACCTTGTACTCCCTGAACATCCGGTCCACCAGGATTTCAAGGTGCAACTCACCCATCCCGCTCAGAATCGTCTGCCCGGTGTCCGGGTCTTCCCGGATCACACAGGTGGGATCCTCGGAAGAGAGCGCATCAAGCGCCTCGGTGAGCTTGTCGCGATCAGCCCTCGACCGTGGTTCGATCGCTATTGCGATCACCGGCTCCGGAAACCGAATCCGCTCCAACTCCACCGGCGCATTCTCCGCGCACAGTGTATCACCCGTTGTCGCCTGCTTCAGGCCGACAACCACTCCGATCTCACCCGCAAAAATCTTTTCGACGTCCTCGTGGCTGTCCGCCCGCATCCGCAACAGTCGCATCACCCGTTCCCGCTTCCGCGTCCGCGGGTTGAACACGTTCTGTCCCTGCTTCAGCTGCCCGGAGTACACGCGGATAAACAACATTTTCCCGATAAACGCATCATTGGCCACTTTGAAGACCAATCCGCTCATCGGCGCGTTGTCATCCGCCTCGCGCTCCAGCATCTCGCCCGTCTTCGGATGTGTCCCCTTCACCGCAACCACATCCACCGGCGACGGCAGATAATCCACCACGGCATCCAGCAACAGCTGGACCCCTTTGTTGCGCAACGCCGTGCCGCAAAACACCGGCACCAGTTCGCCACGCACCGTCAAACGGCGTATCCCGGCCCGCAAAACCGCCGCCGAGAGATCGGGATTTTCGAGGTAAGCCGCCAACGACTCCTCATCCCGTTCCGCCACCCTCTCAATCAAATCCGCACGCGCTTTTTCAACGGCCTCAACCGCCTCCGACGGAATTTCCGCCACAATCAAGGTCCGACCCTTGCTGGCTTCATCAAACGTGATCGCCTTGCGTTCCAGCAAGTCAAACACCCCCTTGAAGCCATCTTCACGCCCCCACGGAAGCTGCACCGCCTCCGCATTGGCGCCCAGCTTGGCGCGCAATTCACCGACCACCCGGTTGAAGTCTGCACCCATGCGGTCCAGTTTGTTCACAAATGCAATCCGCGGCACCCGGTACCGGTTGGCCTGCTGCCAAACCGTCTCGGACTGCGGCTGCACCCCGCCAACTCCACAAAATACGCCGATCGCCCCGTCCAAGACGCGCAACGACCGCTCGACCTCAACCGTGAAGTCCACATGTCCCGGCGTGTCAATAATATTGACCTGACAGTCGCGCCAGAAACACGTAATCGCAGCACTCGTAATCGTAATGCCGCGCTCTTTTTCCTGCTCCATCCAGTCCGTGACGGTGGTTCCATCATGAACCTCGCCCATCTTGTGGACGGTGCCCGAATAGTACAGCATCCGCTCAGTGATCGTGGTCTTCCCGGCGTCTATATGTGCGATAATCCCGATGTTTCGCACCATCGCCAGCGGCCGCGTCCGATCCTCCGCCTCGCGCCGTTTCCCATCATCAGAGCCATTGCTCAACGATTCCGCCACCTTCCCCGGACCGGCGGGCATCCGGTCCGAACCCATCCTTACCACGCATAATGCGCAAAGGCCTTGTTTGCCTGCGCCATCTTATGCGTATCATCGCGCTTACGAACGACGTTGCCCTGATTCTTATAGGCATCCATCAACTCAAGCGCCAACGACTTCTGCATTGGCACACCCTTGCGCTGCGAGGAAAACTGGGTCAACCACCGCAACGCGAGCGCCAATTGACGTTCACGACTGACTTCAACCGGGACCTGGTAGTTCGCACCACCCACGCGGCGGGAGCGCACTTCCACTTTCGGTTTGCAATTTTCAATGGCGCGCACCAGCACTTCCAAAGGATCTTCGGTCATCTTGGAGCGAATTTCCTCAATAGCGCCGTACACAATTTTCTCGGCCACCGATTTCTTGCCGCACCGCATAACCGCATTAATGACGCGCGTCACCAACTGGCTGTTATTGCGCGGATCAGGTATCAACTCACGTTTGTCAGCTCTGTGCCGTCTGGACATAAATCACTCCACCTGCCTTACTTCTGGGCCGCCTGCTTGGCCATCTTCACACCGTACTTGGAACGGCCCTGACGGCGCTCCAATTTGTTCGTATTGCTGGGACCCGCGGCCCCGAGCGAATCCAACGTGCCGCGCACGATATGGTAACGCACGCCCGGCAAATCCTTTATGCGCCCGCCGCGCACCAGCACCACGCTGTGTTCCTGCAAATTGTGGCCTTCACCCGGAATATAAGCCGTCACTTCATAACCCGTAGTCAAGCGGACACGCGCCACCTTGCGCAACGCGGAATTTGGCTTTTTGGGTGTTTGCGTCCTGACCACCAAACAGACACCGCGCCGCTGGGGACATCCCTTCAGCGCCGGCGACTTTGTTTTCGCGCGCAACGGCTTACGGCCCTTGCGTACCAATTGGTTCAATGTCGGCATTAATCTTCCTTTTTTGTCAAAATAGTTTTTTATACTACTCTTTACGTTAATTACCCGTCAAGCTTAACCCAGTAAATCTTGTAGTTTTTTACTTGATTCGCTCGCCGCCTGTTCCGGTTCTTCAGGAATCGGCTCGACCAGAGGCACTAATTTGATATCACGATGCACCGGGAATCCCGTGCCGCCTGGAATCAAATGGCCCATGATGACGTTTTCCTTGAAGCCGCGGAGCATGTCGATCCGACCCAATGTTGCCGCATCCGTCAACACGCGCGTCGTGTCCTGGAACGAGGCCGCCGAAATGAAACTATCTGTTTCCAGCGAGGACTTTGTGATACCCAGCAATGCAGGCATGGCTTCCGCCGGATGCTTGCCTTCCGCAATCGCCTCTTCGTTAACCTCGAGAAATCGCTGCTTGGCCACCTGCTCGCCCCACAGGAATTCGGTATCACCCGGATTCGTGATCGTGACCTTGCGCAACATCTGCCGCACAATGGTCTCGATATGCTTGTCATTGATTTCAACGCCCTGCAACCGGTACACCTGCTGCACTTCGTTGACCAGATACTCCTGCAGTGCCTGCGGTCCGCAGACTTCCAGAATTTCCTGCGGCACCACAGGACCTTCAGTCAGCTGCTGCCCTTTTTTCACACGGTCGCCCTTGAACACCACGATGTGTTTGCCCATCGCGATCAGATGCTCTTCCTTGGCGCCAGTGGTTTCATCGCGAATAATCAGACAACGGCGGCCGCGCTGGTTGGGCCCAAAGTCCACCACGCCTTCAATTTTGGCGATTTCCGCCGCATCCGCCGGCTGACGCGCCTCAAACAGTTCCGACACACGCGGCAGACCGCCGGTGATGTCCTTGGTCTTGAGTTCTTTGCGCGGCGTTTTTGCCAAAAGCGAACCCGGCAGCACTGCGCTGCCTTCTTTGACCATCACGTGGGCACCGGCCGGAATGCTGTAGTACGCAAGCACTTCACCACCCGCATGGCGGCGGACCACAATCTGAGGATGCATATCCTCTTTGGTTTCCAGAACGATCAGACCACGGAGCCCCGTGGCTTCATCCTGCTCGCTCTTGTAGGTGACATCCGCAACAAAATCATGGAACCCCACCACGCCTTCCTGCTCCGCCATGATCGGCACGCTGTACGGATCCCACTCGAGCACAACCTGGCCCTTTGTAATCCGGCCGCCGTCGGCAACCGAAATCGACGAACCCATGACCACGTTATAGTTTTCCATCTCCTCACCCGTGTCACTGACGATCACGAGCATGCCGTTCTTGTTCAGAACGACATTCTGGCCTTCTTTGTTCTGCACCACACGCAAATCGCGGTACTGCACCACACCGGAATTTTTGGCGATTTCCTGGGGCTGGCGAAACACCGCACTGGCCGTGCCACCGATATGGAACGTCCGCATGGTCAGCTGTGTACCCGGCTCACCGATCGACTGCGCCGCAATGATGCCCACCGCCGTGCCGACTTCGACCTGGCGTCCGATGGACAAATCACGACCATAGCACTTGGCGCAAACACCGCGCCGCGCATCGCACGTGAGCACGCTGCGGATTTTGACACGGTCGATGCTGGCCTTAGTGATCTTTGCGCAAATCTCCTCCGTCAACTCCTCGCCGCTCCGGATGATCAGTTCACCCGTCACCGGATTCACCACATCGTTGACAGTCGTGCGACCCAAGATACGCATCTGCAGCGACACCAAGTCCTCATCGCCTTCCGTGATGGCCGCAACCTCGATACCGTTAACCGTGTTGCAGTCCTGCTCAAAAATGATCATGTCCTGAGCCACATCCACAAGCTTGCGCGTGAGGTACCCGGCATCAGCGGTTTTGAGCGCAGTGTCCGCCAGTCCTTTGCGCGCGCCGTGCGTACTGATAAAGTATTCCAGAACGCTCAGGCCCTCGCGGAAATTGGAAACAATCGGACGCTCGATAATTTCGCCGGAAGGCTTGGCCATCAGGCCGCGCATGCCGGCAAGCTGCCGAATCTGCTGACGCGAACCACGTGCTTTGGAATCCACCATCATAAACACCGGATTGACTTCATCGCTGCCAGTATTGTCTTCAATCGCCTTGTACATCACGTTGGTGACTTCATCGCCGGCGTGTGTCCAGATGTCGATAATCTTATTGTAGCGCTCGCCATCGGTGATTACACCGTTGCGGTACTGCGCGTCCACATCAGCCACCTGCTTGCGGGCATCGTTCAAAAGCTTGTCCTTTGCCGCCGGCACACGCAAATCCACAATGCCGATGGAAACACCGGCCGTGGTGGCGTATTTGAAACCCAAGGCCTTGAGTTCATCCAGCACCCTCACGGTTTCAACCTGACCGACTTTGCGGTGGCAATGCCAGATCAGCGACCCAAGGAATGACTTATCCACCATGCGGTTCACAAAACCCATGGCGGAAGGCCAGATATGATTGAAGATCACGCGGCCAATGGTCGTGATAATAGTCCGGGATTTCGCATCACCGAAGGCGGTCTCACGGCCCAGGTCAGGATTCCTGAAGCGGATCCGGTCGTGCAATTTAAAATCGCCCTCCTGATACGCCATCAGCACTTCATCCAGGCTCCCGATGATCGGCAGATGTTCTTCACCCAGTTTGGGCGTCCGGTTCTCTTTATGGGCGCGCCGGTCTTTCTGACTGCTCGCCGTCAGATAGTACACACCCAACGTTATATCCTGCGTCGGCGTCATGACGGATTTTCCGCTCGAAGGCGAGAAGATACTGTTGGTGGACATCATCAACAGGCGCGATTCAAGCTGCGCTTCAATGGAAAGCGGCACATGCACAGCCATCTGGTCACCGTCGAAGTCGGCGTTGAACGCCGTACAAACCAGCGGATGGATCTGGATGGCCTCGCCCTCAATCAGCACGGGCTCAAACGACTGCACGCTCAAACGGTGCAACGTCGGCGCACGGTTGAGCATCACGGTCTTGTCCTTGGTGATCTCCTCGAGAATATCCCAGACTTCCGTAGCCTGACGTTCGATCATTTTTTTGGCACTGCGAACCGTATGCACCACACCCATATCCTTCAACCGTTTGATGATGAAGGGCTCAAAGAGCACCAACGCCATCTTTTTAGGCAAGCCGCACTGGCGCAATTTGAGTTCCGGCCCCACCACGATCACGGAACGGCCGGAATAGTCGACGCGTTTACCCAGCAGATTCTGGCGGAAACGGCCACCCTTGCCACGGAGCATGTCGCTCAGCGATTTGAGGGGGCGGTTGCCAGCACCGGTCACGGCGCGACCATGCCGCCCGTTGTCAAACACGGCATCCACGGATTCCTGAAGCATGCGCTTCTCGTTGCGGATGATGACATCCGGCGTTTTGAGCTGCTGCAGATTCTTAAGGCGGTTGTTCCGGTTGATCACCCGGCGATACAGATCATTCAGGTCGGAGGTGGCAAAACGTCCACCCTCCAGCGGCACCAACGGACGCAGTTCGGGCGGAATGACCGGAAGCACTTCCAGAATCATCCACTCAGGCCGTGTACCGCTGCTGCGAAACCCTTCCACCAGCTTCATGCGTTTGGAAATCTTCTTTCGGGTCTGCTTGCTCTTGGTGCGGTCAATTTCCTCTTCCAGATCGGACATGATCTGTTCAAGATCGGTCTTGCGCAACGCATCGCGAATAGCTTCCGCACCCATACGGGCCTCAAACGCATCGCTGTATTTTTCAACCGCCTCGCGGTATTCCATCTCGCTAAGGAGTTGCCTGGCTTTAAGAGGCGTATCGCCGGGTTCGATCACCAGATAATCCTCGTAATACAGGACCCGTTCCAGATTGGTGGCAGTCATGTCGAGCATCAGTCCGAGACGGCTGGGCGTACACTTGAAGAACCAGATGTGCGAGACCGGCACCGCCAGATCAATGTGTCCCATCCGCTCGCGACGCACGCGGGAAACCGTCACTTCCACGCCGCAACGGTCGCAGATCACGCCCTTGTGCTTGATGCGTTTATACTTGCCGCAACTGCACTCCCAATCACGCGTCGGTCCGAAAATGCGCTCACAGAACAGACCGCCGCGCTCGGGCTTGTATGTGCGGTAGTTGATGGTTTCCGGATTCTTGACTTCCCCGTGACTCCATGATCGAATCATTTCGGGCGATGCCAAGGTGATCCCCACGGAATCGAACACGTCGAATTCCCCAAGGCCCAATGTTTCGCTGGCTGCGTACTGATTCAAGGTTACCGCCTCCCGGCTTTCTGCTTAACTCAAAGCGTTGTCGTTTCTTCGCCCTTGCTGTTGCGCAACTTCACATCCAGACACAGACCGCGCAATTCATTGATGAGCACGCAGAATGATTCGGGCATGCCCGCATGCAGCGTATTCTCACCCTTCACAATGGACTCATAAATGCGCGTGCGGCCGGCCACGTCGTCACTCTTCACCGTCAGCAACTCCTGCAGTGCGTATGCGGCGCCATAGGCCTCCAGCGCCCACACTTCCATTTCACCCATGCGCTGTCCGCCATATTGGGCCTTGCCACCCAACGGTTGCTGCGTGACCAGCGAATACGGACCCACCGCGCGGGCATGAATCTTGTCGCTGACCAGATGGTGCAACTTCATCATGTAAATCTGCCCGACCACCACACGCTGCTCGAAGGATTCGCCCGTGCGGCCGTCATAGAGCACCGTCTTGCCGTCTTCCGGCAGTTTGGCCTCTTTGAGCATTTCCCAAATTTTGGCTTCGGGCACGCCGTCAAACACAGGCGTATTGGCATAAATGCCCAAAACTTTGCACGCCGCACCCAGATGGGTTTCCAACACCTGGCCAAGATTCATGCGCGACGGCACACCCAGAGGATTCAGCACGATATCCACCGGCGTCCCATCCGGCAGGAACGGCATATCCGCCTCAGGCAGGATACGCGACACAACACCCTTGTTACCATGGCGCCCCGCCAGCTTATCCCCCACCTCAAGGTGTTTCTTGTCGGCAATATAAACCCGCACCTGCTTGATGATGCCCTGGTCAATATCATCACCGCTCTCCAAGCGGTCCATGTTGCGATCATGGCCCATGTCCAACTCCGCAAAGCGCGGCGTGAACTCACTGATGATTTCGTCTATTTTGACCTGGATCGGACTGCTTTCAATCTGCACGTGATCAGCGGCCAAGGCCAGTTTCCGCAACAGGGTCTTGGTGATCTTGCGATTGGCCGGGATCAGGATCTCGCCTTTTTCGGCATCCACAACGTCCAGCGGAATCTTCTCGCCCAGCAGCACGTTGCTCAGCGCTTCCGTAAGTTCATCCGTGAGCTCCTGACGCCGGTTCTTATGCTCTTCCTTGATGTTCTTGAGCTGGTTGCGACGCTCGTTGGTGTTCAGTTCCGGACGCTTGATCTCCTTGTGCGACGTGACGTTCACATCCATCACAATACCGTACGTTCCACTGGGAACGGTCAGTGAAGTATCACGGACATCCGCAGCTTTTTCACCGAAAATAGCCCGCAACAGACGCTCTTCCGGCGCCAGTTCAGTCTCACTTTTCGGAGTGATTTTACCCACCAGCACATCGCCCGGACGCACTTCCGCACCGGCGCGGATAACGCCGTCAGTGCCCAGATTTTTAAGCGCCTCTTCGCCCACGTTCGGAATGTCACGCGTGATTTCCTCGGGCCCCAGTTTCGTGTCCCGCGCCCCGACCTCAAAGTCCTGAATGTGGATGGAGGTGAATACATCATCCCTCACCACACGTTCGCTGATGAGGATGGCGTCTTCAAAATTGTAACCCGACCAGGGCATGAAGGCAACCAGCATGTTCCTGCCAAGCGCCAGTTCGCCCTGGCTGGTGGCCGGTCCGTCCGCCAACACATCGTCAGGCCGCACGGTCTGGCCAAATTTGACGATCGGCTTCTGGTTGAAGCAGGTTCCCGCATTGGTGCGGCGGAACTTCTGCAACCGATATTCCTGATAGTCCTCACCCTTTTTGGCATCCTTGGCCGGTTTTTTGCCGTCCGGCGTGACAACGATCTTGTCCGCAGAAACGCTGGCCACTTTGCCGCGATGGATCGCCTTAACCGTCACACAGGAATCAGAGGCCGCCAGCGATTCAAGTCCGGTGGCCACAAATGCGCGTTCAGGCTTCAAAAGCGGCACGGCCTGGCGCATCATGTTCGCACCCATCAACGCACGGTTGGCGTCATCATGCTCCAGGAACGGAATCAACCCGGCGGCAATACTGATCACCTGCTTGGGCGAAACATCCATGTACTCAACACGGTCGCGCGGCACTTCCAGAAATTCCGTGCGGTACCGCACCATCACCGTGTCACGTTCAAAACGGTTGGAGTTGGTGAGCGGCGCATTGGCCTGCGCAATAACAAACTTCTCCTCCTGGTCGGCCGAGAGGTACTTCATCTCGTCGGTCACCCGCCCGTTTTCCACTTTGCGGTAGGGGCTTTCGATAAACCCGAAATCGTTGATCTTCGCAAAGATACTCATCGAGGAGATCAGACCGATGTTCGGACCTTCCGGCGTTTCGATCGGACAAATGCGACCATAGTGGCTACTGTGCACGTCGCGGACTTCAAAACCCGCGCGTTCACGGCTCAAGCCGCCCGGTCCCAATGCGCTTAAGCGCCGTTTGTGAGCCAAGCTGGACAATGGATTGGTCTGGTCCATGAACTGGCTGAGCTGGCTGCGCCCGAAGAAATCCTGAACCACGGCGGAAAGCGACTTGGAGTTCACCAGCCGCTGCGGCATCAATGACCCTTTGTTGGGATCAAAAAGCGTCATCCGCTCGCGGATCAGCCGCTCCGTGCGCGCCAGACCAATACGGCACTGGTTTTCCAGCAATTCGCCCACGGTGCGGACCCGGCGGCTGCCAAGGTGATCAATGTCATCGACATTTTCCTCACCTTTGCGGATACTCATCAAATGCTTGATGGTCGCCACCACGTCCTGAACGTCCAGCGTACGCAGGTCGCCATCCACCTTGCCGTCAAGCCCCATGCGCTGGTTGATTTTGTACCGGCCAACGCGACCGAGGTCATACCGGCGCGGATCAAAGAACAGCCGGCGCAACAACTGCCGCGCGTTCGAAGGCGTGGCCGGGTCCCCGGGGCGCAAACGGTGATAAATATCTTTGAGCGCATCATCCGCGGTGTGGGTCGGATCCGCCTTGACGCTGGCGAGGAAGATGCCTCCATCCCAGCTGACATCCACCACATCCACGGACTTGAACCCTGCGTCACGCATCTGTTCCAGAGTCGTCGGCGTGAGCGGATCAAACTTGCGAGCCAGCACAGTCTTGGAATCGAGGTCTACCACGTCATTCTTGAAGCACAAATCGGTCAAGACCTCTTCATGGGTCTTGCGTCCGATTTCAATCTTCCGGAATGTATAATAGAGGTTGAGCAATTCCTCGTCTGTTCCATAGCCAAGAGCACGCAGGAATGTGGAGGCTAAAAACTTGCGGCGGCGGCGGCGGCGATCCATATAGATCCAGATCAGACCGGCGGTATCAAACTGGATTTCCAGCCAGGATCCGCGGTCCGGGATGATCCGGATGGAATACAGGGTCGTGCCGTTCGGATGTATGGTCGCCTCAGAAGCCACACCGGGTGAGCGGTGAATCTGGCTGACCACCACGCGTTCGGCGCCGTTGACCACAAAAGCGCCGGCGGCGGTCATCAGCGGGATTTCGCCCATATAAACGCACTCTTCACGCACCTCGTCGCCGTCTTTCAGACGGAAGGTCACGTGAAGCGGCGCCGCGTAGGTCGACCCTTCATACAGGCAATCCACACTATCCACCTTCGGCGCGGAAAGCTCATACTTGACAAAATCAAGGACGAACCGCCCGTCATAACTTTCCAACGGGAAAACTTCCTTGAAAATTGCCTGCAACCCCTGCCGCTTGCGGCGGACAGGACTCGCCTCCATCTGAAGGAAATCCTTATATGACTTGGTCTGGATTTCGATCAGATCAGGGGGCTCAATCACTGCTTTCAGCTTGCCGAAAGTAATTCGCTCTGCCATTCCGACACCTCGTGATGGACCGTCGTTGTTGCCTAATCTGAAGGGGACACTACTTTTACCGCAACCGTTCGTTACTTCAATTCAACTTTTGCACCGGCTGCTTCGAGCTGCTTTTTGAGCTCGGCCGCCTGATCCTTGTTGACACCCTCTTTGACGGGCTTCGGGGCGCCTTCAACCAGATCCTTGGCATCTTTCAAGCCCAGACCGGTGATGGTGCGGACTTCTTTGATGACGGCGATCTTGTTGGGGCCAGTTTCAGCCAGAACCACGGTAAACTCGGTTTTCTCTTCCGCCTTGGCTTCGCCACCCGCCGCCGGCGCTGCCGCCGCCATGGCCATGGGTGCCGCCGCGCTCACACCAAAACGCTGCTCGAGCGCCTTGACTAATTGCGAAAGCTCCAGAACGGTGATTGTTTCCAGCCATTGAATAAACTCAGCCATTTTGCCTTGGACTTCGATTTTTTCTTCAGCCATTGTCATACTCCTGCTTGTGTTTGAACTTCACTGAACGACTACTGCGACTACTTTTTGAGGCATTCTATTAATTGCTTTGCGCTGACTTCTTTTCCGCAACTGCATTCAACGCGTACAGCAGACTAGCCACTTTTTGATTCATGACGCCAACCAGACCCGACAGCGGCGCGGCGATGGTGCAGACCAATTGGCCGATCAGCACTTCACGCGGCGGCAACTCTGCCAGAGCGTTCACGTCTTTAGCCGTGATAGTTTTTCCCTCCACCCGGCCACCTTTGATCAACGGCAAGTTGTTGTTGCCCTTGACAAAATTCTTCAGGATTTTGGCCACCTGGACCACATCGCCCTTGCCCCACACCATGGCCGTCGGCCCTGATAAAAAGGCGGAAAGGCTGTCATCCCAGCCCAGATCCTTGGCGGCGATCCGGATGATGGTGTTTTTCGCCACCGTCACCTTCGTCTTCGCCACACGCAACTGGACACGCAACTCGCGCAACTGCTCACTCTTCATGCCGCGGCAATCGGCCAGCATCAGGTAATTGGTCGCTTCCAGATGGCTGCGGACCTCAGTCATTATCGATTTTTTTTCAGATCTCATTCATATCCTCCCTTGCGTGCCTCATCAGTCCCTGATGTTCACGCGCACCCCGACACCCATCGTGGAACTGACGGTGACATTTTTCAGGTATACGCCTTTGGCACCGGCCGGTTTTTCCACACGGATTGCGCTGACCACGGCATCAATGTTACCCACCAGTTTTTCCGTCACAAATGACAGCTTGCCCACCGGCACATTCACGTTCCCATGGCGATCCATGCGGAACTCCACACGCCCAGCCTTGCTCTGCTGCACCGCCAGCGCGGTATTATCCGTCACCGTGCCGGTCTTGGGGTTGGGCATCAACCCGCGCGGTCCCAGCACACGGCCCAGCTTGCGCACTTCCTTCATGGCGTCCGGAGTGGCGATGGCGATGTCAAAATCGATCCAGCCGTTCTTGACTTTTTCAATCAGGTCGTCATTCCCGACAATGTCCGCACCTGCCGCCCGAGCGGCATCCGCCGCGGCGCCTGAGGCGAACACGATAACGCGGACATTTTTGCCGGTGCCGTGCGGCAGTCCGACAGAACTGCGGACACCCTGCTCGGTCTTGGTCGGATCGACCCCGAGGCGGACGCAAAGTTCAACTGTTTCATCAAAACGGGCGACCGGATTTTGCTTCAAAAAATCGATAGCCTTATCGAGTTCAAGCACCTCGACCGGTGCCTTCTGCTTGACTGCGCGATACTTTTTTCCGTGTGTTGCCATAAGCCCCTCGGAATCCATTTGTCTCTGTTAGCTCAGTTCGATACCCATACTGCGGGCGGTGCCTTCGATAATCCGGGCCGCCATCTGCTCATCGCCCGCATTAAGGTCTTTGACCTTGATCTTGACGATTTCCAGCACTTGCGCCCGGGTCACTTTGCCCACTTTGTCCCGGTTGGGAACGCCGGAACCCTTCGCCAAACCCGCCGCACGCTTCAGCAGCGAGGAGGCCGGCGGACTTTTGGTGATAAATGTAAAAGATTTGTCATGATAAACCGTGATCACCACCGGAATCATCAGGCCAGCCTGTTCCTTGGTGACCGCATTGAATTCCTTGCAGAACATCATGATATTCACGCCGTGCTGACCAAGCGCCGGACCCACCGGCGGTGCCGGATTAGCTTGTCCCGCGGGAATCTGCAATTTAATTTTTCCTGTTATTCGCTTTGCCATTTTTCAAACCCCTTCGGCAAACGCCGACTTAGCCGCGCTCCACTTGCCAATATTCCAGTTCCACGGGCGCCGAACGGCCAAAAATAGCCACCGACACCTTCAGCTTGCCGCGGGCCGGATCAATCTCCTCAACCACACCGCTGAAATTCAAGAATGGACCATCCGTAATTTTCACCGTCTCGCCGACTTCGAAAGCAACCTTGGGCTTGACCTTCTCGCGGTTCTCCTCCACCTGGTTCAGGATCTGGTCCACTTCCTCGGCCTTCAACGGAACCGGCTTTTCGCCGCCGATGAACCCGATGACGCCCTGCGTCTCCCGGACAAAATACCACGCTTTCTCGCGCACCTGATGCGCCTCGTCATACAAGGCCACATTGATCAGGACATAGCCGGGAAAGAACTTGCGTGTCGTCGTCGACTTAACGCCCTTCTTCGTCTCGGACACCTTTTCCGTCGGGATGACCACATCACCGACAAGTTCCTCCATCTCCTCCTGCTTGAGGCGGCGGGTGATGCTTTCCTTGACCTTATATTCCTGACCCGTCAGGGTGTGCAGAACAAACCATTCTTTTTGCATGATATCCCTCAACCCCGCATCAGCAGCGCACGCAACAAAACCGACAGCACTTTGTCGCTAAATCCCACTACGACGCTGAGTATGAATATTGCAACAATCACCACCACAGTGGTTGACACCAGTTCGCGCCGGGTCGGCCATGTGGTCTTTTTCATTTCCGCACCAACCTCATCGAAGAAGTTGCGGATGTCCTGCAGCTTTGTGCGCACTTTTTCCATAGTGATTCAAACCATATGTCTGCGCATCCGGCGCGGGCTCGACTCCAATTTGGCAGGCCAGGAGGGATTTGAACCCCCAACACCCGGTTTTGGAGACCGGTACTCTGCCAATTGAGCTACTGGCCTCTGTCACCTTCCCCTGCGCCTAACCGCAAGCTTGCGATACAGCCACACCAAAGCCCTACTTGATCTCCTTGTGAACCGTCCGCTTGCGTTCCGCGGAACAGAACTTTTTCATCTCAAGCCGCTCGGTTGTGAGCTTCTTGTTGCGCGTCGTTGTATAATTGCGACGCTTGCACTCTGTGCATGCCAATGTGACCAGATCTCTCGCCATTGTGGCTTCCGCTCCGTATCAAACGGGGTTCCGTCACCGGAACCCCGTTTCAGTTACTTGTTAATTTTGGTGACCGTGCCTGCGCCCACCGTGCGTCCACCTTCGCGGATGGCGAAACGCATACGCTCTTCCAGAGCCACCGGCATGATCAGCTTGACCGCCATGCGGACGTTGTCGCCGGGCATCACCATCTCCACGCCTTCCGGCAACACGACATCACCGGTGACATCCGTGGTCCGGATATAGAACTGCGGACGGTAACCCTTGAAGAACGGCGTGTGACGGCCGCCTTCATCCTTGCTCAACACATAGACCTCGGAATCGAACTCGGTGTGCGGCGTGATGGACCCGGGCTTGGCCAGAACCTGACCGCGCTCCACATCCTCTTTCTTCGTGCCGCGAAGCAGGATACCCACGTTGTCGCCTGCGATACCTTCGGTCATTTCCTTGCGGAACATCTCGACGCCCGTCGCCGTCGTCTTGACCGTCGGTTTCAAACCGATGATTTCGACTTCCTCGCCAACCTTGACCTTGCCGCGCTCGATACGGCCGGTCACCACGGTGCCGCGACCTTCAATCGAGAACACGTCTTCGATCGGCATGAGGTAGGGCTTATCCTGCTCACGGACCGGTTCCGGAACAAAGGAATCCAGAGCCGCCATCAGCTCGTCGATGCACTTGCACGCCGGATCCGTCGCCACCGTGGCCTTGGAGGCCGGCAACGCGCTGCCGCGCACGATCGGGGTGTCATCGCCAGGGAATTCGTACTTGTTGAGCAGATCGCGGATTTCCATTTCCACGAGTTCCAGCAATTCCTTGTCATCCACCAGATCGACCTTGTTCAGGAATACGACGATCTTCGGCACGCCCACCTGGCGGGCCAGCAGCACGTGTTCCTTCGTCTGGGGCATCGGGCCATCCGCCGCGCTCACCACCAGGATTGCGCCATCCATCTGCGCTGCACCGGTGATCATGTTCTTGACATAGTCCGCGTGTCCCGGGCAGTCAACGTGTGCATAGTGGCGGTTCGCAGTGCTGTATTCAACATGCGAGGTCGCAATGGTCAGGATTTTCGTCGGGTCGCGGCGCCCGGCGCTTTCCGAGGCCTTTGCAACCTGATCATACGAAATGTGATTGGCCAAGCCTTTGAGCGCCTGGACATTTGTAATCGCGGCGGTCAATGTGGTCTTGCCATGGTCGACATGGCCGATGGTTCCGACGTTCACATGCGGCTTTGTACGTTCAAACTTTTCCTTTGCCATGTTACTACCTCCAACTGATGTGTTGACCTTGGTCTGCTGTTTCTGTTTTCGCTATTTCCAAATTTTTTGCCGACTGGAGCCCATGAGCGGGATTGAACCGCTGACCTCGTCCTTACCAAGGACGTGCTCTACCAACTGAGCTACATGGGCCCGGCAATCCCGCACATCAAAAAGAATTCATGACGATAAAAACCCACCCTCTCCCGTCTTTTTTCAGCCGTGAGAGTTGAGTTTTGCCACTGTTTCTTCTTGTTTTAGCTCAAAAGAGCCGCTTCCAGCTCCAATTAAAAACTCACAAAATCTACCAAACCTGTGATTCAAGTCAACAAAGTTTATCTTTTTCGACCCGTTTTTTTTAACAACCGGATGGCACGACAGATCATCCGGCACCCCGCAGATCAGCAACGACCCTTTTCACACAAGCATTCCGTACGACCAAAAACTAAAACACCAGCGTCCTGAATCAAAGAGATTGGCAACCCTGCACAACCTGACCTCCCCGCTGCGAAAATGTCATTACATCCGGGCAATACGCTTGGCGATTTCACGGCCGAACTCACTGCAACGGACTTCGTTAGCATTTTCCATGAGCCGGGCGAAATCATAGGTTACCACCCGGTCGCTGATCGCCGCGTTCACACCCTTGATAATCAGATCCGCAACCTCGATCCATCCCATATACCGGAACATCATCTCGCCGGAAAGGATCACTGAACCCGGATTAACCTTGTCCAGATTGGCATACTTGGGCGCGGTCCCGTGGGTGGCCTCAAATACCGCCGCCCCAGTCTGGTAATTGACATTCCCGCCAGGCGCGATGCCGATACCCCCCACGCACGCCGCCAGAGCATCCGAAATGTAGTCGCCGTTCAGGTTCAGCGTGGCCACCACAGAATACTCCGCCGGACGGGTCAGTATCTGCTGCAGGAATGCATCGGCAATACAGTCCTTCACCACAATGTCGCGGCCGGTTTTCGGATTGCGGATTTTGCACCACGGGCCTGCGTCAATGACCTGTGCGCCAAACTCCTCCTGCGCCAGCTGGAAGCCCCAGTCGCGGAAGCCGCCTTCCGTGAACTTCATGATGTTGCCCTTGTGCACCAGCGTCACAGAAGGCCTGTCCTGCTCAATCGCATACTGGATAGCCGCACGGATCAGACGTTTTGAGCCTTCACTCGAAACCGGCTTGATGCCGATGGCGGACGTTTCCGGGAACCGGATTTTTTTGACACCCATCTCCTGCTGCAGGAATGCGATCAATTTTTTCACCTGGTCCGAGCCTGCCGCCCATTCAATGCCCGCATAGATATCCTCGGTGTTTTCACGGAATACCACCATATCCGTCAACTCAGGATGCTTCACCGGTGAAGGCACGCCTTCAAACCAGCGCACCGGCCGCAGGCATACATATAAATCAAGTTCCTGGCGCAACGCCACATTCAGCGAACGGATGCCGCCGCCAACAGGCGTGGTCAATGGACCCTTGATCGCAACCAGATACTCGCGGATGGCCGCCAGCGTTTCCTGTGGCAACCAGGTATTGGCCCCATACAGGACATTGGCCTTTTCACCGGCATAGACTTCCATCCACGCCACCTTGCGTTTGCCGCCATAGGCCTTGGCCACGGCCGCGTCCCAGACGATCATCGCCGCGCGGGTGATGTCCGGCCCGGTGCCGTCGCCTTCAATAAAGGGTATAATCGGGTGATCGGGCACTTTAAGCACGCCGTCCCCACCCATGCTAATTTTCCCGCCTGCCGGCACCTTGATCTTATCGTACGCCATTGAAAACCCCTCTTCTACTGTTTAACCACACAGTTCAACAATCCGCCTGCCAGCAAAATCCCGCGCTGCCGCGTGGAAAGGCTCACCGTCACCGGGATATCCGCGCCGCTGGTGACATCTTTCAAAACACCACGGCCACTTTTTTCAACCAGCGCACGGAAATCCGGCATTGCCAACTGGTCACCAGCGCAAATCCAGTCGTAATCCGCCGGATTTTCAAAAACCAGCGGTACAATACCGAAATTAATCAGATTGGCCAGATGAATCCGCTCAATCGATTTGGCCAACACCGCCTTGACGCCCAGGAACATGGGGCAAAGCGCGGCATGTTCGCGGCTTGAGCCCTGCCCATAGGATTCCCCAGCCACGATTACGTTGTGTACCCCGGCATCGCGATGGAAGCCCGCCTGTTTTGCAAACTCAGGGTTCACGCTTTCAAACACATATTGGGCATATTTGGGCACATTCGAGCGATACTTGAGCCGCGCACCGGCCGGCATGATGTGGTCCGTGGTGATTTTGTCACCCACTTTGATGGTTGCCACACCCTTTAAAGCCGAAGGCAAGGCCGGGTTGACCGGAACCTTGCCAATGTTCGGCCCGCGTTGAATCACGACCGAGGGCACGCCCTTACCAACGGTCTCACGATAAAGGAACATGCTGTCATCGATCTGGAAAGACAGGGGCTCATCCACCGACGGCAGATGCTTCAGCGTGCGCGGATCGGTGAACACACCGGTCAGAGCGGCTGCGGCCGCAGTCTCCGGACTCACCAGAAAAACCTGGCCGGACGGCGTACCGCTACGCCCTTCAAAATTGCGGTTGCTGGTTCGCAGGCTGACCGCATCCGTGCCCGGCGACATGCTGTTGCCGATGCAGAACCCGCAGACATTTTCAAGGATACGCACACCGGCCGACACCAGGTCGTTCAGCAGCCCTTCCTGCGCCAGCATCAGCACCACCTGCCGCGAACCGGGTCCGATCCCGACGGAAACATCCGGATGCACTTTTTTGCCGCGCAGCATCAGCGCCACGGTTTTCAAGTCGCGGTAGGAGGAATTCGTGCAGGAGCCGATCATCACCTGCTGGACTTTTTTACCGGCCAGACTGGCAACCGTGGCAATATTGCCCGGCGAATGCGGGCATGCCGCCAGCGGTTCGAGCGTGGAGAGATCAATCTCCAGCACCTGATCATACACCGCGTCATCATCCGCCGCCAACGGAAGCCAATCCGCTTCGCGGCCCTGCGCCTTGAGGAACCGCCGCGTGACCTCGTCGCTCGGGAAAACCGATGTTGTCACTCCCAGTTCCGCGCCCATGTTCGTGATCGTCGCCCGCGCCGGCACATCCAGCGTTGCCAGGCCCGGCCCGCCATACTCCAGCACACGCCCCACATTCCCCTTGGTGCCATACACGGAAAGCACCTTGAGGATCACATCCTTGGCCGAGACACCGGCCGACAGCTTGCCGTCCAGCCGCACAAGCGTCACCTTGGGACAGGTCAGGTAAAAAGGCCCGCCACCCATGGCCACCGCCACATCAATCCCGCCCGCACCGATGGCCAGCATGCCGAGTCCGCCGCCGGTGGGCGTATGCGAATCCGAACCCAGCAACGTCTTGCCGGGAATGCCGAAACGCTCCAGATGCAGCTGGTGGCAGATACCGTTGCCGGGCTTGGAAAACACCGCGCCGTATTTCTGCGCCGCGCTCTGCAGGAACGCATGGTCATCCGCATTTTCAAAGCCTACCTGAATGGTGTTGTGGTCCACATAACTGACCGCCAACCCGCACTTGATTTTCTGGAGCCCCATGCTTTCGAACTGCAGATACACCATGGTGCCGGTGGCATCCTGCGTCAAGGCCTGATCAATACGGATACCGACCTCCTCACCGGCATCCAGCCTGCCATCCACCACATGGTCCTTCAAAATCTTATAAACCACATTCATGCCCATCGCTGACTCCTGTGTTTGATGTCCTATATCGGCCCAGGTTATTTAGACTGCAGACTGAAGGCTGTTAGTCTTAAGCATTTCGAGCGCCTCCCCTGGAAAACACTCCGGGTGCCCGATAGATCAAGACCGCCACTTCGTCCACCGATCCGAACGCCCTGAGCTTTGTATCGTCGCACATAATTCTTCCTACAGGCTAACCGTCTACAGCCTATCCACCTGAATGGTCCTATAAATGACTGCCCGCCGGATCGGCAATGACCGTATCTTTTGCCGGATCCACCGGCAATGGATAATCCAGCGTGTCATGCAGGCCCCGGCTCTCATGGCGCATCTGCGCCGACCGGATGATCAATTCCGCCACATCGGCAATATTGCGCAGCTCAAGAATATCAGCGGTCACCAGATAGTTCAGGTAATATTCGCGGATCTCCTTGCGCAGATTGCGGATGCGGCGATAGGCCCGCTCCAGCCGCTTGTCCGTGCGCACAATGCCCACATAATCCCACATGCAGGTGCGCACCTCGTTCCAGTTGTGCTCCACCACCACGGCCTCATCACTGGGCACCGCCGTGTCGTACGTCCAGTCCGGGATGGATACTTTCGGGAACGTTGAAGCCGGCGGCTGCCGCTGCAGCAGTTCCGCCAGCGCGTGCGCGCACACCACGGCCTCCAACAGCGAATTGCTGGCCAACCGGTTCGCGCCATGCAGGCCCGTGCAGGCCACCTCACCCACCGCATAAAGGCCCGGCAATGACGTAGTGCCGTCAACCTCCGCCGCCACGCCGCCGCAGCAATAGTGCGCGGCAGGCACCACGGGGATCAAATCCCGGTCCATGCGGATCCCAAACTTGAGGCACATGGCATAAATATTGGGAAATCTTTCCAAAAGGAAATCTTCCGGCTTATGGCGGATGTCCAGATACACACACGGCGCGCCGGTGGTCTTCATCTCCTGGTCAATGGCCCGGGCCACAATATCACGCGGCGCCAGGTCCTTGCGCTCGTCATACTTGGCCATGAACGGGTGCCCGGCAGCATCCACAAGGACGGCGCCCTCGCCACGTACCGCCTCGCTGATCAAAAACGATTTCGCATCCGGATGATAGAGGCAGGTGGGATGGAACTGGATGAATTCCATATCCTTGATCCTGACCCCGGCCCGCCATGCCACCGCCACCCCATCGCCCGTGGCAATGTCCGGATTGCTGGTGTAAAGGTACACCTTGCCCGCCCCGCCCGTGGCCAGCACCGTGTAGGGTGCGCGCACGGCAAGGATTTCACCGGAGATGCGGTCCAGCACATACGCGCCTGTGCACCGGTTTTCCGGCGCCATGCCCAGCCAGCTCGTCGTGATGAGGTCGATCAGCATGTAATGCTCGTGGATATCGATGTTCGGTTCCGCCTGCGCACGGGCCAGCAGTCCCTCCTCCATGCGCTGGCCGGTGATGTCGCCCGCATGCAGCACACGGCGTTGCGAGTGGCCGCCCTCCCGGCCAAGATCATAGGTCACGCGGCCGGATTCGAGCCGTTCGGAAAATCTCACACCCAGCGCCTCCAGCTCCGCGATGCGGGCCGGACCATCCGACACAATGCGCCGCACCACCGCCTCATCGCACAATCCAGCGCCGGCAACCAGCGTGTCGTGGATATGCTCCTCAAAGCTGTCCCTGGAATTCATCACACAGGCGATGCCGCCCTGCGCCCGGTTGGTGTTGCTGTCCGCACGTTCCTTCTTGGTCGCCAGCAGGACCCGGCCGGACCGCGCCAGATTCAGCGCGGACATCAGCCCGGCGATGCCGCTACCCACCACAAAATAATCGGTATCAATGGTTCGCATTATCCTGCCTTAAAGTTTTGCGGTGTTATTGTTTTATCCCTTCACGGTTTTGTCAATCAAATGTGGACGCTTAACCAACGCCGGGCCATTCCCGGGCGGGAGCGTTCCGCACCGAGCCGTCTATTTTGCAAAGGTTGCGCGGGCACGCATGTCAAAAGATTCCTTGGCCATAGATACCAGGAATGGTCCAGATGAATCTTTGACAAACTAAAAACATACGCTTTTCTTTGCCTTCATTTCCGAGGGGCGATTAAATCGTGTTTTAGGGTAAATGGCACACAACGGCACAGAATGGCACACATTTTGAGAAACATTCTTGACTCATTTTATTTGTAAATATTTGCATGTAAATATTTTATACATATTAACAGCGAACTCGATGTCGTTTTCGTGTGCCATTTCAGTTGTAATATGTTCCATATAAAGCACTTGTGACCTGTTTTATTCACAGAATCGAAATGACGCTCGATCACAAACGACAGGATGCGATTCAAGAGGGAAAGACATCGGAATGCCGTTGACGAAAACTTGAACAATTGCACCTGAGGAAGCCTGTTCCACACGATATGCATCCACCCAGCCAGTGAACGCATCAGAAATCCCGCATTCTGTCAAGACTCAATAGAAATGTCCCCATTCTGGACTCGTTAGAAATGTCCCCTTTTACGTGGTTGTCACCGAGTTAGAGGTGGCCGTTTCCGGACGGTTTTCCGCCCCCCGAGAATGGGCCAT
>Ga0073936_10000669_pt1 | contig 53772 bp, 44 predicted proteins | sample AliMusrvi5mmetaG_FD_87041 | JGI IMG/M metagenome (GOLD analysis project Ga0073936, IMG submission 87041) | Freshwater lake bacterial and archeal communities from Alinen Mustajarvi, Finland, to study Microbial Dark Matter (Phase II) - Alinen... | ecosystem: Environmental > Aquatic > Freshwater >...
CCTTGCCTCCTTTCCTTAAGAGGACACCCCCACCCCCGCCTTTGCCGCCCGGTCTGGCCAGGGGGCCGGCGGGCTTCCCGTCCGTGTCCGCGGCGCCGATGGCCCCGGCGCTCCCGGTACCGATTGAGCTGGAGCGCCCGTCCGGCCCGACGTCCGAGCAGATGGAGTACGAAAAGAAGGTCGGAGAGCTCGAGAAGCGCCTGGCCAACGAGCACGAGCAGTTGCTGTTGGCCAACCTCAAGAGCCAGCAGGAGGCCGCCACGGCTGCGCGTGTGGAGGTCTCCATCAAGGAGCTGCAGGATAAGCTGCGGCGCGACCGTCGCGAGGCGGAGACGGAGGAGAGCCGTCGCGCCCAGCAACTCAAGGTTCAGGAGCTGGAGGCGCGCTTGGCCCAGGAGCGCGAGACCTGGGTCACCACTCTCAAGAACCAGATGCAGACACGCGAGGCCCAGGAGAAGGAGGTCGAAGGCCACTTCGCGATGCGCCTGCAGGAGATGGAGCGGCGCTGGCTGGAGGAGAAGGCCGGCTGGCAGAAGGCGGTCCTGGCCAAGGACGAGGAGATCCGCAATCTGCGCGCGCTCGCGGAGAAGCTCAAGGGCGCCGATGCGGAGCTCGCCAAGACGGCCGCCGAGAAGAAGCAGCTGGAGGCTCGCATGGCCGAGGACATGGCCAAGGTCGCCAGCGCGACGGAAAAGGAGAAGGATTCCTTCCAGATGCGCGCGGACTTGGCACTGTCTCGTCAGCAGCTCGCGATGGTCCAGGAGCGCCTGGAGCGCGACCTCCAGTCTTTGCGCACCAGCGCGCATGAACGGGAGGAGCGCTTGCTGGCGGATCACGAGCGTCTGCAGCGCGATCTGGCCACGTTGGCGGAGCGCCTGCATGGGGAGCACGAGGCCGACCTGCGCCGCGTCAAGATCGAGGCCGAAGCCGATTCTGTGAGGTATAAGGGAATCGCCGAGCGCTCGGCCGCGGAGTTGGCCAGGCTGCGCGCGATCTGCGGAGCCTTGGAGCGGCAGTCGGCCGCCAGTCGGGCCCAGAACGAGGAGCTCAAGCGCTCCGCCGCGGATGGGGAGAAGACCCAGGAGCGCTTCAAGGCCGAGTTCGTGGTCCTGCAGCGCAAGTGGGCGGAACGCGAGAAGGAGGTCCGTGCCGAAGCCGCGGCCCAGTCCCTGCAGATGCTGGAGTCGGAAAAGGCCCGTATCAAGATGGCGGCCCAGGAGGAGATCAGTCAGCGCGCGGCGCGCCTGGCCGAGCAGATGGAGAAGGATCTGGAGAGCGAGTTGCGGCGGCGCGAGGCCGCTCTGCGCATCGAGATCGAGCGCGGGGCCCTGGAGCGCTTCGAGAAAAGCGAGGCCGAGCGCCAGAAGGCCCGTCTGGCTCTGGAGGCCGAGCTTGAACGCCTGCGCGCAGAGAGCGCGCGCCAGTCGACGGAGTGGGGCCAGAAGCTTCTGGCTAAGGAGGCCGAACTGGTCAACGCTCAGGGGCAGGTGGCGGATATCTCTTCGCGTCGGGAACGCGCCGAGGAGTTGCGCCGCGACGACGCCGCGCGCCTGCTCGAGTTGGATAAGGCTCTGCAGGCGGCCCGCGAGGAGCTCGGGGGTCTGCGCCGGGAGCTTGGCGACGTGAAGGGGCGTCTCGGGAAGGAGGAAGGCCAGGGGCAGGCCCTGCAGGGCGAGAAAGCGGAGTTGGAGCGGCTCGCCGCCGCCCAGTCCGCGCAGGTGAAGGCCGTGGAGGAGTCTCTCGAGCGCCTGCGCGGTGAAGTCGCGCGGGAGGCCAACCTGGGGCGCATGTACCTGGCGGAGCGGGACAAGGCGGCCGCGGCCTTGGCCGCGACCGAGGAGGCCCTTGCGAAAGCCGAAGCGAAAGTGGCGCGACAGGGCCAAGAAATGTCTAAATTGCAGACGGCAGCGGCGCGTAGTCTCTCCGCGCTGGAGCAGGAGAGGAAACGCTCCCTGTTGTCTCGAGTGTTCAGCGGGAAGGAGAAGGATGATACGACTCCATAGGCTCAACGGCAGCGAGATCATCATCAACGCCGAGCTCATCGAGAGCTTGGAGCCCGGACCCCAGACCACGGTCTCGCTGGCGACGGGGAACCGCTTCCTGGTGCGCGAGAGTGCTGAGGAGGTCACGGGAAGAGTGTTGGAGTATCGGCGGGCCGTCTACTCTTCCGGCAAGGTCGCCAACCCTATCTCGGGCTACCAAAAGGAATAAGCCATGGACATCGCGACAGTGATGGGAATCCTCGCCTTCTTCATCATGGTGGTGGCGACGATCTTTTTTTCCTACGGCTGGGCCGGATTCACGCCCTTCCTCAACCGCGAGGCGTTCTTGGTGGTCATGGGCGGCACCGCCTGCGCCACGCTGGTCAACTATCCGCTCCGCCAAGTGGTCGGCCTGGGCCGCATCCTGCGCAAGGTCCTTTTTTCGACCGGGGAAGACACCAGCGATATCGTGGTCACCTTCGTGACGCTTTCCGAGAAAGCCAAGAAGGATGGTTTTTTGGCCCTGCAGGCCGACGTGGACAACATCAAGGACGACTTCATGCGCCGCGGCCTCCTGCTCGTCATCGACGGCGCCGAGGCGGAGTTCATCCGTAACATGCTGGAGACCGAGATCGGCTTCATCCGTGAGCGCCACAAGGTAGGCCAGGAGATCTTCAACGCCATGGGCACCTATGCCCCGGCCTTCGGCATCATCGGCACGGTGCTGGGTATGATCCTGATGCTGTTCTCCATCGAGGACGTGCAGAACGTGCCCAAGCTCATGGCCATGGCCCTGGCTGCGGCCTTCTTCGGCCTGGGCTCGGGCTACCTGATCTTCCTGCCCATGGGCGGCAAGCTCCGGCGCCGCTCCGAGGAGGAGCTCCTGGTCAAGGAGATCATCATCCGCGGGGTGCTGCTCCTGCAGAGCGGGGCCACGCCTCGGATCGTGCGGGACAACCTCATGGCTTATTTGGATCCGGTCCAACGGGAGAGCGTCAAGGCCCCGGCCCCCGCCCCCGTCGAGGGAGCGTGAGGTAGACCGCGATGCCGATTCGGCCTCCGAGGGGCTTCATCGATGAGACGGACCCCAGGGTCTGTCGGATCGGACTTCCGGCCCCGCCCTGGCTGGTCAACTATGCGGACCTCATGACCGAGATGGTCTGCTTCTTCATCATCCTCTACGCCCTTTCGGCCGCGCTCAACAAGAACGTGCAGAACGCCGCCCAGCAGGTGCGGGGCCTGATGAGGAACGGCGAGCTCAAGGGTGCGGTCCAGGTGGACCGTGAGGGGCTTAAAATCTCTCTCGAAGAGCAGGGGCAGGTCCCCTTTTTCCAGAGCGGCTCGGCCGATACCACGCCGGAAATGGAGGAGAAGGTGGCCAAGATCGCGCCCATGCTCAAGAAGCTTTCCGAGCAGCAGGATATCATCGTGGAAGGGCACACGGACAACCAGCGCATCCATAACGAGTATTTCGATTCCAATTGGGAGCTCTCCACCGCGCGGGCGACTTCCGTCACCCGCCTCCTGACCGATAAGTTTGGATTGCCCGCAGCGCGCATGGGCGCCATCGGCTACGGAGAATACCGGCCCATCGTCCCGAACGACACCTCGGAGCATAAGGCCAAGAATCGACGCGTCGTTTTTTTCGTTAAGAACGCGCCCCTCGGGGGCAACGCCAAGGGCCCGCCCGCCGCGGGGAAGGCGGCGACTGCTGCGGTCGCGCCGACGTCGTCGTCCCTTCCGGGAGTGGAGAACGGCGCCCCCTCAGGGACGGCGCGCCCAGGCGCGCCGCCGGCTGAGGAGGCCAGATGATTCCAGCACTCTCGCGCCTGATCCCTGGGACAGGCCTGACGCTGTTCGTCTTCCTGGCCGGTTGCGCCAGCGTGGGGCAAAGGGTCGTGCAGGAGGATTTCGCCGAGGGCCGGGTCGTAGACCTCTCTGTCACCGCCAAGCTCACGGGCAACCGTGAGCTCCTCTTCGTCTCCCTGCCTAATAAGACCGAGTTCCTGGAAGGCTACATCCAGGGCGTCATCACGGACTATGTCGATAACCCCATCCAGGGGGTGGTGGTGCGGGCCGCGGCCTCCGGGGAGACCCAGCTGGAAGAGCTGGAAGAGGCGGAGTCCCGCTCCGCGGTGGTGGCCGGGACCTCCTTCGACGCCGGGGTCAGCGACACCAACGGTTTCTACCGCGTGCGCTTCAGCCTCCCCATCATCGGCGGCAAGGTGGATGTGCGCGGGCACCTGCTCTACAACCCCGGCTGGGAGCAGGAGCGTGACAATCTCGGAAAATCCTACGAACCGCAGACCAAGCAGAGCCAGTTCCGGCTCTTCTACGAGCGCAGCCAGGGGCGCATCATCTTCAATGAAGGCATTCGCAAGAGCGTCGTCGCCCCGGTGAACAGCCGCCGCCCTGCCAAAGCAGAGTCGGGGCCGGCCGCACCGGCGCCGCCGGGAGCCAAGGCCGATGACGACATCTTCAAGGGATTCGGCTTCGGGCCATGAGCGCGAGGACAGAGACCGTGATGGAGGGTGAGGCATGAGGGAGTGGAACCTGGGGTTGGCGCTGTTGATGGCCCTGGCCGGTTGCCGCGGTTTGGGCCTGAGGGACGAGTCGGCCACGGAGTTGGAACGCAATTTTCAGGACTCCGACCGGCAGGTCCGGGAAACCAGGACCCTCGCGGGCTTGGCTGAGATGGAGACGGCCCTGGCCAGCTATGTCAAGGGTGAGCGGCGCATCCCAGAGAGACTTGGGGCGCTCGTACCAAAGTATCTCGCCGAGGTCCCGAACATCGACATCGCGGTCGGCGGGCACCACGAGACCAGCGACGTCCGATACTATTCCAGCGACCTGCTCCGAGACGGCCAGCTTGACGGGACCAAGCTCAAGGACACGGGCAAGTGGGGATACGTCCATAACGACCGGCAGGTGGTCATCTTCGTGGACTGCACGCATCCCTCGAGCCGCGGCAGACCGTGGTATCAAGAGAGGGGATCCCTGTAGCGGCGGCGGGCCGCCCCCATGGACTTACCGGCTCCCCAGAGCCGGGGGGCCGGGCGCTTTCCGCCCAGACAAAAAGCCTGTCTGGGCGGAAAGATTTGTAAAATCCCTTGATGACCCGCTCCCGCTTCTACCTCGGGGCCCTGCTGCTCCTGCTCATCGTTGCAGTTGACGCTTATGTGTTGCGACGCCTTCTCGCCGGCCTGCCAGACATCCACGCTCTGGAGGAATATACCCCGTCCTTGACCAGCCGGGTCTTCGACTGCAAGGGCAACGTGGTGGCCGAGTTCTCGATCGAGAAGCGGGCGCTGCTGAGCCTTGCCAATATCCCCGTGGACCTGCAGAACGCGGTCATCGCCATCGAGGACGACCGGTTCTTCAAGCATTGGGGCATCTCCCCACGCGGCATCCTGCGCTCCGCCTTCGCCAACCTCCTGGCCGGCCGCGTCCGGCAGGGGGGGTCGACCATCACCATGCAGCTTTCCCGGCAGATCTTCCTGACCCGGCAGCGCAAGTTCGTGCGCAAGATCCGCGAGATCCTGCTCGCCATCCAGATCGAGCGCAATTTTTCCAAGGCCGAGATCCTGCAATTCTATCTCAACCAGGTCTACTTCGGCGAAGGCGCCTATGGCGTCCAGTCCGCGGCGCGGAACTACTTCGGCAAGGAGGTCGGTGAGCTGTCTCTGGCTGACTGCGCCCTTTTGGCCGGCATCATCCAGGCGCCGCGGGGCAACTCCCCCTTCCTGCACCTGGAGCAGGCCCACCGGCGCCGCGCCGCTGTCCTTAATCGGATGTTCGAGGAGGGCATGATCACCAAGCCCGAGCAGGAGGCGGCCCTGCGCGAGCCCATCCCCCTGTCCAAGCCGATCGGTCAGGAGACCCAGGCCCCCTACTTCGTGGAGCACGTGCGCAAGCGCTTGGAGCAGCACTACGGGTACAACGCGCTCTGGCGCGGGGGGCTCAAGATCTACACGACATTGGACCTCGACCAGCAGAAGATCGTCGAGGGCGTCATGGAGAAGGGCCTCTCCAGCTTCGACGAGTCGGCGCGCAAGGAGTGGGAGCGCAAGCTCAAGGACGCGACGCCCGTGCTGGATGCCGCCCCTGAGGTCTCGACCTCTCCCCCGACCAAGATCCAGGGCGCCTTCGTGCTCATGGACGTCAAGACCGGCGCCATCCGTGCCATGGTGGGGGGGCGCGACTCTATGTTCAATCGGGCCGTCCAGGCCCGCCGCCAGCCCGGCTCCACCTTCAAGCCCTTCGTCTGGGCCGCGGCCCTGGACTCCGGCATGACCGCCGCTTCTTTGGTGGAGGACACGCCGTTGGCCTACTACTACGACGGCCGCGACTGGCGGCTTCTGGAGGGGGCCACGGACCAGTATTCCATCAACCTGGCCACCCAGCCCTTCTCCCAGTCCACGGATTTCAAGATCTGGGTCCCCAACAACTTCGACGGCAAGTTCCTGGGCACCATCACGCTGCGCAAGGCCCTGGCCTTGTCCCGCAACATCGCCTCCATCAATCTCATCACGCACGTGGGGCCGCCGTTGGTGGTGGAGATCGCGCATAAGGTCGGCATCCATTCGGACCTGGAGGCCGTCCCGGCGCTGGGCCTGGGGGCCTCCGCGGTCAGTCCCTTGGAGATGGTCAACGCCTTCGGGACCTTCGCCAACGGCGGCATCACCGAGCTCCCCTACACCGTGGAGCGGGTGGAGGACGCTTCGGGCAAACAGCTCGAGGGGCATGTCCCCTCCGAGCATGAGTCCATGTCGCCGGAGCTGGCCTATCTCGTCACCAACCTGCTCAAGGGTGTGGTGCAGAATGGGACCGGCTCCCATGCGCGCCGGCTGGGCCGACCGTTGGCCGGCAAGACCGGGACCAGCAATGATAACCGCGACCTCTGGTTCATCGGCTATACGCCCGACCTCGTCGCGGGCGCCTGGATGGGATATGATGACTTCGCCTCTTTGGGCCGCAAGGACTGGACCGGCGGCTCGACCGTGGTCCCTTGGTGGACGGACATCATGGAGCAGATCCTGAAGGAGTATCCCAAGCGGGACTTCACCAAGCCTCCCAAGATCGTCTTCCAGACCATCGATTCGGAGACGGGGCTGCTGGCCCTGCCGACCTGTCCGAAGAAGAACCGCATCCTGGAGGCCTTCTTGGAGGGCACGGAGCCCAAGGAGTACTGCCAGGTGGACCACTCCAAGCCGCTGGCCGGGCAGACGCCTTCCCAGGCTCCCGCCGCGGTGATCGGGCCATCCGTCAATGGCGTCGGCGCCTCCAGCGCGCCCGCCGTGGCCGCGCCGCCGCCGCTGCCCACGGACGAGGAACTGGAGAGCAAGCCGGCGACCAACGAAGGTCCGGTGATCTTGGAGTGATGGACGGGATGGCGGCGCAGCACCCCGGGCGAGACACGGACCCAGCGCAGCGACCCAAGTCTCCGGCGATCGATCCCTTCCTGGTCGCATTCTTGATCGTAGCCGCCGTGCTTCTGTTCTGGGGATTGGGACGGCGCGATCTGTGGCAGGATGAGGCGGAGACGGCCATGCTGGCCAAGAACATCCTGCGCTTCAAACTGCCCATCGTGTTCGACGGCGTCAATCTGGTCTCCACCGAGGTGGGGCGGGACTTCGGCCCGGATCTTTTGTGGCGGTGGTCTCCCTGGCTGCAATTCTACCTGACCGCCGCCTCCTTCGCCATCTTCGGGACGACCACTTTGGCGGCGAGGCTCCCTTATGCCGGCCTCGGGCTCCTCTGCGTGGCGCTCACGTTCTTTTTCGTCCGCCGGGCCTTCGGCTCGCAGCGCCAAGCGCGCTTGAGCGCCGTGCTCCTCGGGTTGAGCGTCCCTTTCCTATTGCATTGCCGCCAGGCGCGCTGGTACGCTCTGGCTTATTTGCTCGTGATCTGCCTCTTCTATGCCTTGTTCGAATTGGAGCGGCGTCCGAGGATTGCCGGGGTCGCGCTGGCCTTGAGCGCGGTCTTGCTTTTTTATACGAACTATTTCGTCGCGATCGGCTTGTTGACCGCGTTATGCGTCGCCCTCCCGATCCTCAGACCGGACCGGCCGTTCTGGAGGAGGTTGATCATCGCGCTTTCGGCGGCGGCGATCGGCATGGCGCCGGGGGTCGTCTTCTTCAACGTGTTCGGGAAGGCCGGCCCTTTTCTTGCAGTGAAGTCTGCGGGATTCTTGGTCTCCTATGTCGACCTCGTCTTGACCCAGCTTCTGCCTTTGCCCATGCTCATCCTGCTCGTTTGGGTCTTGCTGCGCCGCGGGGCCGCGGCGCCGACCCTCGACTCTGTCCGCAAGCGGCGGGCCTATTTCCTGCTGGCCTGCATCGGCCTCTATACCGGGTATCTCGCTTTGGGCCCTTGGGAGCTGTTCCGTTACCTGACCCCGATCCTCCCTTTGTGCGCAGTTTTGCTGGCCTTAGCCCTGGATGGCATCCTCGGCATGAGCCAGCTCATGGGGGGGGCGCTTCTGGTCCTATTGATCGGCACCGATTCCCTGCACGTCATCCCTCTCGGCCTGAGTGATTCTCCCGGGATCGGGGTCAAGGACCGGTACGGGCGGATCGGACCGGTCAGTTCCCCTTTGGCCGGCTTCCTCCACGAAATGACGCATGATTTCCGTGACTGCTCCCATGTCCTGGCTGAGTATCTTAAGGAGAATGCGCGCCCCGCGGACGTGGTGCTGGTCAGCTACGGAGACTCGCCGTTGCAGTTCTACACGGGCCTGAAGGTGGTCGGGGCATTCCAGGGGCAGAAGCTCTCCGACCGGCCGGACTGGGTCGCGATGCATCCGTACGTCATCGACTCCAGGCCGGGCCGGGATCTCGACGTGGTGCGGTTCATATACAAACACGTGGACTTGGCCCGCGCTTATGAGCCGGTGAAGCTGCCTTGCCGCGATTTCATGCTCGGGAGTTGCACCGAGCCGCATGAACATCTTTTCCGGGAGCCGGCGGAGGGGCGGGAACTGAAGGTCTTCCGCAGAAAGGCCGATGCTGGCCCCTCGGCGCTCCGGCATCGCCTCCCGCCAGGCGCCTAGCGATTGCGAGGCTTCGTCACCCCCGCGAGGGCTTGCCAGCGGGGATACTGCGGCCAACTCGGCGTGATGAGCCGTCCAATCTCCTGGAGGTCTGCCGCGGCCCCGGCTTGGTCCTGGCAACGCAGCCGCGCCTCGGCCCTTTGCAGAAGGATCGCCGCGCGCAGCGCCGGATCCCTCCGGCCCCAGAGGCGCAGCGCGGCCGTGCAGCCCCGCTCCGCCTCCGGGAAGTGACCGTCTGCGGCCATGGCCCGGGCATAGCTGAAGATCAGGTCCTGGTCCTCGGGCAGCAGGCCGGCGCCGAGGGGGCCGGGACCATCGAGGTCGACGCTTCGGGTCTCGCGCACGGCGTCTCCGTACTCGCTGTCGGCAAGGCCGAGCCGCGCGCAAGCCGCGCCCAGGCGCGCGCAGACGATGGCCACCAGGGCTGAGTGGCCCAGCCCCGTCTCGTCCCGGGCCAGAAGATAGAGGCGCTTGGCCATCTCGACGCGCCGGAGCCGGAGTAGGAGCGCGGAGGCGGCCAGGGCGGCTTGCGCATGGTTGGGGTCGACGCGCAGGATCTGCTCCAGCAGGGGCAGAGCTGCCACGAGCTCGCCCTGACCGAGGAGGCCCCGGGCGCGCGTCCAGTCCCGCTGCAGGGCTGGAGCCAGACGCATCTGCTCCAGGAAGGCCTCGGGGAGCTCGGGATCGAAGATGGGATGGAAATCCAGGGCATAGACGACGTGCCTGACCAGTCCCGCCACATCTGGGTCGTCATAGAGGAGTCCGCTCCCGGAGATGTCGGAGAAAGCGGCAGCCGTCTTCGCCCCGTATTTCGTCGAGGCTTCTTCCCGCAGGGCCTCATAGGCCTGCGGGTCCGCGGCGCGTACGAAGGGCATAGAGAGGAAGCGCATCAACGGCTGGGTGGGCAGTTGGCACTGGAGGGGATGGCCGATCCTCACGAGGGCGGCCAGAGCCAGCAGGACCAGGAGGCCTTGGGCCGTTCTGCGGGCCAGGCCGCCGCGGTCGAGCCCGCGGGAGAGCCCGGCGGCGGCCGCCCAGGCGAAAGCGACGCAGGCCAGCAGGGCATAGCGGGGCTGGAAATCTTTGAAGGCCATGGCGCGGGAGAGCCCTTCAAGCGGGACGAGGTTGAGGTAGGGGGATAGGGTGATCAGCGACCAGGCCAGGAAGAAAAGGAGCCGGCCGGAAAGGCAGGCGCAGGCCAGCAGCGCCGCGAAGACGGCGAGGACCGCCGGCCCGTGCCTCTGGCCGAGGAGTTCGTCGGCCACCGCCTGGATCCTCAGGAGTGGGTCCTTGATGGTCCAGCCTTTGCTGAAGCCTGCGCTGGTGACGCCTTGGAGTCCGGGATGAACCCAGCGGAACAGAGCGAAGAACACCGCCGCCGTCAGGAAGTAGGGCGGCAGGGCCTGGACGCCGCGGCGCAGGCGCTGCCGCCAGGGGGTCTCTGGGTCGGCCCAGGCCAGCTCGTAGGCCACGATGAGGGCGGGGAACATCACTCCGGGCGGTTTGGAGAACATCGCCATGAGGTAAGAGGCGCAGCCCAGCGCGGTCCAGGCCGGGATCCTGCGGCCCGGCTCGCGGCCCTTGAGATAAGCCCAGAAGGCGAGCAGGCTGAAGAGGCTCATTAGGAGGTGCGACGTCAGCATGGTCATGCTGGCGTCCCAGAGGAGGGGATGGAGGCAGAAGGCGAGGCCCGAGACGAGGCCGCCCAGGGGCCGGCCGGTCAGACGGCGTCCGATTGCGGCCACCAGCCAGGCGTCCACCGTCAGGAGCAGCAGCGCGCCGCCGTTGACCGCTTGGGGACGGGCTCCGACCAGACTGCGTTCCAGGAAGAAATAGACGAAGGTCGCCGGGACCCAGTCGCCCTTGCCGTAGCGGAAAGCGGTCCAATAGCTGGGCGTGAAGATGGCACCGAGTCCGCGCCAATCCCGGAAACCCCAGGACGCGCCCAGCGGATAGAGCAATTCGGCCCAGCCCGCGACTGGGCTGATCAGGAGGTTGTGGTGAAGCCCCAGCACGGCCAGGGCCAGCAGCGCTGCGACGAGTCCGGGACGGGCCAGGAGGCGGGACCAGGGAGATGCGCCGCCGGAGCCTTCATTCATCGGCGAGTATTATACCTTTAGCGGTCGGTCGCGGACCGCGGCGATGTTGTAGAATCTGGCAGCCTATGCTGCGCGAGTTCCGCGACCGTCTGGAGTCCGCGCCCCTGCCTTTGAGGCTTCTGGTCTGCGCGGCGTTGCTCAAGGTCCTCTGCGCCGGCTTCTACCTCCCCTGGTTCACCAATGGATCGGATTTCACCTTGGTCCATGGGGCCGGGGCCAGAGTTCTTTCGGGCCAGGGTGCGCAGGTCTATGACGAGTTCCTGGCCTACCGGCCGGAGAGCGAGAACACGCTGTTCTTCATGTATCCGCCGCCGGTGGCGCTCTTCTATGCCCCGTTGGCGGCCCTGCCTTTCCGGGCCGCTCTGACCCTCTTCGAGCTGCTGTCCTTGGCCGCTGTGTTCGGCGTCTTCCTGGTCTGGGCCAAGCACCGCAAGCTTGAGCCGTTCTCGCAAGCCTATTACCTGGCATTCTCGCTCGTCCTGCTCTTCTTTCCGTTGGATCTTGCGGCCCAGCTCGGCCAGAACGACGCGGTGGTGCTGCTTCTGCTGGTCCTGGCCTTGGCCTGGCGCAGGAAGCCCTTCCTCTCCGGCCTGGTCTTGTCCGTGGCCGTTTGGTTGAGGGTCTTCCTCGGGTTCATCCTCCTCTACCTCCTGCTCAGGCGCCGGTGGCGCCAGCTTTTTTGGGTCGTCTTCTGGCTGGCGGTCCTGGCCGGAGTGAGCCTGGCCTTCGTGCCCTGGCAGACGCAGGTCCAGTATTATGCCCATCTGGTCCGTCCACTGGGCATCGAGTCCTTCTACGACAACCAATCCTTGACGGGCCTGTGCTATCGGTCTTTCACGGACAGCGGCTACACGAGGGGGGTCGTCAACGCTCCGGGTCTGGCCCGTGCGCTCACGGCGCTGGCATCCTTGCTGCTGACCGCGGGCTTCGTCTCCGTCTCGCTCAAGGGCAACCAGGAGGGGGACTTCGATGAAGGCTTCGGCCTGGCTTTGGTGACGGCTCTGCTGCTCTCCCCGCACAGCGATACGCACCACCAGGCGCTCCTGCTCATCCCATTGCTGCTGCTTCTGGAGCGCCGTTCGGTACGCACGGCGAGCCTGCTCTACTACGGGTTCTTCGCCGCGTTCGTGCCGGTGGTCGCCTTCCGCTTCCTGGCCCAGGACCGGCTGATCGACTTCGCTTCGGGGCCGTGGACTTTGGCCTATTCCGTTCCGATCGCGGTCCTGCTCGGCTTCTGGTTCCACTGCGTCCGTACATTCTTCGGGGCGTCCGTATTTCCTAAAATACTTCAATGAAGTTGTTCAACACCCTCTCGCGCTCGCTGGAAGAATTCCGTCCCATGGACCCGCCCTGGGTCGGTCTCTACACCTGCGGCCCTACGGTCTACAACTATCAGCACGTGGGCAACTATCGCACCTACATCTTCGAGGACTGTCTCAAACGCGCTCTCAAGCTCTGCGGCTTCCAGGTCAAGCACGTCATGAACATCACGGACGTCGGCCACTTGGTCAGCCAGGCGGACGAGGGCGAGGATAAGATGGAGGTCGGGGCTTTGCGCGAAGGCAAGACCGCTTGGGACATCGCCAAGATCTACACCGAAGCCTTCATCCAGGACTGCCGGTCCTTGAACCTGCTCTGGCCTCCGGACGTGCTCTGCAAGGCCACGGACCACATCCCGGAACAGATCGGGCTCATCCAGCGCTTGGAGGCCAAGGGCCTCATCTACCGCACCTCGGACGGTCTCTACTACGACACGGCTAAGTTCGCCGGTTACAGCCGCTTGGCCGGGGAGAGCCACATCGCCGGCATCAAGGAAGGCTCCCGTGTGGACGCCAACCCGGAGAAGCGTCGGGCCACGGATTTCGCGGTCTGGAAGTTCTCCCCGAAGGACCAAAAGCGGCAGATGGAGTGGGATTCTCCCTGGGGCAAAGGTTTCCCGGGCTGGCACATCGAATGCAGCGCCATGGCCATGAAGTACCTCGGCGAGAGCTTCGACATCCACTGCGGCGGCGTGGACCACATCCCCATCCATCATTCCAACGAGATCGCCCAGGCCGAAGGGGCCACGGGCCAGCCCTTCGTGCGCGTTTGGCTGCACGGCGAGTTCCTACTCATGAACAACGCCAAGATGGCCAAGTCCGCGGGGGGCTTCGTGACCCTGGCGCATCTCAAGGAGAAGGGTTTTGACCCGCTCGACTACCGGTATCACTGCTACACCGCGCACTACCGCAAGCAGCTCGACTTCACCTGGGAACTCTTGGAATCGGGCAAGACCGCGCGCCGCCGTCTGCGCGAGGCGGCTGCGGCGGTCAAAGGCGAGCCCTTGCAGCCCGCCAGCGCCGATCACCAGAAGGCTTTCCGCGCCGCAGTCGAAGACGACCTCAACATGCCTGGCGCCGTGGCCGCGGTCTGGGACTGCCTGCACAGCGGCGTGCCCGGAGGCGCCAAGCGGGCTTTCCTGGAGGAAGCCGAGACCGTCCTGGCTTTGGGAATTTTCCGCGAGGAGGCTCAGGCGGCGCTCTCGCCCGAGGATCAAGACCTCCTGGACCGGCGCGTCCAGGCCCGGGCGGCCAAAGACTTCAAGTCCTCGGACGACCTGCGCAAAGAGCTGGAATCCCGCGGCATAATGGTGGAAGACACCAAGCAGGGCCAGCGCTGGCGGAGGAAGTAGCCGCATGTCTCGCCGGGAACCCCCTGCCGACGTCCAATGGCTGAGCGGCCTCCATAGCGTGCTCGAGACCTTGCGCGGCAAGCCGGGCAGCGCCAGGGAGCTCCTGGTGGCCGCGGGCAGCCGGGGCCCAGAGGTCGAAGAGATCATGCGTCTGGCCCGAGAGGCGGGCGCGCGCGTGCGCACCGTGGACCGCCGCGAGCTGGACCGGGTCGTCGGCTCGAGCCGCCATCAGGGCGTGGCCCTGCGCGCGGCCCGGCACGAAGGCGAGTCCTTGAAAGGCCTGCTGGAGCGCTTCCCGCCGGAGTCCCGCAAAGGCCTCGTGCTGGTGGCTCTCGACGAGATCCAGGATCCGCACAACCTCGGCGCGATCGCTCGCTCTGCGGTCAATCTCGGCGCCAGCGCCCTCATCCTGCCGGAGCGGCGTTCCGCGCCCGTCACCGGGGCCGTGGTGGCGGCCTCGGCGGGCGCCATCCAGAAGATCCCGGTGGTCAACGTGGTCAATCTCGGCCAAGCGCTGGAACGCCTCAAGGAAGAGGGCTTCTGGGTCTATGGCGCCGACGCCGCAGGCCGTCCGGCTTGGGATGCGGTCTTCAACACGCCCCTGGTCCTGGTCATCGGCTCCGAAGGCTCCGGCATGCGGCCCCTGGTCGCCAGCCTCTGCGACGAGGTGGTCAGCATCCCGCAGTCGGCCGCCGGAGTCGAGAGCCTCAATGCCTCTTGCGCGGCGAGCGTGCTCCTCTACGAGATCGCGCGGCAGGTCAGGCCGCAGCCATGACTCAAGGGCACGATCACGAACACGGCCACGGGCATGCCCATAGCCACGCTCACGGCCAGGGACATGGACACAGCCACCATGGACTTTCCGCGGTCCAGTCCCTGAGCTGGGCGCTGGGCCTCACCGCGGTCTTCTTCCTGGTCGAGCTGGTGGGCGGGTGGTGGACCGGCAGTCTGGCGTTGATCTCCGATGCCCTGCACATGGGCTTCGACCTCACGGCTCTTGGGTTGGGTCTTTTCGCGGCCCAGGTGGGCCGCCGACCGGCCGACCCCAAGCGTACCTTCGGATACCAGCGCGTGGAAGTTCTGGCGGCCCTGTTCAACGGCGTTACCTTGATCCTCATCACCGGCATCATCCTGCGCGAGGCCTACGCGCGTTACTTCGCGCCGCAGGACATCAAAGCGAAAGAAATGGTGGCCATCGCGGTCATCGGCTTTTTGAGCAATTTGGCCGCGGGAGCCGTACTCTACCGTTCCAGCCGCGAGAACATCAACCTGCGGGGGGCCTTTCTGCACGTGCTTTCCGACGCTCTGGGATCCTTGGGCGCGGCCATCGCCGGGGTCATCGTCCTAGAGACGGGATGGCGCCAGGCAGACCCCTTGGTGAGCCTTCTGATCTGCCTGGGCATCGTCGTGACATCCTATTGGCTCGTGCGCGATTCGGTGCACATCCTGCTCGAGGGCACCCCGTCGCACCTGGAGCTGGCGCAGATCCGCGCCGCGTTGAGCGCTTTGCCCGGGGTCCGCTCGGTCCATGACCTTCATCTTTGGTCCGTCACCCGGGGCACGGAGTCCATGAGCGGGCACGTGGTGGTGAGAGCCGATGAGCATACCGCCGCCACCCTGCGCGCCGGGGCCAAGCTGCTCAAGGAGCGCTTCGGCATCACGCACGTGACCTTGCAGGTGGAGACCTCGGGGCAGCCCGAGTGTGAGGACACGGTCCCGCCCCCGGCCGATCCCGAATGAAGCGGGAACCCGGCGCGGCCCTGCTCCTGCTCAACGGGGAGGTCCCCGATCCTGGTTTGGTGCGCCAGTTGGCGCGGCGCTGTGCTTTGCTGGTCTGCGCGGACGGGGGGGCGCGTCATGCCTCCCGTTTGGGCTTGCGTCCGGACGCGGTGGTGGGTGATATGGATTCGGTGCCCCGGCCCTTGCCTCGCTCCTGGCGGGGGACCTCCTTCCTATGCGATTTTGATGAGGATTCTTCCGATTTCGAGAAAGCCCTGGCTTTCGTCGCGCGCGCGGGGTGCTCGCGGCTCTACGTGGCGGGGATCTTGGGCGGGCGGCTTGACCATGTTTTGGTCAACCTGGCCTTGGCCCAGGCTTGGGGGTCCCGGCGCAGCCTGGTCATCGTGGACCGGGGGCTGGCCACCCTGCTGGGCCCGGGAGGCTACCGGCTGGCGGTCAAGCGGGGAGAGGTGGTCTCGCTTTTGGCCGCCACAACTCGGGCCAAGCTGTCTGTGAGCGGTGTGCGCTATCCTCTGCGGCGGGCCGCCCTAGCTCCTGGAGGCCGGGGCTTGAGCAACGTGGCCCGGGGCCCGGTCGCGTTGACCGTTCATGCGGGGCGGCTCTGGGTGATGACGTCGGGCGGCTGCTTCTAGGGAAGCCGCCAAAGCAAGGGGCATACTGGACGCAAGGAATGTGATGGGACGCCGCGGTTGGCAAGACCTCGCCGATTTCCTGACCTTCCCTCTCCGAGCGCTGCTGCTCATCGAGGACGATGGTTGGGGCCTGACGGCGCTGCGTTCGGAGCGCCTCGCGTACGTCGCGCGCGAGGTCCAAGGCTATTGCCTGGATGTCGGTTGCGGCAAGCATAACCGCTTCGTCCGGGAATTCCTCGGCGGCCGAGGCAAGGGGATCGATATCTTCCCCTACGAGGGATTGGCTCCGGAGGATCTGGTGGACGATCTGACCCGGTTCCCTTTTCCGGACAGGACTTTCGCGACCGTGACCTTCATCGCCAACCTCAATCATGTCCCTCGGCCGCAGCGGGATGCCGAGCTGAGCGAAGCCTTCCGCTGCCTGAGTCCGGGGGGGAACATCGTGGTGACGATGGGCAACCCCGCGGCGGAGATCGCGGCGCATCTGCTGGTGCGCTTCTACGATCGGTTCCTTCATACGAGATACGACGTGGACGGGATGCGCGGCATGAGCGACAGCGAGGCCTACTACTTGGGCGATCAGGAAATCGTCGCGCGTCTGCGGCTGGCCGGCTTCCGAGACATCCGCAAGACCTTTTTTGCCACGCAGTGGGGCCTCAACCACCTTTTCGTGGGATGGAAGGCCTGAAGGTGCGTATCGTGGACGAAGACCCGGCTTAGCGTCGCGCCACGCCGGCCAGATGGTCCAGGGCCTCGCGCAGTCCCTCGTGCACGGCCTTGACCGCCGCCGGCTTCCAGGACCCCTGGCTCTCACGCAAGAACGAGGTCTTGTCCACCCGGTTGTCGAAGCGCGCCACGGGGATGTGATAGGTCTTGCCGTGTGCCTTGACCGTGACCGTGCCGGGTTGCTCCGAGTTCTTGAGCAGCCACTCCATGTCGTCCTGGCCGTAGTCGTTGAGCATGACTTCGGCGGGCACCCCGTGGTGCAGGATCGAGCCCGGGTCCTTGGGATTGCTGCGGGCCTGGTTCTTGCGGCGCGACTCCTCGGGCGTCACCCAGATGTAGAGGATGGCGGCCGTCTCGAGTAGTTTGGGCGAGAGCCGGCCCAGCGAATAGCGGTAGCCGAAGGGTTCGGGCAGGGGCTGCTGGGAGTTCAGCGGGCCGCCCCGGGCGAACTCGATGACCAAAGTCTTGCCCTTCAGGGTGTCGGGATAGCTCTCCTGCTTATCCTTGATCATCTTGCGGGCTTCGGTCTCCAGGGTCTCGGCCAGCTTCATCCGGCGGGATTTCTCGAGCTGACCCAGCCGCGCCGGCGCGCCGACCTTGACCGAAGCGCGGTCGAGGCGGTCCATAAGGTCCAAGGCGGCGGATTTCGGGTTGAGGAACTTCTTCTGCAGCAAATCCTCGTGATCCTCGTTGACCAGCTCGATCAAGGTCCCCCAATCCAAGGGGTTGCGGAAAGGATGTTCCGGGGATTGGAAGTACACGCGCTCGTGGCCCAGGCTCACCAACTCGTCGTCGATGCGCCGCATCATGTGCACGTAGGGGAAGTCGTCGAGTTGGACGCTGGGGCCCATGTGGAAGTCCTCGCGGCGGGGCTCGGCGGGCATGAGCTCCAGATAGCGGCGCACCTCGGATTTCCCCGAGGCAGGCAAAGCGAGCAGAAGGACGGTGTCGAGGACTTCGTTCATGGCTTGACCTCCACGGGTCGGGTTGGGATTTCGTTGGCCTTGGCCAACTCAAAGACGCGCTTCTTCTCGGCCAGGGATAGGAAGCCCACGGCCACGAGGATGAGAGCCAGAGAGCCCCAGTCCGCCGGGCTCGGGAACTTGGCGCCGAAGATGAAGAAGGACAGCAAGGTGGCGGTGGTCCCGGCCACCAGCGAGGTCAGACGGTTGACTAGGCCGGCGAAGGTGGCCGTGCGGCCTTTGAACATGAAGATGAAGACCGAGAAGAAAGCCACCATGCCGTAGACCGCGCCCGCGACGTTGGCGGAGAACCATCGGGGGTGGACCCGCGTCAGGGCGGCGTGGAACTCGAGCACGGGCCGGGCCGCAGACGAGCTGGCGAAGACCCCGAGCGCGATGAGGGACATGGCCGCGGAGGCCGAGATCTGCTCGATGGAGAAGAACCATTTGTTGTCGAGCGGCGCGCCCTTGGGCCGGGTGTTCTTGTAGTAGTTCATGATGTAGATGCGGCAGGCGTAGGCGCCGATATAGGCGGAGAGCACGGCCATGGCCGCGGTGTTCTTGACGAAATCGAAGTCCTCGCTGCGGGCCAGGAATATCTGCGTGGCGGCCGCGGCCACCGCGAAGGCCATGGCGACGTTCTCCTCCCAGTACACCCTCTTCTGCAGGATGCCCTGGCGGATCTGCGCCTCGTCGACCAGGCGGCTGATGACGATGACGCTGGCTCTCATGATGATCATGGCCACCATCACGGACTTGAGCAGCATGTACATCAAGGTCGTCGTCGGGATGACCACGGCCGTGCACACGCCCGAAGGGATGATGTAGAGGTATTCTGCGGGCATCCGCAGCGGGCCCATCGGCACGAAGCGGTCGGTCTTGGTCCCGGTCCGCCACCAGCCCGCGACCAACACCACGAGCAGGCAGATGAGCGAGCCGCCCAAGGTGCTCCAGACTAGAAATTCCATGTCCGTCATGGCCGGAGAGACGACGGCGTAATGGCCCGTGAAGCATTTGGTGGCCACGCCGAAGATGACGTAGAAGAAGTAGTAGGCTAGGCAGAGTTGGACCAGACGGCCGGTGGAGCCTTCAGAGGTCTTCCACATCGCCGGTCTCAGCGCGCGGCCTCGACGGGATGGTACGGCATGGGCTTGGCCGTCGCGATGGCAGAGAGGTTGTGGTAGAAGTCGTTGCCCTTGTCGTCGACCAGGATGAAGGCCGGGAAATCGACTACGGCGATGGCGTAGACCGCCTCCATGCCCAGCTCCGGGTACTCCAGGAGCTCGACTTTCTTGATGTTGCGCTCCGCCAGCACCGCGGCCGGGCCGCCGATGGTGCCCAGGTAGAAGCCGCCGTGCCTCTTACAGGCCTCGGCCACGAGCGGGCTGCGGTTGCCCTTGGCGATCATGACCAGCGACGCCCCGTGCGCCTGGAAGAGCTCCACGTAGGAGTCCATGCGCCCCGCTGTCGTTGGCCCCAGGGAGCCGGAGGGTCTGCCGGGAGGAGTCTTCGCGGGGCCGGCGTAGAGCACAGGATGGTCCTTGAGGTAATGCGGCAGGCCTTCCCCTCGGTCGAGGCGCTCCTTGAACTTGGCATGGGCGATGTCGCGCGCCACGATGATCCGGCCGGTGAGCGACAGGCGGGTCGCCACCGGATGCTTGGAGAGCTCGGCTTGGATAGCCGTCATGGGCCGGTCGAGGTCGATGCGGACCGCGTCGTCGGCCCCTTTCTTGCGGTACTGGGCCGGGATGAGCTTCTCGGGATGGCGCTCGAGGGCCTCGAGCCAGACGCCGGTCTTGTCGATCTTGGCGAGGATGTTGCGGTCGGCGGAGCAGGAGACGCCCAGGCCCACAGGGCAGGAGGCCCCGTGCCGGGGCAGGCGGATGACGCGGACGTCGTGAGCGAAGTGCTTGCCTCCGAACTGGGCGCCGAAGCCGGACTGCCGCGCGGCCTCCAGGAGCTCCTGTTCCAGGGTCAGGTCGCGGAAGGCGCGGCCATGGATGTCGCCGCTGTGGGGCAGGGCGTCATAGTACCCGGTCGATGCGAGCTTGACGGTCTTGAGGCAGGCGTCGGCTGAGGTCCCTCCGATCACGAAGGCGATGTGATAGGGGGGGCAGGCGGCCGTGCCCAGGGACTTCATCTTCTCGGTCAGGAACTTTTTGAGACTGGCGGGGTTGAGCAGGGCCTTGGTCTCCTGGAAGAGATAGGTCTTGTTGCTGGAGCCGCCGCCCTTGGCGATGAAGAGGAACTTGTACTCCAGACCCGGCGTGGCGTAGATGTCGATCTGGGCGGGAAGATTATTCCCCGAGTTCTTCTCCTCGTACATGTTCAAGGCCACGGTCTGGGAGTAGCGCAGGTTCTCCTGGGTGTAGGTCTGCCAGACGCCGCGCGTGAGCCACTGCGCGTCGTCGGCCCCGGTCCAGACCTGCTGACCTTTCCAGGCCGCGATGGTGGCCGTGCCGGTGTCCTGGCAGAAGGGGAGCTCGAATTCGGCGGAGATGACGGAGTTCTCCAGCATGGTGAGGGCCACGAACTTGTCGTTGGCCGAGGCTTGGGGGTCTTTGAGGATGGCCGCCACCTGGCGCTGGTGCGCGGGGCGCAGCAGGAAAGAGATGTCGCGCAGGGCTTCCTGGGCGAGCTGCGCCAAGGTTTGGGGCTCGACTTTGAGGATGGGCTGACCCTCAAACTTGGCGACGCGGATCCCTTGTTTGGTCAGCAGGCGGTACTTGGTGCGGTCCTTGCCGAGCGGGAACGGGGGGTGGTATTCGAATCGAGCCGCCGGTGTGGATCGTGCGCGTTTCATGACTGGATTCTACAATAAAACAACCGGGCCGGCGTCCCCGCCGGCCCGGTTGTTCTGAGGAGCTTGGAGCTAGGGGTGGTAACCCGGGACGTTCGTCCCGGTCGGATCGCCCTTGGCCGCGCTGCGGATCCCCGAAGCGACGGCCAGCAGGAAGAGGACCGGTGTCGCGATCAGCAGGCCGGCCAACCACAAGAGCTGGCCCAAGCGCAGAAGCAGGAAGCTCCCCACCGCGCCCAGCGACGGCCGTCCGCTCGGCTCCACCTTAGCGTCGGAACCTTTGAGCAGCGGCGCGGCGTGCTTGAGGAACAACTCGCGGGAGGCCTTCCCTTCCATGTCCTCCGTCCAAGTCCGCAGGAAGGCCGAGAAGAACCGGGCCGCCGCGGATTTCGGGTATGTTTCATCGAGCGCGCCCCAGACGTAGTTGAACGGCGCGCGCAGCAGCCCCCAGACCAGGCCCAAGGCCGCTCCCACTGCGAAGTCGGCCAGCATCATCGCACCCATCGGTACCCAGATTGCCGACAGCCACGACCCATTCCACACGCTCTTGTTGAGCCAGTAGCTCGCGTGATCGCTGAGGTTCCTGTAGAAGGCCGTCTCCTGGGTCCAGGCGCTGACGAAATGGTAGGAGTCCGCAAAGCTTGACCCCAGCCCCAGGATGGAGGCCCCGAAGCCGCTGTAGATCCAACGCGGCAGGTGCATGAGCAAGAGCGGGCTCGTCAGATACGCCAACACGGTCACGGCTGTGGGCAAAAGTCCGGCTAGGCCCATCAAGACCACGCCCACCCCGGAGGCCGCGGCCACCGCAGCGAAGAAAGCCCCGATGTATTCCGGGTCGTCCACGGAATAGGTGGACTTTCCCTCGGTCGCGGCCTGGCCCAGATAGCGCGTCAGGCCCCAGCCGCCCACGATGGAGAGCGCCGCCATCCAGAACGCGTTGGTCTTGGCCAGCGCGGCCAGCCCTACCAATCCGAACGGGATCACCGGCATCAGATAGAGCATGCCCAAGCCCATCCCGGCCAGCAGGAGGCCCGGCAGCTGACGCACCAGCTTCGGGGTCTGGGCCGGCACGAAAGGCAAAGCGGCCAGACCCAGGGTCGCGGCCAGATAGATCCCGCCGATGATCGGCCCGGCCGCGGCCAGAAGCGGCAGTCCCAGGAAGTAGACCGGCAGGAGTGCCATGCCGGCCGCCATCAGGCGCGGCATGAGGTTGCCCGTGCCCGGATGGCTCGGCTGGTCCGGATCTTGCGGCGCGGGCGTGGTCCCCGCTTGGTCGTCGCGGCTCACGCTCATGTGGCGGGGGTTATGTTTGGCCTGGTCATAAGGCTCGGAGGTCTTGCCGAAAGCGCGGAAGAAGCCGGCGACGGCCAGGACCGGCGTGGCGGCCACGGCGTAGGCGAGCCACGCCCACTGCAGGAGGCGGATGCCCAGAGTCGCGGGCAGGCTCACCAGCTTGTTGCGGGAGTCCGCGTAAGGGAGCAGCGGCGCTTCCAGGCGGTTGAAGAGCGACTTCTTGGCGCCCTGCACGTTGTCGAACATGAAGTGCGCCCAGGAGGCGAAGAACTTGGTCGGCTTGGAGTCCGCCTTGAGTTCGTGAGCCGCGCCCCAGAGGAATAGGACCGGGGCTTGGACCGCTGCCACGACCGTTCCGCCAGTCAAGGACAAAGTCCACTGCACGAGTTGGGAGAGCCAGATCGGGACCCAGATGCCGGCCAGCCACACCGCGTTCCATAAGGACTGCTTGAGCTGGGCGCTGGTATAGGCCGTGAGGCGCTCATAGGCGTTGGTGTCGCGTCGCAATGAGGACTCGACGCGGTCCAGGCCTCGGATGCTCTCGAACACATTGCCGAAAGCCGAAGTCATGCCATAGCCGACCCAGGAGGGCAGATGGATCAGCAGTAGAGCCGCGGTCGGATAGGACAGGATGCTCAACCCGGCGGCCAACCAGCCGGCCGGGGAGAGGAGGGCCAGTCCCACGCCCGCGATCGCGCCCAGGCCGCCGAAGAAGGCAGAGAGGGATCTGCCGCTGTCATAGTCGTTTCCATCCTGGGGGGATTTCCCATAGCGCATCAGGCCCCAGCCGCCCAAAGCCGCGAGCGTGCCGATGCCGTAGGCGCCGAAGGCCATGGATAGCGCGCCCAGGCCGAGGAGCGCGGCGCCGGGCAGGACCCGGACCGCCTTGGGGGTCTGGTCGCCCACGAAGGGCAGGACCGCGAGCAGGCCGCTGGCCAGGATCACGGCCCCGCCGGCCAAAAGCGAACCGCCGGCCAGAAGCGGCCAGCCCAGCAGCGCCGCGGGCAGCAACGCCAGGCCCGAAGCCATGACCCGGGGCCAGAAAGGGCTGTCCTTCTTGGGGGCCGGGTTCTGGTCCTTCAGTTCGGGGATGCCGCTGACCACGGTGGTCTCGTTTTTCCCGTAGTAAGCTTGCGCGGCGAGTGAGATCTCTTCGCCCGCGGGCCGGGCCTGTTGGACGCCGACGGACAGGTCGCCCATGGACTCTGCTGCGGCCACGAAGCCGCTGTCGGCCCAGGAGGCCGCCGGGGCGCCCGTCATGATGGATTCGATCCGGGAGCCGACGCCGTTGGCCGCCTCGGCTCCGGCATGGGAGATGTCGCCTGCGGACTTGAGTGAAACGTCGACTTGCTGGGAGAGCCCGGTGAGCTTCTGCGCGACGGTCTCTTCCTGCGTTGGTGCGGGAGCCTTGAACGGGGACGAGAGCCGGGAGGCCCGAGCCTGGGGCAGGGCCGAGGCTTGCAAGGGGGCGGCCAAGACTGGGATCTGGCTGATCGGGGAGACGGTCTGGGCCGAGATCCCCGCTTTCACCGACGGGGCAACGCCCACGGACATCGAGCCGGAGAGGCGCAGGTCCTGGGCCGGGGTCAAGGCGGTGTTGAGGGTGGAGCCGATGGGGATGTTGCTGAGGCTGGTGATGGGGGTCGCGCCGGATTGTCCGGTCATGCCGGAGGCGGAGGTCATCGTCGCTGCCGCCGCTTCATAGGCGGCGAATCCCGGGGAGAGGGCGATGAGGGCGGCGGAGAGGGCGACGCAGGCGAGGCTCTTAAAGAAGGAGAGGTGACACCAAGGCATGAGTATCCTCCGAAGCATTATGGTATCCCCATTCTACTCTTGTCGGCTGAGGGGGGCGTAGGTCTTCGAGGGCAGGCGGGCTGAGACAGAGGTCCTATGGAAAACAGGGCCAGGTGCCGGGAGGGGGCCTAGACCGCTGAGTCCAGTTGGTCCCAAAAATAACGAGCGGGCGGCAGAACCCCGTGAGGTCCGCCTCTGGATGGCGCCTTCGGCGCGACTTCCGCAGCCAGGCTGCGCCCGGTCTGCGGAAGTTTATTTTTTTACTGCCCTAAGGGACGATGTGCGTCCCAGTCTTGCCGGCCAGGGCCTGCTCCAGATGGGCGGGGTCCGTGATGATGGCTTCCTTGCCGCCGCCTTCCAGGAAATCCACGATGGCCTGGACCTTGGGCAGCATGCTGCCGGGCTTGAAATGGCCTTCCTTGATGTACCGTTTGGCCTCGGCCACGGTCATGCGGTCGAGCGCCTTCTGATCCGGCTTGCCGAAGTTCAGGTAGACCTTTTCCACGGCCGTGGAGATGATGAGGTAGTCGGCGTTGAGCTCCCGGGCCAGGAGGCTCGAGGCCAGGTCCTTGTCTATGACCGCGGCCGCGCCGCAGAGCTGGCCCTTCGCGTCCTGGACCACCGCCACACCGCCGCCGCCCACGGCCACCACCACGAAATCCCGGGCCAGCAGATCCTTGATGGCATCGAGCTCCAGGATGGCTTTGGGGACGGGCGAGGCCACGACGCGACGCCAGCCCCGGCCGGCGTCCTCCACCACGTCCCACTGGTCCTTGTCCCGGTGCTCCGCCGCCTTCTCCTTAGACATGAAGGAGCCGATGGGCTTGTTGGGCTTCTTGAAGGCTGGGTCGTTCTTGTCGACTAGGACCTGAGTGACGACGGTCACAGCGCTCTTGGCCAAGCTCAGTCGTTGGAACTCGTTGCGCAGGGCCCTTTGGATGTGATAGCCCAGTGCGCCCTGGGTGTCGGCCACGCAGGAGTCCAGCGGCACCATGTGCAGCTCGCTGGCGGCCAGCTCCGCGCGGCGCAGGATGAAGCCCACCTGGGGCCCGTTGCCGTGGGTGATGACCAGGCGTACGCCGGTGCGCTGGATCATGCTGGCGATGCGCTCGCAGGTCTGGGCGCAGGCCTGATACTGGTCGGGGACCGTCTGGTGCTCTTTGTCCGTGATGAGGGAGTTGCCGCCGATCGCGATGACCGCTGTCTTGGCCATGAAGATGTCCTCCTTAGGGTTTTCCGGGGGCCGGGATCTGGCCGTCCACGCCGAAGATGTAGGCGATCAGGGCCGCGCGGATCCACATGCCGTTGCGCTCCTGGCGCCAGAACACGGCCCGCTCGTCCTCGTCGACCGCGGGCTCGATCTCGTGGCGGCGGGGCAGGGGATGCATGATGATGGCGGTGGGCTTGATGACCTTGAGGTGCTCGGCGCGGAAGTGGAAGCGGCTGAGGTCCAGGGACTTGGACTCGCCGGCCGTGTCGTGTTCGTCCTGGATGCGGGTCATGTAGATGGCGTCCGCCTCGGGCATGACTGCGGCGAAGTCGTCGGTCTCCCGGCAGGGGATGGAGTGGCGCTGGAGGAACTCCAGGATGTCGGCCTCCATGCGCAGCTGAGGCGGGGAGACGAAGACGAGCTTGACGCCCCGGTAGTTCTTCATGAGGTAGGAGAGCGAGCGCACGGTTCGGCCGCGCTTCAAGTCCCCGACCATGACGAGCGTCTTGCCTTCCGGCCCACCCGGCAGGCTGCGGTGTAAGGTGTAGACGTCGAGGAGGGCTTGGGTCGGGTGCTGGTCCTTGCCCGAGCCGCCGTTGATGACCGGCACTGACCGCTTGACCCGGTTCATGAACCAGGCCGTCTTCTCCACAAAGCCCGGGGTCGGGTGGCGCATGATGATGAGGTCCACGTAGCTCGAGAAGGTGCGCACCGTGTCCTCCGGGGACTCGCCCTTCATCTCGGAGGAGGTGGAGGTGTCGCGGATCTCCGAGGTCTTGAGGCCCATGATATGGCAGGCGTTGAGGAAGGAGAGGAAGGTGCGCGTCGAAGGCTGGACGAAGTAGAGCATGGCGCGTTTGTGGGACAGGAGCCGCGCCACGGCGTCCGCGCCGGCCTTGGTCTGGGTGACCGCGCGCAGGCGGTCGGCCACGGCGAAGAGGTGGTCCAGCAGCGCCCGGTCGAACTGCTGGGAGAAGAGGCAGTCATAGAGGCGGTTCTCCCGGGAGAAGAAGGGCAGCTTGTGCGCGATGTCCGCTGCGTGGAATTCATCCCAGTCGCGGCCCACCTCGGTCATGAGCGCCGTCCTTTTCATGGTCCCCTCCATTCTGGTCGAGGATTAGACTATCATACTCGGCCGTGACGGTGCCAGGCGGACATCGCCGGCTGAGATGGATGGGCGCCCAATTGTGATAGAATCCATCGAAGCCTCAAGGAGAACCCCCATGACCGACACCGCCCTGATGCACAAGACCGCCAAGAAATACGAGAAGGACATGGTCCGTTTTGCCCGCGACCTGGTCTCCATTCCCAGCTTTTCCTGCCAAGAAGGCCGTCTGGTCGCCCGCATCAAAAGTGAGATGAGGAAAGTCGGCTTCGATTCGGTCAAGGTCGACCGCATGGGCAACATCATCGGCCGCATCGGCCAGGGCCGCACCAAGATCATGGTCGACGCGCATATCGACACGGTGGGCATCGGCGACCGCAAGGCCTGGAAGTGGGACCCGTTCAAGGGCAAGTTCGCGGGCGGCAAGATCTACGGCCGCGGCTCCACGGACCAGAAGCTCTCCATGGTGCCCATGGTCTACGCGGGCAAGATGCTCAAGGAGCTGGGCCTGCTCGGTGACTTCACGTACTGGGCCGTGGGCTCATGCATGGAAGAGGACTGCGACGGACTGCCGCTGCTCCACCTCATACAGAAGGAAGGCTATAAGCCGGACTATGTGGTCATCACCGAGCCGACCAACCTCGCGGTCTACCGCGGGCACCGCGGCCGCATGGAGATCAAGGTCGTGACCAAGGGCCGCTCCTGTCACGCCTCGGCCCCGGAGCGCGGGATCAACGCGGTGGTCAACATGGCAGACATTGTCAAGGAGATCACGGAGCTCAACAAGCGCCTCAAAGATGACAAGTTCCTGGGCAAGGGAACCGTGGCGGTGACCAAGATCGAGTGCCAGACCCCGTCGCTCAACGCGGTGCCTGACGAGTGCACGATCTATCTGGATCGTCGGCTGACCGCGGGCGAGACCAAACAGCTGGCGGTCTCCCAGATCGCCAAGCTCCCCAGCGTGCGCAAGCACAAGGGGAAGGTGGAGGTCCTGCAGTACGACGCGGTGGCCTGGACGGGCCTCAAGGTCGGGCAGGAGAAGTACTATCCCACCTGGGTGCTCCCCGAGGATCATCGGCTGGTGCAGGCCGCGGTCAAGGCGGGCCGCATCGCGCTGAAGGCTGAGCCCAAGGTGGATAAGTGGGTGTTCTCCACCAACGGCGTGGCCTCGGCCGGCCGCCTGGGCATCCCGACCGTGGGCTTCGGGCCGTCCAACGAGGTCTACGCGCACACGGTCAACGAGTTCATGCCCGTGGACCATCTGCTCAAGTCCGCGGTGTTCTACGCGTCCATCATGCGCTACCTGGCGCCTTGATGGTCTGACTGAAGAGCGTAAAAAACCGGGCAAGCGATTGCCCGGTTTTTTTATCCGCCGTCGGCCGCGGGGCTACAGCACGCGCTTGAGGCCTGAGGTGTAGAGCGCCTCTATCACCTTGGCGGGGTTCTTCTTCGTGCAGGCGGCTATCATGGCCGCGATCACGAAGGGCTTGTAGCCGGCTTCCTTGTAAGTGCCGATGCGGTATTTCTCGAACACCTTCGCGGAGACCTCGCCGGCCTTGCAGGAGACGTCAGTGATGTCGGCGGGCAGGCAGTGCAGGTACAGGCCCTCGCCGCCCTTGGTGTGCTTCATCATCTTGTCGTTGCACTCCCAGTCCTTGAACTTGGCGTTCTGGGCTAGGCATTCCTTCTCGAGCTCCTTGAGGCCCGCGTGGTCGTTCTTTTCTAGCAGCGCGGTGCGGCGCTCCATCACCTTGAACGGAGCCCAACTCTTAGGGTAGACGATGTCGGCGTCCTTGAAGGCGCTCTCCATGCTGTTGGAGACCTTGAACGCGCCGCCGGAGGCCTTGGCGTTCTTCTTGGCCACCGAGAGGGTGTCGGGAAGCAGGTCGTAGCCTTCCGGGTAGGCTAGTTCGACGTTCATGCCGAAGCGGGTCATCAGGCAGATGACGCCCTGTGGCACCGAAAGTGGCTTGCCGTAGCTGGGAGAGTACGCCCAGGTCATGGCGATCTTTTTGCCCTTCAGCTTGTCGAAGCCGCCGAAATGGTTCTTGATGAACAGCAGGTCCGACATGCTCTGCGTCGGGTGGTCCAGGTCGCACTGGAGGTTGACCACGGCGGGGCGCTGGTTGAGCACGCCCTGCTTGAACCCGTCGTCGAGGGCTCCGGCCACTTCCTTCATGTAGGTGTGGCCCTTGCCGATGAACATGTCGTCGCGTATGCCGATGGCCTCGGTCAAAAACGAGATCATGTTCGCCGTTTCGCGCACGGTCTCGCCGTGGGCGATTTGGCTCTTGCCCTCGTCGAGGTCCTGCACGGCGAGGCCCAGCAGGTTGCAGGCCGAGGCGAAGGAGAACCTGGTCCTGGTCGAATTATCCCGGAAGTTCGAGACGGCGAGGCCGGTCTTGAACATGTCGAGCGGGATGTTCTTGGCGTGGATTCCCTTGAGCAGCTCGGCTATCGCCAGCACGGCCCTGAGCTCCGCGTCGCTCTTCTCCCAGGTCAGCAGGAAGTCCTTCCCGTAGAGATCTGCGTTGAGGGTTTTGAGTTCGTTAAGTAGGCTTTTTATTTCAGCGGACATTATATTGCCTCCAGGTGGTCCGTTTCAGTGCTACTTTATTTCTTCGCTATTATACTTCGTTGGGGCCTGTTAATGTATCATAATGACATGCGCCGCCATGCCGCGCGGAGCCTTTTCGCTGTCGGCGCCCTGTCTGCTTATGCCGCAAGTGCGATCAGCGGGCGGCCAGCGCTGCGCAAGGGCGGGTTACTCCTAGCCTGCCTGATGGCGACCCTGCCCACCGCGACGTTTTCGTGTTCGGCATTCTTGGTTTCCAGCCGGAACGCGGCGATCCTGGGACGGACTCTGGACTGGGACTATGGGCATGGAGTTATCCTCGTCAATCCAAGAGGACTGAAGAAGAGAGCTTTGCTCGGTCCGCCGGATCAGCCGGCGCAGTGGACTTCGAAGTACGGCAGCGTCACATTCAACCAGGTCGGGCGCGAGTTCCCTTACGGAGGCGTCAACGAGAAAGGGCTGGACGTCGAACAGCTGTGGCTGGGTAGCGCACGATTCCCAGCCCCGGACAGCCGGCCGGCGTTGAATGAACTGCAATGGATACAGTATCAGCTCGATAATTTCGCTTCAGTCAGCGAAGTCCTCGCCAACCTGAAGAAGACCAATGTCGTCAGCCGCATCGCGCCTATCCACTATTTCATATGCGACGCGTCCGGGGCGTGCGCGGCCGTCGAAGGGATTGCCGGGAAGCTGGTGGTCCATAAGGGCCGCTCGCTCCCGATCCGGGCCCTTACCAACGACACGTATTCAGATTCGCTCAGCTATTCCAAAAGATTCTTGGTATCGCGGGATACCTCCGGCCTGCCCGCGGGCACGAAGTCCCTGGCCCGGTTCGCTCGGCTGGGCTATCTTCTTGCGAGCCGCAGAGCCCCCGCGGAGGGCTCCATCGAGGGCGCGTTCGCAAAGCTCTCGGACGTGTCCAGCCCGAAGTCCGATGGGGATGATGGGGCCACCCAGTGGCGCATCGTGCAGGATCTGAAGGGGAAGACCATCTATTTCGAGACCTTGAAGGATTCGACCGAGAAAGCTATCGATCTGTCCCGGATCGATTTTTCATGCGCCAAGCCGGCGCAGGCGTTGGACGTCGATATCCAGGCCTCAGGCAACGTCAACTCCCGCTTCGCGGATTATACGATGAGCCAGAATTCCGATCTCGTCGGCAGAAGCCTGTCGACGGGCTTCGCCCATCTGTCGCCCGAGACGATCCGGAAGATCGCGGAGTACCCGGGCTCTTTCGTTTGCGGAAAGTAGGCAGCGCCTTGGCCTTCGCGGCCGGCGGCAGTTTATGTATCATAGCGACATGCGCCGCCAGATCGCGCTGAGCCTTTGCGCGGGCCTTGCCCTCGCCGCTTGTTCGGCCCCCTCTCCCAAGACCGCCGCTCTGCCCGCCGGCTCCGCCGAGACCGCGGACGACGGCCTGGGCTGGGCCCGCGGCAAGGTCTGGTACCAGGTCTTCCCCGAACGTTTCCGCAACGGCAACCCCTCCAACGACCCCACCGCGGCGGATGTTCCAGAAACAGACGGCCGGCACCCGTGGCACCGCTCCCCTTGGACCAGCGACTGGTACCAGCTTCAGAACTGGGAGGTCAAGCGCTCCACGGACTTCTATCACATGGGCGTCGTCTTCGCCCGGCGCTACGGCGGCGACCTTCAGGGCGTCATCGACAAGCTCGATTACCTCAAGGACCTGGGCGTGGATGTCATCTACCTCAACCCCGTCTTCGAGGCCCCCAGCCTGCACAAATACGACGCCTCCAGCCTCCATCACGTGGACCTTCATTTCGGCCCTGACCCCGCCGGGGACAGACAGCTCCTGGCCGAGGCTCGCGAGACCGAGGACCCTGACTCCTGGATCTGGACCAAGGCGGACATCCTTTTCCTCCGGCTCATAAGGGAAGCGCACAGCCGGGGCCTCAAGGTCGTCATAGACGGCGTCTTCAACCATACGGGCCGACGGTTCTTCGCCTTCAAGGACCTGCTCAAGAAGGGCCAGAAGTCGCGCTATGCCGACTGGTACATGGTGACCAAGTGGGGGGGGAAGCCCGGCGCCGGCCGTAAGGACGTCCGTCCGGCCGGCACCGGCGGAACCTCCGATACCGCCGGCGATGAGTTCGAGTACAAGGCTTGGTGGGACGTCAAATCCCTGCCCATCTTCGCCCGGGACAGCCAGGGCCTCTTGCCCGGTCCCAAAAAATACGTCTTCGCCATCACCAAGAGATGGCTGGCCCCCAACGGCAGCACCAAGGACGGCGTGGATGGCTTCCGCCTCGACGTCATCGAGGAGGTCCCTGCCCCCTTCTGGAAGGAGTGGCGAGCTCAGGTCAGGGCCATCAAGCCGGAAGCCCTGACCGTGGGCGAGATCTGGGGCGACGCCTCGGGCTGGGTCAAGGACGGCCGCATCGACTCCACCATGAACTATCAGTTCGCCCAGGCCGTGGTCGGCTTCTTCGTGGACCGCAAGACCGCGGTCTCGGGCAGCGCCTTCGCGGCGCGCCTCAAGACGCTTCTGGATTCCTATGACCCGCAAAAGGCCCAGCTCCTCCTGAACCTCATGGACTCCCACGACACGGACCGTCTTGCCAGCATGATCTTGAATCCCGACCGTCCCTACGGCCAGCGCCACAGCCCTCGCTCCAACCCGGACTACGACGTGCGCAAGCCCGGAGCCGAGGCGCTGCAGGTCCAAAAGCAGATCGCCGCTTTCCAGTTGACTTTCCTGGGCGCGCCCATGGTCTACTACGGCGACGAAGCCGGACTGTGGGGCGCCACCGACCCGGACGACCGCAAGCCCATGCTCTGGCCGGACTTGGTCTACGCGTCCGAGTCGCGCCATCCGTTGGGCAAGCCTCGGCCGGACGACCCGGTGCGCTTCGACACCGGGTTGTGGGGCTTCTATCGGAGCCTGATGCGCGTGCGCCACGAAAGCCCGGCGCTCTCCGGCGGCGACCTGAGCTTTCTGGGCGCCGCGGTGTCGCGCGACCTGGTGGGATTCTCGCGCCGCGCCGGAGAGTCCGAGGCGCTCGCGTTCTTCAACCGGGCGGACCAGCCGCATGCCGTGGCCTTGCCCGTCGCCCATGCCAGCTACCGCGATGCGCTTGCCGACCAGGTCATGGCCGCGGACAAGGGGCGGCTGCGCGTCGAGGTCCCGGCCCATGGCTTCCGGATCCTGGTCTCCGGGCCCGGGACTTAGGGCCCGCGTCCGTCCTGGGCATTCGGGCTCCTGTGCTGTGCTATAATAAGCCGGTCCGCTCCATTCTTAAGGAGACCCCGATGACGAGACTGCTGCTCGCCCTGGCTTTCGCCGCTTGCGTCGCCCTCCCCGCTTCCGCCGACTCCGGCAGCCATTCCGACAATAAAGCCTTGGCCGAGCTCAAGGACGCCGCCCGAGCCGATGAGCTGCCGCCCGTGCCGGAGCCTGAGGGCGCAGCCGTGAATCAGCGCTACTGGGTGGTGGTCAAAGCCGCCTCGCGCGCGGAGCGCACCGCCATCGCCACCGCCGGGCTGGCCATCGAGGAGGAGAATCCCGACCGCGTGGCAGGCACCGCGCACATCAAGACCATCGAGAAGCTGCAGGCCCTGGGCTACGAGATCATGTTCCAGGAATCCTTGGTCAGATGGGCGAAGGACTTCCCGTCCCAGGACAAGGCTTACCACAACTATGACCGCATGAAGACCGCGCTCGACGCCCTGGCCAAGTCCAACCCCAAGCTGATCTCCCTCTTCTCCATCGGAAAGGGCTGGCAGGGGCGCGACATCTGGGCCGTGCGTTTCAACACCACGGAGTCCGGGACCAAGCCCAGTCAGAAGCCCGGCGCCTTCATCGTGGGCGACCACCACGCCCGGGAACATCTCAGCGTCGAGATGCCCCTCAAGATCGCCGAGTACCTGGCCGCCCACAAGGACGACGTGGCTGTGCGCAGGCTCCTCGAGACCCGCGACATCTACATCGTCCCCATGCTCAACCCCGACGGGGCCGAATACGACATCGCCACGGGTCAGTACAAGTGGCACCGCAAGAACATGCGGGTCAACTCGGACCAGGAGCTGGGCGTGGACCTCAACCGCAACTGCGACTTCATCTTCGGCGGCGAAGGCTCCTCCGGAGACACCTACAGCGACACCTATCACGGCCCCAGCGCCTTCTCCGAACCTGAGACCCAGGCCCTCAAGGCTTTCCTGGACGCGCGGCCCAACATCAGGACGCTGAATTCCTTCCACAGCTATGCGGGGCTGGTCATGTATCCCTGGGGCGGCAAGGACGGCGCCGTGGATGATGGCGAGGACCTCAAGGCCTTCCAGACCATGGCCGCGGCCATGGCTCGGATGGCCGGCCTGCGGCCCGAGCAGTCCAACGAGATGTACATCGCCACGGGCGACTGTGCGGACTGGGCCTATGCCGCGCACAGGATCTTCGCCTTCACCACGGAGCTCAACGGCGGCAGCTTCTATCCCGGCGCGGCCGAGATCGAGAAGGAGGCTCCGGGCGAGATCCGGGCCGCCCTCTATATGATCGAGTACTCGGACGACCCGCACCGGGCCGCGGCCGGCGGCTTTACCGCCGCGAGATAGGTCCTCGGACTTCGGCGCAGGCCGCGCCGGCGGCCTACAGGTCGAGCAGTTCTTCCGTCCCGCGCAGCCGTACTCCCGCCTTGATCGCCTGCAGGAAGCCCGAGCGCAGAGCGTCCGAGGCCAGGGCCTTCCGCACCGGGTCCAGCCGGAGGAAGCCGCCCACGAACGCCCGCAGGAACCGATGCGTGGCGCTCTTGGGATCGTCGAAGAGCTGGCTGCCCAAGGTCCCCTTTTCGAGCCCCTGCAGGATCACTTTCTCAAAAATGTTCTCCGGCGGGATGACCCTCTGGGGCCGGCGTTCCAGCCGCAGGGCTTTGCGGCCGCACTTCACCACGCAGACCCCGCAGCCCAGACAGGCCTCGGGGTCGAGTCGGGGGCGCCGCCCCTCCATCACGATGGCGCTGACCGGGCATACCTTGGCGCACAGGCCGCAGCCGGCGCAGGGACGGTCCTCGCCCCTGGCCACGAAGCCCGAGGTCACGACGGCGTTGGCATAGCCGTGCCGGGTGATCCCGGACAAGGCGGAGCAGCAGCACTTGCAGCAATGGCAGACATAGGAGACCTTGCGCTGCACGTTGTCCGCGCACAGCACCAGACCCCGTTCGCGCGAGGCCGCGAAGAGCTCGCGCATCTTGGCCTTGGGCGCTTCCCGGGCCAGGCCGTGCCGGATGAGATAGTCCGCTGCCATGCCGAAGGAGGTGCAGGTCTCCAACGGCACGTCGCAGATCTTGGCCCCCAGGTGGAGCTTCTCGTGGCGGCAGGCGCAGATGCCCACGGCGCAGCGCTCGGCCCGCTCGATGAAGGAGGAGGCCTTCTCGTAGTCCAGAATCTCGAGATGCCCGTCGGCGGGCAGCGCCTCTTCCCGCGCCACGGTGCGCAGGATGGAGACGGTCTCCCCATGGCTGAGGTTCGCGCCCCAGAAAGGACCTTCGTCCATGTACTCGTGGAAAAGCCTGGCCCACTCCTTGGTGTTGAGCCGGCCGCGCGTGCGCATCAAGGTGAACTCGAAGATCCCGATGATGAAGGGGGACGGCGAGTAGCGGTACTCGTCCTTGACCCACAGGTCCAGGATCAGGCCCTTGGAGGTCGCGGATTCCAGGAGCGCCTTGAGCCGCTCCCGCGGGATGCCGGTGGTCAGTCCCAGGCGCTCCAGATTGGAAAGCCCGCTGGGCATGAGGATGACCAAGTCGGCCTCCTCTTCAGTGTAGAGCTCCTTGAGGATGGCGCGGAGGGACTGGTTGTAGGGGAGGCGGCAGGTCAGGCTGTCGAGCTTGGCGCCCAGTTCGCGATAGGCGTCCTTGGCCGCCAGATGGCCCATGGCGGCTAGCCCGGGCGCTGCAGGTGCGACTGGCGCAACACGGACTTCTTGGAGCCGTGGAAGAAGTAGATGATCAGGCCGACCACCAGCCAGCCCCCGAAGCGCAGCCAGTTCATCCAGCCCAGGCCGAGCATGAGGTAGAGGCAGAAGCCGATGCCCAAGAGCGGCATGACGGGGCCGCCGGGCAGGCGGAAGGGGCGGGGGCGGTCCGGGTCCTTGACGCGCAGGATCATGACCCCGATGCAGACCAGGATGAAGGCGAAGAGGGTGCCGATGTTGCAGAGGTTGGCCATCTCGTCGATGTTGCACACGCCCGCCAGCAGGCCCACGATCACCCCGGTCCAGATGGTGGTGACGTAGGGGGTCTTGAAGCGCGGGTGGACCTTGGCGAAGTACTGCGGCAGCAGGCCGTCGCGGCTCATGGCGAAGAAGATGCGCGGCTGTCCCATCTGGAAGACCAGCAGGACCGCGGTGTGCGCGATGACCGAGCCCAGGGAGATGATGCCGATGAGCCAGACCGGGGAGTGGTTGTACTCCAGGCCCGCGATCAGGGGCTCGGCGATCTTGCTCTTGAGCTCCATGACCGGTATCATCCCGGTCAGGGCCACGGTCACGAGGATGTAGACCACGGTGCAGATGGCCAGGGAGCCGATGATGCCGATGGGCATGTCGCGCTTGGGGTCCTTGGTCTCCTCGGCCACGGTGGAGACCGCGTCGAAGCCGATGTAGGCGAAGAAGACCGTGGCCGCGCCCACCTGGATGCCCTTCCACCCGCCGGGCGCGAAGGGCTTCCAGTACTGCGGGTGGAAGTAGTGGATGCCCACCCCGATGAAGATGGCCAGCACCACCAGCTTGAGGCCGACCATGACGTTGTTGAAGGCCGTGCTCTCCTTGATGCCGATGACCAGCAGGACCGTCAGGGCCAGGACGATGCACAGGGCCGGAACGTTGAAGACCACGGGCAGGCCCAGCACGTGCGGCACCGCGGCCAGGTCCAGGCCTTTCTGCACGAAGGTCCGGTAGTCGATGCGCAGCCAGATGGGGATGTCCCAACCGAAGGCGGACTTGACGAAATCGGCGAAGTAGCCGGCCCAGGAGATGGCCACGGCCACGTTGCCGATGGCGTATTCCAGGATGAGGTCCCAGCCGATGATCCAGGCTACCAGCTCGCCCATGGTGGCGTAGGAGTAGGTGTAGGCGCTGCCTGAGATGGGCACCATGGCCGAGAGCTCGGCGTAGCAGAGGGCTGTGAAGCCGCAGGCGATCGCGGTCAGGATGAAGGAGATGATCAGCGCCGGCCCGGCCGGGTAGCCGCTGGAGGCGCCGACCGCGGCTTCGCCCACCATGGCGAAGATGCCGGCGCCGATGACCGCGCCGATGCCCACCATGGTGACGTCCAGCGGGCCCAGGACGCGCGCGAGCTTGTGGCCCCGGACCTCGGATTCGTGGATGAGGGCGTCGACCGACTTGGTCCGCCACAGCCCGTGCCAGCGCGTCATGCGTCGAGTCCCTTGAGTATCTCGGGGACGTCCTCAGGCCGCACGCCCGAGCGCCAGTCTCCGTCCGGGTAGATGAGGAGATTCGGGCCGTGCGCGCACAGGCCCAGGCAACCCGAGCGCGTCACGCGGATCTTGCCCTTCAGCCCCGCGTGCTCTACGCCTTCCTTGAGCCGTCGCCAGACCTCGTCGCCGCCCCGGCCGGGGTTGGCGCAGGCCGCTCGGCCGTCGGTGCGGGTGTTGGTGCACACGCAGACGAACTTTTTGTAGGGGGCAGGCTCGGCGTGCATGAGGCTATGCTAGCAAATCGATTATTGCTTGACCGAATTTTTATCGGTCGCGGGAGGCGAGGCGGCGGTCTGTGCCTTGGGGGATGGTCTTGGTCGGGCGCACTCTGGGGTCGTCCTTCAGTTTCCGCCGCTCTGCTCCAGGAGAGCCTCGAGGCCCGCTGAGTAGCCTCGGGACACGGAGGCCCCCGAACTGAGGGAGCCCTGCACGGAGCGGATCTTCTTCGAGTCCGAATCCAGGAACAGGTTGGTCATGAACGCGATGATATCAGCATCGGGCGTGATGGAACCGGGGTCCGTGAGCTGGGCGAAGGACTGCAACCGCCGGGTCAGGTCGCGGTCGATCTCGACGTAGGCCGGCATGGTGTAAGGGCTCGGGATGCGCCCCGCCGCGCGGTAGGCCGGGTAAGCGACGGTCCGGTGCCGCGCGACCTTGGGGTCGATGAAGAGGCTGCCTGGCCAGATGATGCGGCCGTCGAGCTTCTGGTCCTTGATGCCGGGGACGCCGAGCCATTTGAGCAGTCGGACCAGAGGATGCCAATGGTCGTACTTGTCCTGGATCTCGAACTGACCGCCCATGCGGTAGGCCAGCATCATGGTGGAGCTGCAGTAGGCGCGCCACATCACGTTGGAGAAATCGGAGGCGAAGCCCACGCCCAGACCCGTCATCATTTCCTCGAGGACGCCGGCGGCACGCCGGGTGAGCTCATCGAGGAGGCGCCCCGACTCGCGGCGCGGGATGGCTAAGAGTTGCTCGTAGTCCGCGCGGCTGATGAGGGACGGCCACAAGGCGCCTCCCGACTTGTAGACCCCATCGCGGTACCCGTCCTTGCGGGCCTGCACCTGGAAAGCGTCCCAGACCCGGTCCGCGTCCATGCGCGCCACGCCCATCTTGAGGAAAGGCCCCGGCTGCGCGAATTCCTCGGCGATGCCTATCTTGCGGATGCCGCCCTCTCCGGAGTTTGGGTAGTTGTCAATGGCCCAGGCCATGGACACGCCATCGGATCCCTCCACGGACGCCATCCCTACGTGAGAATAGCCGTTGAGCATGAAGCGCCGGCCGGACAGCCAGCTCTGGAAGCGGTACAGCGCCTGCCTGAGGATATTGCGCGCCGGCTGTCCCCGGGCAAGCTTGGGCCGTGCCTTGGGGTTGGCCCACAGTCCCAGAGGGTGGCCGAGCAGCCCCTCCCGGAAGGCCTTGAACCAGAGGGAGCGCGCCGGCCTCACGCCGAAAGTGATCTCCGCGGCCTCCCGGCCCCCGCTGCGTTCGCCGAGGAGATCGCCGGTGCGCAGCTTCAGGCGGGTGATCCCCCCGGATTGGTCGCGGTCGGGCAGGGCCACGGTGTCGCCGATGAAATTATCCAGGCGCAGGCCGCGTAGTTCGAGCCGGCGCTCCAGGTCCGCCTCGACTTCGGGCCGGCCGGTCCGGCGGGCCAGGCGCACGAGAGAGGCGGCCAGAGCTCGGCCCGCATAACGCGTCTGCCCCGCTTCCGCGTCCGTGTAGTTGGTGACGAGGACGCGCTCCACGGAATCCTTGATCCGTCGGATCCGGGCGAGGAGCTCCCGCGCCTCGGGAGCCTCCTTCCGGCCGTCCTCCACGGCCTGCAGGCCGCTCTCGACGGCCCGAGCCGGGACCGCGGTCTTGACCACGTCGGAGACGACCTGGACCAGCTGGGCGGAGAGCCTTTGGACCGTGACCGTGATGAGCCACTCCCGGATGCCGGCCTTGTCCTTACGCGCGACCTCGGGCGGCAGGCTTGCGGGCGGATCGAGCGGCTGCAGGCTCAGGAGCCTGGCGGCCAGTTCCGCGGCCCCGTCCAGGGAGGCTTGGCTGTAGCCCTGCTCGGAAAGGCCGACCATGACGTCGGCAGCCAGGTCCCGCGCCGCGTTGATGACGCGGTAGCGCCGGGCGTTGAACGCCAGGACCTTCTTCTGCAGTTCGTTGTGACCGCCCTGAGCGAGGTTCTCGGCGATGACCGCAGGATAGTCCCGGAACCCCAGTTCGGTCAGGAAGCGGCCGTAATCCTGGCGCACGGGGTCGGCCCCGTCGAAGAATCGGGGCAGGGATTCGGCCAGGCGGTCCTCGGCCCCAGCCTGGCGCAAGTCCTCGGCCGAGCCCAGGGCTGATGCGGGCCGTGCCGGGACAGGGATGGCCAGGGGCACCGGCGCCGGCAGGGCGGATGGGGCGAGGACAGGGGCGGGCAGGGCGGCGGGTCCCGGGGCTGGCGCGACGGAGACCGGGACAGCCAGGAGAGCGGCCTGCGGCGTCACCGCGGGGAAGGCGCGCGGGATGGGAGCCAGGCTCATGCCGCTCGGCAATCTCAAGCTGCCGGAGAGGTCCATCATCCGGAGAACACCGGACTGGACCTGGACCCGGATGACAGGGGAGAGGCCGATCGGCGCACGGACCTGGGGATTTTCGGCCATGTTGGCGCCATGGGCCGCAGCGGGGATGAGCAGGGCGGCGATGAGGGCTTTTTTGAACATCGGTCGGAATCAGCGCGGGCTAATTCAGCCCAATCCGAAATCCTCCGGGCTTGCTTCTCGCGAGGCTTCGGATGCCCCACTCAACTGGGGGCCGGGGCCTGCAACGAGACGCCCCGATGCTTGTCAAGGCGGGATCTGCATCCGCGAGGTCGCCGTCGCTTGCGGGACGTCTCATGGAGCCATTGTACCAAGCCCCCGGCAAACCCTTCTGGGACGTACGACCTAAGCCAGCCGCCGGAAAAAGGCCTAGCGCAGGAAGGACCTGGGACCTCGGCTGTCCCAAGAAGATGCCGGGATGACCAGCCCGCCGCCTAGGTCGGCTGCTGCCTGGGTGTGGGCTATTGCCTGATTTCTTTCTTCCGCGGCGCGGCCTCGAGTGCCCGTTCGATGTCGGAGGCGTAGAGGAAGCTCGGGCTGATCTTGAGGGTGATCCGGCCTCCCGGGTCTATGATGAAGACCTGGGGGAGGCCTGTGACGCCCAAGACGCGCTGCAGCCGGCCTTCGTCGTCGATCCCGATCCAGCCCGTGATGGGGTCGTCCCGGAGGAAGGCTTCGACGGTCTCCCGCGCCTCGCGGGTCACGGAGATGAAGACCACGGGACGGCCTTGGAAGGCGGCGCGCAGCTTGTTCATGTGCGGGATGGTCTCGCGGCAGGAGTCGCACCAGGTGGCCCAGAACTCGAGGACCACCACGCGCCCGCGCAGCTCGCGCAAGGATCCCAGGGCCGGGGTCGGGGCCTGAAGCAGGGAGGCGATGCCCTCCTCCGGGGCCGGGCCCAAGGATTTTCCGGGGCCCGAACAGCGCTCGACGGAGATCAGCACCAAGAGCAGCGCACCGGCGATGAGCAGCATGACGACGGGGGCGTCCGAGCGGTCCATGCCCGGGGGTCAGGCTCGGTGCGGGCCCGGGATGCCCACCAGCAGAAGGGAGGCCGGTTCATCCGCGGCCAGGGCGTAGCCTTCCGGAAGGTCCGCCGGCACGAAGGCCGGGGTCGCTGGAGCGAGCCGCCAGGCCCGTCCGCCGGCCTCGAGCCGCGCCCGGCCGGAGAGGACCACGACATGGCTGAAGGTCGGGGATGCGGGAGCGCTCCAGCGGCTCCCAGCCGTCAAGTCCAGGCGATGGACCGTGAAGAAGGGCCACAGCGCGGGCCGGTCGAGGAACTTCCAGAGCCGGCAGTGCCGCGCCTGCGGGCCCGGATCCAGCGCTTGGGGACGACAGCGGATGCTGGACACGGTGGTGACCGAGAAATCGATGCCTTCCATGAGGCGCCGCAGGGCGGCGTCGGTCAGGCCCAGGGCGGGATGCCCCTTGCGGAAGCGTGCGCCTTTCTGCCAGACGAAAGGAGTGAAGAAATCGGCTACGCTGTAGGTGCAGTCCGAGCTCTGCTGGACTTCGGCCAAGCGCAGGTTGCGCTGCGCCGGCAGAGGCATCCAGACCTCGCTTTTGGGCGCGGCGCTGGCGCAGAGGCGCTGGCGGGCCAGGCGCAGCTTTTTGGCGACGCGGGCCCCTCCGGCCAGGATGAACTCCTGGAGCGCCTCCTGCGTGGGATCCTGGGGATGGAACTGCAGGGAGAGGCCGAAGAGGGCGTGGATGAGGCCGGCTTTGATCATGAGGAGATTGCCCATCTCGCGGCGCAGGTCCACCTCGTTGAGCACTCGGACCATGCGGTTGTGGCTGCGGCGCAGGTCCTCGGCCAACCGGGTGAGCTCTTCCCGGTCCATCCGGCAGTATCGGCTCATGGCTCGGGTGAAGGACCGGTCGCGGGCGGGAGCCGCCTCCCAGCCGGCCAAAGCCCGGTCCGAGGCCCAGGCTTCGTAGACCCTCTCGAAGCCGTGGAAGGCGCGCTCGTCCGGCAGGCGCAGACCGCGGCGCAGGGCCGCGAGCAGGTCTTGCTCGCGGCAGATCCAGGACAGGAACTCCTGGGGCCGCACCAAGGTAGAAAAGCCGATATGGGCGAGGGGGGGGAAATCCGTGCGGATGAACTTGGCGAAGACGGGCAGGTCGTGGCCGAAGAGTCGGCGCGACCAGGAGCCCAGCAGGCGCGGATTGCGGCGCAGGACCTGGGCGAGGGTCCGGGTCTGCGAGACTCCGGCCGGGAACTCGGGGCGGGTCGAGTTGAGCCAGAGCTCCTCGCCCCAGGCCTTGACCGCGCGACGCGAGATCAGCCTCAGGGGCGCGGCGGTCTGGGGGTCGGGCATGGACTCAATGGTATCATAAGAATCGTTTCCGATTACAATCCGCCGCGAGGGAGGCGGGCGCCCCGGAGGTGGTCATAGAGGCTGTAGCCGCAGAGGGCGAAGAACAGCCCGCCCACGAAGACCGTCCCCGCGCCGAGCTGCACGTCGAAGCGCAGCAGCCCCACCGAGCCGAGCAGGTAGGTCCAGTCGTGCTCCCCTCCGCCGACGAGGGGCAAGACCTGCGCGCGCGCGTCGGCCATGTAGGGCCCGATGCCGAGGAAATTCGTGGCGAACCAGAAGATGCAGAAATCCGCCGACTTGGGCTGCCGCTGGCGCAGGAAGGAGAAGTAGAACAGCACGGGCATGAGCAGCTGCATCAAGGTCCCGCCCGCGATGGCGATCCAGCGGTTGCCCAGCAGGCCGAAGATCGGATGGCCGGCCTCATGGATGACGAGGTCGAACCAAATCATGATGGCGAGGGCGCGGTCGAGGACTGCGCGCACCGAGTGGAGCGCTGCGGCGGCCGCGAAGAGCACGGTCAGCTGCAGCGGGCCGAAGCGCAGGCGCCAGAACGCCTCTCCCTCGGGATCGAGCCAAGCGAGGATGTCGCGCATCGCTGCGGGTATGATAGCTTTTCAGACCCCTCAGCGCTTCGCGGCGCAGGAGCCGCCGCCCTGCTTGGCGTAGTAGCGCTGGTGGTACTCCTCGGCGCGGAAGAACTCCCCGGCGGGCACGACCTGCGTGACGACGCGGCCCGGATAGCGATGCGAGGCCTCCAGCCGGGCCTTGGAGGCCAGCGCCGCGCGCTTCTGCGCCTCGTCCGCGTAGAAGATCACGGAGCGGTATTGGTCGCCGACGTCCGGCCCCTGCCGGTCGAGCGTGGTCGGGTCATGGATGCTCCAGAACACCGTGAGGAGCTGGTCGTAGCTGATCTTGGCCGGGTCGTACTCCAGGCGCACGGTCTCGGCATGGCCGGTGGCGCCGGTGCAGACCCGTTTGTAAGTCGGCGCCTTGACGCTCCCGCCCGAGAATCCCACCTCCGTGCTCACCACGCCCGGCAGTCGACTGAAGGCGTCCTCCACGTGCCAGAAGCAGCCGCCCCCGAAGGTGGCGGTCTGGGTTTTGGGCTTGGCGGCGGGGAAGAGCCGTCGATAACTCCCATAGCCCTCCGTTTCCAGCCGCTCGGCGGGGATGAAGCGCAGGGCCGCGGAGTTGATGCAGTAGCGCAGGCTCGTGGGGCCCGGCCCGTCCGAGAACACGTGCCCAAGGTGGCTGCCGCCCTGCCGGGAGCGGACCTCGATGCGCTCCCGGCCCAGGGCGCGGTCGCTCTTGGAGGACACCGCCTCATCGGCGATCGGCTGAGTGAAGCTGGGCCAGCCCGTGCCGGAGTCGAACTTGTCCGTGGAAGAGAAGAGCGGCTCGCCCGTGACCACGTCCACATAGATGCCGGACGCATGGTTGTCCCAGTAGGCGTTGGCGAAGGGGGTCTCCGTGCCGCACTGCTGGGTCACGCGGTATTGCTCCGGAGTCAGTCGTCGGCGCAGCTCAGCGGAGGACGGTTTTTCATGTTTGGGCATAGGACCTCCTTGAGGCCAGGCTCCCGGGGACGCGCAGAGGATGGCCGCAGCCAGAATGCAGGACCAGGGTCTTGGGATGTCCATATCCCTCTCGATTATGAGTGACTCCGCCGGCGCGGGCGTTACACGCTCCAGGGACGGGCTTCTTTGATAGAATCAGCGGGCGTGGAGCAAGGCTTCGACCCGGGCTATTTGGACCGCCTGCACCGCCGCGATCCAGCCGCGGTGGAGGGTGTGGTGCGTCGTCACTCGGCGGATCTTTTGAACGGGGCTCTGGCTCTGGGGCTGCGCGAGAACGCGGCCGAGGAGCTGGTGGCCGAGACCTTCGGGGCCTTCCTCGACGCCGCACCCCGCTTCCAAGGCCGGTCCAGCGTCAAGACCTTCCTCTTCGGCATCCTCTACCACAAGGCCATGGAGCGGGGCCGCAGGTCCGCGCGCGAGCAGGCCTGCGATCCCATCGACGAGTCCTTCGACCGACGCTTCAACATCGTCGGGCACTGGAGCCAGCCTCCCCGCGGGCCCGAGGATGAGACCTTGGCGCACGAAGTGGCGGAGCTCATCGAAACCTGTCTCAAGGGCCTGCGCCCTTTGGAAAAGGCCGCTTTCCTCCTCAAGGAAGTGGAGCGTGAGCCCACCGAGTCCGTCCGTAACGCTTTGGAAGTGAAGGACACTCATCTACGGGTGCTGCTGTTCCGGGCCCGCAACAAGCTGCGCGATTGCCTGGAGAAGCGCTGGGGGAAAGGATGAGCCTGCCGGTCAACTGCCATGGCGTGTGCCTCTGGCTCAGCCGCGGGGAGGCCGAGGACGCCTTTTGGCCGTCCCGGCTCCTGGCGCGCGCGCACCTGGCCTGGTGCTCCCACTGCCGCCGCTACCGCAGCCAGATGGAGCTCATCGGCGACGCGGTGCGGCTGAGGCGGGCGCATCTGGCCGATCCCGAGCGCGTCCGGCACCTGCAGACCCGTATCGTCCACCGCCTGCTTGCCGGTGGCGGCAGCCGGGACGAGAGCTAGAGCCCGGCGGGAGTCGTCGTGGGCGCCGGGCCTGCGGATCGTTTGAACGATGTGATCCGGCGTCTGCCGGCCCCGGATCTGATCTTGGTCGGGATGCGACATCAAGGAGGCTGAGAATGAAGACAGGGTTGCTGATCGCGGCGGCAATGACTTTGACGGCGTTCGTGGCGCACGCTCAGCAGGGCGGCAAGCCCGCGGCGGCGGCGCCGGAGACGACGAGGAACGGGACCAAGGCGGCGGATGCCAAGAAGGCGGACAAGAGCGTCAAGAAGAAGGCGAAGGTCGTAGTCGAGGACTACGCGCCTCTGGCCTCGGAATATGGGCAGAAGGCGAAATGCCCGGTGTCGGGAGATGAGTTCAAGGTCGGTGAGGGCACCCAAGCGATCAAGTACAAGGGGAAGGTGTACTACTTCTGCTGCGGCAGCTGCATGCCGAAGTTCAAGAAGAATCCGGCGAAGTTCGCGAAGTAGGTCTTTGCGCCTTGCGACGGGCTTTATGATTTCTTGACTCCTGCCTGCTAAAAATAAAGTGAGTCTGGTGGGGGGACAATGGCGCAAGAACATCTGCAGGAGCTTGATGCCGCGATCGCCGAGAGGCTCCGCCTTCGGTCGCAACCGGGGCGGCGGCCCCTTCCGGGCCATCCCCTGGAGGGTCGCACCATCCTCCTCGTGGAGGACAACGCGGAGTACCGGTCCTTGGTCAAGGCCCTGCTTATGAGCCGCCACCCCGCCCGGGTCATCGAGGCCGCCGACGGACGTAGCGCGGTGGCCCAGATCAAGCGGGAGCGGCCGGACCTCGTGGTCCTCGATTTCGACATCCCGAAGATGAACGGCTACGAGGTCCTTCAGGAGATCCGCAGCAGCGCCGAACTGCGCAGGCTGCCCGTCATCATGCTGACCGGGGTGCCCAACAGGCGGCAACTCAAGAGCATGGGCATGGACGTCTCGGATTTCCTGGAGAAACCGGTCAGCGGTTATGAGCTCATGGAGAGCATCGCCAAGGCGCTGGAGGCGGCGCACGGGGCGCCTCCGAGCGACGCTGCGGCCGCCGGCCCGCAGACGCCGCCGCCGGCGCCGTCCGTGCCCACGACCCTCGGCCCCGGCTGGTCTGCGGCCTCCGCTTTTCCTCCTGTCGGGACGACCCTGCCTTTGACGGCGGCGGCGCCGCGCGACACCGGCCGGCCCGCGCGACCGGCCGTCGACTACCAGGAACTTTTGCGCATCCAGGAGGAATTCCTCTCCGAGCTGGGGCACGACCTGCGGGCGCCGTTGACCTCGATCAACTGCGCGCTGCGGCTGTTCATCGATAAGGCCGGGGCCGGCCTCGACTCGGATGACCAGGAATTCCTCGACATCAGCCTGCGCAACTGCCAGCGGCTCGAGGCCCTGATCCGCGATATCTTCAACTTCCGCAGCAGGTCCTTGCCGGGCCCCGCCCCCGCGCCGACCGCTCCGGGGTCGGTTTCAGCGGGCCTCGATACGTCCCGCCCGGGCTGAAGCCAAGGGCGGGACGTGCTTCAGCAGCAGACAGTCGATATCCCTAATACCGCCGGGCGAAATATGGTAGCTTCTGTGCGCTGAAGAAGACCATGACCCCTTCCGTGCCTCCCTCGGACGCCGGAGCCGGAGACCGCCTGCCCTTGGGGCGGCTCCTCGGCTTGGCCGCGGTGCTCGTGGCGCTCTGGTTCCTGTGGAACACCCGGGTGGTCTATCCCATCCGCATCCTGGTGACCTTCCTGCACGAGAGCAGCCACGGCCTGGCCGCGGTGCTCACGGGCGGCCACATCGACCGCATCACCGTGTCCTCCAATGGCAGCGGACTGTGCTTCACCCGGGGGGGCTGGCGTTGGGTGATCCTGCCGGCCGGTTATCTGGGCTCGATGCTCTGGGGCAGCGTCATCCTCATCCTCGCTTTCCGCACACGCCTGGAGAAGTTCGTGTCCTTGGCTTTGGGGCTCTGCCTCGTCTTCTTGACCGTGTTTTACGTGCGCTCCTGGTTCGGCTTCGCTGCGGGCCTGCTCATCGGCGCCGCTCTGGCCTCGGCTGGGAGATGGCTCCCGGAGGGCGCCAACGAGGCGCTGCTGACCTGCATCGGCAGCGCGAGCTGCCTCTACGCGGTCTTCGACATCCGGGACATCACCCGGGTCGTCGGCCCGACTGACGCGAGCATGTTCTCCGCCGAGATCCTTCCCCTGCCGCCCGCGGTCTGGGCGGTGCTCTGGGGAGCCCTCGCCGTGGTCTGCCTCGCCGTGGCGCTGAGAGTCGCGCTGGCTCCCGGTCGAAGCCTCTGAGCCGGGCCATTTGATAGAATCCCTGCATGAGCCATGGGATGCCCACCGTCTACAAGATCCTCCTCGCGTCCGCGGCCGCAGCCTTGGCCGGCGTCGCGGCGCTCACCATCGCGCTCAAGATCTGGCTGCCTCCTCAGAAGGTCCGCGCGCTCATCGTGGAGCAGGCCGGGAAATACCTCCATCGCGAGGTCAGGCTCAAGTCCGTGGACCTGGGCGTGATCAAAGGCCTGGTCGTCGAGGGCCTGGAGGTCTCCGAGAAGCCGGATTTCAAGGCCGGGGTCTTCGCGGGCGTGGAGACCTTCCGTTTCCGCATCCGGCTTCTGCCGCTGCTGCGCAAGAAGGTGGTCATCGACGAGATCACGGTGACGGCCCCGCGCCTGGCTGTGGTCCAGCTCAAGCCCGGAGTCTTCAACTTCTCGGACCTCCTCGTCGTGCCGGCGGTTCCGGCTAAGACCCCGGAGGCCAAGCCCGCGCCCGCGGGACTGTCCTTGCCCTTCGCCTTGCAGGCGTCGATCGTCGCGCTCAAGGACGGCCGCATCACCTATCAGGACAAGGTCTCCGGCGCGCAGTGGCGCCTCGGCAAGCTCCAGGGCGTCATCAAGGACCTGAGCCTGGCCCAACCTTTCGGCGTGGCGGCTGGGCTGCAGGCCGAGCAGGTCGCGCCGGGCAGCCTCAAGGCCAGGCTGGACTTCGACGGCCAAGTGGACCTCTCTGGGATGTCCTCGGGCAAGCTCTCCCTCGACATCAAGACGCTCTCCGCGGACCTCTCCGGCCTGGCTCTGAGCTTGGCCGGCGCCGTGCACTTGGACGGGGACATGATCCGGGCCGAGGACCTCAAAGGCAAGCTCGGAAGCGGAACGCTCACGATCAAGGCCGTCATCCGGGACTTCAACAAGGCGCCGGACGCCCGGCTGGAAGCCAGCCTGAGTGAGCTCGATGCGGCCAGGCTCCTCGATGTCAAAGACCTCGCCGCGGGCCAGGGTCCGCGGTCCCCGCAGGCGCCGGCCGTTCCCCCCTCGCCGAAGGGGACGGCCGTGTCCGGTCCGCCCCAGAAGACCAGCGGCAAGGTCGCGGTGGACAAGATCCGCTATCGCACGTTCAAGGCCGAGAAGCTGCTCATGACCTGGGACCTCCAGGGCATCACCCCGGACCTGCGCGGCCTCTCCGGCTGGGCCAAGCTCAGCGTGGGCGGAGGAACCTTCGAGTCCGAGGATGGGGCCGGCGGGCGCTCCCAGCTCATGAAGGCTTTGCTCATCCCTCTCGCCGTGCTCAAACAGATCGGCCGCCTGGGCTCGGCGCTGCACCTGCTGCCGCCCTTCGACCGGCTCGCCTTCTCCGAGATCAAGGGCGACTATATCTTCGCCCACGGCCTCATGACCATCCGGGATTTCCACATGGACAGCGCCGCGGCCAAAGTCTCAGCCGCGGGGACCATCGACCTGCCGGGCCAGAAGCTCAACCTCCAGGTCACGATCGCCCTGGCCAACGTGGCGCCCATCGGGGTGGACGTGGGGGGGACCTTCGACGAGCCCAAACCCCGCCTGCGCTTGGACAAGGCCCTGGCCGCGCCGGTCCAGAAGCTCGCCCAGCCCGCGATGGACATCCTGAAGGGGTTGTTCAAGAAGAAGTAGACGAGGGATCCGATGAAAATCGCTTACCGTTTTCTGCTCAAAGGCGGACAGGAGCGCCGCTTTGAACTGAATCTCGACCCTCAGACTTTGAGCTTCATCCCGGCCGCAGGCGAGCCGCCGTCGGAGTGGACCCGTCTGAGCAACCGGCAGTGTCCGCACTGCCCGCTCCGCGAGGACCGGCACCCCCAATGCCCGATCGCCCGCAACCTCGCCGGCGTTATCGGGGAGTTCGCGCAGAGCATCTCATTCGAGGAAGCGGAGATCTCGATCGCGACCGAGGCCCGGGAGTATCGGCGCCGGGCGCCGCTGCAGAGCGGGATCAGCAGCCTCATCGGCCTCGTGATGGTCACCAGCGGCTGCCCGCACCTGGACAAGCTCCGGCCCATGGTCTACACCCACCTGCCGTTCTCCTCGACCGAGGAGACCATCTATCGGGCCATCTCCATGTACCTGCTGGCCCAGTATCTGCGCCAGAAGCGTGGACTGCGGCCCGACTGGGAGCTGGCGGGCCTGGTGAAGGTCTACGAGGCGATCAGCCTGGTCAACAAGCATTTCGTCGAGAGGCTCAAAGCCGTCAAGCTTCAGGACGCCTCGCTCAATGCCATCGTGAAGCTCGACTGCTTCGCCGCCATGACCTCCACGATCATCGAGGCGCAGGCCCTGGCGGGCGTGGAGAGTCTCTTTCGGACCTATCTCGACGGCCCCGAGACGGGCCCCGCCTGCCGGCCGTGATCGTCGTCTTGCGTTGAGCCGAATCGTTTTGCTACCTTATAATAAGGCGGCTAATGAAATGAATTCGAGCTTCATCCTCAAGGATATCTCGCGCCGGGAGACCTTGGGATCCATCGCGGCCCGCTACCCGGAATTCGAGATGAGCGCCCAGGAGTGCTTCCTGGCGCTGCTCAGCGTCGCCGGCCAGGTCATGGAGGCCATCGAGCTCCAGCTGTCCCGGCGCAAGACCTCGCAGGGGCGCATCCGCATCCTGCTCGAGCTCCAGCAGACCCCCGGCCAGGCTCTGGCCGCGGGGGAGCTGGCCACGCGGCTCAAGGTCACCCCCGCCACGATCACGGGACTCCTGGACGGCCTGGAGCGCTCAGGGCAGGTCCGCCGGGAGCGCCGCAGCGAGGATCGCCGGAGTGTCGGGGTGCGGCTGACGGCGCGCGGGACGAGGGTCCTCTCCGAGGTCATGCCCGAGCGCTTCCTGCGCAACTCGCGGCTCATGGCCAGGCTTTCTGAGGCCGACCGGCGCGCCTTGGTGCGGCTGCTGGAAAGGGTCGGCCGGGGTCTGGAGGACTTCTCTCGCCCATGAGGACTTCCTGCCGCCGTCTGGCCGCTGGTTGGTTCTTGGTGCTGGCTCTGCCGGTCCTGGGCGCCGCCGCGCCGCCGGCCGCGGAGTCTCCGGTCGAGTTGACCCTGCCGGAGTGCGTCGCGCTGGCCGTGCAGAACAACCTGGCCGTGCGCCTGGCCAAGGCCGGCACCACGGCCGCGCGGGGCCGGGTCCTGCAATCCGCTTCGGCGCTGCTGCCGCGCCTGACCGGATCTCTGAGCCAGACGCGCATCTTCAAGGAGGATCTGCCGGCCATGGGCTTCAGCGGCGGGGGATTCCCAGAACTTATGGGGCCCTGGAACGATTTCGAGGCGCGCATCCGATTGGTGGCCGAGGTCTTCGACCTGCCCTCCATCCTGCGCCTGAAGTCCTCGGGCGCCGACGACCGCGCCGCGGCCATGGAGGAGAGCTTGGCCACGGAGCAGGTGGCCGCGGCCGCGGCCTTGGCCTACGTGGAGCTCTTCCGCGCCCGGCAGGCCATTGACTCGGCCCAGGCTGACGTGGATTTGGCCTTGAGCCTGCGCCAGCTCGCGGAGGACAAGAAGCATGCGGGGACCGCGGCCGGCATCGACGTGGCCCGGGCCAAGACGCGCGAAGCGGAGGAGAAGCTGGCCCTGCTGGAGGCCCGCAACGTGGCCCGGGAGGTGGAGGTCCGCCTGCAGCGCGTGGTGGGGCTGCCCTTGAACCGGGGCGTGGTCCTCAAGGACGCGCCGGGCTTCGCGCCGGCAGAGCCGCCCCAGACCGAAGCCGCGCTCCAGGCCGCGCGCGCGCAGCGTTGGGAGCTGCGTATCGCCGAGGAGAGGTTCTCTTCGGCCCGGGCCCAATGGCGGGCCGAGCAGTCCCAGAGACTACCTACCATCGCTTTGACCGGCGACGTCGGCTTAAGCGGTCCTGACCCGGATTCCCGGGCCCGGACCACGGGTATGGCGGGCGCGGCCTTGGAGCTTCCGATCTTCGCCGGAGGCGCCATCACGGGCCGCGTGCGCGAGGCGGATGGAAGACGGGCCGCCGCCGAGTCCAAGCTCGTGGACCTGGGCGCGCAGGTCGAGGAGGACGTGCGCCTGGCCTTGATCGACCTCATCGACGCGGTCGAGCGCGTGGACACCGCTTCCGAAGTGGAGGAACTCGCCGAGGACGAGCTCGGCATGGCCCGGGACCGCTTCGCGGCCGGGGTCGCGGACAACGTGGAACTCCTCGATTCCCAGGCCGCGTTGACCCACGCGCGCAATGCCCGGGTCTCGGCCCTGGCCCGCTACCAGGCGGCCCGCATCAGCCTCGCCTTGGCTTTGGGCCGCATGAAGGATTTTACTTTCTAAATGGGGGAAGTCATGGATTCCGCTAAAGAGAAGAGCGTGCCGGGCCAGACCACGGGTCCGGTCATGCCGATCCATGCCGCGGCGGGACAGGCGCTGGCAGGTCACGGGATGCATCCCCACCGGCCGCGCACCCGCCATCGCGCCGCCCTGGGTGTCGCTGTCCTGGCCGGGATCGCGGGCGCGGCGTTCGGCGTGCGCTACTACCTCTGGTCGCTCAGCCACGAGGACACGGACGACGCCTTCATCGACACTCACGTCATCATGATTTCGCCCAAGGTCGAGGGGCAGGCGCTCAAGGTCTACGTGGATGATAATCAACAGGTCAAGCCGGGCGACCCGCTGGTGGATATAGACCCGGTCGACTACCAGGTCAAGCTCGCAGAGGCGCGCGCCGAGGTCGCGGCGGCCGAGGCCGAGGCGCGCAAGGCGGCGGGAGACGCGGTCAGCGCTAAGGAGCTCTTCGCCAAGGACCGCATCTCCCGGCAGTCCTACGACCACGCGGTGGATGAGGCCGATGCGCTTAAGGCCCAGGCCGAGCTCGCGCGCAAGAAGCTCGACGCCGCCGAACTCGATCTGTCCTACACCCACATGGCGTCTCCTATCGCGGGCAAGGTGACCCGCAAGTCGGTGGAGATCCGCTCCTACGTCCATGTGGGCCAGCCGCTGATGGACATCGTCCCCAACCAAGTCTGGGTGACGGCCAACTTCAAGGAGACCCAGCTTACCCGGATGCGTCCTGGCCAGAAAGTCGCCATTCGCGTCGATACCTATCCCGGCCGGACGTTCGCGGGGCACGTGGACAGCCTGCAGGCCGGGACCGGGGCGCGCTTCAGCCTGCTGCCTCCGGAGAACGCGACGGGCAACTACGTCAAGGTGGTCCAGCGCGTACCCATCAAGATCGTGTTCGACGATCCGACCGAGGCCCTGCCGCCGTTGTCTCCCGGCATGTCCGTCGTGCCGGCCGTGGACCTCCGTTAGAAGGACTGTTTATGGCGCAGGGACCGGCGGCTGAATGGCGGCCGAGCCACAATCCGTGGCTGGTCACGATCTCCGTGCTCCTGGCCACCTTCATGGAGGTGCTCGACACCTCCATCGCCAACGTGGCCCTGCCGCATATCGCGGGCAACCTTTCCGCCACGGTCGACGAGTCCGCCTGGGTCCTGACCAGCTACCTGGTCTCCAACGCCATCATCCTCATCGCCGCGGGTTGGATGAGCAGCATCTTCGGACGCAAGCGCTACCTGGCTTTTTCCGTGGTCCTCTTCACCGCCGCCTCCGCGCTCTGCGGCATGGCCCAGAGCCTGCCCCAACTCGTGCTGGCGCGCATCCTGCAGGGTCTGGGCGGCGGAGGCTTGCAGCCCCTGTGCCAGGCGGTCCTTCTGGAGAGCTTCCCGATCGAGGAGCGCGGCGTGGCCATGGCGGCCTACGGCATGGGCATCGTGGTGGCTCCCATCATCGGCCCCACCTTGGGCGGCTGGATCACCGACGCCTACTCCTGGCGCTGGCTCTTCTACATCAACATCCCCATCGGCATGGTGGGGCTGTTCATGCAGCAGATGTTCCTGGAGGATCCTCCCTACCTCAAGCGCGTGGTGGGCTCGCGCCTCGACTTCGTGGGCTTCGGCCTGATGGCGCTCGGCGTGGGGCTGCTACAGATCGTGCTGGACAAGGGCCAGGAGCTCGACTGGTTCGGCTCGGTCTGGATCCGCTGGGGAGCGCTGGGCTCAGTGGTGTTCCTGGCGCTCTTCGTGGCCTGGGAGCTGCGGCAGAAGCATCCCGTGGCCAACCTGCGCCTGCTGACCAACCGCAATTTCGGCCTGGGCACCGCTTTCATCGCGGTGTTGGGCGCGGTTCTCTACGGCACCACGGCGCTTTTGCCCATGCTCATGCAGACCTTGATGGGCTATCCGGCCCTGCAATGCGGCCTGGCCATGACCCCGCGCGGCCTGGGCTCCTTCGTCTCCATGATCGTGGTGGGGCGCATCACGAAGCTGGTGGACAACCGGTTCCTGCTCATGCTCGGATTTTGCGGCATCGCCGGGACCATGTGGCTCTTGAGCGGCCTCAACCTTGACGTCGCCCCACGCAACATCTCCTGGCCGTTGGTCCTCAACGGCTTCAGCATGGGCTTCGTCTTCGTGCCCTTGACCACGCTCACCATGGCGACCTTGCGCCAGGACGAGATCTACCAGGCCACGAGCATCTACTCTTTACTGCGCAACATCGGGGCCAGCGTGGGCATCGCCTCGCTGGTGGCGATGAACCTGCGTCATGCCCAGATGCACCAGGTGACTCTCGTCTCTCATCTGACGCCGACCAGCCCGCTGTTCCAGGAGCGACTCAGCGGCATCACGGCGAACTTGAGCGGGCTGGGCGTGCCGGCCGCGGCGCAGGCCGCTTACGCGATGGTCTACGGCACGGTCCTGCGGCAGGCGATGCTGCTGTCCTTCATGGACGTGTTCCGGATCCTGGTCTTCATCTGCCTGGTCTGCGTGCCGCTGGCCTTCGTCTTCCAGCGCGGCCGGCCGCCGGCCGCGGCGCTGGGCGAGTAGGGCGGACTAGAGCAGCGCGTAGCGGCGGGCGTAGATGTTGGCCACGATGCCCAGCGACCACAGGGTGATGGCCAGGCTCGACCCGCCGTAGGAGATGAGCGGCAGGGGGATGCCCGCCACCGGGATGACGCCCAGGCACATCCCCATGTTGAGCGCGAGCGAGAAGGCGAACATGGAGACGAACCCGCAGCAGACGAGGTAGCCATAGATGTCGCGGGCCGAACGCCCGGCCACGACCACGCGCCAGAGCAGCAGCAGATAGAGCCCCAGGATGGTCATGGTCCCCCAGAATCCCATCTCCTCGCCCACCACGGCGTAGATGAAGTCCGTGTGGCGCTCGGGCAGGAACCCCAGCTGCGACTGCGTGCCTGAGAAGAGCCCCTTGCCCAGCAGACCCCCCGAGCCGATGGCGATCTGGGACTGATGGACGTGGTAGGCCGCCCCCTGGATGTCCTCCTGGGGCGCCACATAGGCCACGAAGCGGTTCCTCTGGTAGCCCTTGAGCTTGGCGTTGACCGCGATGCCCGAGAGCAGGCCGGCGCTGAAGACGATGGGGATGGCGATGAAGGTGACCGTCCGCATCTGCAGGCGCATCATCCCCGCCAAGCGCCAAGCCACGAGGCTCAGCAGCGCCGAGGCCAGCATGGCTCCTACCGCGGGCCAGCCGAAATGGGTGGCGCGCATGAGCAGGTCGGGCCAGGAGTTGGGTTCCGGGGCCGCGTAGCGAATCTGGCACCAGGTGATGAGCATGGGCAGGCCCAGGGCGACCAGGCCGTAGCCCGTGATGGCGCTGAGGTGGCGCGCGCTGGCGCCCGCGCAGAAGAGCATCCCCAGCAGGATGGGGAGGAAGGACAGGAAGGTCGCGAAATCCGGCTCCTTGAGGATCAGCGCGAGGACCGGGGCGAGGATGGCGAAGGAGTAGAGGACGGTCTCGAGCTCTTTCGCCCGGCGCGCGCGCCGGCTCAGGAAGGCGGCCAGCACCAGGATCATGGCGGTGCGGGCCAACTCCGAGGGCTGGAATGAGATGATTCCGAGGTTGAGCCAGGCCTTGTGGCCTTTGTGGGCGGTGCCCATGACGATGACGCAGACCAGCAG